>Ga0209160_1004245_pt1 | contig 11481 bp, 10 predicted proteins | sample GraSoiAngelo_153_FD_186167 | JGI IMG/M metagenome (GOLD analysis project Ga0209160, IMG submission 186167) | Grasslands soil microbial communities from the Angelo Coastal Reserve, California, USA - 14_1009_12_40cm (SPAdes) (version 2) | ecosystem: Environmental > Terrestrial > Soil > Grasslands ...
CAGCGCAGCGACGTCGCTCGGCTGCGTGACGCTCTGACTGCCGAAGGGCACGACATGGTCGCGGGAGTGCCGGTGCTGCGAACGGTCCCGAAGACGCTTCGTGACGCCGGGTTCAAGATCACCGCCGTGCTCGCGGGTGAGCACCTGGTGGCGATCGAGCCGGGCGACACCACCGAGGAATGCTTCGGGGTCGCGTTCGACGTCGGCACGACGACGCTGGTCGGGACTCTCATGAACCTGCGCACCGGCATGGCCGCCGCCGTGCGCTCGACGCTCAACGGCCAGGCGCCGTTTGGAGCCGACGTCATCTCGCGGATCAGCCACGCGATGAACGGTGCGGAGAGCATCGAGGAGCTGAGGACCGCGGTCGTGTCGACGATGAACGGAATCCTCGACGAGCTGTATCGCGAGGCCGGCGTCGCGCCCGAGCGGACCTATGAGGCGGTCGTGGTGGGCAACGTGACGATGCTTCATCTTCTGCTGGGCATAGACCCGGCGCCGATTGCGGTGATGCCGTTCACCCCAACGTTCATGGATGAGCTGAGCGTGCCCGCCAGTGAGGTCGGGCTCCATATACATCCCGAGGGCTACGTGCAGACGCTCCCGGCGTTGGGCGCGTACGTCGGTGCCGACATCGTCTCGGGAGTGCTGGCGACCGGCATCGCGCGGGAGGACAAGCTGCGGGTGTTCGTCGACGTGGGCACCAACGGCGAGATCGTCATCGGCAGCAGCCAGCGCACGCTGGCCACCGCCGCCCCGGCGGGTCCGGCATTCGAGGGCAGCCAGATCAAGTGCGGAATGCGGGCCACCGAAGGCGCCATCGAGGGCGTGCACATCGGCGACACCGTCGAGCTGCAGATCATCGGCGGAGATGTGCCGGCGCAGGGCCTATGCGGCTCGGGGCTGGTCGACGCGGTGGCGCAGCTTCTCAACGTCGGCCTGCTCGACCATTCGGGACGGATGCGGTCGGCCTCAGAGGCTGCCGGCCACCCGCTCGTGGACCGCCTCATCGAGGTCGAGGGCGTCAAGGCGTTTCTGCTCGCCGAAGGCGTTTACCTGTCCCAGCGCGATGTGCGCGAGCTGCAGTTCGCCAAAGGCTCGATCGCGACGGGGATCAAAGTCCTGATGGACATCCTGGGCGTCGGCGCATCCGACCTGGACGAGATCTTCCTCGGCGGATCGTTCGGTTCCTACCTCAACCCCGAGAGCGCCAAGATCATCGGCCTCGTGCCACCGGTCGACGTCGACAAGATCATTGCAGTCGGCAACTCCGCGGGCGAAGGGGCCAAGATCGCGCTTCTCTCGTATCGCGAGCGCCAGGTGGCCTTCGAGCTGCCGTCGCGAATTGAGTACGTCGAGCTCTCCGGCCGCACCGACTTCAACGATTCCTTCGTATCGGTGCTGGGTTTCCCAGACCTGGAGCTCGTTTCATGAGCACTGCCTTCGTCATCTGCGGCGCGCTCGGCAAGGAGGTCAAGGACATCGTCGACCGCCGCGGCTGGGACGTCGACATCTACGGCGTGTCGGCGCTGCTGCACCTGTACCCGAACCGCATCGTCGATGAGCTGCGAGAGAAGCTGCACGCGCTTCGGCCGCGCTACGACCATCTTGTCGTGGTGTACGGCGACTGCGGCATGAACGGAAAGCTGGAACCGATCCTCGACGAGGCCGGCGCGTCACGCGTCAAAGGACCGCACTGCTACGAGATGCTCGCCGGCGCGGATCTGTTCGAACGCGTCAGCGAGGAGCGACCGGGGACGTTCTTCCTCACCGACTGGCTGGTGCGCAACTTCGAGCGTGCCGTGGTGCGCGGCCTCGGCCTCGACCGGCACCCGGACCTGATCCCGATGCTCTTCGGCAACTACGACGCCGTGCTCTACCTGCGCCAGGTGCCAAACCCTCGGCTGGCCGCCAAAGCGCAAGAGATCGCCGCCTACCTCGGCCTCCCGCTGGAGATCAACGACGTCGGCCTGGGCGAGCTGGAATCAAGACTCGCCGACCTGATGGCCGTCTAAGAGCGTTATGGCCTCGTATCAAGTGATGTTCTGGAAGCACATTCCATCTCAGGTCAAGGCGTGGGAGGCCGGCACGGAGGTCAAGCGCATGATGCCCGACCGCTTCCAGGCCGCCATCGACGCCTATGCCATGAAGGACGGATCCACGGACATGGACGCCTACCTCGACGCCTGGACCTGGGGCCCCGTCGAAGAAAGGACGGGCTCGCCCGACGAGGTGTTGGCTGCTGTCGTGGCCGAGCTGGACGCCGCCAACCCGCGCGCTCGCCTCATGAACCCCGAGCCGGCCGCATGAGCGACACGCTCCTCGAGGAGCTCAAGGCCAGCCAACAGCTGGTGGTCGCCATGACCCAGCTGATAGCGGACGACGACCCCGCGCGCGTCGGTTCCTGGACGCTGCGCGACGTGGCCGCACACCTGGCGGCGACGGAAACCGAATGCTTCGAGCCGCGCATCCGCGCGATGGCCGCCGGCGAGCGCCCGCAGTTCGAGTACTACAGCAACGACGAACGGGACTTCGATGGCATTTCGCTCCAGGCCGCTCTCACCGAATGGGCCGGCACCCGCAACCGGCTCATCGATTTCGTCCGCGGTCTGAGCGAAGAGGAGCGGAATCGCGTCGGGGTGCACACGAAATTCGGCGAGCTCACCGTCGACGGCTACCTGCGGATCGCGCTCGACCACGACCAGGACCACCTGCGGAGCCTCGAGCGCCTGGCGACCGAAGCCTCGCGCTAGCCTCGCTCGCGAGTCGCCGCGCCTCGTTCCACCGCACGTCTTTGGCCTCGCTCACGTTGATGCCGACCAGGTAGGCCGCCGATTCGGTAGCGGCCGCCGCGAGCATGCCCGCCACCACGGCGTCGGGCCGCAGCTTTGGGTTGCCCAAGGACGCCGACTCCTCGGCCAGCTCCGCGACTTCGGCGGCCGCTCGTGCGATCTCGAGCGGCACCTGAACGGTCCGGGCTTGAGCGCCGGCCACCCCCTCGCCAGATCGAACGGCTTCCATGAATGCGAGGTAGGCGTCGGCGTCCTGCTCGATGAGCTCCTCGCTTTGCAGGCGCAGCCGCTCGGCTCGCGCGTGCATCTCAGACGCCTCCGGCCATTTCTTGACCGACAGCCGCGCCACCTTCTGCACCAGCGCGGCGGCGGCCGCGACTACCGCAGCCACCGCAGATCCGCTCGCCGGGGCGGGTGCCGGCGACGCGATCTTCGAAAGCAGATAGCCCAGACGCCTTCGGGCCCGATCCTCAGTCGTCGCCGAGCTCCTGCTTGCGCCTGGTCATGAATTCGCGCAGCTGCTGGTCGACGCCGGGATCGATGCCGGGGTCGGGATATTCGGCAAGTACCTGCTTCCAGCGCTCCGCCGCCACCACGTCAGCGGTTCTCGCCCCGAAACGGTTCCAGCGGTCGAAGTTCTCCGTCGACGAGATCCACGGTCGGTAGAAGCCCGTGCGGTAGTTTCGCAAGGTGTGCTCAGCGCCGAGGAAATGCCCACCCGGGCCGACCTCGCGGAGCGCATCCATCGCCATGCCCTCCTCGTCCACAGGCAGGCCGCGCGTCAGGATCCATTCGAACATCCGCAGGACCTCGACGTCGATGATGAATTTCTCGTACGACGCGAGCAGCGCGCTCTCCAGCCAGCCCGCCGCGTGCAGCACGAAATTGACGCGGCCGAGGATGGTCGGCCACATGCACATCATCGATTCATACGCGGCCTGGGCGTCGGGAGCTTTCGACGAGGTGAGCGCCCCACCACCACGGAACGGCAGGTTGTAGTGGCGCGCCATCTGCGCGCTGGCGAGGATTCCCATCGCCGACTCCGGAGTCCCGAACGCCGGGCTGCCGGATTGCATGTCGGTGTTGGTGAGAAACGAGCCGTACACGCTCGGGGTGCCCGGGCGGATCAGCTGCACGAGCGCGATTCCCGCCAGCGCCTCCGCTGTCTGCTGCGCGACCGTCCCCGCGAGGCCCATCGGGGACATCGCCCCCGCCATGAGGAATGGGGTCACGATCACCGGCTGGCCAGCCTCTGAGTACTCGAGCAGCGCGCCAAGCATGCGGTCGTCGTAGCGGAGAGGGCTGTTGACGTTGATCAGGCTGATCACGGCGGGCGTTTTCTCGATCTTTTCGCGCCCGCCGAAGACGATGGAGGCCATCTCGATCGTGTCACGGGCGTTCTCGGAAGAGATGACGCTGCCCATGAAAGGTTTGTCCGTCCACCGGATGTGGGAATACACCATGTCGAGGTGCCGCGAGCCGAGCGGCAGGTCCTCCGGCTCGACCGTCGTGCCCCCGGCACAGTGGATCTGGTCGATCGCCTGGGCCATCTTGTCGAAGTTGTTGAAGTCCTCGATGGTGGCCCCGCGCCGACCACGCTCGAGGTCGGTAATGAACGGTGGTCCATAGACAGGCGCGGTGACGACGTTGTCCCCGCCAAGGACGACCGAACGCGCGTCCTTACGAGCCTGGAGCTCGAACGTCGCGGGTGTCTTGGCCACGGTCTCCAGGATGAAATCCCGGTCGAACCGCACCCGCATGTCTTCGACCTTCATCCCGGCCTTCTGGAAGACCTCTCGCGCGCGATCGTGGAGGAAGTCGATTCCGATCTCCTCCAGGATGTTCATGGCCTGGCCGTGGATGGCCTCGACGTCCTCCGGGCTCAGGATGTCGTAGGGCTTGAGCCGGTTCTTCCACACCGCGCATCAATAGTGCAATACGCGAGCTATGTGCTAACGTAGGCCTTGCCCATTGGGGTGCTAGGTCCCGCCTGGGGACCCACTTTTTGAACTCAGTTGATCCCATTTTCATGTCCCACCCGCGCATCGACCCTTAGGTCTGCTTGATATGAGCACGCCCAACCCCGGCGACGTCCTTTTGCTCTGGAACCCGGACATTCCGGGCGAAGAGGTGCAGACCGGCCGGCTTGGAATCCGTGTCCGTCCCGGCACGCCTGCGGCGGCCAAGGTCGCCGCCCTGGAGGCGGCCGGAGGCGCCGAGCTGCTCCGGCAGGTCCTCGAGGAGCAGCGGACCATCGACGGCATCTACACGATCATCAAGCCCGAAAAGCCGCTCGAGTTCGTCGGCCAGGTTCGTCAGTCGCTGCTCACCGGCAGGCTGGGACGGACGCCCATGGGCCTCGCCCTCGAGATCACCGACTGGCAAGACCTCGACGGCGAGTTCGAGATGGAGAAAAACCGCCTGCGCCTCGGTTTCCAGGAGCTGCAGCTGGTCAAGGAGTGGGACGGCGACCTGGAGGGGTTCACCGCGATCGTGCTCCGGGAAAAGGCCAAAACGCTTCCCATCCTCGACTCGACCCTTCGGTTCATCGAGCACCTCCGCGACTATCGCGAGAAGCTCGCCGAGGCGGCGGTGCGCCGCTATGAGGCGACCGAGCAGTGGATCGAATGCCCGAAGTGCGAGACCGAGGTTCCGACCTCGAACGGCATCCATTGCCCGGAGTGCGGCGAGGACATGCGCGGAGGCGAGTACGTCCGGGCGATCCTCCACCTCGTCGACGACGCCGACGGCCGCATCTACCGCGGCATCGACTCCCTGACCGTCCGGTCGGCGGGGTTCCCCGAATACCGCGGCATGTCGCTGGACCGCATCCAGGGCTCCAACCTGTGGGTGAGCTTCCGGCGCTACGACCCGCTGCCCGACGAGGGCATTGTGCTGCCGACCGCGAGCGTGGAGATGTTCGAGGCCCAGCGCTCGGTGATCCGCCAGCTGCAGATCGGCAGCCCGCGCAGCGGGGCGCTTGCGGCCGAGCTGGCCGACACAGGCTGGCTGGGCAGCCCGCCCCGCGTCACGCTCGACGGCAAGAAGGCGCACCACCTGCCCGACCCGAACGAGGAGCAGGCCGAAGCCGTGGCACGCGTCATGGGGATGCGCCCGGGTCAGCTCTACCTCATCCAGGGCCCGCCCGGCACCGGCAAGACCACCGCCATCGTGGAGTCGATCCGCCGCATCCTGGGCCGCAACCCAGGCGCGTCGATCCTCCTCTCCTCACACTCCAACGACGCTGTCGACACCGGCCAGGAGCGCCTGCTGGGCTTTTCGCACGTGCGCCAGGCCCGAATCGCCGAGCCCGGGAAGGTGCCCCGCAGGCTGCGGCCCACGCTGGTGGAGGGCGACGACCTAGAGCCGTACAACCTGGTCGCCGGGACCTGCAACCGCCTCGCCATCGACTCGCGCCTGCGTTTCAAGACGTTCGACTGGCTGATCCTCGACGAGGCCAACAAGGTGCGCGCCAACGAGGCGCTGGCGCTGATGCCGATCGCGAAGCGCTGGGTGATGATCGGCGACCTCAAGCAGCTTCCGCCGGTGATGGAGGAGGCCGCTTCCACCTTCAAGGTCGAGCAGCCGCTCGACGAGGTCGTGCGCGACGACAGCTTCTATGGCTGGATCTGGGACAAGGTGCCCACCTCCTCTCGGATCATGCTGCCGCGCCAGTACCGCATGCGTGAGCCGATCGGCCGCGTCGTGTCCGATCTCTTCTACGAAGGCAAGCTCATCCACGAGGCGCCCCACCCGCGAATGCCGCTGCCGTGGCCGTTCGACCGCGAGCTCGTTTGGGTCGACACCGGCGCCCAGGACGAGTACCGCGACGCGCAGCGCTCGGTGGCGAACGAGTTCGAGGTTGCGCTGTGCAAAGACATCACCTCGATCATCCGGAGGCGTGTCCGCAAGGCCCATCTCGCCGTGATCGCCATGTACAACTCCCAGGTCAACCGGCTGCAAGGATCCCTGAAGGGCATCGTGCCGCCGGAGGACATCGAGTCGGTCGATGCATTCGAGGGCCGTGAGTCGGATGCGGTCATCCTGTCGCTGGTTCGCTCCAACGAGCGCGCGGCCATCGGCTTCCTCAACGACCCCAACCGGGTCAACGTCGCCATCTCGCGGGCCAAGAAGCTCCTGGTCATCGTCGGCGACTCCAAGACCGTGATCGGCGGCGCGCCCGAGCTGTTCGGGCCGTTGTTCGAGCACTGCAAGGAAGATGGGCTGGTCGCAGGCGTCGGCGCCGTGGTCACCGCCTGCCAGCGGGTCGGCATCCGTTCGCAGGTGCAGCGGCTGTCTCGTCCGCATCGCGGCGACCGTCGGACGAGAAGGCGGCGTCGCGGCCAGCGTGTGCCGCTGGAGGCGGGCAGCAACGGAGAGACGCCGGCCGGCACTGAACCCAGCGCAGAGGTCGAGGCCGAGGTCTTCTCCAACGGCTCGAACCTTGCGGTCGCGCCCGAGGTCGCCGCGCCCGAAGCACCTTCACAGGCCGAGTAACGCTCGCTTAAGCTTCGCGTCACCTTGAGCGAAGACTGCATCTTCTGCGCGATCGTGAAGGGCGACTCCCCCGCCAGCTTCACCCATGAGGACGACAGCGTCGTGGCCTTCATGGACATACAGCCGATCACTCACGGCCACATGCTCGTGGTGCCGCGGGCCCATGCGGTGCTCATGCAAGACGTCGACGAGACCGCCGCTATGCGCGCCTTCAGGGTGGCGCGCCGTATGGCGGCCCTGGCCCGGCACACGCTGGGAGCAAGCGGCGCCAACCTGCTGGTCATGGATGGCGAGGTCGCGTTCCAGGACGTGCCCCACTTCCACATCCATGTGATTCCCCGCTACCCGGGCGACGGCTTCGGCCTTACGTTTCCCAAGAGCTATGAGACGCCGCCGGGGCGGGCCGAGCTGGAGACGATCGCGACCGCGATCCGCGCCGCCGGTTCGTAAGCGCCCTACGTAACCGTCACCGTCACCGAGTAGAGGATCGCGTACATCGGGCAGGCCTGACCCGGGGAGCAGGCCGCCCCCGCGCTCGCCGTGATGTTCGCCTGGCCGCGGGCCTGCGCCTGAAACGCGGCCAGGGTCACGCCCCGGACGGCCGTCGCCGCCGGGTTGACGATCGGGGTCAGCACCGACGTGTCGCTCGATCTCACGTTGCCCCAGTTGGTCATTCCCGGCTTCGCATGAAGCACGACCTCGAGCTTCTGTCCGACCTGGATGGTGATGGCCTTGTCGTTCTCGGTCACCATGGCGTCGAATCCGAACCCAGGTCCGCTGGACGGGCTCGGGGCTGGCCCTATGCCCGTGATCGGGGCTGGCCCGGCGCTTGCGCATGCGGAGATCAGCAGTCCGGCAGCAGCGGCGAGCAGCGCGACTTTGACCATGAATACGCAACGCGCGCGGCTCGCGCCGGGTAACAACAGACCGGTTGCCACCGTTAACATCGGCGATTCACGTGCGATTGTCCCTCTACCCGCGCCTTGTTCTGGCGCTGGCCATCATCGTCGCGACCGCTTGTGGCGGAGGCACGCCACCCGTAGCTCGTTCACCGTCGCCGGTCGCGGGCGCCCTGGGCGGCGGGCTGATCGCGTACCTGAGCGACAAGGGCGTCGGCGTGCTCGACCCGGCGACCGGCAAATCGACCCTGGTTGCTCCCCTTCCCGCAGGCGGCGCCTTCCGCGCCTCGGGGCCGGTGTGGGCGCCGGCGCCGGGAGTGCCGTACCCGGTTCTGTACTTCACGATCCACGACGACAGGCCTGCCGAGCGCCGGACCACCGCGCCGGGCGTGATTCCATATGACTGGATCTTCCGCGCGGATCCCTTCGCCGGCACCATCGAGCCGTTGGCGGCATCCGCAGACCTCCAGAGCGAAGGGCCGTTCGGCCTGGTCGCGAACGCGCGCTACGTCGCTTTGACCACCGGCTGCTGCGCCAGCTACGAGGTCGACGCCTTTGACCTGACGCGCCCTACTTCTGGGCTGAAAGTGCTCGCCAAGCCGCCCACGCAAGCTGCGCTCTTCACGGAAGGCGCTGCCCCAGGGCCTGACGGGTTGATTGCCGTGCGAGCGGTGGGCACAGGGGCGTGGTACTGGCTCAACGCCTCTGCCGCCGTCCTCAATCCCTTTCCGCTGTCGCCAGGTCCTGAGGATGGACCGATCGCGATCACCGCCGACGGCACGCTGGCGGCCATCTCAATGCCCGACCAGGGACCGGTGATCGAGCCCATCAACGTCGCGACGCCTGTGGCCTCGCCTTCGGCTGTGACCAGCGGGACGGGGCCCCCTGCCGCGGCAACGCCAACCCATGCGAGCCCCGCCCCGTCCGCCGCGCCCCACCACGTCAACTCCAAGCTGCCGCACGCCGACGGCCTCGCGTGGAGTCCCGACGCCAAGCAGCTGGCGCTGGCGGTCAACGGCGAGATCCAGGTCTACAACGCAAGTGCCGCCGACGGGGCGGCACCAGCGGGTCGGTACCTGACTGGAAGCAACATCACCGGCATCGACTGGTCGTCGCCGATGACGGGCGAGAGCCTTGCGCTCGTCAAATCCGGCAACGGGCCGCAGGCTTTCGTGGACGCGCTGCTCGACGCGACGAAGCTGCCGGCGGCGGCGGACACAGCCGAGGCGAGGCCGGTGACCAAGGTCTATCTCTGGCAGTTCGACTCGTCGAGGCCGTCACCGATCGCAGCTATCGCGGATGCAACACCGGCGATTCTCCAGCAGTACCCGCCGCTGCCGGCCGGTGTCAACCTGCATCACTGGGCGGCTTCGAACAACTGGCAGATGCTGGGTGGGTGCTTTCGATATCGCGTCGTGATCACCGGCAGCGTGGCGCCGACCGCGTCGACGCTTGGTTTGGCGTCGAACACGGCTTGCAACGCGCCGGCGGCCACACCAACGGCAAGTCCAAGCCCGACCAAGTAGCCGGCCCTACGATTGTTTCGTGGCCGACGTCGATTTCCTCGCCGTTCACGCCGAGGGAAGCCCGGATAAGCCGGCTCTCATCCTCGGCGAGCGCGCCGTCGATTTCTCCACCTTGAACAAGCGCGCCAATCAGGCCGCCCACTTGTTCCACGAGCTCGGGTGCGAGCCCCAAGACCGCGTGGCGATCATGGCTTTCAACTCGATCCATGGATTCGAGATCTCGAACGGCCTGCGCCGGGTGAGCCTCGTCGCTGTCCCGGTCAACTACCGGTTGAGGGGATCCGAGGTTGCCTACCTGCTCAACGATTCCGGTGCCGCCGTCGTATGCGCGGATGACGATCACGTCGACGTGGTTGATGGGGCCAGGCCTGAGGTAAACGGCCACCGGCACTACATCGCGACAGGAAACAAGAGGCTCGAGGGTTGGTCTTCTTACGCTGAACTCATGTCGGGCGCGCCTGATGGAGCGCTCGCGGCGCAGGGTTCCGGCGGTCTGGGCGCTTCGATGATCTACACCTCCGGTACCACCGGCCACCCCAAGGGCGCCTGGCGCCCGAACGGCGTGAACATCGAGAACGTCCTGCAGGTCATCTCGATCTTCGGGCTCAACCAATCGGACGTGCATCTGATGTGCGGCCCCGGATATCACAGCGCGGTGGCGTTCTTTGCCGCGCTCCATCAGGTGCTCGGCGCCACAGTCGTCATCCAACCGAAGTTCGAGGCCGACGGGGCCCTCGACCTCATGGAGCGTAATCGAGTGACGACGACATTCATGGCGCCGACGCTGCTCAAGCGTTTGGTCGACGCCCAGGAGCTCAAGCCCCGCGACCTGTCATCGCTGCGCGCATTGATCCTTGGCGCCGCACCCTGCCCTCATGCGCTGAAAGTGCGCGCCGAATCCGTGCTCGGCCAGGTGATCTGGGAGTTTTACGGCGCGACGGAGACCGGCATCAACACCGTGCTCCGACCGGAGGACCAGCTGCGAAAGCCGGGGTCGTGTGGCACCGCGGTCCCGGGCCAGGAGATCCGGCTCGTCGGCCCGGACGGCAGCGCGGTCCGAGATGGCGAACCAGGCGAGTTCATGGTCCGCAACTCGTGGCTGGCCGAGTACTACAACCGCCCCGACGCCACAGGCAAGAGCCTCCACGACGGCTTCTTCTCCGTCGGCGACGTCGCATATCGAGACACGGAGGGCTACTACTACATCTGCGACCGACAGATCGACATGGTCATCTCGGGCGGCGTCAACATCTACCCGGCGGAGATCGAGGCAGTGCTTCACGCCCATCCGGCCGTGATGGACGCCGCTGTGATCGGGGTCCCGGACGAGCAGTGGGGCGAGTCGGTCAAGGCGGTGGTCCAGCTGAGACCCGGGATGGACGCGACCGCCGCCGAGCTGATCGCGTTTTGCGACCAGAGACTCGCCGGCTACAAGAAGCCCCGCTCCATCGACTTCGTCGACGAGCTCCCGCGCGATGCAGCCGGCAAGCTCCTGAAGAGGAAGGTCCGCGAGCCTTACTGGGCGGGGATGACCCGGCGCGTCTGATTCAACGAGTCAGGCTGCGACCAGCCTGCGCACGTAGTCGAGCGAGCGCTTGATGCCGGTCAGCGGCTTCTCGTCATTCGATCCCAGCCGGATATCCTGATCGATCGAGTACCAACCTCGGTATCTCGACCGCCGCAATGTCTCGACCACGTCGTCGACGCGCGCGTCTCCGCTGCCCAACGCTTTGAACAACCCCTCGCTCACCGCCTGCGCGTAATCGA
>Ga0209160_1004247_pt1 | contig 11471 bp, 14 predicted proteins | sample GraSoiAngelo_153_FD_186167 | JGI IMG/M metagenome (GOLD analysis project Ga0209160, IMG submission 186167) | Grasslands soil microbial communities from the Angelo Coastal Reserve, California, USA - 14_1009_12_40cm (SPAdes) (version 2) | ecosystem: Environmental > Terrestrial > Soil > Grasslands ...
AGGTTTTCGAGGCGGAGAATGGCAAGATTGCCCTTCAGAGAGTCCGCGAAATCGAGCCGCACGTGGTCGTGCTGATGCCCAGCAGCTTCTGCTTGCCGCCGGAGGAACACTCTCGTGGGAACGATCCCCACCCAGGCGGCCAGATCTCGCCCTTTGCGAAAGGCCGCTCCGTTGCCGATCGCAGCGACCAGTGCGGTTGCGGTGACCGGGCCGAGGCCCGGAATGGTGGTGAGCCGCTGGCAGGCCTCATCCTTCCGGACCCTCTGCGGGATGACGCTATCGAGCTGTTCCATGCGCTCGGTCAGTGGCACGATTTCGCTGCAGTTGAGACAAGAGAACACGGAATGAGCCGGACAGCGGCAGGGCGGCGTCTTCCAGAATACGGGGAAGTTGCTGATCGACATGGCTTCGGCCTTGGGGTAAGGTCCGGCCGCGTTCCAGAAGAAGGCTGCGGATTTGGTTGACCACCGCCGTGCGTCACATCACCCAACGTTCCCGCACGCGATGCAACGCTTGCCCATCCACCATGGCTTCCGCGTCCAGGAAGTCGCTCTTGTTCGTCTGCACGTACGGCTTCACGTACTGCGCCGGCATCAATCGCACCTCGTGCCCTTGCTTCCGCAGGGCCCGCCCCAGAAAGTGCGATCCACTGGAGGACTCCATGCCCATCAACTGCACCTGCAAATTCGCCGTGAAGGTCAGCAGCTGCCTGCGAGAACATCTCTTGCGGATCACGACTCTACCGGTGGAATCCAGTCCCACCAGATGAAAGGCCGTCTTACCCAAATCGATGCCCAGCGAGTGTAGTTTCATGGAATGCCTCCTGGCCCCGGACTCTACACTTCGAGAGTCTCGGCGGCGGACCATCCCATTAACTGGCTCGTGGCCCCATACACCAGAGTAGGATTGCTGTAACATATAAAAAACTTACCCAGAGCGGTCGATTTGTCTGGGGAAATGTGCATTAGGAGAAGTGAAAGAGTCAGTAGGTTCCGGGAGAATCCGTTTCCGCCGAATCGCGGCGTAATGGCGATTGACGCGAGAGGCAGGCGACGTCGTTAGGGCGGGTGGATTCGTCGGCATATCGTGAAAAACGGCGCCAGCGCCCTTGGGGCTCCTCCGGAGGTAACGGGAGACTACGTGACCGGACCAAGCCGTTGTTTATCCAGGCCGGGCCCGCGCCAGTATATCCGGCGCGTAGAGCAAAGGCTGAGCTTCCAGGCGGTGAATTTGTCGCCCAACGTGCCCTTTAGTATTAATAAGGGACTGTCATGAACCATGCCAGAGGTGACCGATGACCGATATGCCCTCGACGGTCTCGACCAGAGGTTGGCCGAAAAAGCGGTGACGAGAGAGCGGTAGGCGGTGAATCTCAGGCGAGATTCACCGTCCAATTCAGCATGAGAGTTGTCTCCCTTACCATTCCGTTACGCCCCGTCCTTGTGGACGGGGCTTCAAGGAGGTGTTCGTGGACGGGTCCCCCGTCCACGAACCGGAGACGGTACCGGTACGCACGGTTGCGTCTAATGGCCGTTGGGGAAGATTTCCACAGATTTCTGAAGAAAATTTCATTTTGTGCGAACGATTTTTCGGCCTGGATGCCCATTAGTAAGGTAGAGGGCCTTACTTCCAAAATAGGCGGGACCGAGTCGCCTGACGCAAGCCTACCTCCCGCCGCTACCCACGCGGGCACTTGACCCAGCACCAGTGACTCGGGCCGCGAGTCTCGCTACACCCTCCTACCCAGAAACTGCGCAGCACTCATAAGTAGCCGCCTACCTAAGAACGATCCACAAGATTAGCCAGAGAGGAGGTTTGCCCATGACGCAGCGGTTTCAAAGTCGGACGGCGCTGATGGATGAACACATAGAGAGCTTTCTAAAGATCGTTACGGAACTGGGCGGCTATTGCACGCTGGAGCAAGCCAAAGCGCTTGAGCTGGCACATTCGCACACGCGAGTCCTGGCGTACCTGCGAGGTCTGGAGCGCGTCGGATTCGTTCGCCGAGTGGCCGACCATTCTCGTGCACAGGGCGTGGACGGGCGCGCGGCGTGGCGACGTTCTCACCATGAGATGGCAGAACATCGAGCTTGCCGACAATCGCCGGTCAGTGCCTGAGCCCAAAAACCGTACCCCTTACGCTGTGCCACTTGTCCGCGAAGCCATCGAGATTTTGAAGGATCGTCAATCTATCTGCGGCACAAGTCCGTGGGTGTTTCCGTCGCATGGAGCGAGCGGCCATCTGGTAAATCTCAAGCGCGGTTGGAACGGGTTGCTCGCACGCGCCAAGATCACCGACCTGCGCATTCACGATCTGCGGCGAACACTCGGCTCTTGGCAAGCGGCTTCCGGTGCTTCTCTTCCAGTTATCGGCAAATCTTTAGGGCACCGATCAACATGCGCGACGCAAATTTACGCCAGGCTCGATCTTGATCCGGTGCGAGCGTCCGTCACCGCCGCGACGCAGGCAATGATCGCTGCGGCGAAGAAGAAGCCGAAGCAGCTCACGGCGGCCGGCGGCGGCGCATGAAGCGGTACAGCGCAAAGGAAATCTTCGAAATCGCTCGTGACCTCCATCGGGCGAACTTCGACACGCTCACGCGCGCTGAGTTCCAGAAGATGTGCTCTGGATGGTAGCCATTGGCATTACAACCGTTGAGTCGAAGCTCTCAAAAGGCATCAAACAGGAACTCCGTAAGCTGGCAGCAGATAACAAGGATCCAGTCACAGCGGCTCGAATCAGGGAATCTCTTAGCGAGCAGGGGCGCCGCCAGCCGAAACGTGACCCCTCGGACAGCATCGATATGTTGCTGCTGGCGATCCGGATGCGAAATCCCGCTTTCAACAAATGGGAGGCACTAGCTGGCGTGCTTGGTGACATGCTTGCGCTACGCGGCTGGAGCGATAGGCACATCACTGAAGGAATGTTGCGCAAGAGGTGGAAGCGAGAAAAGGAGAAAACTGATGGCAGCAGCGACAGCGGTGTTTCCAGTTCCGGCCTCGAAGCGATCGCCGCGCGTGCACCTCGCGCCGCAAGAACTGCTCAGCGTTTTGAAAACCGCCCGGGCCCGGTCAACGCGTGATTGGGCAGGTCCAACCGCTGTATCAACACCGTGGCCAGCCACTACTCGATGAAGTGAACGCGCTGCGGGCATGGCTCCGCACACGTCCGGTTGACGGTTCGGATTTCTTGTTTACGAGCCAGAAGGGCGGCCGACTTTCACGCAGTCAGTTCTTTCGGGTGTTTCAGGCCCACGCGGAGGCCGCTGGGTTGCCGGCTGGGAAGCGCCATCCCCATTGCCTCAAGCACTCGCTGGCGTCGCATCTGGTCGCCGGAAACGTGAATCTCGCCCTGATCCGACAGGCACTCGGGCACCGCTCAATCACTTCCACCATGCAATATGTTGGAACAAGCGATGCTCAGGCTGCCGAGGCGGCGCAGGCTGCGTTGATGAGGCTCTATTAGACAGTTGCGCCTCAGGTCGAATAGGGCAAATGAACTGAGAGCGGCGTTACCGCGCGTCCTCGACATGTGCCGCTTTGATCGGACAGCTTAAGCCTCGACGTGTTAGCTTGGTAGCTATGGCTTCTTCATCCACAGGAAAACACGCCGGCTCTAGCGCGGCAAGTGACCAGCCTACCGTCGAGCCTTCCTTTGCCGAGCGAGCGCGCACTCTGATGTACTTGGGTCGCATCGGCAGCCTCTCGACCCTTTCACGCAAGCAGCCAGGTTTCCCCTTCGGATCAGTGATGCCCTACGGGCTGGACGACATCGGGCATCCTGTCTTCCTCATCAGCACGATGGCCATGCATACCCAAAACCTGCAGGCGAACCCGCACGCCAGCCTGTTGGTGACCCAGCCTGACGCCAGCGGCGATCCTCTGGGGGCGTCCAGAGTTACGTTGCTCGGAAATGTTCTGCCCGTACCTGAGACAGGTGTGGCGGAGGCACGCACGCTTTACTTGGCGCGCTACGCCAACAGCAAACACTGGGTGGACTTTGAAGACTTTTCTTTCTACCGCATGGACGTGGTGGACGTTTACTACGTGGGTGGCTTCGGGGTGATGGGCTGGGTCTCCGCTTCGGAATATGATCTTGCGAAGCCCGACCCGCTTGCCGACGTTGCAACCGGCATCATCCAGCACATGAACACTGATCACGGGGATGCCCTCATCGTACTTGCCCGGGTATTGGCTGGGATCGAGTCTCAGGAAGTAGCGATGACTTCGGTCGACCGGCTCGGCTTTCACGTGCGCCTGAAAACCCAAGATGGCATGCGTGGTGCCCGCATCGCATTCTCGCAGGAAGTGACCAGTCCGGCGGAGGCGAGAACCGTTCTGGTAGAGATGGTGGCGCAAGCGCGGCATATTCCCGGATAAGTGCCGCTATCCGCCGATTCGCGAAGCCCGAGAACACGCAACAAAGTACCCCTTCTGTTGCGTTATTCGATATTCCCGGATTGGATCTGTAGGGATTATGCTCTCCTTGGTTCCGCCAGCTTCACGCGTAATGTTGCATTCAGCGGTGCGCGTCCGCGTACCAAAAGGCACTTTCGACTCTCTCCACAACTCGTTGATTCTTCGACCCGCGGCAAGGCCATTCTCCGCCGTTCCAAACCATCTGTTTTGGTACAGCGTGGAGCCTCTTCCGCAAGGCGCCGGATAGTTTCCGAATTGCCGACAAACCGCCAAGTGACCTGCCGATTTCTGGAGTTGTGAGTGTCATGGCGATTTATCCCCAATCATGGAAGCGCATCTTCGGTTACGAACGTAGTAGCTTTTTCGCCAATCTCAATAACCCTAACCACTTGATGGCGAGTAAGCTTTATCCATGCGGGGTTTTGAAGGCTTCTTGTTCGATGTGCTGTTACCAGCACTGTTTATCGGCCTTTTCGGATTTGCTATCGCTGTCGAGATTTGCATGGATTGGCATAGAAGCCACCGGTGGTCGGAAGGCTCTCAACCATCGACCGTACCAGCGCTCAAGAAGCTGTTCCAATGGGCCGCAGTGTTCGTCTGGATGATCATGATGATGTTTGTTGTCTATAGGGGGCTGCGAATTCACTATGACCTCTGGGCCCTTCAATCGCACAACGTAGAGGCAGTCAGTGTTGGCGGACATCAGTTTACGGATCGATCTTCCATAGCCCAAATTGTGACTGCCCTGAAAGCGAGCGAATGGTATTCCGTGAATCATGGTGGCTGGGGCGACGAGACGACTATTATCTTGAAAATGCGGTCAGGTAAGGACTGGCAGATAAGGGCCGGCTATCACTTTGCTCAGCACGGCGCTGTCGTGCTACGTTCCACTGGACCGAGCGGAGGTGGGTGGCAGCTGGGGCAAGTGTTCTCGCCTGCTCTACCCAATGTCCTAGAACAGCTGGGCGTGCCACTTTCGCGTTGCGCCACCGCATATGGCCACCCTTGCAGAAGTTCGTCGGAGCCTCATCATTAGTAGGCCGATAACTGACGTAAACAGGCGTTTGTGCTCACGACGATGCTTGGCTAGTCTGGATTCCGCTTGGATTACGGGCCACTCGGGAGTTATCGGTCGCCCCGTTGTAGTTTCCGGGTTGCCGACAATTCGCCAAGGAACTCGTCTTTCGCTTCGCAAAAACGCCGCTTCTGAACCGCGTGCTCATATCCAGCGTTCTCTGAGTTCAGTTTTTCTACGCCAAGTGCCCTCCCTGACTTATTCATTTGAACATATGGGCAAAATAGTAGAGAACTCTTCACGTGAGTCGCGGCCAGCCATGGTTTGAGGCCACTGAGTGGTTCTGGCAGGAAGGCCAGAATGGAATTGGGGCTTATACGAGTCGTAGTCACTATACGAACTAGCGTCTCAGGGCTATTATGAACTTGGCAAAATCGCTCAGGACAGCGAGGCCCGGAAGGGCGCATGGGACTCGCGGTGCAGTTAGAAGTTGCGCGAATGCGGGGGCATATTTTCTCTAACAACGAAGTTAAATACATACGAACGCGAGAGACGCGTTCTATTTTCTTACTTATACTCGGCGTGGGTATTACGCTCACCGGCTGCTCGAAAGGCGTATCCCCCGGCGGGCGGGTGAACGCCAGCGCGACGATGCGTATCCAGAGCGTTACCGCGCGAGAGGAGACTTTGCCGCAGCGCGTGGAAGCCGTCGGGTCGCTGTTGGCTATAGACGAAAGCACGATCAGTTCTCAAGTAGAAGGTCCGGTAACACAAATAGCTGTGGACGTGGGCGACGTAGTGAAGGAAGGTCAGGTCATGGTTTCCATCGACCCGATCGAACTCCAATATGCCGTTGAAACCCAGCGAGCGGCGGTTCGCCAGGTGCGCGCCCAACTAGGCATTGGGCCCGACGATCCTCCACCGAGCGACCCCTCGAAACTTGCCCTCGTACAACGCGCGGCCGCCGATCTATTTGACGCGAAGCAGAAATTCGACCGCGCTCAGGCGCTCTTTGAGGCGCAGTTAATCTCGCCAGAGGATCGCGACTCCGCTTCTGCGCGGTATGACAACGCTCGCGCATCGCACGATTTGGCGATTCAACAAGTGGATCAGCTGGTTGGCCAACTTCAATCGAGTGAAGCGATGCGGCGTCTCGCGGAAAAGAAAGTCGCTGACGCCTCGATTCGCGCGCCATTCAACGGTGCCGTGAAGGAACGGAAGGTCAATCGCGGTGAATACCTCAAAGTGCAGAGTCCCGTGATGGTTTTGGTCCGCATGGACCAATTACGCGCCCGGTTGGAAGTGCCGGAGAAATGGGCGGGCGCCGTGCACACCGGCGCCACGGTCGATATTCACGTGGGCGCCTATCCCAATGAGGCATTCCAAGGGAAACTTACGCGGATCAATCCCGCCGTGAACCCGGAATCACGGACTCTCGAGGTAGAGGCCATGATTCCGAATCCGGAAAGCAAACTCAAGCCCGGTTTCTTCGTGCAGGGTTCCTTGCCGAGCGACGTGGAAGAAAAAATTGTGACGATCCCACAAGATGCGATCAAGTACGTTTTCGGTACATACTCGGTTTTTGTAGTGAACGGGGGGCGACTGTCCGAACGCACGATCAAACCGGGTGTGCAGAATCAAACGCCGGAGGGCGTACGTGTCGAAGTGACCGAGGGTTTGCGCGCGGGAGAGCGAATTGCGATCGCACCTGCCGGTACAATCCTGTATGACGGGACGCCGGTACACGAATGACTATTTGCATTAGTGAAATAGGGCTCCGCCAATCATCCACGGAAACGGCCAGCGAGCCCCCCCTATGAAGATCGCCGAGATTTGCGTCAAGCGGCCCGTCTTCGCGGTCATGCTGATCGCATTTCTGGTAACGCTGGGCGTTTTCTCATTTCGTTCCCTGGGCGTCGATCTGTTTCCCAAGGTCGACCCTGCAACGGTAAATGTCAAGGTCGACCTACCTGGATCGAGCCCTGACGAAATGGTCTCCTCGGTTGTGCTGCCTCTCGAAGATGCGATCTCGTCTGTAAGCGGCATTGACGAAATGATGGTCCGGGCCAGCGAAGGGTCCGCCAGCATCACCACTACGTTCAAGCTGGAACGCGACATCGAAACCGCTACACAGGACGTCAGGGAGAAGGTCTCTACTACCCTGAAAAATCTCCCCCCCAACATTCTTCCGCCCATCATTACCCAGGTCGACCCCGACTCCGATCCGATTCTGACCGTTGTGGTCTCGGGACCTATGAGCCGCCGCGAGCTCACGGAAATCGCGGACAAGATAGTGCGGCGTGGGATTCAGACGGTGGACGGCGTGGGTGCAGTTGACCTGGTGGGCGGCCAGAACAGGGAGATTCGCGTACTGATCGACGCGCAGCGGCTTACAGCGCACAACCTGACGGTCACTCAACTGCGTGACGCTCTCGTCAATGAAAACATCGAGGAACCGGGCGGGCACATGATCCGCGGCCCGGAACAGGTGGACTTGCGAACGCTGGGACGGATCACTAGCGCCGAACAATTCGGGGACGTCATCGTCGCCTATCGCGCTGGCGCTCCCGTGAGAGTGCGAGACGTGGCGCAAGTCGAAGACGGTGCCGAGGAACTCCGCATCTGGGCGATGCTGGATGGTAAGGACGTCGTCAGCGTTCAGGTGACGCGCCAGGCGGGCACAAACTCGGTGCAAATCGCCGATGAGGTCAAGCGGCGCGTCCAATTATTGAAGACCCAGGTGCCCCCGGGGGTGCAACTGCAGGTTATCGGCGATATTTCCACGTTTATCAAAGCATCCGTCGATTCCCTGCTCGAGCACCTGATCCTCGGCAGCGTGCTGGCGAGCATCGTGGTGCTGCTGTTCATCCGCAACCTCCGCGCAGTTGCCATCGCGGCGGTGGCAATTCCCGCTTCCGTTATCTCGACGTTCACGTTGATGAAGTACATGAATTTCACGCTGAACAACATGACGCTCCTGGCGCTGACGCTCGCCGTAGGCATCGTCATTGACGACGCCATCATCGTTCTCGAGAACATCTTCCGCTACATGGAGGAGAAGGGTGCGGGGCCGATGGAAGCCGCCATCCAGGGGACGAAGGAAATTGGCTTGGCGGTCATGGCCACGACGCTGTCGCTCGTGATCATCTTCCTCCCCATCGCCTTCATGACGGGCTATGCGCGCCGCTACGTCAACCCCTTCGGCTGGACAATGGCACTCTCGATTTTGGTCTCGATGCTGGTGAGTTTTACCCTGACGCCGATGATGAGTTCACGCTTGCTAAAAGTTGACAGGAGCAGCGGCCACGCGCGTTCCCGCGAATGGAAATTCGCGCAGTGGCTCGAACGGACTTATCTTTGCGCACTCAATTGGTCCCTCGATCACCGCCTCGTCTTGGTCGCCGTGTGTGTTCTGGTATTTCTCTCGTCGATCCCTCTGCACAATCTGGTGGGCCGGGATTGGGTCCCGTTCGATGACCAGAACGAACTGAACACAGGCGTGGATTTCCCAGAAGGACAATCTCTCGATCGCACGATCGCCGCCTTCACGGAGATGGCAAAGCGGGTGTCGACGATTCCCGAGGTTGTGTTTGTGGAGGCCTACACCCAGGGGCTCACGTACCACGGGCACCTCTACATCAGCCTGAAAGACCGCTCGCAGCGCAGCCGGTCCAGCGCCGAAATCGGCCAGGACGTGCGCAAGGTGCTTGCACCGTTTTCAAACGCCGCGGTTTCCGTTCGTCTGCCTTCGGTGCTCGGCGGAGAGACCTACGCACCGATTCGCGCTATTATTCGGGGCCCCGATATTGAGAAACTCGCGGTCTATGGGCAGAGCGCAGCCCTGAAAATGAGCGAATGGCCCGGTATGCTGGACGCCAGCCCCGATCTCAAGCTCAACAAGCCCGAACTGCAGGTAAAGGTGGACCGCCAGAGAGCTGCCGACCTGGGCGTGCGCATGACGGACGTGGCATCCGCCGTCCGGTTGTTGTATTCCGGACAGGACGAAATCTCCACCTTCAAAGAAGGCTCCGAGCAGTATCCCGTCACCATGCAACTGATCCCGGAGCAACGGGACAATCTGGATGTGCTGGCTCAACTGATGGTGCCCTCAGCGAAGCAGGGCCAAGTCCGGCTCGAAAGTCTCGCCTCCATCGAGCGAGGCAATGGCCCCATCACGATTTCGCGCTACAACCGCCAGTTCCAGGTGAGCATCCTCGCGAATGTGGCGCAGGGATACCCGCTGGATGCCGCGGCCGACGCGACGCGACGAGCCATCCTGTCACTGCATCTGCCGCCCGGCTATTCGTTTGGATTTTCCGGCCCCGTGCGCATCCTCGATGAAACCACCGTGAACATGATCCTGGCCGTCTTGCTGGCCTCGATTTTCATGTACATGGTGCTCGCCGCGCAGTTTGAAAGCTTCAGCTATCCTTTCATCATCATGCTCACGCTGCCGCTGAGCATCCCGTTTGCGCTGTTCTCCTTATGGATCACGCATCGTTCGCTGAACTTGTGGAGCATGCTGGGTGTCTTCCTGCTTCTTGGAATCGTGAAGAAGAACGGTATTCTGCAAGTCGACTACACCAATCGCTTGCGCAGAGAGGGAATCCCTTTGCGCGAAGCGCTGCTCGAAGCCAACCGCGTGCGGCTGCGTCCGATTCTGATGACGACTTTCTCGATTGTGGCCGGTCTAATTCCCGTTGCGCTCGGAATTGGCGTTGGATCAGAGCAGCGCGCCGCCATTGCCGTAACCATCATCGGCGGACAAACACTTTGCCTGGGCCTAACTCTGCTCGTCGTCCCGGTCGCCTACTCCTACCTCGCTTCGCTCCAGCTTGTACCCTGGAGCGAATATACAAGCCTGGCCTGGACTCGCATGCGGACACAAGTGACGCGGCGCTTCGGTATCTTCTAGAACAATCAGCCTGAAGTAGAAGGGCATCCGGCCTCTGATAAGCCCCGGATTCGGACCAGCCTTCACGGGCGGATGACGGGCCACTCTGACCCTATTGTCGCCGTACTACCGGTCATGAAGACGAAGCTATATTCCCGAAAGAAGCGCAGTTGTACCAAATCGGTCCTGCGCCTGCCCGATCTCGAGCACGCTAAGGCCGCAGTCCTGAATAGTCTCGCTTGCCCGGATGCTCAGCGGGGATATCGTCACACCATCGACGAATTCGTTGAATGGTATTGTTCAGAACCGCGCTTGGCGTTCGACAGGATAGTTGTCTTGCGTTACCGCTCTCACCTCGAATCCCGTCAACTCGCACCGGGCACAATCAATTTGCGTCTCGGCGCTGTGCGCCGGCTCGCGTACGAAGCAGCCGACTGCGGTCTCCTCAGTGCCGATCTGGCGGCTGGCATTCGCCGCGTTAAGGGCGTGAAGAAGCTGGGCATGCGCCTCGGGAACTGGCTAACCGCAGAGCAAGGCCACGCGCTTTGGCAAGCACCCGATAGTCATCGCCTGAAAGGGAAAACGCGACCGAGCTTTACTCTGCCTGCTCCTCGCCTGCGGCTTAAGAAGACACGAAGCAGCTGCATTAACCTTGGATCACCTTCAGCAACGCGAAGAACACTGGGCTATTGTCGATCTGGTTGGTAAAGGCGGCCACGTTCGAACGGTTCCGCTTCCTGATTGGGTGAGAAATGAACTGGACGATTGGCTCGCCGCGGCCGCAATTGATCGAGGAAGACTGTTTCGCAGGGTCAACAAGGTTGGGAAGGCATGGGGAGAAGGCATCACGGAAAAGGCGGTCTGGCACATCGTAAAGGAGTCCGCGAAGACCATTGGTATAGCTAAATTGGCGCCTCACGACCTGCGTCGGACCTGTGCTCGACTCTGCCACGCTTCGGGAGGAGAGTTAGAGCAGATTCAATTCCTTTTGGGACACGTTTCGGTTCAAACGACCGAGCGGTTCGGGGCCCCCGGCGGGAGCATCATCAACCTCAGCTCTATCGTCGGCTCGCATCCGGTGGCGGGAGCCCTGCTGTACGCTTCCACGAAAGGCGCCATCGAAACGCTGACCAGGGGATTGGC
>Ga0209160_1004249_pt1 | contig 11466 bp, 10 predicted proteins | sample GraSoiAngelo_153_FD_186167 | JGI IMG/M metagenome (GOLD analysis project Ga0209160, IMG submission 186167) | Grasslands soil microbial communities from the Angelo Coastal Reserve, California, USA - 14_1009_12_40cm (SPAdes) (version 2) | ecosystem: Environmental > Terrestrial > Soil > Grasslands ...
GGCGGTCGCCGTGAATGTCGAGATCATGCGGGCGTTCGTCACGCTGCGACGAGTTCACGGCGAACACGCGGAACTTGCACGCAGGATCGACGAGCTCGAGGCCCGCTATGACGAGAGCTTCAAGGTCGTTTTCGACGCGATCCGCGCGCTGATGGAGCCGCCCGCCGCACCGGCGCGACCGATCGGGTTCGGACGGCGGCCCTGAGGATCAGTCCTTGACCTCGATACGCGCGCGCATCTGCTCCGGATGGAGCGAGCAGAAGTACATGTACGTCCCTGGCTTGATAAGCGTCGTGGAGTAGCTCTCGCCGGGCTTGAGCGTGCCCGAGGAGAACGAATTGTCGTTCGCGTTCACCGTGTGGTCGAGCTTGTCGACGGCGCTGTTCGTCCACTTCACGGTCGTGCCGGTCCTCACCGTGAGCGCGTTGGGGAAGAAGGCCATGCGGTTGAGGCTCACCTCGTTCGCTCCTGGAAGCGGCGCCTGCGCCCACTGCGCGGCCGTGAACGGAAGATCCCAGGCGCGCATCGTCCAGTCGCGGCCCTTGTTCGACGCGGAGTGGCACGCGGCGCAGCTCGCCGTCGCCGCGGGCGCGGTCTGAAAGCTCTTGTCCGGGCGGTAGGCGACGTATTCCCATTCACCGGTGCGGAGGTTCGCGTAGGCCTCGCCGAACCCCTGCTCCTTCCGCATGACGAAGATCGCGTTCAGCGACTCGCGGATCATGTGGCCGTTCGCGTCGTACACCAGGCTCCCTTGCGCGTCCTCCTTCGGCCGCCAGGACTCGAACACGATCACGCTCCCGAACGGGAACGGCTGGCCCTGCTTCACCTGCGCGGCGACGTCGTTCAGGCAGATGTAGCTCACGCTCTTCGCGTCGCGCCGGTCATAGGCGTAGCCGAACTTGAACTTCGTCTGGTAGTCGTCGGGGAAGCCGATGCGATCGGTCTGCGGCGCCGGGCGGAGCGTCGGGGTCGGCGCCGCGGCCGTGGGCGCGGGCGTGGTCGGTGCCGCCGCCGTCGCGGCGGGGGTCGGTGCAGTGGTTCGCGGGGCCGCCGTCTGCAGCGGGCTCGTCGCGGCGCCGCCGGCGGCGCAGGGCTGTGTCGCGTTCGCGGCGAGGGCGGCGGGGCTCGCCGGCGGCGCGGCGACCGGAGCGCAGCTCGTCACGAGGAGCAGGGTCACCGCCGATGGGACCACGAGCACCCGGAACATCTCGACCTCCAAGCGCCTGACGCGCGCCTTTTGCCCAGTACTAGGCGCGACGGGCCGGTGCGGATCCCTCGAGGGCGCTAGCGCGATTCGAAGAGCAAGACCAGCGTCCCGTCGAGGCCGTTGCTGCCGCGGGGCTGCAGGTAAAGGCGCGCCGCCTGATAGGGCGCGCCGGCGCCGCGGGTGGCGGTATCGAAGACGAGGTAGCCGAAGCCGCTCGTGTCGACATGGAGGACGCCGACGTTCGCGGTCGTGCCGAAGCGGTCGGTCACGTAGAGCCGGTATTCCTCGTTCGCGTCCGGCGCCGGGAGGCGGCCGCCCATCGCGACGATCTGCGTCTGTTGCGGATTCGCGTAGACCTTGCCGTACGGCGGCTCCTCACCCGGCCGCTGCGGACCGACCGCTTTGAGCGAGACCTTCTGCGACCCCGAGGAATCGACGACCTCGAAGATCACCGACTGCTGGCCCGCGCTGTCGCGCAGCTGCTGCAGCAGCGAGCGCTCCTGGGCGAGGCCCTGCTGGAGCTCGAGGTTCCAGGTCACGAGCGCCACCGCGAGCACGAGCGCCGCGGCCACGCCGAGCGGCCGCAGCCACGCGCGATCGAACATGAGCCGGCGGGACCGGCCCGCGCGCGACTCGACCGCTCGCAGCACGCGAGCGCGCAGGTGGGAGGGCAGGCGGTGCGGCGAGGCGAGCGCGAGCGCCCCCGGCAGCTCGTCCGCGACGTCGCCGAAGGCCTCGAAGTCCTTCATGTCCTCTTCGCTCACTAGCCCGTCTCCGGCCAGGTGGATCCCAGCGCGCCCTGGAGGCGATCGCGCAGCTTCTGCAACGCCAGGCGTGTCCGCTTCTTCACCGTGCCGAGCGGCGCGCCCGTGTACGCCGCGATCGCGCTTTGCGTCAATCCGGCGAAGTACGCGAGGACGAGGACGCGGCGCTGCTCCTCCGGCAGAGTCGCGAGGGCGAGGAGGAGCGCGCTCGCGCGCTCGCGCAACCACACCTCTTCCGCGAGGTCCCCGCCGGGTTCGGCGGCGTCCGCGAGAACGCGCTCGATCTCGTCGGCGGCGATGAGGAGCTGCTGTGTCGTGCGCCGCCGCAGCTGTCCCATGACGACATGGCGCGCGATCGCCATGAACCAGGAGGCGAAGCGGCCACGTCGTACATCGAACTGGTGCGCTTTGTCCCAGAGCCGGAGGTAGGTCTCCTGCACGACGTCCTCGGCCTCCGCGCTGCCCACCAGATGAGCCGCCCACGCGTACACGCGCCGCGCGTACCGGTCGTACAGCGTCGCGAACGCGGCGACGTCGCCCCGCGCGACGCGCTCGGCGAGCGTTTCGTCCGTCGGATCCGGCCCGCTCAGCATGGCAGCGCTAGGCCTCCCGCGCGGGATCCTTCGCCGGCGGAGCGCTCCCCTCGTGGAACATCGTGGCCATGCGGTCCCTCCTCAGCGAACCGCCTCAGGCTACGCCCCTCACGATGGCGGGCCGCCCCCGCGGCCCGTCACCGAGAGCGTCATGGTTCAGGGCGCGGTGAAGCTCGCGCTCGCCGCCGGCGACTCCGCGCCGGAGGTGCACTCGACGACGTGTGTCCCGGTGCCGGTCGTGTTCGCCTGCTTCGTGTAGATCCACTGCACGTTGCCCTGCGCGTTGGTGACGCGCGGGCTGAGGCCGGCGTTGTCGCTGAGGAGCTGCCCGTTCGGCAGGACGACCGCGGCGGAGCAGGCGATCCCGGGACGGGTGTTCGCCGCGAGCGAGCCCCACTTCGATTCGGTGATCGTGATCGGGAAGGACTGCGGCGTGACCGTGAACTGGATCGTCTGCGCCTGCGTCCCCACCGTCGCGGTCATCGTGAGCAGTCCGACCTGCGAGGCGAAGAACGTGGCGTACGGGACGACGAGCGTGCCGTCGGCGCCGATCCGGAAGAGCGTGGTGTCGAGCGTGCTCGACCCGCCAGGGCGCATGACCGAGATGCTCGCGATCGTCCCGCCGGGCGGGAACCCGTAGAAGACGCACTGGAACGTCGTCCCGAGCGGCGCCTGCGATGGTCCGCACGAGGGCACCCCGAAGACGCCCGGCGGCGGTGGCACGCCCTCGTAGTTCATCGCGCCGTCGCCGCCGGAGAAGTTGAGCTCGGTCACGAGTCCCGCCATGCCGCCCGACCCGGACGTCGCGACCACGGCGTACTGCGTGTTGTCGGTGAGATCCGGGATCTGGCGCGGGTCGATCCGGAAGGTCTGACCGAAGTCGTTGAAGATCAGCACCTGCGAGAAGACGAGCGCTCCGTCGGAGAAGCGGTACCACTTGAGGGTCGCGCTGTCGGCTCCGGTCGTCTGGATCGCGAGCGGCGTGGTCCAGCCGTTCGCCCCGCCGAGCGTGCGCGTCACGTTCGGGAAGTAGAGCGTCGTCACCTGGAGCGCGGTGCTGCTCGAGCCCGCCGCCGTCGTCGGGCCGAGCGACGCCGCGACGGCGGCCCACGGACCGCCGGCGAACGTGACGCCGTACTCGCCGTCCGCGATCGCGCCGTTCGACGCCGGGTCGTACGACCACGAGGCGCCGGGGGCGAGATCGGGACCGTTGACGATGATGGGGGTCGCGAACTGCGCCGCCAGACGGAAGCGGACCGTGGGAGAGCGCGTGGTCGTGCCGGCGTTCTGGATGATCAGGCGCGTCGTCGCGCCGTTCACGTTCTTCTGCACATAGGGCATGAACGACGTCGCCCAGCTCGGCGCCGGGATCCCGTTGTAGCTGAACCCCTTCGGCGCGGGCGTGCCCGGCGCGTCGTTGTGCGCGTTCGCGACGACGCCGATCGGCTGATCCGCGGTGAGGTTCACGGAGTACTCGAGGCCCGCCATGAGGCTCGGCTCGACCGTCGGATCGATGAATTGCGAGCGGCCGGGAGCGATCGTGCGAGGCACCGACACCGTCTGCGTACCGTCGAGGCTCTTGAACTGCGCGGTCACGTTCGTCGGCGCGCCGCCAAGGTTCTGGATGATGAAGGTGGTGAGCCACCCGGCGGCGTTCTTCGCCGCGTAGGGCAGGAACACGCGCGTCGAGCCCGAGGTGAGGCCGAGGTAGGAGAGCGCCTCCTGCCGTGCCGAGTTCGTCACGTTCTGGTGCTCGTTCACGACCGACACCACGGGCGCTCCGAAGGACTTCACGACGACCGAGAACTGGCCCGTGGTCCCGAGCCCGGGGTCGCTGTTCGGGTCGTGGAAGACCGACGTGCCCGGAGCGAGCCCCGTGACGCTTCGCGTCTTCACGAGGCTGCCGTCGGCGAACGAGAAGAAGTCCATGGTGAGGTCGGTCGCGACGGAGCCGACGTTCTGCACGATGAACGGCGTCTGCCAGCCATCGCCGCCGCCGAGCATCTTCGTGATGTTCGGCAGGTAGACCGTGTTCGTGAGCGGACCCGCCGCGGCCGCCGGATGCGGCGTCGCGGTCAGGCCGAGCGGTATGAACAGGAGCGCGCACGCGAGCGAGCACGCCAGCGCAAGGATCGACCGCATCGGTGTTCCCCTCTCAGACCGGCGCTCGCCCACCGGCGACCGGCGCCACAGGCGCACGCTAGACCGGCTGTCAAGCGAGCGGTCGGCCTGCGGTCAGCGCTTCTTGAGCTGCTTCCGGATCCGGTCGGCGGTCGCGCCGAGGGATGAGAGGACCTGCGCGCCGATCCCGCCGCCCTCGTCGAGGAGCGCGAGGAGGATGTGCTCGGGCTCGACCGAGTCGCCCGGGGGCGCCTCGGTGCGCGCGAGCTCGACGATCGTCTTCGTGCGCGGCGTGAGCGCCTGCTCGCCCGTCGCGGGCTCGCTCCCGGGGGGCGTGATCGCGGCGATCTTCTCGCGGGCGCTCTCGATCGAGAGGCCGAACGGGACGAGCGACTGGCGAACGGCGGGCGCGTCGCTGCGCAGCAGGCCGAGCATGACGTGCTCGGTCCCGATGTAGTTGTGACGCAGGCGGACCGCTTCCTCCTGCGCGAGCGCGAGCACGCGCTTGGCGCGGTCGCTCCAGCCGGCGAACGGGCCCACCGTCATCGCGCCTTCCTGTCGACGATCTCGCGCACGCGCTCGCGGGTCGCGCCGAGCGAGGCGAGCAGCTTCGCGGCGGCGCTCTCCGGCTCGTCGACGATCGCGAGCAGGAGGTGCTCGGGTCGCGCGAGCGCGCTGTTCCGCTCCGCCGCGCGCGTGAGGGCGCGTCCGATGAGCGCGCCGAGCTCGGTCCCCAGGCTCAGGCTCGCCGGCGGCGGGCCCTCCCGCAGGGGCGCGGCGGCCGCGAGCTTGGTGGCGAGGGCCTCGAGGTCGATCGCGAGGTCCGTCCATGCGCGCCTCAGCCACGCGGAGTCGCTGCGAACGAGGGCGAGGAGGAGATGCTCGGTGCGGATCTCGTCCTGGTTGGCCCGCCCGGCCTCCCAGAAGGCGCGCGCCAGCGCTCGGTTCGCGTCGCCGTCGAGACGGTCGATCGGTCCGCCGGCCCCGAACGTGGTGAAGGGCCCTCCGGCGTGCGCCCCGGCGGCCGCCCTCTCCGGCGGATGCTGCCCGAGCGTGGCGATCACCTGGTGGCGGACCTTCTCGAGCGAGACGCCGAGCGATTCGAGGACGCCCGAGGCGATGCCCTCGCCTTCGCGGACGAGACCGAGGAGCAGATGCTCGGTGCCGACGTGGCTGTGGCCGAGCTTGCGCGCCTCGTCGATCGCCAGCTCGATGACCTTCTTCGTGCGCGGCGAGAGCGTGATCTCGCTCGGCGAGGTCGTCGCCTTGCCGCGACCGATGGTGAACTCCACCGCGGTGCGCGCCTTGCTCAGCTCGATCCCGAGCGAGTCCAGCGCGCGGGCGGCGACCCCTTCGCCCTCACGCACCAGCCCGAGGAGCAGGTGCTCGGTCCCGATGTAGTTGTGGTTGAAGCGGATCGCCTCGTCCTGCGCGAGCGCCAGGACGCGCTTTGCCCGGTCGTTGAAGCGATCGAACGGACCTATCGGCGCACCTCAGCGGGGGAACCCACTACTCGACGAGCTTGCGGTAGCTCCCGATGTCGTAGCGGAAGTCGCTCTTCGTGTTCTCGAGCGCTTTCACGATGATCCGCATCGTCTTGCTGACGGCTTCCATCTTCGACGTGATGGCCTTGTCCTTCTGGAGCGTCGTGTTCAGGTCGTAGGCCGCGGCGGAGCTGTAGAGCATCCGGAACATCTCCATCTCTTCGTGGAGCGTCTCGGGCTTGTCCTTCGCCTTCTCGTATTCGGACCACATGCGGTCCACGCCCTTCGCCTCGATCGTGTCGATCCAGGCGCGCTCGCTCTTGTCGTCCACGGCGCGGTAGCTGTTGTAGACGATCTCCTTCGTCCCGGCCGGCGTGAGGCCGATGAGGAGACGGGCCATGAACTTGTCGATGGGGAGACGTTCGACGACGACGTCCTCGTCGAAGTTGCGCTTGATGAGGAGCACGGCGTTGATCCGTGCCGGCTCCATCGGGTTCGTGAAGACGCGCTCCTTCGGGAACACCGTCGTGATATCGAGCATGGCCCGCGTGTTGTCGAAGGCGAAGAAGCGCGCGATGGTCGTGCGGAGCGTGGCCTCGTCCATCCGATCGAATGGCGGCTTGCCCTGGAGCTTGGCCTGGATCGCGTCGATCGTTGCCTTGTGCTCGGCCATGAACTCGGGCGTGACGTCGGGAGCGTTCTCGAGCCGCGAGCGGATCATGTCGAAGGCGGCCTGCGGGAAATTCTCGACGAGGTTCGAGCGGAGGTAGAAGACCTTCTCGCTCGTGTACGCGTAGGCCTCGGGGTGGTCGACGTCGAGGTCCTTTGCGCTCGCGGTGACCTCCCGGTCGTCGAGGCCGCGGCCCACGACCGTCGCGTCGCTCGAGCGGTGCTCTTCGAGCCAGCGGTAGGTCTGGTAGCCCTTCGCGACCTCCTCGCCGCCGTCGAGGATGCGCAGGGGCGAGACCGTCTTGCCGTCCTTCGTCCTGTACGCGTACCGCACGTAGACCCAGTCGTCGGAGTGGAAGCGCGTGTTCGGGAACTCCATGACGCCGTACGTCGACGTGGACTTGCCGGTCCCCGTCGGCGCGATGTACAGGATGCCCTTGCCGTCCTTTGTCACGACGGCGCCGTGGATCGAGTGGACCCCGTATTCCACGGCGAGCTTGCGGCCGACCGCGCCCAGGACCCAGCTCTTGAGCTGGCCGTAGTAGCTCGTGTTGAAGAAGATGACCGTGTCGTTCTGCCGCGAGTAGTACGCGGCCTCGGCCTCGGTCGGCACGCGGCCGAGCGCGATGACGAGGACGTCCGGCGTATCGGCCGCACGCTTCCCGGTGATGCGCAGCCACTCGTCGACGCCATACCAGTTGTCCTTCCAGTAGCCGATGAGGTGCTCGCTGTTCGTGATCGCGCGCACCCGCAGCCCGTGGATGACGACGTCGTGCGCGTACGTGCGCTGACCGGAGCTCGCGATGCTCTCGACGGCGTTCGCGACGAGGCGCCGGAAGAGGCCGGGCTTGCGGTCGACGGTCTTGTCGTGGACCGCCGTGCGGCCCTTCGTGCGCGTGACCGTATTCTTCGCGCCGATCGGCGTTCCCGGCCACTCCGGCGACACGGCGTCGGGCGGCCCCGGGAACGTGTACAGGTCCTTCTTCTCGGCGATGGCCATTGGTCTCCCCCGCTGTGTCGAGCGATGCGATTCTAGGTTCGCGTTGGCGCGCCCGCTCTTAACCCCGCTGCGCCCTCCACGCCGCGAGAAGGTCGCGCACTTGCGGGACGTGCTCCCGGTAATGCGCCGCCATCCATTCGACGATGAGTCGCGCGCTCGTCGGATACGGCGCGTCGCCGCTGGGATAGGTGACGGCTACGAGCCGATCGAAGGCGAACTCCGGCACGCCGCGCGCGAGCCTCGCGAGGCGGTCGTGCGATCGCGCGAGGTCCATGAACCCGGTCGCGCGCTCGCCCATGCCGATCCCGGCGCGCGCCCGCGCGAGGACGCGCTCGAGCTTCGCGGGGTCCTCGGGCGGATAGTCGGTGTCGCGAAACCCTGCGTCCACGAGGCGCTGCAGGGTGGCGGTGTACTCGTCCGCTGAGTTCTGGACGTGGATGACGATGCCGCCGAGCGCATAGTCGTCGCCCGGCTTCAGCCAGGCGAGCGCGGGGTCCGGAACGTCCTCGTACGCGCCGACGAACTCGTCCCGCGCCGCGTCGAGGTCGGCGACGCCGGCCGATACGGTCATCCCTGGAGCGTACGCGGGGGTGGTAGCCCCGCGACCGGTGCGATGCGCACGATGACTATGGCGACGAGCGCGGCGACCGGGAGCGCGAGTGCGACCGTCACGAGGAACGGCAGCAGCGGATCGGCCTCGTAGAGGAAGCCCGCGAGCGTGCCGCCGCCGCCGAACCCCACCGCGAACGCGAGCTGATAGCTCGCGTAGCCCAGGGCGAGGCGCGTGGGCGGCAGGATCCGCTCGACGACGGCGGCGAGCACCGGGTTCGCAGCCTGCGTCGCGCCGAGCAAGAGGGCGGCGACGACGATGAGCGGCTCGCTGCGTCCGGAGAGCGCGATGAGCCCCGCGCCGGCGGTGAGGACGCCGGCCCCGCCGATGAGCGCGGGCACGGGACCGAATTCGTCGGCGAACCGTCCGTTCCCGGCGGCGAGCACCGCCGCGCCGAGCGACACGAGGCCGGGATAGATGCCGATTCGCTCGAGTGGGATCGCCGCGACGTCGCGGAGGTAGACCGGAAAGAGCGCGATCGAGACGATCGAGAGCACCGACGCGAAAGGCGTGATGAACAGGAGCGTCCAGTACGTGCGCGACACCTGGAAGCGGGCGCGCTCGCGGATGGGCGCCGAGGCGGTGATGCCGAAGACGAGCGCCGCCGAAAGCGCGAACGCGCCGACGGCGAGGGCGATCGTCCCGCGCAGACCGATCGTGGCCGCGATCGGACCCGCGAGCGGCGACCCGAGGATGTTCCCGAAGAAGTACGCGCCGAAGACGAGCCCGAGCGCGCGGCCGAGCGCGCCGCGCGGCGTGGTCGTGGCAAGCTGCGCCGAGAGGACCGGCACCGCCGCGCTCCCGGACCAGTAGAGGGCGGAGCCGACGAACGCGCCGTGCCACTCCTGGAGCGGAATGAACGCGGCGGCGCCGACGGTCGACGCGAGCCAGGTCCCGACGAGGAGCGGCTTACGACCGATGCGGTCCGCGAGATAGCCGACCGGCAGGAAGCACAGCACCGCGAAGAGGTTGCCGACGCCGAAGACCACACCGATGTCCTGCGGGGTCGCGCCGATCTCGCGCAGGAAGAGCGGCTGGATCGGCGCGAGCAGGCCGAAACCGATACCCCAGAGGACCTGCGCGCCCGTGAGCAGCCAGACGTCGCGGGAGAGCGCGGCTATTGACGCCCCTTCACGACCCCGCGCGCGCGACGCTCCTCGAACTCGCGTCGCGCCCGCTCGAGCACGCGCGGGTCGGCGAGGACGTCGATCGCGGTGAGGGCGAGCGCCTTCGCCGCCACGAGCGCGGCATCGAGCGCCTCGGGCGTGACCACATGGTCGCGGAACGCGATCGAGTGGCCGGGGATCGTCTCCTGCGAGACCGCGATGTACGGATGGATCGCCGGCATGACCTGCATGACGTTCCCCATGTCCGTCGAGCCGACGCGCTCTTCGTCGCGCGCCTCGAAGACCTGCTGACCGAGCGCCTTCATGTGGTGCGTCCAGCGCTCCGCGATCGGCGTGGAGAAGACCATGTTCTCGTAGCCCGCGTTCTCGTTGACCGTGAGCGCGAGCTCCGTGCCGGTGGCCTTCGCGGCGCCCTCGGCGCACGCGATAAAGCGGCGCAGGACCTCCTGCTGATAGCGGCGATCGAGCGCTCGTACGGAGAAACGCGCCGCCGCGTAGTCCGGGATCACGTTCGCGGCGCTTCCGCCGTTCGTAATGATCCCGTGCACCCGCGCATCGGGGCGGAGCTGTTGCCGCATCGCGTTCACGTTGTTGAAGAGCTGCAGGATCCCGTCGAGCGCGTTGATGCCCTGGTCCGGCTGCGACGCGGCGTGCGCGGCCCTGCCGCGGAATTCGACCATCACGCGGTTCGAGGCGAGCGAATGTCTGCCCGCGAGCGACCGCCCCGAGGTGGGGTGGATCATCATCGCGGTGTCGACGCCGTCGAACCCGCCGGCACGCAGGAGCGCGACCTTCCCGCCGCCGCCCTCCTCCGCGGGCGTGCCGATCGCGGCGAGCGTGCCCGGGAGCGAATCGAGGACCGATTGGACGCCGACGGCGGCGGCCGTCCCGATCATGGCAATGAGGTTGTGCCCGCAGCCGTGGCCGAGCTCTGGGAGCGCGTCGTACTCGGCGAGGATCGCGACGGTCGGTCCTGGACCACGGCCCCGCGCGTCACCGCGGTAGCTCGTCTCGACCCCGCGGTAGCCGCGCTCGACCGCGAAGCCGGCGCTCTCGAGGAACTCCGTGATCCGCAGGACCGCCTCGCGCTCCTGGAACGCGATCTCCGGCTTCGCATGGATCGCGCGCGAGAGCGTGAAGAGCGCATCCCTGCGGTCGTCGATCGCGTTCACCGCCCGCGCGCCCAGTGCCTTGGTATCGATCGACATCAGGCCTGGTGCCCCTGGATGAGCGCGAGGATCACCCGGTCGAGCGCGCGGTCGGCCTCCTCGAAGAGGAGCGAGGCCTGCTCGGACGCGAGCGCGCGCCGCCGCGCGACCTGCGCGATCTCCGCCATGAAGCGCGCGCGGAAGAAGAGGAACGCCTGCGTCGCCTCGCCGAGCGAGAGCCCGCGTCGCTTCGCCTCGACGCCGTACTCGCGGCCGAGGAGTGAGGCCTGCTCGATGAGCTGATCACGTCCCGCGCGGCGCGTCGTGTCGAGGTGGCCGAGGAGCAGCTCGCTCATGCGCATCCCGCGTTCGCGGAACCAGCGGAGCGAGTCCTCGTCGAAGCGTGAGTACCAATCCTGCGACGCGAGATCGGTGCGGACGCGACGACGGAATTCCGACGCGACACGATCCGGGGCTTCGCCGAGCGCCGTGAGCGACTGGCGCCGCGCCTGGCGCGGGCGGGGAAGCATCGCGTCGATCGACGCCCGCAGGAACCGGCGGTGGCCGCCGGGCGTGGTGAAGACGTCGATCTTGCCGTTGTCAGCCCAGCGGCGGAGGGTGTCGGGATCGACGCCCAGAAGGCGGCTCGCCTCGCCGAGCGTCAGCCAGTCGCCACCAGCAACGGTCTTCGTGGAGATGCGGTAAATCTAGGCGAAACTCGCATGTTGCGCTCCGGGTAGTGG
>Ga0209160_1004252_pt1 | contig 11460 bp, 7 predicted proteins | sample GraSoiAngelo_153_FD_186167 | JGI IMG/M metagenome (GOLD analysis project Ga0209160, IMG submission 186167) | Grasslands soil microbial communities from the Angelo Coastal Reserve, California, USA - 14_1009_12_40cm (SPAdes) (version 2) | ecosystem: Environmental > Terrestrial > Soil > Grasslands ...
CACGCTTGGCATTCCCGCCCAGATGATGCAGCCTGTCAAAACGTGGCAGGTCAGCGCAGGTAGTGACGAAAAAAATCCTAAGTCATAGAAAACAAAGGACCCTGCCCTGAAAACCGTGGAAGTTGGGCTAGGAGTGACGTGGACAGCATGGCGCTCAGGAACTCGCGGCGAGTAAAGCCATCGGAGTCGGTTTCGAGGGTTGCATGCGTGGGGCGGTCCATCAAGAGTCCCTCCCGAAAGCGCTCAGCGTAATTGCCAGGAGCGGAAAGTGCAAGGCGAAGTTTGCGGTCTTAATTTCCCAACCTGAGGTCTCTCGAGTAGCGGCGGCGATGCGCCTCGCTGATATGCTAGAATTTCGCTGTCGTTCGAACGCCCGAATTACAGGAAATCGCCTTGAAAATCAGCCGGGAAGATGTGTTGCGCGTGGCGGAGCTGGCCTACCTCGACTTGAGCGAGGCCGAGTTGGAGACCTACCGCGCGCAAATCGACGAGATCTTGGAATATATCGGAAAATTGAACGAGTTGGATACCGCCAAAGTCCAGCCCATGGCGCAAGTGCTCAGCGAAGACCAAACCGCGGATACCACGCTGCGCGAGGACCTGATTGTGCCGTGTGCGGTGGCTGAGGACGTCCTCAGGCACGCCCCGGATCCCGAACCTCCGTATTTCCGGGTGCCGAAAGTCATGGAGAGGTAGAGGATAGGGGTCCTGCTCTCGCCACCGTGTATTTCAGGCGAAGGCAACGCTCAGGCTCGAAAGGCAGCCCCAGCCTCGATTTGAAGAACCGGAAATCAAGAGGCGGAGGGCCCTAGATCCCCGGGCTAAGAACGCCGAGGCCTTAAGGCCTCTATGGCAAAGGAAAAGAAGAGAACCGGAGCAAGGGTCGAGCTAGCCATGACCACGAACTGGAGCATTGACGGAGTCAAAGACGCGCTGAGGGCGAAGAAAATCTCGGCGCGCGAGCTGGCTGCAGATTTTTATAAGCGCATCGAATCGCGGAATCCTCAGCTGAACGCTTTTCTGACGCTGTCGCCGGAACGGGCCCGCAGGCAAACGGACAGAATCGATGCGTTGGTGGCGGAAGGAAAGCCGCTCCCGCCGCTGGCCGGCGTGCCCGTGGCTGTCAAGGACGTCATCAGTACGCGCGGGATAAAGACGACGTGTGGCTCGAAGGTCTTAGAGAACTATGTTCCGCCGTACGATGCGACCGCGGTTGAGCGGCTGGAAGCAGCCGGCGCGGTCATCCTGGGCAAGACCAACTGCGACGAGTTTGCCATGGGAAGCTCGAATGAAAACTCAGCCTATGGGCCGGTGAAGAACCCGCTCGTCGAAGATCGCGTGCCGGGAGGATCGAGCGGAGGCTCGGCAGCGGCGGTGGCTGCCGGTCTAGCCGTAGCATCACTGGGGACAGATACGGGTGGTTCCATTCGACAGCCGGGATCGTTTTGTGGAATCCCTGCGATGATGGGGAGCTATGGCCGCGTTTCGCGGTATGGACTCATCGCGTTTGCGTCCTCACTGGACCGCATCGGCCCATTGGCGCGCAACGTGAAAGACGCCGCGGCCATCCTGCAAATCATCGCCGGGCGCGACCCGCAGGATTCGACTTCGACGACCGTGCCGGTTCCCGATTACCGGGAGGAACTTGGGAAGCCCGTGAAGGGGCTGCGGCTGGGCATCCCCAAGGAGTATTTCGCCGAAGGCATGGATGCGGGAGTGCGGAAGAAAATTGAGGCCGGCGTCGAAGTTTTCAGGAAACTGGGATGCTCATTGGTCGAAATTCACATGCCGCATACGGATTACGCCATCGCGGCGTACTACATCATCGCCACCGCGGAAGCCAGTTCCAACCTGGCGCGATACGACGGCGTGCGCTACGGATTGCGCGTGGATGACGATTCCCTGCTCGCTATGTATCGCAAGACGCGGGGTGCCGGATTTGGCGCGGAAGTAAAACGCCGCATCGTTCTCGGCACATATGTGCTCTCGGCGGGTTACTACGACGCTATTACTTGAAAGGGCAGAAGGTTCGAGCGCTGATCGCCCAGGATTTCCGCGATGCGTTTACCAAGGTGGATGCCATTCTGACGCCAACTTCTCCGGTACCGGCGTTCAAATTGGGAGAGCGTACGGACGATCCACTCCAGATGTATCTTGCTGATATATATACAGTTACAGGATCGTTGGCGGGAGTCCCGGGGATCTCCGTTCCTTGCGGCATGATCGAGGGAAAGCTGCCCGTGGGCCTGCAAATCTTTGGGGCGCCATTTGCGGAGACGCGCGTCCTGCAACTGGCTTATGCCCTGGAGCAGGCTGGGGGAGCGGCCCTCTGATTCCTTTCCGCGCGGATGGGATGAGCCCGTTCATGATCCGATGATGATCGCGGAAAGCACTCGTCCTCGGGCAGGAAGGCGCCCCGTGCCGCTCGAACCCCAGATGATCTGCGAAAGGACGGGATGCTGGTGGAATTGCGTGAAGTGCAGGAGCCTACGCTGGCATTTATCGAAGTGACCTGAGGCGGCGGCGCCTCCACAAAGGGAGTATGCCGCATCGTTTCTGGGGACCGGAACGCGTAGGAGTGGCTTCAATTCTATCGCCTGGCATGAAATACTGCACACGAAGCAGATGCGAGAGATTGCCGTAACCCTACCGAAAACCGTAACAAGTTTGCATAAGTAGAACATTTTTACCATTCGCCGGCCTTTGCTTTCCCTTCGTACTATCTGTCCGCACAGCGATAAAGCGTGGAAAAATGCCTGTTTTATAAGGCTTTAGAGAGAAAGTACTAGACGGATGGTTTTTCCGAGACGGAACGGAACGACTATTGCTCTAGAAACAGTGCAGCGCATACGATGTCTACAGCATCAAAACGAAGTGTAGAAAAAAGTTAGAGCGGTGCAGAGGAGCTGGGCCATGGTCACCGTGAAGTCGAGCCAAAAAATCTTCACCGATTCGGAAGTCGCCAGCTTGACGGGTATTTGCGTCGAGCATGTGCACAACTTTGCCAAGAGCCGCCATTTGGGCTTCATCGCGCGGGCCGCGGAAGCGGCTGGCATCAGCGCCGATCAATGGCTGTTCACGCTTTCAGATCTGATGGTTTTGGTGACCCTGTTTCCGAAATGCACGCACTAAAGCATTAGAATTAAACGGACTTTTTCATGGCTCCCTGGCCTGGCCAGGGAGCCATTTGTGTTCCTGGGGAGTCCAAACGGCAGGTTGCAGGTCCGCCAGGCGCGGGAGTATGCTCGCCACAGGGACAAAAACCGGGCAGTCTCGCACGCTTGGCACATCATAGGATAAGGTCCATGGGATCACCCAGAATCGCGCTTGTCTATTGTGCCTTCCTGGCAAGCTGGGCCGGCTCACTTGCGTACTCCCGGTCGGCAGGCCGTACTTCAACGAAACAACAGCAGCCCACCGCAGAGAGGCAAGCCAGCAGCAGCGTTGGGCAGGCGGGAGTGCCTGCTTTGCCGCGAGCAAAGAAGCTGGTGCTGAAGGACGGAAGCTTTCAACTGGTCCGGGATTATCAGCGGCAGGGAGAACGAGTTCGCTACATGAGCGCGGAGCGGGGTGATTGGGAGGAGATCCCCGCCGCGATGGTGGATTGGGAGGCCACGTCACGGGCCGCGGCAGAGGAAAAAAGCGAACAGGATGCTCTGGCCAAAAAGATCCACGCGCAGGAGCAAGCCCAGAAAATTGAGACGGTTATGGACGTGGACGCGAGCCTGCAGGTGGCACCCGGTGTCTTCCTGCCGCCTGGAGAGGGGATGTTTCTCATCGACGGCAAATCCGTGAAGCCTCTCGAACAAGTGGGCTCCGAGATCAGGACGGACAAAAAGCAGTATCTGAAGCAGGTGCTTTCGCCCATTCCCATCGTTCCCAGCAAGCAAAACGTACAAATTCCCGGAACCAGGGCCAGCATCCGGGTAACGGATGGACAAGCGGAATTCTATTTGCGCGAGGCACCACCGGATCCGGAGCGCACTACGCCCATCGTGAAAAGCAGTCGGCCGGGCGAATCCGGGCCGGAAGTGGAGCTCGTGCGGGCGACCGTTAAGGGCCACACGCGTCAGTTGGAATCGATCAAGAAACTTTTCGGAGAACAGCTAGAGGAAAAGCGCGATACGATTTCGATCCAAAGATGGGAAATTGCGCCCACCGTCTTTCGCTTCACCTTGAGCGGGCCCCTGCCACCCGGCGAATATGCGCTGGCGGAGATACTGCCTGATGGAATGAACCTCTTCGTCTGGGATTTTGGGGTGGACCCGGCCACGAGCGCCAAGCCGACGGCGCCACTAAAGAAAAAAAACTAACTGCTGCCATCGACTGCGCCGAGTGAAATGGAGAAAGAATCTACATGCGCCGCGTTTCCACCGGAGCCGCGGACAGAACTTTCCTCAGAAGAGCCAGCACGTCTGATATGCGGAAGGGTTTTTGGAGACAGCAGGGCTCGGCAGTTCCCTCGGTAACTTCAACCAAGTCGCCGGTCATATAGATGAGCGCAGGTTTTTGCGACCCCGCGGCCCTGAGGATGCGGCTGGCGGCGTCGCGACCATTGACCATGAAGCCGCCGGAGGAAAGATTGAGGTCACAAAGAAACACGTCATAACTGAAGCGCCCTAGATGAGCCAGAGCTTGGTCGGTGGTCGCGGCACAATCCACGCGCAGACCCCGAGCAGAGAGGCCTTCCTGAAGAAGCATGCGCAGACTCTCTTCATCGTCGAGAACGAGTACCGCGCGGCCCACAAGAAGATCGGTCTCCGGTCGAACCGCCTCTGAAGAGGCGGCCCCGGTTTGGGAAGGTGCGGGAAGTGCGTCGGGATGCTGGTCGGGCGCGGCCGGGAGATAGATGGTAAAGGCCGAGCCGCCGGCGGGAAGTGTTTCGGCCTCGATGTTCCCTCCGTGCTCGCGAATGATGGACATGCAGATGCTGAGCCCCAGGCCGGTGCCGCCCCCGGGACGCTTGGTGGTGTAAAAGGGATCGAAGATGCGGGGAAGTGCTTCGGGGCGGACGCCCACGCCGTCATCCTGAACGGTGATGGTAATTTGCTTACCGGTGCGGCCCGCACGAATCTGGATTCGGCCGTGGTCACGAACTTCGCGGATGGCCTGCTCGGCGTTGGTAACCAGGTTCAGAAAGACCTGAATAAGCTGGTTGGCGTCCCCGATGATGCCGGGAAGATCGGCCTGGGGATGAAAATCTAGTTCGATATTGTTGCGGCGTAAAGAATGCTCTTGCAACTGGAGAGTGCGATCGAGAAGGTTATTAAGGTCCAGGGGCTTTTTGTGCGGCGAAGCGGGACGTGAGAATTCCAGAAGATTCTGGACGATGCGCGCGGCGCGGCGGGCTTGCCGGTGGGTCAGTTCCAGTTGGTGCTTGGTGGAATCATCGGCTCCTGGGCGATCGCGGAGAAGCTCGGTAACGCCCAGGATGGCAGTAAGGGGATTATTCAGCTCATGGGCGACGCCGGCAAGCATCTGCCCCATGGCAGCAAGTTTCTCGGCCTGAATGAGCTGTTCTTCCAGACGCTTGAGATCGGTAACGTCGCGGCCGGAGAGAACCACGCCCTCGATATGGCCCTGTTCATCGGATAAAGGACTGAAATTGAAGCGAATCCGGCGCCACTCTCCCAACTTGTGGCGCGCGCGAATTTCCATAGACGCGAAGGTCTGCTTGCCGTTGATGAGGTTTTTGTACAGCGCGAGGAGAGCGGGCAAGTCCTCAGGATGGGTGCGGTCGCCAAATTCCATGTGCTGCGCGTCTTCGACGTCGTAACCGAGCACCTCTCGGCAACGAGGGCTGACAAATGTGTAATGGGCTGCCGTATCAAGCACCAGGATGAGATCGGGGAAGCTGTCGACCAGGCGGCGGGCAAATTCCTGCTGCTGATGGAGGCGGCGTTCCATCTCACGGCGCTCGGTGATGTCCATGAGCGCACCCTGATAGCGCACCACGCGTCCGGCATTGTCGCGAACGGCCGCAGCGGTATTCAGGCACACGATGGAAGTGCCGTCCTTGCAAATCAGGGTGATCTCCCGGCCCTGGATCATGGGCTGACGGTCGACCTCGGCCTGAACGATCTTTCGTTCTGCCTGGTCCACGAAGACTTCGGCAACTCGTTTCTTCACCAATTCTTCCCTGGAATCGTAGCCCAGCATGCGCACCAGCGCAGGATTGACGTCCACAATGGTCCCGTCCGGGGTGGTGATGTAGATGCCTTCTTGGAGCGTTTCGAAGAGTTCCGTAAAGCGGGCTTCGTTCTTGCGCAGTGCGGTGACGTCGCGCCCCAAAACGGTAATGCCGTGGATTTCGCCGTCGCGCATCATGGCATGGGCGACACAATCGAAGTAAAAGAGCGTCGCTTCTGCCTTCAGCCGCACCTGAACAACACCGGACCATTGGCGGTGTTCCATGAACCGGGGCATGGCGCGCCGCAAAAGCTCGGATCCCTCCTCGCCGCCCTCCTCCAAGAAATCAGTGATGGGCTTGCCGATAATTTGCTGGAAGGGCAGGCCCACGAGATCGGAAAAACTGCGGTTGACGGCTCGAATCTGTCCCTCCAGCGTAAGGGCCAGCAGAACGTCATCGAAAGAGTCGATCAGGTCACGATAGCCCTGCTGAGACCGAGAGATGATCTCGAATAGCTGTCCGAGCTGTTTTTCGCTGGGAGGGGCCTCCGCGCGCTGCTCCAGCCCGCGCATCAGGCCACGCATTTCGGAGAGCTCCTGTGTCTTCTTCCACGTGTATAGGCCGAAGAGAATGATGAGCAAGACGAGAAAGACCGGCAATTTCTCGAAGCCGTGCGCCAGAGAGCGGACGGAGTCCCAAGACGTCCAGGCGTAAGCCAGCGCCAGGAGAAAGAGAACACCGCGGGTGAGCCACCAGAGTTCGCTCTGCCGCTTTTCGAAGTGCTCGAAGCGCGAGGAGATGACGGAACGCGGGATGCTGCCTGTTGAAGAGTCTGCGGTGCTGCGGCGGGTGCTGTGGTTTTCGTCGAGCATAAACGTAGGCAGGACCTGCCGAATCAGGAATCGCCACGCATAGATACGACTCTATTGTAGGAACTCCGACCGGATTTCAGCAATCAAAGCGGACACGGGAAGTTCCTGAAGGACAACTCGACGGGTGGCCTCGAAGCAAGAGCGGCGTCCCGGGGTTCCCGGGACGCCGCTTGATGCGGTCTTTCGATGCGCTCCAGAACCGGCCCACAGCAGCTTTAGCCCTCCGTGGCAGCGTCCGCCTCGGTATCCTTCTGGAGGAAGTCCAGCGCGGCCGCTTCTTCGGCAGTGAGCTCGGCGGCTTCCGGAATCTCCTCCATGGGAGCGGGAGCGGGCATTTCCGTCAGCAACTGAATACTGCGGTAGTGCTCGAGGCCCGTACCGGCGGGGATGAGCCGGCCCATGATGACGTTTTCCTTGAGGCCGCGGAGATAGTCCACTTTGCCGGCCACGGCCGCTTCCGTGAGGACGCGGGTGGTCTCCTGGAAGCTTGCGGCGGAGATGAACGAATCGGTCGAGAGCGACGCCTTGGTGATACCCAGAAGGAGCGGACGGCCCGTTGCTGGGCGGCCGCCGTCGGCGATGACGCGATCGTTCTCCTCGCGGAAGCGGAACTTGTCCACCTGCTCTTCGAGGAGGAAGGTTGTGTCACCCACGTCTTCGACCTTGACCCAACGCATCATCTGGCGCGAGATCGTCTCGATGTGCTTGTCGTTGATGTTCACACCCTGCAGACGGTAAACCTCTTGAATGGCATTAACCAGATACGATTGCGTGAACTTTTCGCCGAGGACGGCGAGCAAGTCGTGCAGGTTGAGCGGGCCATCGATAAGGGCCTCGCCGGCCTTGACGTGGTCACCTTCCTGAACGTTGATATGCACGCCGCGGGGGATGGAGTATTCCTTGCTGGTCTTGCCATCCTCGCTTTCGACGTAGACTTTGCGCATGCCCTTGGCGATATCGCCGTAGCGCACGCTGCCGTCGATTTCGCTGATGACGGCAGGATCCTTGGGCTTGCGAGTCTCGAAGAGCTCGACAACGCGCGGGAGACCACCGGTAATGTCCTTGGTCTTGGTGGTTTCACGCGGGATCTTCGCAAGTACGTCGCCGGCCTGCACCTCGTCGCCATCCTTGACCATCAAGTGAGCGCGGGATGGCATGAGGTATTTCTTGCGAACCTTGCCGGAGGAATCACGGACCAGAATCGCGGGCTGATGCTTCTCATCGCCCGGTGGCAGAGTGACGACGTCCTGCGAGAGACCGGTCACTTCGTCGACCTGCTCTTCGATGGTCAGGCCGGGACGCAGGTCGTCGAACTTCACCGAGCCGGCGGTTTCGGTGAGGATGGAGAAGGTGAAGGGATCCCATTCGGCGAGGATCTGACCGTGGGTGACGTGTTCACCGTCCTGAACGCGGAGGCGCGCTCCGTAAACGACGTGATAGCGCTCCTTCTCGCGGTTCTTTTCATCGACGATAGCGATCAGTCCGGCGCGGTTCATGGCGATGGAAGTGCCCCCACGGCCTTCGACGAACTTCATGTCTACAAACTTGACGACGCCGTTGTTGCGCGCTTCGAGCGTGGAGCGTTCGGAGACGCGCGTAGCGGTTCCGCCGATGTGGAAGGTGCGCATGGTCAGCTGCGTGCCGGGTTCGCCGATGGACTGCGCGGCGATGACGCCAACCGCTTCGCCCAGTTCGACCATGCGGCCGGTGGCGAGGTTGCGCCCGTAGCACAGCGCGCAAACGCCGCGGCGTGATTCGCAAGTGAGCACGGAACGGATACGCACGCGTTCGATACCCGCGCCCTGCACCTGGTTGGCAAGCTCCTCGGTGATTTCCTGGCTGACGTCCACGATGACGGTGCCCTCGAAGTCCTTGATCTTGTCGAGGGAAACGCGGCCCACGATGCGGTCGCGCAGCGGCTCGACTTCGACGCCGGCTTCGACAATGGGTTCAACGAAAATTCCATCCGAGGTGCCGCAATCGCGTTCGTTGATGATCACGTCCTGCGCGACATCGACAAGGCGGCGCGTGAGGTAGCCGGAATCGGCGGTCTTCAGCGCCGTGTCGGCCAAGCCCTTGCGCGCGCCGTGCGTCGAAATGAAGTACTGCAGCACGGTAAGACCTTCGCGGAAGTTCGAAGTGATGGGCGTTTCGATGACTTCGCCGGAAGGCTTGGCCATCAAACCACGCATCCCGGAAAGCTGGCGGATCTGCTGTTTCGAACCGCGCGCGCCGGAGTCCGCCATGACGTAGACGGGGTTGATGTTGCCCTCTTTGTCCTGATTCTCGAGGGCCTTGAACATTTCGTCGGCCACGCGCTCGGTAATGTCGCCCCAAATGGCGATGACCTTGTTGTAGCGCTCGCCATTAGTGATGGCGCCATCGAGGTACTGCTGCTGTACCTTGACAACTTCCTTTTCGGCGTTCTCCACCAGCTTGTACTTATCGCTGGGAATGAGCATGTCGTCGATGCCGATCGAAATGCCGGACTTGGTGGCATAGGTGAAACCCAACTCCTTCAAGTGATCGAGCAGGACGACGGTGTCTTCCAGGCCAAAGCGCAAGTATGCGTAATAGACAAGCTGCTGAACGCCCTTTTTCTTGAGCAGGCCGTTCACATAGGGGAATTTTTCCGGCAAGTGCGAATTGAAAATGACCCGCCCCACGGTCGTCTGGATAAACTGGCGCTCCATCTTTACGGGCACGGTGTGCGGCACGTCCTGGTTGTCGTACGCGGTGGTGAGGTCGATGACTTCACCGGTGTAGCGCAGACGAATGGGCGTGAGCAGTTCCACTTCCCCGGCTTCCAGCGCAAGGACCACTTCATCGGTGGCCCCGAAAACACGGCCTTCGCCCTTGGCTCCGGGCTTGTTCTTGGTCAGATAATAGATCCCCAGCACCATGTCCTGCGAGGGGACGGCCAGAGGCAGGCCGTGAGCAGGCGACAGGATATTGCGGGAGCTGAGCATGAGCACAGATGCTTCCACCTGAGATTCGGGCGAAAGCGGGATATGCACGGCCATCTGGTCGCCGTCGAAATCCGCGTTGAACGCGGTACACACGAGCGGGTGGATGCGGATGGCTTTGCCTTCGACGAGCACCGGTTCGAAGGCCTGAATGCCGAGGCGGTGGAGCGTCGGAGCGCGGTTGAGCATCACCGGATGTTCGCGAATGACGTCTTCGAGAATATCCCAAACGACAGCTTCCTGCTGCTCGACCATCTCCTTGGCTTGCTTGATGGTGGTGCAATGGCCCTGCGCTTCGAGCTTGTGATAGATGAACGGCTTGAAGAGCTCGAGCGCCATCTTCTTGGGCAGACCGCACTGATGGAGCTTCAACTCCGGGCCGACCACAATGACGGAGCGCCCGGAGTAGTCCACGCGCTTGCCGAGCAGGTTCTGGCGGAATCGACCCTGCTTGCCCTTGAGCGTGTCGCTGAGGGACTTGAGCGGGCGATTATTGGTTCCGCGCAGTACCCGGCCGCGGCGGCCGTTGTCGAATAGCGCGTCGACCGCTTCCTGCAGCATGCGCTTTTCGTTGCGCACGATGACGTCCGGCGCGCGCAGCTCCATGAGCTTCTTCAACCGGTTGTTGCGGTTGATGACCCGGCGATAAAGATCGTTCAAGTCGGAAGTCGCGAAGCGGCCGCCGTCCAGAGGCACGAGCGGGCGCAACTCCGGCGGAAGAACCGGAATCACGTCGAGAATCATCCACTCCGGCTTATTGCCGCTCTTGCGGAACGCTTCGAGCACCTTGAGACGCTTGGCAAACTTGATGCGCTTCTGGAGCGACGGATCGGCCTTCATCTTTTCGCGCAGCTCTTCAGACAGCTTGTCCACTTCGACGCGGCGGAGAAGCTCCTTGATGGCTTCCGCGCCCATCTTGGCGGTGAACTGGCCGGGGTATTCCTTCTGCAGCTCCCGATATTTGTCTTCGAGCAGGACTTCGCGTTCGCGGAGCATGGCGACTTCGCCCGCATCCACAACCACAAAAGCTTCGAAATACAGTATGCGCTCGAGATCACGCATGGAAATGTCCAGCAAATAGCCGATGCGGCTGGGCAGGCCCTTGAAGAACCACACATGCGAGCAGGGCGAAGCCAGCTCGATGTGACCGAGGCGCTCGCGGCGGACCTTGCTCAAGGTGACCTCCACGCCGCACTTGTCGCAGATCACGCCGCGGTGCTTCATGCGCTTGTACTTGCCGCACAGGCACTCCCAGTCGGTGACCGGACCGAATATCTTGGCGCAGAACAGGCCGTCGCGTTCGGGTTTGAACGTGCGGTAGTTGATGGTTTCCGGTTTGGTCACTTCACCGTGAGACCAAGAGCGAATTTTTTCCGGACTCGCCAGGCTGATGCGGATGGAATCGAAATCGGCGATCAAACTGGCGCGATCATAAGGGCTGCTGCGATACAAGGTTGTTTCCTCCCTCCCCGGCTTTCGCCAGGGCCGCGTC
>Ga0209160_1004253_pt1 | contig 11460 bp, 8 predicted proteins | sample GraSoiAngelo_153_FD_186167 | JGI IMG/M metagenome (GOLD analysis project Ga0209160, IMG submission 186167) | Grasslands soil microbial communities from the Angelo Coastal Reserve, California, USA - 14_1009_12_40cm (SPAdes) (version 2) | ecosystem: Environmental > Terrestrial > Soil > Grasslands ...
TTGTGTGTGACCGGGACCTCATCGGCCGCAGCCATCTTCCTGCGGACTTCGGCCGCACCCACGCTACCGCCGCCTCCGAACTCTCTTCTCTGCGTTTCCCTCTTGGCACCACCGTGGACGCCATGGAGCGCGAGCTCATCTTACAGACGCTCGCGGCTACCAATAACAAAACACGTGCAGCGGAACTTCTCGGAATTAGCCTGAAGACACTGCATAATAAGCTGAAAGAATACGAAGCGGACCGGGCGGAGCACCGCTGAACTTCGAGATGCGCCTGCGTTTAAAAACAAAAATCACGCTGATCATCGCCCTGCTCGTGCTCACCGTGGTGGGGGTCACCTCCTGGCTTCACGTCTTGACTTTGACGCGCCAGGTGATCCAGCAAGCTGATGGCCGCGCAAACCTCGTAGCGCAGCAGGTCTTTTTCCAGGCCCAGAATGCCCTGGCCGAGGCGGCCAATGAGCGACGCGTACCGGCCTCGAATCGCCCCGAAGATGTAAGGGAATACGTCCGCAACGCTTTGGACCAGAATTCGGCGCTCACATCATTGATCGATGCTGAGGTGGGCAACTCGTTTCTAGTCTACGAAGTCACCATCGTCGATCACGATGGAACCGCGCTAATCTCGAGCGATGCTTCCCTGCCCGGCCGCAAGGTGCTTCCGCGTCCGCCCTTCAGCCAGCTCGTCAATTCCGGCTTCATTCAACAGCTTCGATTGATCTATCGCTCGCCGCAAGCCTATGATGTTTCCGACCCCTTTAAACTCGGACCTCCCGGACGCCAGGTACCGTTCGGCGACATTCGCGTCGCCTTGCACACCGGTCTGCTGGCCATCGAGATCACTCCGGCGCTCCGCTCCGCCGTCTTTCTGGCGCTCATTTCCGTGCTGGCCTCCGTGCTTCTTGCCGCCATCGTGAGCACCGCGATCCTCGCGCCGGTCGAACGCATCTCCGCTCAACTGGACCGCATCTCACGAGGCGAATTCGACCAAAAGCCGCTCGAGCGCGGGGATGAATTCGGCCAGGTAAGCACCAAAATCAGCCAGATCGGATTGCAGTTGCGCGGAGTGCGCGAAATCTTCAGTACGCTCCGCGAGAATCTGGACCAGATTCTCGGCGGCCTGGAAGACGGGTTGCTTCTGTTCACGCGGGATGGCCGCGCCGTGATGGTCAGCCCGGCGGTGGAAAATTTCCTCGGTTCGCCCGCGGATCAATTGCTGGGCCGCAAAGCGAGCGAGATTTTTCCTCCGGACCATCCCTTGCGTTCCGCTCTCGTTCTCATCGGCGAAGAATTTGAAGCTGTAGCTGCTGCGGAGGCCGATGTTCCCGCATCCGATCCCAGCCTGCCCCCGCAGCGCGTCGGCGTCAGCGTGCAGGTAATCAACGAACACGGTACACGCATGGGCGCCCTGGTCACCTTGCGCGACCTCCAATCGCTCGAAACCATCAGCCGTCAATTGCAGGTTTCCGAGCGCCTTGCGGCGCTCGGCCGCGTCACTGCCGGCGTGGCCCACGAAGTGAAGAACCCGCTGAACTCCATGCGGCTTTGGCTGGAAAATCTCAAGGAGCACCTGCCCGCCGGCGATGGCGTGCCCCGGCAAGCCGTGGCCGTGCTGGATAGCGAAATCGACCGCCTGGATTCCGTCGTCAAACGTTTCCTCGATTTCATGCGCTCACCGGAGTTGCGGCTGGAAGAAACGAACCTTGACGAGTTGCTGAACGAAGTCAGCGGAATTGCCCGGCCTCAGATGGAACGCGCTCACGTGCAGCTCGAAAAACAGTATGCGGATCTTCCGCCCGTGCGTGTCGACCGGCCTCTTCTCACGCAAGCGCTTCTCAATCTGATTTTTAATGCCATCGAGGCCATGCCCTCGGGCGGCAAACTGACGCTCGGTCTGGAGCGCCGGGCAGAAACAGCCGAAATTCGCATCGAAGATACCGGACAGGGCATCGCTCCGGAAAATCGCGCTCGTGTCTTTCAATTGTTTTTTACTACGCGGCCGGGTGGCAGCGGCATTGGTCTCGCCAGCGCCTACAAAGCGATACAATTGCACGACGGCTCAATCGATTTTGATTCTCAAATAGGACACGGAACGACTTTTCGCATCGAATTACCGCTGGCGCGCCCCATGGAGCCCGCAGTTTCACGTTCACGTGAGGCAAACGGCGCGCTGGCACGGAACGCATCATGAAGCTACGCCGGAATATTCTCGTCGCTCTCTTATGCCTCGCCGCTGCCGGACTTTGTGGCTGCCGCCGAAACATCGTTCGCGCCGCTCCTCCTTCGGTGGCCTCTCCGCCGGACACCGAGCCCTTCCCGCAACCTACCGTGGTAGCTCAACCACCCGCGGCCGCTCCTGCCGAGCCGCCGGAAGTCAAGTCGCCGGCTCAACCAGTACCGGTTGTCGGTGAGGCGCCGCGCCCACGGCCTCCCGTCGAAGCCGAAGCGGCTACACCGAAATCCGAACCTGAACCGGAACCCGAGCCAGTTCAGATCGCGCCGCAGCTTTCGGCAAAAGATCAGGCCGCCGCGGTTCGCACTACCACGGACGATATCCGCATCGCGGAACGCAATTTGCAACTTGCTTACGGCCGCCAGCTGAATGCCTCACAGAATGATCTCGTCGCGAAGATCGCCGGATTCCTGGGTCAGGCCCATGAGGCGATACGCACAGGCGACTGGGTCCGTGCCCAAAACCTGGCTCAAAAAGCCCAGGTCCTGTCCGTCGAACTAGTCAAATCTCTCTAGAACTTTGCCGGCTTCGATCGGTCATTCTTGAGGTTTCTCGTCTTGATAAGATAAATACATGCCCTCGCATGACGCTATTGTTATTGGTGCAGGATTGGTTGGCTCAGCGATTGCCCTGCGCTTGGCGCAGGAGGGCCTTCGGGTTGCCCTGCTCGAAAAAAATATGTCGGGCCGTGAAGCCTCCTGGGCTGGGGCCGGTATGCTTTCGCCGGCGCCCGACACTCCCGCATCGATTCCGCTGGTGCCATTTGGCCGGGCTAGCCTGAGTCTCTATCCACAATTTATCGCCGAGATCGAGGAAATTTCCGGACGCCGCACAGGCTATCGGAGTGACGGCGCCATCGAGCTGCTCTTTTCTGCCGATGCGGAACGCGAGCTCAGTACGCTTATTGCTCTGCATCATGCTCTGGGCCTTCCAACCGAGCCGCTTCCTCTCGACGAAGCCGCCAAAATTGAGCCTGCCGTGACGCGCCACGCTCAGGCCGCGGCATACTTCCCCTATGAAGCTTGCGTAGACAGCCGCGCTCTTATGGAAGCTCTCCTGGCGACAGCTTCGATTTCCGGAGTGGAGTTGTTTTCGGCTACGCCTGTGTGCCAAATCCTGATCGAACATGGCCGCTGTACCGGCGTACAAACCGAGAATGGAACCATCTTCGCGGCGCAGCACGTAATTGTTGCAGCGGGTGCTTTTTCCAGCCTCCTCGAAGGCATGGTTCGGCCTTTGGCCACGCGCCCGATTCGCGGACAGATGGTCGCCCTCGAGTCTGCGCAGCCCATTCGGCACGTCATCCGTTGCCAACGAGGTTACATCGTGCCGCGCGACTCCGCCGTGCCGCAACGCCTGGTTACCGGCAGTACTCTGGAGGACGCCGGGTTCGCCAAACAGGTCACGGCAGGCGGCATCGAGAAAATTCTGTCCACCGCGCAGGAATTGCTTCCCAAGCTCGCGAACGCTGAAGTCGTTGAGCTTTGGTGCGGTCTGCGTCCCGATACGCCCGATCATCTCCCCTTGCTCGGCCCCGCCGGAGTGGACGGGCTTACAATCGCCACAGGCCATTATCGCAACGGGATTCTGCTTACGCCCATAACCGCTAAACTCGTGCGCGAATGGATCGCCGACAAGCAGGTCTCGATGGACTGGGAGATCTTCAACCCGGTGCGATTTGCCGGCGGAGGGAATATCGCTAACGGAGGCGATTCCCTAGCGGATAATCAAGCGTCCGGGAATCCCGCCGGCAACGAATTCGCCCACAAATAAATCCAACCGAAATTCGACCTTCCAAAATTTCAACTGGCCCGCTAGAACGGAAAACTTCTTGCAGGCGGGCGGCTGGGCGGCCCCGGCATCGGCGAGGCGCGCCCCGGATCGGTGAAGTTAATTTTTGTTGGATCGAGATAGAGAGGCCGATCCAGCATGATATCCACGCTGCTTCCCCGTGGCAGTTCCAGTTCCGGTCCCCGCGTCATCATCACGGTCGCCAGACCCGCAGCGGCTCCTATACCGGCGCCAATTCCAGCGCCCTGTGCGCCTCCGGCAATCGCGCCGATTCCGGCTCCGGCGCCAGTAGTCTTGATTACGGTGCCGACATCCGCGGCTTTATCCCGATCCTTATTGATCTGGCCTTCTTTGTCGGCATATTCGCCGCCGCCGGTTGCCGCGTTGGTGGGTACGGCGTCGAATTTGACGGTATAGCCATTGGGTAGAATCAACGTCGTCAGGCGAATGCGTACCTCACCGCCGCCCTTTCCTTTTGCCGGCCGCTTTGCTTCGGTGATTTCCCCTTGCACATACGAGCCCGCCGGAATCACGATGCGGTCGTTCACGACTACGGGAAAGGTGGTTTCCAGGTAGAGGGGTTCGCCGGGCTGCGCATTGCGAGTGGTGATCCCGTTGTGAAGCACAAGCGGCAGATGCGTTCCCGCGGGCACAACGATTTGCGCAGGCGCGTTATTGGGCGACGGGCTGGTTGCGGCCGGTGCGGCGCCTGGCTGTGAACTGCTTTGCGCCGCCTGGTCCGGCTTGGCTTGATCGTTTTTGGTCTGGTCGGGCGCAGATTGCTGGCCGACACGCTTCGCAAAAAGAGGAGCCGTGATGAGCATGCTGCCGAGGAACACTAGAGCGAAGTTCCTGGGATTCATTCCGTAGCTCATAACCATCCTCCTGCCCTCATGCCGGTAAGATGTCGTTCAGAGGAAATCCGGGCGCCCAAGTATAGCCCTGAGTCGGCGCGTTGGCGCCATGCGTAATTGCCGATCGTTGGTTGAGGTCGGAGGTTGAGGCCGGATGTTCGGCAGTTTCGACGGTCGGAAAAGGTGGTACCCCATCCCATTTTTTCGCAAGTGCTCACTCCAAGGCGGTTAAAGTCTTTAGTTTTGGAAGTGATGGTTCCACTGGAGTTAGTTTGCGGCTTTCTGCAAGTGCTGATTCTAAAAAGCTTAACTTCTCGACCGGCCGAAACGGAAAACGACTGCCACTGCATTCGAAATACGGACGTCTGGTGGTTCCGGCGGTCGAGGAGGACTGATTTTTTCAAGAGAGATCCTCCGCTAAAGCGTCCGGAGCGCAAACTGCGCGCCTCAGTCTCCGCCACGGCGGATCGCTGGGGACGATGATCCCAGTCGGGCCGTCGTTTTTTGGCGAGAATCGACAAGGCCATAGCGCCGCCCCTTCCTTCATGCAAGCCCGGTATTGACCCGCACCCCGCCCAGCAAAATCTTCCACGGCGGGCTGGGCAAGCCCTCCTAACCTCATTCGGGCCAGGCTCCGCGAACTCATCCGGGTCAGGCTTATATCTATTTTACCGCGGAAGTCAATCAGGCCCGCGAGAAGGTAGTGTCATCATTTGGGCCGGTTCGAAGCTGCTCAAGTTCGCCTCGCGAGCCCAATAGCCGCTCTGACTCTCTGGTTTGTAGATAATGTCGCTCGATTTCTTCTGGTATCAAGCTCATCCGCGCCTCTACGTGCCACGCGCGCCAGGTGATCGGCGCCAGCCCAGGGATCAGCGGTTGCCGAAGTTTTCGGGGTCGAAGTCGGGCCCGGGCTTGGCGCCGGGCTGGGAACCGCTTTCAGAGACCAAGACGACGCTCTGTCCTGTGAGCTCGAAGCGCTTGCGGCAGCGGATATTCCGGCAGGCGGCCATTTCGTCCACGCGGACCATATAGGAGCGCGCATTCTCAAAGCGCTTGCGGTCTTCCGTGCCGGCGCCGCGCGGCAGTTCCTTCTTCTTGGTGCGCACCATCCAGCGAATGGGATAGGAATTTTCCTGGCGGCAATGCGGGCAGACCAGGGTGAGATTCTTGGTTTCCGGGCGCTCGATATAGAACTGCCGCTCGTCCATACATTTTTATGCGCTAAAAGCGCCGTGATGTCCACGGCCTTTTAGCGCCCGACAACTTTTTTAACGCCGCGAAGCTCGACTTTGTTTCCCGCGAAAAGCGCATCCTGTCGGTAGCCTTTTCGCGGAAGACGGTGACGTTTCGCGGCTAGGCGCCCAGGAGCGAGTTCATTGTAACAAACTCGAAGCCGGCGTCCCGCCAGCGGGGCAGCCAAAATTCGAGAGCGGCCAGCACGTGGCGGCGATCCGCTCCCAGCCAGCGGGCGTCGCCATCATGTAGCAGGACGATCTGCCCGCCGTGATGGGGCTTTTTTTCTATACTCGCTGTCGCGGGTGGGCGGCGTTCCGCGCGGACGGATTCTTTCTCTCTCCCCGGCGTGGCGGGCAGGCGGCTTCGTTCGGCGACGCCTCCGAGGCGTTCAATCAGGCGCGCCGCGGGCTGGGGCTTCCAGTCATAACATTTCAGCGACCACATGGCCACGCCGTGCAAACCGACACGGCGAATGGCGCTCCAAAGCTGCGGGCCGCGATATCCGAAGGGCGGGCGCATCAGGATGGGCGCGGCATCCTGGGCATCCTTATCTGGGCCGCGGAGCGCGGAACGGATGCTTTCCTGGCAGGCCCGGAGTTCGTCCACGATTCGCCATGCCGGGAGCCATGCGAGGTTCACATGCGTTTCGGTGTGGTTGCCGATGCTGTGGCCGCGATCGGCGATCTCCCGGACCAGTTCCGGACAAGCGCGGGCGAAGCGGCCCACCAGAAAAAATGTTGCGGGGGCCCGGTAGCGTTCCAGCAGGCTCAGGAGCTGGGGCGTATGTGCCGGATTGGGGCCGTCATCGAAGGTGAGCGCGAGGAGAGAAGCATCCGGAGTGTGGTGCAACGTGGGACCAAAAAGCTGCGAAGTTGCAGAGACGGCGCCCCAGGCGGCCACTCCCGCGCAAGCTCCCGCCGCCGACAAGGCGAAAAAAGGCCATGCATCCATGCGCGCGCATTTTCGCACGCGGACCTTCGTCCTGCAAAACCAACCCGGGCGTCCTGCAAAATCAACCCGGGCGCCTCGCAAAACCCACCGCGGCGCAAAAGCCGCGCCGGGCCGGGGTAACGTTTGGCTGCAAAGTCGCGTCTAAAATTGCGACACAATGAGATGGAAAATGTCTCGTGTGCCATGAAGTCGAGGAGGGATTCTTCGGGTGTACGGCGTAAACCCGTGACCGCGCGCCCAGAAGACGGTCCGAGGAAAAAGCGCGGCCCCTCCACCACCCCAACGCGCGCAACAGCGGCGCGCGCTGGGGACCCCGGCTTCGCTCAGAATGACATGGGTGGTGTTCGGCGCGACGGAAAATCACGGCTGTGGCCTGTTAATAAGAAGAGGGGCCTAAACAACTCTAATCGCCGGGTCAGAAGGTTCGGGGTCTCTTGCCGAAACAAATCAGCATCCGCATAGGCCGACTTGGCTTCGCACTCTTACTCCTTTTCTCTCTACCAGCGCTTCCGCTGAGCGCACAGGAGCAACCGCCAGCGCCTCAAACGGCGCCTTCGGCGAGAGCTACCGGTGTCGTGCGCACGTCCAGTGGCGTGGCCGTTCCGGGCGCAAATCTTCGTCTGGTGGAAACGAGCTCTGGGCGGGCTTGGATCAGTTGGACAGACGAAAACGGCCATTTCGATTTGCCGGGATTGCCGGCGGGGCACTACCGAATTGAAGTGAGCCAACTGGGATTTGACAGCGCGAAGCAAGAGTTCGATCTCGGAAGCGCGCCTGGCCCCATCAATGTGACGCTCAAAGTTGCGTCGCTCGAAAACCTCGAAGCTGCGGCGGCTTCGGCGCAAAATCCGAGCCAGGCTCCTGCGGGCGCAGGAGCGCCGGCCAATCCCGGTGGAAGTGCTACCGCCGCCGGCGGCAGCAGCAGCGGCAACAACGCGCCAACGGGAGGGCAAGAGCCGGGTGCGGGGCGATTGCGGCGCAGGCAATTTCCCGGCGGCGCCCCGGGCGGCGAAGGCGCGCCCGGAGCCGAGCAAAGTCAAAATGGCGCGGCAGCGCAAGGCGGCGCTGCGACGGCGGCCCGAGGTTCTGGTGTGGGAGGACAAGCATTTGGCGGGCGCCGCGGCGCCTTCCAGCAGGTGAACCTCAACAATCAGACTGGCGAAGAGGCTCAGGAGGAAGAGCCCGGGCAGCAGACGGAGGGCGCAGCACCCAACGATCAGGGGCCGCTCGGGCAAGCATCCGCGTCCGACGCTTTCCTCATGAACGGCACCGTGGGCCGCGGGGATCAGAACGCCGGCTTCGGCGCGGGTTTTCCGCCAGGCGGTATCATTTTGCAAGGGCCGGGCAATGCGGGCCAAAACGGCTTTGGAGGAACAGGCGGAGCCTTTAACGGCGGAGCTCCGGTAGGCAATCCCGGCGGCGCAGGTGCTCCGGGCCTGCCGGGCGGGGGCCCGGGTGACGGGCCCGTGATCGCATTTCGACCGCAGGGCGGAGGCCGGCCCGGACCAGGAGGCCGCGGCGCGCCGCCGCGGGGCGTACCGGCGCTTTTCGGCATGCAACGCGTTTTGCGGCAAAGAATCAATCGGGTCCGGGCCAGTTTCTACAACGAGTACAGCAATTCGGTGCTGAACGCGCGCCCCTATTCGCTCACGCAACCCAATGCACCCAAAATTCCAACCTGGAGCGAACGAATCGGCGGAAATCTCGGCGGGCCGCTGGTGATTCCTCACATTTATGATGGGCACGATAAGACATTTTTCTTCGTGAATTTTGACAGCACCTGGGCGCGCAATGCCGTGGACCAGTTTTCTACCGTGCCCACGCTGGCGGAACGGTCGGGAAATTTCTGCAATCAGGACCCACAGCTGCGGCTCAATATTCCCAATCCCGCGGATCTCACCGGGCCGCGCACACCCGTTGGCTGCGAGATTCCCTCCTCGTCGCTGAATCCCGCCGCGCTCGGACTGCTGCAATATATTCCCGAGCCGAGCCTTCCGGGCGTCGTCGATAATTTCCATCTGCAAACGCAAGTGCCCACGCAGCAGGATCGACTGAATGTGCGGCTCCTGCACAGCATCTCGCCGAAGTTGAACGCGCGCATATTCTATGGCTTCAGCCAATCGACCAATCACGCCTTCCAGTCGTTCCCTGACTTTGAAAGCGACGCGGCCACGCGCGGCCAGTCGGTCACTTTGGGTCTTACACAAAATTTGTCACGGAGCTGGATCAACGATTCGCAATTGATCTTCTCCCGCAACCGCGTGCAGACGCTCGACAACTTCGCGTTTACGGATCCCGTAGCCCAGAACCTTGGCATCAACGGCGTTTCCAACAATCCGATCGACTACGGCCCGCCACAGCTCAGCTTCAATAACTTCACGAAAGCGGCGCCGGCGGTGCCCTCGCTGGTGCGCAATCAGACGTATCGCTTCGTCGATGCCGTGACCTACATGCTTGCGAAGCACACGCTGACTTTCGGAGCCGAAGTTCGCCGCATCGAAAACAACACCAATTCGGACCAAACTCCGGAAGGTCTATTCACCTTCAGCGGCCTGGTCACCGGTTTTGACTTTGCGGATTTTCTGCTCGGCTATCCCTACACCAGCAACGAGCGCTTCGGAACGCCGAGCAGTTATTTTCGCAGTTGGGGGACCGCCGGCTACGCCAGCGACGATTGGCGAGTTCGCCCGGACTTCACTCTGCAATTGGGCGTGCGCTACGAGTTTTTCACGCCGCCGACGGAACTCTACGGCCATCTTTCAAATTTGGACTTTGACCCCACTACCTCGCAGGTGGCGCTGGTTTGTCCGCAAAATGCCTCCTCCATGTGCCTCCCTGCCCAGATGGCGCCGTTTAGCGGAGCCCTGCCCGACTCGCTCATTCGCCCGCGTTACAACAATTGGGCGCCGCGCATTGGAATCGCCTGGAGGCCGCCGATCAAAGCGTTGCAGGCCAATCACAGCACGGTGGTGCGCGCGGGCTTTAGCATGTTCTATAACGAATTGATTTACAGCCAACTGCTCTCTGAATTGGCTAACCAGCCGCCCTGGTCGACTTCTCAATTGCGCATCACCGGCATCACCAGCCTCACCAGTGGGAGCGACGTGCTCACTTTGGAGGACGGTTTCCCGTCCACAGTGGCGGCGCGAAACACGATACAAAATACGTATGCGGTAAATCCGAATTACAAGACGGGCTACGCGCAGATCTGGAATCTTTCGGTGGAAACCAACGTCGCCAATAACACGGCACTGGTGCTGACCTACACGGGCACGAAGGGAAGCAATCTCGATTTGCTGTATGCGCCGAACCGCACGGCGCCCGGCAGTCTCTCGCCGACAGGCCCTGTGGCCAATGCCGGCGATTTCATCTACGACACTTCCGGCGCGAATTCCATCTATAACTCGCTGCAAGTGCGCGTGCAGAAACGCTTGTCTCACGGAATCATGATCAACGGCACGTATACCTATGCAAAATCCATTGACGATGCCAGCTCGATCGGCGGCGGCACGCCCATCGTGGTGCAGGATGCCAATAATTTAGCCGCCGAGTATGGCCTCTCTTCGTTCGATATCCGGCACCAGGCGCGGCTCAATTATCTTTACGAATTGCCGCTGGGAGAAGGCCACCGGCACGCTCAGAAAGGACTGACGGCCGCGCTTTTCGGCAACTGGCGATTCAGCGGCAATATCGGCGCGCAGACCGGCACGCCGTACACGGCGGAGGTCATGGGCACCTCGGCCGCGAACACGGGCAGCGGCGGCGTCTTCGCCGCTCGCGCGAACCAGATATGCAATCCGAACCTGCCCGCCGGGGAGCGCGCTCCGCTGGATTTCTTTGATACTTCGTGCTTCGTCGTGCCTCCGGGGGGACAGTTGGGCAATGCCTCGCGCAACACCATCACCGGCCCGGGCATGTTTATCTGGAATGCGCAATTGGGCAAGACGATTCCGTTTGGCAAGGACCACGAGCATCGCCTGGATTTGCGCTGGGAGATCACCAACGTGACTAACACGCCCAACCTTACGGGATTGTCGACGCTGGTGAATTCCACCACGTTTGGGCAGGTCACGGGTGCTTCGGCCATGCGCGCCATGAATGTGGTAACGCGGTTTACCTTCTGAGAGCTGCAAGATGAGACATGAGACCCGTCGCCTCGTCGCATTCCTCGCCGTCGCCGCGTTATTGGCGCCCGCAGGATCGGCTCAGAATCCGCAACAGCCGGCCGCGCCGCCACAAGTTTCTGCGAATCAGAAAGGCGCGATCAGGGCAGCCGTAAATTTAGTGGAAGTGGATGTGGCGGTCACCGATCGTGATGGGAAGCTCCTGAAAGGCTTGCGGCAGGATCAATTCAGCATCGCCGAAGACGGCAAGGACCAGAAAATTTCCACCTTC
>Ga0209160_1004255_pt1 | contig 11455 bp, 12 predicted proteins | sample GraSoiAngelo_153_FD_186167 | JGI IMG/M metagenome (GOLD analysis project Ga0209160, IMG submission 186167) | Grasslands soil microbial communities from the Angelo Coastal Reserve, California, USA - 14_1009_12_40cm (SPAdes) (version 2) | ecosystem: Environmental > Terrestrial > Soil > Grasslands ...
GCTCCAGGCCCGCCAGGAGCTCGAGCGTCCGCGTCACCGCCGGCCGGATCGCCTCGAGCTCGGCGTCGCTCCAGTCGAACCCGGCGAGCCGGCTCATGCGCTTGAGGGTGTCCAGGCTTATTTCCATGGGCGGGAGCATACCACTAGAATGAGGGGGCATGGCCGTCCCCCTGACCATCCTGACCGATCCGCGCGACCCCGCGCCCCGACGCACGCTCTCGCTGCCGCCCGCGACGTCAATTCTGAGGGGGGCACACGCGGCAGGCATCGACATCACCGCCACGTGCGGAGGCCGGGGCCGGTGCACGTCCTGCCGAGTCAAGTTCGTCACCGGCACGGTGCCACCCCCGACGATCATGGACGAGATCCAGCTCGGTGACGACCAGGTCCGCGAGGGCTACCGGCTCTCGTGCCAGTGCGTGCCGAGTGAGGCCGTGACCGTCCAGGTCGCGCCGCCCCTCGAGGAGCGCGCGTTTCAGATCCTGGGTGCCGGGCCGGGCGTCGTCGGAATGGGTCGCGTCACGCTCGACTCGGGGATCCGGAAGCAAGTCGTGAAGGTCGGCCTGCCCCGTGAGGAGCACCACCAGACCTCCGACCTCGAGCAACTCGCGGCCGCCCTCGGCGTGACGCCGGCGGACGTCGGCCTCGCGGTGCTGCAGGGGTTGCCGGGGGCGCTGCGCGACGACCCCGCGGGCGTCACCGTCACGACGTTCGCCGCGGCGGGCGGCGAGCGGGTGCTCGCCGTCGAGCGCGGCGACACCGCGGGGATGAAGTTCGGGCTCGCCGTGGACATCGGCACCACCAGCGTCGTCAGCACGCTCATCGAGCTCGAGTCGGGCGAGCAGCTCGGGTCGGTCTCGAGCCTCAATCCACAAGCGGTGTTCGGCGGCGATCTCATGTCGCGGATCGCCTTCGCCCAGTTCCACCCGGGCAACCTCCGCAAGCTCCACACGCGGATCGTCGGGCTGCTCAATCAGCACATCGAGGAGATCTGCCGCCAGTCGGGCGTGCTGGCCAAGTGGATCTACAAGGTCGTCGTCGTCGGCAACACGTGCATGCACCACCTCCTCCTCGGCATCGACCCCTCCTACGTCGGGCTCGCCCCCTACGCGCCCGTGATGCGTCACCCGCTCGTCCTCCCGGCGCGCGAGCTCTTCCTGAAGGTCGCCCCCGAGGCGCGCGTGTGCCTCCTGCCGCTCGTCGCGGGCTTCGTCGGCGCCGACGCCGTCGCCGTCGCCCTGGCGACCCGCATCTACGAGAGCGCCGAGATTCGCATCGCGGTAGACATCGGGACCAACGGCGAGGTGCTCCTCGGCTCGCGCGACCGCCTCTGGGCGTGCTCGGCGCCCGCGGGCCCGGCGCTCGAGGGCGCGCAGATCCGCCACGGGATGCGCGGCGCCCTGGGCGCGATCGACCGCGTCACCGTGGACGACGACCTCCACGTGCACACGATCGGCGAAGCCGACGCCCTGGGCATCTGCGGCTCGGGGCTGATCGATCTCGTGGCCGGGCTACTCGACGCGGGCGTGATCGACTGGACGGGGCTGATCCAGGTCGAGAGCCGCGCGGCGCTGCCCCCGAAGCTCGCCGAGCGCGTGGTCATGCGCGGCGAGGAGCGACAGGTGATCGTCCTCCGGCCCGGCGAGGCCGGCGCGCGCGCGGAGATCGTCCTCAGCCAGGACGACGTGCGGCAGGTCCAGCTCGCGAAGGGGGCGATCGCCTCCGGCGTCGTGATGCTCCAGCACGTCGCGGGCGTGCCCGACGCGAGGGTGGCCGAGCTGATGCTCGCGGGAGGCTTCGGCAACTACGTCTCGATCGCGAGCGCGCTCCGCATCGGGCTGATCCCGCCCCTTCCGGTGGAGCGGATCCGCTACGTCGGCAACGCGGCGGCGCTCGGCGCCCAGCTCTGCCTCGTCTCGGAGACCGAGCGCCGGCGCGCGGAGAGCGTGGCGGCGCGCATCGAGCACGTCTCGCTCGCCGCCCACCCGGACTTCGAGCGGATCTTCGTCGAGGCCATGAACTTCCCGCCACCCGTATGAGTCGTGTGATCGCCGCGAAGCTGGTCGGCCTCGAGGTCGGCGCGGTGAGCCAGACGATCGACCCGCGCTGGCTCATGGCGTACGCCGCGGCGCTCGGCGAGACGGACCCCCGGTACTACGACACGTCCGCGCCGAGCGGCCCCCTCGCGCATCCCCTCTTCGCCGTCTGCTACGAGTGGGCGGTGGCGCTGACGGTCCGCTCGAAGACGATCAAGCCGGAGCTGATGCCCCTCGGCGTCCACACGACCCACCATCTCGTGATCCACCGGCGGCCGCAGGCGGGGGACAGGCTCCTGACGCGCGGACAACTGCTCACGGTTCGGCCGAGCCGGAGCGGCACGCTCGTCGTCATCCGGTACTCGACCGTGGATCGGAACGGTCGGCCCGTCACGACGACCGATTACGGGTCGGTCTTCCGCGGCGTCACCACCGATGGCAGGGCGAGCGTCGCCGTCCAGCCCTTGGAGCGGCTCGAGCCGCCCGCCGGAGACGAGATCCGCTGGAGCGCGGCCGTCCCGGTGGCGACACAGGCCGCCCACGTCTACTCCGAGTGCGCGCGGATCTGGAATCCGATCCACACGGACATCGCCGCCGCCCGCGCGGCGGGCCTCCCCGGCCTCATCCTCCACGGGACGGCGACGCTGGCGCTGGCCGTGTCGCAGCTGGTCCGCCACGATCTCGCCGGCGACGCGACGCGCGTCACCGCGCTCGCCGCGCGTCTGACCGGCATGGTCTCGATGCCCTCGACGTTCACGGTGCGCGGCCGCGGGCGGGCCGGCGACCTCATCGCCTTCGACGCCGTCACCGAGCGCGGCGAGCCGGTGCTGAGCGACGGGGTCCTCCGGGTGCTCTGACCGCACGGGAGCACGCTGTGTTACATTGTGTTCGGAGGGCTCCGAGGTGGCCACCCCGACGAAGACGCTGAGGCTCCGTCCCCGCTTGAGGGCCGAGATCGAGCGCATCGCGCGGCGTACCCGTCGCTCCTTTGCCGAGGTCACGCAGGATCTGATCGAAGAGGCCTTGCGGATGCGCCAGTGCCCCGGGATCTACTTCGCCGACGAGATTCTGGGGCGCGAGGCCAAAGTCGGTGGCACAGGGCTCGGCGTCTGGGAGGTCATCCAGGGATACCAGGCCGTCAAGGGGAACGAGAAGAAGCTCCACAAGGCCTTGCCGCACGTCGGTCCCGCCGGCCTGAAGTCTGCGTTGCTCTACTACCGGCAGTATCCCGGGGAGATCGATGAAGCCATCGCCGAGAACGCGCTCACCTTCGAGGCGCTCGAGGTCAAGTATCCCGGCCTCGCGCGCCGCGCGTGAAGTTCTATCTCGACGAGAATCTGCCGCCGGTGATTGCTGAAGCGCTCCGCAGACGCGGTTTGGACGCGACCAGCGCGCACGAGGTCGGAATGGCCGGAGCCCCCGATCAGGTGCAGATCGCGTTCGCATCGAGCGAAGGACGTTGTCTCGTCACGTGCGACCTCCGACATTTCATCGAGCACGGCCGTCGAGCCGTCCGGGATCGTCGACCTCACGCCGGCATCATCCTCTGCCCGGCGAGCTTCGCGGCGGAAGTCGGAGCGATTGCGCGCGCGCTGGCTCGGGTTGCTGCGCACTATCCGGCGGGGTTCGGCCAGTACGATGTCATCTATCTGACCCGAGGTCCTGATCCGTGAAGCAGCTGGGCCGGCGCGAGCGCGTCCTGGCGGCGATCAACCGCGAGCCCGTCGACCGCGTGCCCTACGCCGTCTGGCGCCACTTCCCGTCGGTCGACCGCTCCGCCGCCGGGCTCGCGCAGGCGACGCTCAGGTTCCACGAGCGCTACGGCTCGGACTTTCTCAAGATCACGCCGCGCGGCGGCTACGCGGTCGAGGCGTGGGGGTGCGTCGAGGGCGACGAGCCGCGGGAGGACGGTCACCGGCCCTGCGTGCGCTGCGCCGTCCGTGCGCCCGAGGACTGGAAGGCGATCCGCCCGCTCGATCCGGGCTCGGCGTCGGGCTGGGTCGAGCAGCTCGAGACCATCGTGCGGATGGGCTTCGACCGGCGTGTCGGCGACGCGCCGGTCCTGCCCACGCTCTTCTCGCCGCTCTCGCTCGCGCGGAAGCTCTCGGGCACGCGGCTCACGCACGACCTCTCGGAGCACCCGACGCTGGTCACGGGCGCCCTCGAGGCGATCACCGAGACGGTGGTCCGATTCGCCGCGCTGGCGCTCGCCGAGGGCGTCTCGGGCATCTTCTACTCGATCCAGGCGGCGAGCCGGAGCGTGAGCACCGAGGAGGACTACGCGCGCTTCGGCGAGCCCTACGATCGTCGCGTCCTCGAGTCGGTGCGCGGCAAGTCGGTCCTCACGATCGTCCACGGTCACGGTGACCGGCTCATGTTCGACCGTCTGGCAACGCTGCCGGGCCACGCCTGGAACTGGGACGATCGCGCCACACCGCCCTCCCTCGCCGAGGGCAAGGCCAAGACCGGGGGCGCCGTCATCGGCGGCCTCGACCAGTGGAAGACGCTGCGGGACGGGACCCCCGCCGAGGCCCGCGCGGAGGCGCTCGACGCGATCGCTCAGACGGGCGGGGTCGGGCTGATCGTGGGACCCGGCTGCGTCCTGCCGAACGACACGCCGGACGCCAACGTCGCGGCGGTCGTGCAGGCGCTCGGGGGGCCGCTCAAGAAGATCCCCGGCGTCACCACGTGAGTCGCGTCACTTCGCGACGTTGAAGCGGAAGTGGCAGACCTCGCCGTCCCGGACCATATAGTCCTTCCCCTCGAGTCGGAGCTGGCCCCGGGATCGGAGGTCGGCGAAGGACCCATCCGCGGCGACGAGATCGTCATAGCTATTGACCTCGGCCCGGATGAACCCGCGGGCAATGTCCGAGTGGACCGTGCCCGCGGCGTCCAGCGCCCGCGTGCCCTCGGGAATCGGCCAGGCCCGCACCTCGTCCTCGCCGACCGTGAAGAAGGAGATCAAGCCGAGCAAGGTATAACAATCATTTAGGACTCTGTGGATCGCAGGCTCCTTGAGGCCCAGATCGGCCAGGAAGGCCTGCTGCTCGGGGCCGGCGAGCTGGGCGACCTCGGTTTCGATGACCGCCGACACCCAGCCGACCCGGGTCCGTGGCCGCGCCCCGATTTCCCCGAGCCCGTACTTCTCCCCCACCCGAGGCCCATCGGCGAGCGCTTTCTCGTCGAGGTTCAGGCAGTGGAGGATCGGCTTCTCGGAGAGGAACGTGAACCCCCGGATCGCCTTGGCCTCTTCGGGCGAGAGCGCCATGGCGCGGAGCGGGACCTCGGTCTCGAGGTCAGCCTTCAGGCGTCGCAGGATCTCCTGCTCCTTCGCCTCGACCTCCTTCCTCTGCTTCCGGAGTGAGGCCTCGAGCCGCTCGAGCCTCCGGTCCACCACCTCCAGGTCGGCCAGGATCAGCTCGGTCTCGAGATCCAGGATGTCGCGCCGGGGATCCGGCAGGCCCGCGACCTCGTCGGGGAAGGCGCGGACGACATGGAGGAGCGCGTCCGCGTTCCTGAACTCTTTGATCTCGAGGCCGCCGCGTTCCCCTTTGGCGATGCCCGCAAGGTCCACGACCTCGAAGCTCGCGTAGGTGGTCTTCTTCGGCTTGAAGAGCGCGCTGAGCCGGTCCACGCGCGGGTCGGGCACGCGCGCGACGCCCGTGTGGAGCTCGGCGCGGCCCGTGTCGTAGCGCGCGGTGGCGACGGCCGAGCCGGTCAGCAGATTGAAGAGCGTGGTCTTCCCGGTCTTCGGGAGGCCGATCAGGCCGATCTTCATGAATCGATTATGCCAGGTGTCGTATCTTTAGAGGCGTTCTGAGCCATCCCGCGCGCGACGTCGACCTGAAGGGCGCGGCGGTCGCCGTGCTCGTCTCCATCCTCTGGGGCGCCAATCCCGTCGCGATCAAGCTGGGGCTCGAGGACGCCCCGCCGATTCGCCTGGCGTGGATGCGCTTCCTGGTCGGCGGCGTGGTCATCGGGCTCTGGGCGTGGGCGACCGGCCGGTTCGCCGGCTTCCGCGTGGAGCGCTCCGAGTGGCGGCCGCTCGTGTTCCTCGGGCTCCTCTTCACCCTCCAGATCGGCTCGATGAACATCGGCACCTCGCTGACGAGCGCCGCGCACTCGGCGCTTCTCCTGAACCTCTACGCGGTCCACACGGTCGTCCTCGCCCACTTCCTGATCCCCGGCGACCGGCTCACCCTCCGGAAGATCGCGGGCGTGCTCATCGCCTACGCGGGCATCGTCCTGCTCTTCGCCCACCAGATCGGCCGCGGGACCTCGACGCTCCTCGGGGACGCGATCATGGTCGGCTCGGCGTTCGTACTCGCCGAGCGCACCGTGTATCTCGCGCGGGCCGTCCAGCGCTACGATCCCGTCAAGCTGCTCCTCTCCCAGGCGCTCATCGGCACGGCCATCTTCGTCGCGGTCTCGCTGGCCCTCGAGCCCGCGGCGACCCGCTGGACCGGGCGGCTCGCGGCGTCCGTGGCCTACCAGGGCGTGCTCATCGCCGGCTTCAACTTCGTGGTGAACCTCTGGCTCCTGCGACGCTACCGGCCGAGCGCGCTCGCGGCGTTTTTCCTCACCCAGCCGATCTTCGGCGTGATCGCGGCCGCGCTTGTCGGAGGCGATCCCCTGACCCTGGACCTCCTGCTGGCGAGCGTCGCGGTCGCGATCGGCATCGGGCTCACGAGTTCATCGGAGGGGGCCTCGACGGCCCCCTCCGAGCCACCCCCAGGATTCGATTGCGCCGGCGGAGCCGGCGCTCGAACGTAGTCACTCTGACAGGTCACGAGTCGCCGAGCCCGCGCGCTATAATCCAGGCATGCTGCCAGCGCCGTCGAAGACGCTCGAAGTCGTGCCGAACCCGCACCCGGAGGGGGACTACGAGGTCTCGATGGCGGTGCCGGAGTTCACTTGTCTCTGCCCCCGGACCGGCCAGCCCGACTTCGCGACGATCCGCATCCGCTACGTGCCCGACGAGCACCTGGTCGAGCTCAAATCGCTCAAGCTCTACCTCTGGTCGTACCGGAACGAGGGCGCGTTCCACGAGGACGTGACGAACCGGATTCTGAACGACCTCGTGGCGGCCGCCAAGCCGCGCTGGATCGAGGTGATCGGGGACTTCAACGTGCGCGGCGGGATCAAGACCGACGTGCGCGCGACCTACGGCAAGCGTCCGGAGATCTAACCTTCCCCCGCTGCCTCGCGCCAGAGAGCCCCCGCGTCGAGCACCAGATCGCCGAGCGGCAGCAGCGCCGCCCGTTCCTCGTCTGCGACCCGTCCGGCCCGCGCGTACCCCGCGGGCCCGAGCGCGTGCGCCTCGACCGAGCGCGCCTCCGCGTCCACGATCCAGTAGAAGGGCACCCCGTAGCGCGCGTAGAGCTGGTGCTTGCGCTGACGGTCGATGGCGACGGTCCAGGGGGACAGGATCTCGACGGCGAGGGTGGGCGTACCCTCGATCCCGCGGCTCGACACGGCGCCGGCCCGGGAGCGCTCGAGGTAGACCACGTCGGGCTGGACGATGGCGATGTCGCTCAGGATCACGTCGATCGGCGAGAGGAGCACCTCGCCGAGACCGCCGCTCCGCACGTGAGCAAAGAGGATTCTGTAGATCGCGCCGACGAGGCGCTGGTGGCGGGGGTTCGGGGCCGGCGTCACAGACAGCTCCCCGTCGTGGATCTCGTACCGCCGCCCGTCGTCCGGGAGCTCGCAGTAGTCGCGATACGTGAGGAGAATCGCCCGATCGGCCATACCGAACTCTAGCGACCGCGGGAACAGTGTGTCAATGCCGCGAATCCGATACGCTTACTGCGCGAGAGCGAGCAGGACCATGCCCGCCAGCATCACGAGCCCGCCGAGCGCCGATTCCCGCACGCGCTGGGCCTCGCCGAAGAAGAGGACGCCCACCCCCATCGCGAAGAGGATCTCGATCTGCTTCACGGCCTCGACGTATGAGGAGAGTGTCAGCGTGTAGGCCTTGCCCTGGCTCAGCGTGGTGAGCGCGGCGAAGACGCCGAGGGCGAGGAACTCCTTCCAGTAGCGCGGCACCGCCGGGAAGTGGCGCGCCGACGTGGTCAGGGCGAGCGGCGTCATGATGAGGCTCGCGGCCAGGTAGGTGCCGAACGTCCCGGCGGCGGTGTTGGACGCCAGGATCGCCTGCTTGATCGTGATGACGCTCGGCGCGTAGAAGAGCGCGGCGACGAGGGTGTAGCGCTGGCCGCGGTCGGTCACGAGCACGCGCAAAGGCTCCCACGGCGAGATGTGCGCCCGCGTGACGTTGAGGAGGTAGACGCCCCCGGCGGAGAGGAGCACGCCCGCGACGCCGAGGGCGCTCGGGTGCTCGCCGATCGTCACCCACGCCATGCCGAGCAGGATCAGGAGACTCACCTTCCAGAGCGAGGTGACGAGCGAGATCTCCGCGAGCTTGAGCGCCTTGGAGAGCGCGAGCGTCGAGAGCGTCTGGAAGACGCCGAAGGCCAGACACCAGGCGTAGAAGCCGGGCTTGAGGGTGGGCCAGCCCGTCAGGACCGCCGTGGCGAGTGCCCACGGCAGGAGGAAGGCGAAGCGCCCCCAGACGTTGATGTACTCGTCGAGCGCGTGGCCCAGGCGCTTCATGGCGGTGTTGCGGAGCACCTGGAACAGCGCCGCCGCCAGCGCCAGGGCGAGCCACATGGCGGCGATTGTATCGCGGGGGTGCGGCGGGACTCGGAGATGAGCGAGGCGGGAGTGAGCGAGAGGTCGTCGACCGGCGGATGACCCCTCAGTGGGCTGCGAGGAAGTCGAGGACGATGCGGTTGAAGATCGTCGGCTGGTCGCGGTTGGTCACGTGGCCCGAGTCGGGCACGAGCTCCACGCGCGCGCCGGGGATGTCGCGCCCGAGCGCCGCCGTGCTCGCGAGCGAGACCGTGCGGTCCCGCTCGCCCGCGACGACGAGCGTCGGACAGGCGACCCGACCGAGACGGGCGCGCGCATCGAAGGCGACGAGCGCCCCGATCGAGGCGAGATAGGTCCACCGTGACGTTCGACCGAGGCTCGCCACCGCGAGACGGTAGAGGTGGGCCTGCTGGGGCTCCGGGAAGAGCCCGCGCGCCACGAACGCCGCCACGACCGACATGGGCGCGACGCCCAGGAGGACGAGCCGCGCCAGCATCCTGAGGCCGCCGGCCGCGTCGGGGGGACCGAGCCGGGCGAACGCGTTGACGAGCGTGAGCGACCGGACCCGCGCGGGGGCGCGCAGGGCGAGCTCGAGCCCCACCGAGCCTCCGAGCGAGAGGCCGACGACGTGGGCGGGTGGCGTGTCGAGCTGGTCGAGCAACGCGTCGACCCGCTCGGCCATCGCCTCGATGGTCAGCCGTTCGCGCGGGAGCGCCGACCGCCAGTGGCCCGGGAGATCGACGAGCAGGAGGCGGTAGCGCTCGCCAAAAGGGGCCGAGTTGCGGCGCCCAGTCCGCAGCCGAGGAGCCGAGTCCATGAAGGAAGAGGACGGGCGGAGCCGCGCCATCGGTCCGGCCACGTCGCTCGTAGTACACGCTCTCAGGGGGCTTTGTCGTCCGCGGGGGGACCGACCTCGAGGCCCCCGAGCGGCCCGGGGACGTCGTGCAGCGTGATCTGCACCCACGACCGTGACTCCGGCATGTCGACGACGACCACATCGACGTCGACCGCCTCCGCTCCTTTCAGGAGTTGCCGCAGCCATTCCAGCAGCTTGCCTGCCTCGCACGCTTTGCGCGTCATCGCGCGTCTCCTAGCGGCCGCGCAGCGCCGCTGCGGAACAGGGAGGATGAGGACCGGCCAAAAGCTTTCGGGAGTGATCAGGCTGCACGACGTTCGCAGCTCTGCTCGGCGGCGTTCGGGTTCGCCACCTCGCAGACAACCGAGCTCGTCCCAGGCGCGGATCTACTGAGGGACTAGGCTCGGCCGACCGGGACGACGTCGGCCGGGTGGATCTCGACCACGGCGGCCTGGTGAATCAGCGTCACGGCGAGCACCAGTCGAGTCACACGGTCCTTGCGGAGGAGCTTGCCGCGAACGCCCGCAAGCGGCCCGTGGATGACCTCGACGTCCATCCCCTCGGTGAGGAAGGGATGGGGATCGTACTGAAGCGTGGTGGCTGCGAGCCGCTGGATGGCGTCGATCTCTGCGTCGGGAACGGCCTCGGGCTGCCCCGTGGTTCCGACGAGACCGGCGACGCCGACGGCGGTCAGGACGCGGAGGCGCTCGAGCATGGAGAAGCGCGCGAAGCAGTAGCCGGGAAAGAGGGGGAAGGCGATCTTCTTCGTCCGGTCCTTCCACCGGCTCCAGCGCTCGACGAGGGGCAGGAAGGTCTCGACGTCCCGCTCGACCAGCTGATTTTTCACGATCTTCTCGTGGCGGGAGCGCGTCCGGACCACGTACCAGGCCACCCTGAGCTTGGCGTCTCCAGGGACCTCGGTCGGTCGATCATCCACGTTCGTTGCCCCCTGAAACTTTTCGGTTCGCAGGTGTGATTCCCGGCCATCGAGGCGCGCGCGAGACGCCGACACGCTACGGCTCGGCCCCAACAAGATCAACAGCGCAGATCGCCCCAAAAGACGCGGCTCCGCGCGGCATCGAGGCGCGCGCGGGGCGTTTCATGCGCCCCGCAGGGCAGTGGGAGCGCAGGCCCGCGTCTTCAGCGTGCGCGATGGCGCTGACACCCACGACCGCGCATCAGTCGGGGCGATTTTTGCGTTGTGGACGGCTGTGAATACGTGGATAAGTGCCGAGCGATCGCGTGGCCCGAAGCCGAGTCAGCTCCTCAGCAAGACGCGCGCCTGGCGCGCAGCCACGCTCTCGGGAAAGTCCCGCACGAGCCGCTCCCACGTGCGCTTGGCGAGGGCGCCGTCGCCGAGGCTCCGCTGACAGAGGCCGATCTTCAGGAGCGCGTCGGGCACCTTGCCGCCGCTCGGCGCCGCGCCGACGAGCGCGTCGAGCTCGGCGAGCGCCCCCCGGTAGTCCTGCTGCTGATACAGGACATCAGCGACGAGGAGCTGCGCCCCCTCCCGGAGCGGGTGGCCGGGGTACGTCGTGATGAGGTCGTAGAGGATCAGCAGGGCCGCGTCGAGCTCCTTGGCCTGGAGCTTCTCGACGCCCACGCGGTAGAGATCCTCCGCGGGTGTGGTCGTTGCCGATCGGAGCGGCGGCGCCGCAGGCGCCGGCGTCGGCACCGGCGGGGCGAAGCCGCTCGGCGGCGCCGGCGCGCGGCTCCGGCTCTGCGATTCGAGCTCGCCCACGCGGCGCTGGAGATAGGCGAGCTGGTCCTCCAGCTGGCGCGAGGAGACCATGAGCTTGGCGACCACGTTCTGCAGCTCCGAGAGCTCGCTCGCGACGCGGGTGAGCTGCTCCACGAGCTTCGGCGGCTCGGGCGCGGGCGGGCGTGGGGCCTCTTCCATCGGCGAGCG
>Ga0209160_1004261_pt1 | contig 11441 bp, 11 predicted proteins | sample GraSoiAngelo_153_FD_186167 | JGI IMG/M metagenome (GOLD analysis project Ga0209160, IMG submission 186167) | Grasslands soil microbial communities from the Angelo Coastal Reserve, California, USA - 14_1009_12_40cm (SPAdes) (version 2) | ecosystem: Environmental > Terrestrial > Soil > Grasslands ...
TGATCTGCACGAAGGTGAAGCTCCCCGCCGCGGCGTCCGCGGCCGAGGCCTCCGTGATCAGTCGCGACGACATCACGCCACCCGCCGCTGCCCAGACGACCCCTGTGCCCGCCCAGGCCATACATTGGAGAAATCCTCGACGATCGAACCGGTCCATGCCGTCCTCCTCGCTATTAGTGGCGTCTACTTCACGACCAGCGTGCCCTTCATGTAGGGATGAATCGCGCAGGAGTACTGATACGTGCCGGGTTTCGTGAAGGTCTGCACGAACGTGTCGTCGCGCACGAGCCCGGCGGAGCTGAAGGCGCCCGTCCCTGATGTGACGGTGTGCGGCTCCTCGTCGTGATTGACCCACGTCACCGTCGTGCCCACTGGGACGGTGAGCATGGACGGTCCGTACTTGAATTCCTTGATTCCGATCGTCGGCGGCGTCGCGGCCAGCGCGTGGGCACCGATGAGCAGCGTCACCACGCCGGCCGCGACTATCCCCCGTCTGTACCAGGCCAGCGCTGTTGTGTCGTCGGTCATGATCTTCTCCTTGCCTCCTCACACATGCGAACGCTCCACCGCCGGCACCGTTCCATGCGGCTCTGAAAAGCTTCGAGGGAACGAATCGGCGTGTCCGGCGTTAGCGTCGGTTGCCCGACGGCTGGCGGAACGAGTCGGCCCAACAGACGTTGAAAGAATGAAGGCCGCGCGGCTATCGACGGCGCCAGCTGGTCGACGAGCACGTCGACCTGCGACGCCTGGTAGTCGCAGTCAGCTCGCTGACGGTGCGATGACGCAAAGGAGGATACGCGTGAGCGAGAAGCCCAGTCTCAAGGAGCAGCCCAGCGGGGCGAATCCGGCTTGGTTGGCGGTTCCCCTGGTGGTTTGGGCGCTGATCACGCTCACCGTCGGCCTTTTGGCCAGGCAGACGGTTCGCGAGCCCTATGCGACTCCCTTCTTCCATCCTTTCTTCGCGGATACCCTCCAGATGAAGGCGTGGCTGGTGACGGCAGCGTTGGTGCTCGCATGTGGTCAGTTGGTGACGGCCGCACGCATCTATGACCTGCTCGGCTTTCCGCCCAAGGGGGGCTTCTATCAGGCTGTCCATCGCTGGTCGGGGCGGACCGCAATCATATTGACGCTTCCGGTGGCCTACCACTGTGTCTTCATGCTCGGGTTCGGCACCCACAGCCCACGCATCTTGATTCACTCGCTGCTCGGGTCGGCCCTCTACGGCGCTGTCGCGGCCAAGGTGCTGGTCGTGCGGTCGACGAGGTTCGCGCCGTGGGCGATTCCTGTGGCCGGAGGCCTCTTGTTCTCGATCCTTCTGGGGCTCTGGCTGACTTCCGCGCTTTGGTTATTCACCGCTGCTCCCTCTGCCCCATGAGTGGGACGAAACCTGTGCTCCTCGGCGGGATTGACTGTCCCGAGGAAGAGCGCAGGAACACGTCGGGTTCACTCGGATGATTGCGAAGTGTTCGGCCTTCCCGCGGGAGCTACTACACTCGACTCCGCACTGCCGTCGCGTGTCGATTCCGGTACCGCGAACCCCGGCGTGACATAGGGGCCGGATCGGCCTATAGTTCGCTCTACCGTTGCTCGCTCGGACGGTGCCTGCGCGCGGACTCAAACCGTCCAGGAGAACATCATGAACGTCGGTATCTCGCTGAACATGTTGACGAAGGAGGGGCGCTCGGACGCCTCGGTGTTCGCCGAGCACCTGACCCTGGGCGACCTGGCCGAGCCGCTCGGCTTCGACTCTGTCTTTGCGCTGGAGCACCACTTCACTGGCTACGCCATGTCGCCGTCACCCACCCAGTTGCTCAGCTACATCGCCGGGCGGACGAAGCGGATCACACTCGGCACCGCCGTGATCGTGCTGCCGTGGCACGACCCTGTGCGGGTGGCCGAACAGATCGCGCTCCTCGACATTCTCTCCCACGGCCGCTGTGTGTTCGGCTTCGGCCGTGGTGCGGCCACCGTGGAATATGCGGGCTTCCGCGTGCCGATGGAGGAGGCGCGCCCTCGCTTCGTGGAGGCGGCGCAGATCGTGATCAAGGCGCTCACGCAAGACGTCTTCGAATGGGACGGCGAGTTCTACAAGATCCCGCCCATGTCGATTCGGCCCCGCCCCGTCTCGCACCCCGAGCGGCGCTTCTACGCGTCGTCGGTAAGCCCGGAGTCGGCGGAGATCATGGCCAAGCTCGGCTTCGGGCTGCTGGTGATCATGCAGAACGAGTGGCCGAAGGCGGCCGAGGACATCCGACGCTATCGCGATATCACGGCCAGCGTCGGGCACACGCCGCGTCCGCCGATCATCTCCACCAACATCTCGGTGGCCGAGACCCGCGAGGAGGCCAACGAGCGCGCCGCGAAGTACCTGGCGCGCAAGTGGGACTCGATCGACGCCCACTACCACTTCTCCGACGGCCATCTGGCCACGGTGAAGGGTTACGAGTTCTACGGCGGTATGGCGAAGACGTATTCCAAGATGAAGGACGAGAGCTTCCGAAAGAAGGCGACGGAGTTCTACGTCAAGATCCAGGTGGTCGGTACGCCCGACGACTGCATCCAGCAGATCGCCGAGCTGCAGAAGCTTACCGGTCTCGACCATCTGGTCGGCGAGTTCGGCTACGGCGGAATGCCGCACGAAGAGGCGCAGCTCAACATGCGCATGTTCGCCGCCCGCGTCATGCCCCTGCTCCAGCGCGACCGGGGATTCGCGGCGCCGACGAACGGCGGCGGGCCATCGGCCGTCGGGGTCGGTGGGCCAACGGGCATCTTCGCACCGGCCTGATTCGCGGTCCACTCCTCTGGTTCAGCTGGCCGGAGGCGGGCCCACCCTGCCGCCGAGGCACTCGCCCAGGAACAACTCGACCTCACGGTAATGGCGGAGCGCGTTTCGCCAGTTGCCGTAATCGCGTCGGTGTCCCTCGTCGGGGAACACGACGAAGCGCACGTCCTTACCGGCGCGGCGAAGGGCTTCGACCATCTGCTCGGACTCCCGGAGCTTCACCCGCTCGTCGCGGGCGCCGTGGATGATGAGGATCGGCCGCTGCGCGTCCTGCGCCCGGAAGAGGGGCGATTTCGCTTCTAAGCGTGCGCGGTCCTCGGGCCGGCTCGGGTCGCCGACGTACTTCAGGAAGAGCGGCACGTACCCGAGCTTCCAGTGCGGCGGCACGTTCTCGAAGAGGGTCGTGAGGTTCGACATGCCGACCACGGAGACGCCGCACGCGAAGACCGTGGGCGTGAACGTCATCCCCACCAGCGCGGAATAGCCGCCGTAGCTGCCGCCGTAGATGGCCACGCGGGCGGGATCGGCGAGCCCGCGGGCTACCGCCCAGCGCACGCCGTCGATCAGGTCATCGTGCATCTTCCCGGCGTACTCGCCCACGGCCAACTCCCTGAACCGGCGGCCGTAGCCGGTCGAGCCTCGGTAGTTGACCTGGAGGACGGCGTAGCCCCGGTTGGCAAGGAGCTGGACGACACGATCGTAGTCCCAGTAGTCGCGGGCCCAGTGACCGCCGTGCACGTGGAGCACCATCGGCCCCGGGGCCCGGAATCCTGGCGGCCGGGTGAGATAGCCATGCAGGCGAACGCCGTCGCGCGCATCGAAAACGATCGGCTCGGTCGTACCCAGAGCGTCGGCGAACATCATCGAGGCCGATCGTGCGAGCAGAACGGGGTCCCGCCCCCGCTCGACGAGAAAGTATTCCACGCCGCGCTCGGTGAAGACCTCGACGGTGACCCGCTCACCGCCGTCATCGAGACTGTGCAGCCTGAGGCCGGAATGGGGCGGGCGCGGAAGCGTCGCCAGCGCGGCCGCGAGCTGGGGGTCGAGGAAGTGCGCCGCCGGGTAGTCCGGCGTCGCGAAGGCCGCCACGGGAGCGCGCACACGCTCGTCGAGGATGACGCGGTCGACGTCCACGCGCGGGTGCTGGTACGCGAGCGTCTCGGCACCGGTGACGAGGTCGACGCGCACCAGAGAGCGCCGGTCGCGGCCCCGACTGGACAGGAGCCACAATCCGCGACCGTCCGCCGTGAGGCCCAGCATGCTCGCATCGAACTCTTCGAGGTCGAACGTCTGCAGGCGCCGCCAGCCTCCGGCGTCGGCGACCTCGAGGTAGCGCTCCCGCGAGCCGCCGTGGCGCAGCCGGGCTCGGGGGGCGCCGTCCCAGTCGGTCAGCCAGCCCATCACGTCGCCCGGGTTCTCGGCGATCAGCGTCGCTTCCCGCGCGACGAGGTTCACGCGCCACAGGTCGAACACCGTCCGGTCGCGGCGATTGGACATGATGACGACGTGCCCCGGGTCGGTTCGCGGAACCCGGTGAACCCACGAGGTGGCGCCGTCCCAGGGTGTCAGATCAATCGGCCGCTCCCAGGGAGCGTCGATGGAAGCGAGGTAGACGTGATAGCGCTCGTCGCCGTCGCTATCTTGGAGATAGAAGACGCGCCGGCTATCGGCCGCCCACTCGAAGCCGAAGACCGAGCGCGGTGAGTGGGTATCGATGATGCCCACCTGCCCGTCGCCGACGGGACGGAAGAAGATGGTTGCGCGGCGTGCGTACGAGGCTATCCACCCGAGGCGCTGGCCGTCCGGTGAGACTTTGTAGCCCCAGGTCGACTCGCGGTTGGCGAAAAACCGCGAGAGCGGCACCGGCTCGGGGGCCTCGCCGGGCATCGACGCCGCGAGCGGGACGGTGAGCGGCGGGGTATCGGACAGCATGCCGCTGCACGCGACCAGGGCAAGCGCCGCGAAGAAGCCGGCCAGCCGGATTGTGAAGCGGCCGCGCGCGCCATGCGCGTGCTTCATGTCCATGCCCTCACGTCGTCGAACGTCTTGTCCAGGTCCGGCGGCTCTTCAGTCACGATCAGAACCCTCCTCCCCCAGCCCACAAGGATCAGTTGGGCGGACTACATACTTCCGCTGGCCACAAATTGCCCGGGCGCGGCGTGCTCAAGGATCGTCTTGGGCCCAACCGGAACATTCGGGAAGAAGTCCGTGCCCGTCAGCTGCTGCGACGGTGGCGGTGACGTTGACGGTGAGGGTCTTCACTTTCCCATCGCCCTGCTCCCTCTCCGAGCGTGATCAAGCGAATCACCGCAGCCGACCGATTTTACGTGCGCTTGCGGGCCGAGAGTAGCGCCCCGTTCCACGAGGGTCAAGGATGGGTGACCGAGCACCTTCGGGTGATCCTGGCAGGAAGCCAGGGGAAGCCAGCTTGCTAGAAGCCGCTTGACATGGACGCCCTTTAGGCAGATCGTTCGCGCGCATCCAACGACCCGCGTGAGCGCTCGAACTAATCTGGTCGGTTGATTTTATGAGCTAGAGAGCTTGGCAGCCTCAAGGAAGGAATAGCCGATGCGGTATGTCATCTGGATGGTCGTCCTTACGGTCATCGCTGTGCTCCTTTTCGCCGCCAAGAGAAACTTGCCGGAGATCCGCGACTACAGGCAATCCAAGCTCCCCTATCTGGGCAGTTTCCTAAAGCCGGCAGGGGGTTTGATCCTAGCACTCATGGCTCTTAGCACTTTTTTCGCCTCCGTCCACCAAGTGCCGGCCGGCCATATAGGCGTCGTCTATGAATTTGGGGGCATCAAAGGCCAGATCGGCGAGGGACTCCAGTTTGTGGCGCCTTGGCGCGATGTCCTGCTTGCCAACATCCAGGTGCAGCGTCGCGTGTTCGACAAGCTCAACGCCTTCAGTGAAGAAAGCCAGGATGTCTTTGTCAGAGCAAGTCTAAATGTTCGCGTTTCTCCTCAAACGATCCAACAGCTCTATCGGACCGTCGGCCCCAACTTTTTCAATGTCCTCGTTGAATCGAGAGTCATTCAGAATTTCAAGGATGAAACCGTCAAATACAAGAGCGTCGAGATTGCACCCAACCGCGAAAACATCAGAAAAGCCGTCCGAGAAAGACTGGAGAAAGAGCTTTCCCCCTTTTCGATAGAGGTGGTCGATTTGCTTCTGGACAATATCGACTTCAACCCGGAGTTCAAGAAAGCCATCGAAGATAAACAGATAGCCACGCAGCGCGCCCTGGAAGAACAACAAAAGATCGAGGGGGAAAAGCACAAAGCTCAGCAGGCCATCGAAAGGGCCAAAGGAGAAGGCAGCGCCATTCTATTCCGCGCCGAGAAGGAGGCCGAGGCGAACAGAAAATTGGCTGCTTCTTTGACTCCGGACCTGGTGCGGTACGCCATGGTTCAGAAGCTGAGCGACAAGATCCAGGTCATGATGCTGCCTTCAGGCCAGAACTTCATCTTAGACTCGGATATCTTACGAGGGACTCCAAGAGAAAGGAGATAGGACCCGAATCCTTGCACGTGTGGCGCGCCGGGACAGGACTAAGAGTCCTGTGCTCGTGCAATCGATCTGTGCTCGCGCCGAGTTCCGGATACCCTAGAGTGCGATCCTCACCGCGACAACAATTTCTGCCGGCATGTCTCAAGGTTCAGGGAAAAGACATCGCGTGCGAATTGCTTCAGGCTCTCGGAGACGTCCGCCTGGACGAACTCTTGCCGTTGCCATAGCCGCGTCCAAGCGGTCGGAAATTGATGCCGCTGATTCACCATCCCCGCGAGTTCGTCGTACGCCAGAAACTTCACGGTTTGAACGCCCGCCATGAGGAGTCGTGCCATGCACATCGGGCACGGCTCGAGCGAGGACACGAGCGTGTACCCCCGCATGTTGTCCACCTCTGGATGCCGCTCCTCGAAGGCATTCATTGCTACCATTTCGGCATGGAGGTCGCTTCGAAAGTGCGGAAAGAAGACTGAGTTTCGGCCTTGCTCAAGAATGTTCCCTTTCGGGTCGACGAGCACGGCGCCCACGCCATAGTTACCCGCCCGCGCAGCAGCTAGGGCCTCCCGACACGCGACGATTCCAAGATGCTGGTCTCTGTGATGCGTGCGCTCGGTTGACGCGTGGGCAAATTTGGCTTCCAAGTCCGGTAGCGTCATTGCGGTCCCTCCACTAACTTGGGTTGGCAGCCCGTCCGTCGGTAAATGCGCGACGCATCCAGTCCGAAAGCTAGGGCACGGTCCGGCCCACGTCAACAGGTGTCAGCGGAAGCTCGGCGAAGCGGGTTCATCTGGTAAAGAACAATAGACCAGATTCATACCTCGCCCAATCGACTCGAAGCTCCCTAGCAAGCAGTCGTTCGATCCGCGGAGCTGCCTCGCGTCGCTGGGCGGTAATGCGATGGAGTGCATTCCAGTTGGGCGCCCTCGAAGTTAGCCTTGACTACTCCAATATATTAGGTGTACCTAAGTCTTGCGGCCCCGCGCACCCCATCGCGCGAGCGCCTCAAGAGGGGGAGCGACCATGCTGCGTCAGAGAGTGTTCGTCGGGGCCCTTATCCTCTCCGTCGTCGCCTGGGGTACCCCCGCCCGGTCGGCGGACCCGCCCGAGATCCCGCTCACCATCGAGAACCACCGCTTCACCCCGGAGGCGATCACGGTGACGGCGGGCACGTCATTCGTCCTCGTCATCACCAACAAGGACGCGACGCCCGAGGAGTTCGAGAGCCACGAGCTCCGCATCGAGAAAGTGATCCCGGCGGGCAAGGCCCTCCGCCTCCGGATGCCCGCGCTCAAGAAGGGAACGTACAACTTCGTCGGCGATTTCAACCAAGGCACCGCCAAGGGCAGGATCATCGCGGAGTAACGCGCATGGGAGCCACATTTGTCGTCACACTTCGCGAGGCCTTCGAGGCTTCGCCTGCCTCTCCCCGTCGGACGGTATCCATCCGGAGCGCAGCGCTCTTCCGTAACGCTCAAGAAGTGATCATCATCCACCGGGAGCAGGAATACCGGCTCCGGATCACCAGGGCCGACAAGCTCATCCTGACGAAGTAGACCTCCCCGGCCAGCCAGTCGCACGCCGCTCGCGGCGGCGCCGCCAGCCATTGACGCCGGAACCCGGTCCGGCCGACGGGGTTGCCGTGCATCGAGCGGCCGGGCGCCCATGCCTGTATCGGGCGACCCCGGCGTTAGCGAGGATCACGATGAGGCTGATCTGGGCTGGGCTAACCGTGCTGTCGCTCCTGGGCGCGTCGGGCGCGGCGGTAGCGGAGGACTACGAAGAGGCGAACCTCGAGTTCTTCTACCCGATCGTCACCCGGCGACCCGTCATCGAGCGAGAACTCGAATTCAAGCTCGAGCAAAGCAAGAACCGCGAGGGACGCAAGACCGAGCTTTCGGCGGCCGTCGAATGGCCGGTGCTTCCCCGCTGGCAAATCGAACTCGAGGTGCCCTTGGTCATCAACTTTCCGCGCGCCGATGCGACGACCGGGGGACCCGGCGACCTCGAGATCGAGAACAAATTCCTCGTGTACCGCTCGGTGGAGAATCGGATCCTTGTCTCCACCGGCGTCACCACCACCCTCCCGAGCGGTTCCGAGCAGAAGGGTCTCGGCGGCGAGCTCGCGCTGGAACCGTTCGCCACCGCCGCCATCGCCCTCGGCCCCTTCGATCTCGTCGGCGAGGTGTCCTACAAATGGACATTCAAGCCCGAGCACGCCCAGGAGTTCGACACCGGGCTTGCAGCCGCCTGGCCGGTGTCCCGATGGTTCACCCCGTTCGTCGAGTTCCGCACGACCACGCCCACCGTCGCCGAGGACCACCGGACCCAGGTCACCCTCGTGCCCGGCCTGAACGTGAAACCCTTCCCGCGGTCGACTCTCGCCGTGGGTGTCCAGCTGCCCGTCACGAACGCCCGAGAGTTCGACTATCAGGTGCGGGTGCTGTTCATCAAAGAGTTCTGAGAGAGCGCTCGCGGAGATCCGCCACGACTTCCGCCGGATCGTCTACGCGGCCAATGCCGACGCGGCCCGCGCTGCCTTCGCGACCTTCCTCCGGTGGTCACGGCGTGGCCTCGCGCGTGTAGAGTCGGGCCACGACGTCTTCGATGTCGGGCTCGAGCACCGAGATGTCACGTAGTGCCGCCGCTTCCGCGAGCCGACTCACCAGATCTCCCGCCGCCGTGGCGCTGTCCAGCGCGTACGTGATCCGCCGCCCGTTGGCCTGCGTCGACTCCACCGTCACCCCCGGCAGCGCCAGCGGAGCCGCCAGCGGCTCGTCGAGATCGACGACCAGCCGGCGGCGGGAGCCATACCGGGCGTGCAGCTCATCCAGTGAGCCATCGTGCACGATGCGACCCTGATCGATCACGACTAGGCGCTTGCACAGCCGCTCGATGTCGGCCAGGTCGTGCGTCGTCAACACGATCGTCGTATCGCCGGCGGCGCCCAGCGCGGCGAGGAACGCGCGCACGGCCTGCTTGCTCACCAAGTCGAGCCCGATCGTCGGCTCGTCGAGGAACAGCACCTCGGGCCCGTGCAGGAGTGCCGCAGTGAGCTCGCCCCGCATCCGCTGGCCCAGCGAGAGCTGGCGGACTGGGACGTCGAGGAAGGCGTCGAGATCGAGTAGCCGCCGGCAGTGGGCCAGCCGCCCGGCATGCTCCGTGGCCGACACCGCGTAAACGTGGCGCAGCAGCGCGAACGAGTCCCGCAGTGGCAGGTCCCACCAGAGCTGCGAGCGCTGGCCGAAGACGACGCCGATCCGCCGCGCCAGCCGCGTGCGCTGCGGCACCGGCTCGAGGCCGCAGACCCTCACCTGCCCCGCGGACGGGTAGAGGACGCCCGTGAGCATCTTCAGGGTCGTCGACTTGCCTGCGCCGTTCGGGCCGATGTAGCCCACCATCTCCCCGCGCTCTACGGTGAGCGCGATGCCGTCGACGGCGGCGACCAGCCGCGTGTGGCGGCGCAGCCATCCCGATTTCACACGGACGGTAAACTCCTTGCGGAGCCCGCGCGCCTCGATGACGGTCACGAGCCGGTGCTCCGATAGTGCCGAACGCCGGTCTGCCACACGAGTCCGGCGGCGACGGCCGCCATGATTGCTATGGCCGGCGCAGCATAGCCGAGGAACGCCGGCGCGCCGAGCGGGTCGGGGCGGTCGACCAGCGCCAGCGTCGGATAGTACGCGACGAACGCGAACCCAACGGCGTAGGCGAACAGCCGGCGGAACAGCGCGCCGTAGATCGTGATCGGATACTGCGTGAAGTTGAGTCCGCCGTAGGTCAGGCCGTTAGCAATCTCGCCGGACTCGATCCACCAGAACGCTACCGTGGCCGTGGCGACGAAGACAGCGCCGAAGATCACGGCGCCGGCGAGGGGCGTCACCATCAGCAACGCCAGCCGCGCTGGCGTGAGCTCCACCGGCGCGTTGGCCGCGGCGAGAACCAGCATGACGACACCGAACGCTACCCGCCCGACCCGCCGCGTCGCCACGTCCATCGCTGCCAGCTGGGCAAGCGAACTCAGCGGGCGGACGAGCAGTGCGTCGAAGAGGCCGCTGCGCACGTACTGGCGCAGTCGCTCCACGTTGCCCACCACCAGGTCGGCCGTCGCGAAGGCGCAGCTGGCCAGCGCCGTCATCAGGAAGACCTCGGCGAAACCGAAGCCGCCCAACGTCGGGGTCACCCGAAACAGCACCACAACGCTCACGATGTCGAGGACACCGAACAGCACGCTGCCCGCCACGTCGATGGCGAGCGAGACGCGGTACTGCGCCTGGCTCCGCACCTGTGCCCCCAACAGATGGCGGTAGGCCATCAGCGTGGAATTAGCCACCCTGGATCACCAGCTTGCGCTCGCCGCGCCTCTGCACCCAGTGGCACAGGGCCAGGAGCGCTACGACCCAACCGGCCTGCACGCCGAGCAGCCCGAGCTGCACCGTGGGCGCGCCGCGCTCGACGAGGATGTCGAGAGGAATCTCGATGACCGACGGGAACGGGGTAGCGACGATCAGCCCAATCGCCATCACGTCCGGAAAGAACCAGACGGGGAAGTACAGGCCGCCGAATATCCCCGAGGTCAGCGTCCAAGCGGTTTGCGGGCCGCGGACGTCGAGCAGCCAGTACGCCGCGGCGTTCACGAGATAGCGGCAGGAGAAGCAGACGATCGTGGCCAGGAGCATCGAGCACGAGAACAACACGTAGGTGACCGGTCGCCTCGGTGCATAAAGGTGGAATGCGAGTGCGCCCACGACCACCGGCACCACGAAGCGCGTGAGGACGGCGTAGCCGGCCCGGCCGAGATCGGCAGCGAGCAACTGCCAGACCGGGTCGATCGGGCGCAGAAGATCGGTGATCACGTCGCCGGTGCGGATGCGCTCGGCGAATTCGGGCAGCGCCCACAGGAGGACTACGCCGATCAACCCCTGCCCGGCCCAGACGAAGGTGGCCAGCTGCGGCTCGTCATAGCCGGCCACGGTGCGGGTGCCCGCCTCGATGACGGCCAGCATCACGGCGAAGCGGAGGAATCCGAACACCGAGTTGGTGACGACAGCCGCCACCATCGCCTGGCGATAGGTCGCATACCGCTGGAACCCCGCCGCCGCCAGCGCCAGGTACGCACGATAAGAAGGAGCGTGCGATCCAGTTGCAT
>Ga0209160_1004262_pt1 | contig 11440 bp, 14 predicted proteins | sample GraSoiAngelo_153_FD_186167 | JGI IMG/M metagenome (GOLD analysis project Ga0209160, IMG submission 186167) | Grasslands soil microbial communities from the Angelo Coastal Reserve, California, USA - 14_1009_12_40cm (SPAdes) (version 2) | ecosystem: Environmental > Terrestrial > Soil > Grasslands ...
GGAGTGCTGGGTGAGGTGGGCTGTCTCGGCGGTCTCAGGCCAGAGCAGGTAGAGATCGTTGTCCAAGTTGGTGTTTACCCTTGTGAAGAGTATTCGATCCTTGTCTACCCAGTCGAGGGGATAGTTTGTAGCGTCGTTCTGGTAGACAAGATTCTTCTCTCCGGTCGCAAGAGCGTTCGTATAGATGTCGAAGAATTTTTCATCTCTCTCGTTGGATGCGTAAGACACCCATTCACCACTGGGTGAGAAAGAGCCGAAGACACGGATCCATTCATCTCCCACTGTAAGCTTCCTTGCCGCGAGACTTTCCATATCTAAGGTCCAGATTTGGTGCTTCTCACCGCCTCCAGGGTCCATCGAGAATGCTAGACTCATTCCGGTCGGCGAGAAGACGGCGGAGGAAACGCGCTCGTTGAAAAGCGTCAGTTGGTCTATTCGACTAGTTGCAGAATCTAGAATCCAGGCTTGTGGGACCCCGGTAATATCGCTGATGAACGAGACATGCTGACCATCAGGTGCGAAACTTGGTCCATAGGCTATACGAACGCTGGAGTAACGATCGAAACCGTATCTCGGACGGTTTGATGACATGGCTATCTCGATTGTTCCTTACGGCTGTTCTTATAATCGCTTCAGAAGGTCGAGTGCCAATGCCAAGCTTTTTCTGCGTGAAGGCTTGAAGCCGCAATCCCCGGGCCTAGTGGGAGAAATTGCAGAAATCTATTGTGAAGCAAGACGCGGGCAGCTGGGCACGCATCGAACAGGTCACGGTCAAATGCTCACCCCAGAAGGCGAAAGTTGACGACAATCTCGCGTTCACTGTAGGTTTCAGGCTTGACGGTGTCGTCCGCCGCAACTTTCATCAGAAGTTCTGGGAAGCTGCCTACGACCAGCATGATGGTGGGCTGCGGATGGCTTTCAAGGCTGAACTGCGCAAATCGGGAGTTCAATTGCTCGCCAAGCCCTTGAAGGAAGAAAAGTTTGTCCGGAGGGCCGTGTTTTTCTGGACACGGAACCCAGAGATCCCCCATCGAGTCTGGATGACCGTGGCGACAGAATTCGAGACTATCCTCTACCCGAAAACAGAGGAGGAAGCTAGAGAGATGATGTTCAATGTGACGCGGAGCTTCGAGCTGCCGGCGAGTTCACTTGGGAAAGGCAATCACAGTCTAGGAGCTAGCGTGAGCGCCAAGTGGGGCAAGCACGTCTTCACCGAGCGGGGAGAAGCGTCAGGCAAGTCACCCACTCTGAAGATTCAGATCGAATGAATTTTTTCAATTCCACTGTCCAAATGACAACGTTATCTTTATGTGGGCAAGATCAGCAGGGACGACTGAAGTAGGCGAATCCACCTTGGCAAAATATGACGGGATCAGAGGACAGGAGATCTTGGAGATTGAAGAGGGAGAGAATGAAGTGACCATCATTCTGAGAGACAACCGCTACCTCTTCGTCAAAATCGTAGATGGAAAGCTCGTTACAAACTCTGTTCCCGAGTAGACTGCGACCAGATCCTCATTACCCACTCGTCGGACGATTCCTGTCCATCCGGCGATTGTGGAGCGCGTCAGATGAACTTGTTGATCAACATCAAGACCAGAATGGTCACGGAAGGAAACTCATTCCCAAGGTCAGTAGGATCGTTGCTCTCTGCGACAAACCCGTAGATCTGGAACACCAGCGCGACGATGAGGAGGGCCAGCAAGATGTTGTGTTGTTTCCTTAGCCCTGCAAGGGACTGCTTCTTCCACATAGCGCCAATCACTAAGAGCCCCACGATCGATATTGCTAGAATTGCGTAATCGTCCAAAGAGTGAGCGAGCATGTCGCCTTCTAGCCCTATGAAGGCTCCAACAATCTCGATCAACACGATAAACAGGACTATGAAGGTCCGGCGCTTCGCCAGCTCACGTGTGCTACGGATTTTTCCTCGGGAACATCGGCGGACGTATTTGTCTTCACGGCGTCAACCCTTCCGAATTTCTAGCTCGCAAGACGCAACGCTGTACTTCACTATTATGAAAGGATTCTACACGGAGTAGGACATCGATGTTGACCCATTACACTTTGAGGACTATCTTTCCGAAGTGCTCACTCTTCTCCATTTTCTCCTGAGCCTTCGCTGCTTCCTCTAGAGGAAAGATGGAGTCGACAACAGGCTTGAGTTTCCCGTCTTCGAAGAAGCTGAGGATTTTGAGGAGTTCTCCTCGTCCGCCCATAAACGATCCCATGAGGGAGAATTGTTTGACGAAGACGTATCTGATGTCGATCTCAGCCTTTCCACCGCTGGTGACGCCGCAGTTGACTAATCGTCCTGCGGGAGCCATTGACTTCATGCTCTTCTCCCATGTTGCCTCTCCGACATGGTCGAAGACAACGTTGACCTTTCGTCCATTTGTTATCCGTTTGATTTCGCTTGGTATGTCCTGAGTGTGGTGGTTGAGAACGAAATCTGCTCCCAGCGCCTGAGCCTTCCCTCTCTTAGTATCACTCCCGACTGTGGCGATGACTCTCCCGCCTAACAGCTTAGCTACTTGCACAGCGGCACTTCCAACTCCGCTTCCAGCAGCCCAAACCAAAACCATCTCCCCCGGAACCAGACGTGCCCGGGTTACGAGCATGTGCCACGTCGTCAAGAAGACGAGCGGGACAGCGGCAGCTTGTTCGAAACCGAGCTTGTCAGGAATCGAGAGAACATTGGCTCCGGGAACAGCGACATATTCAGCGTAACCGCCCTGTGTCTCGTATCCGATGATCTTGTACGACTCGCATAGACTATCCCAGCCATTGCTGCAATAATCACAGATTCCGCAGCTTACTCCGGGGACGACCAAGACTTTCTCGCCCTTGGGATGTCCGGAAACTAGGTTGCCGACTTCAGAGATCTCTCCTGAAATATCAGAGCCAGATATGTGAGGTAAGGGAATTCTCTCACTCCTAGTTCCACCCCTTGCCCAAATATCAAGATGGTTCAGTGCACACGCTCTTACTCTTACTAGAGCCTCCGTGGGGCCAATTTTCGGGCTAGGCACTTCCTCGAACTGAAGCTTCTCAAGTCCACCGAACTCGTGAAATCTGACAGCCTTCAAAACGGTTCCCTGGTGTGATCAGAAAATGACGGTTTTAAGTTCACGCGAGGGTCCTGTCGACAGTCTACCCTTAACTACCTCTCTCAATCCTTAACCAAAATCTAGGTCGGCTAACCATGTCTACGGGCTCGACTGAGGTCAGCGCTGACAGAATAGCGAGCGAGCTCAAAGGCAATACGTTGAGGGTGTACTGGTTCGTGATGAACGCTTCTAACCAGACAGTCGGAGTCCGGGAGGCTCAGAGAGCCTTGAACTTCTCAAGCCCCACCCTCGCCCTATACCATCTGGACAAGCTTCGAGACCTCGGCCTTGTCTCCCGCGACTCTGGAGGGTACAAACTGATCAAAGAGGTGAAAGTGGACGTTCTCAAGCAGTTCATGAAGCTCCCCGGCCAGTTCTTCGTGCCCCGATTCTCCCTCTACGCCGTCCTCTTTTCAGTCCTGACCATCTATTACGCCCTGAATCTCGTAACAATAGACTTCTTCGCCTTCTTCGGCCTCCTCTTCGGGGGCCTTGGCTCAGCAATCTTCTGGTTCGAAGCCATCAAAACATGGAGGCAGAGACCTTAGAACTCATCAAAATCTAGAACAGGTGTTCAAAATCGTTGAGTTAATTGTAAGAATGACCTTAACGTGGGAGGAATAGACTGATGGACCTGGCAACCAGAAAGATGGTCTACTTCGGCCTCGTAGGCCTCCTTATAGCAGGGTCCACGATAGCCGCCCTCCAAGTCATACCCACTGCATTTCTGGCTAAAGACGGTACTATCTCAATCTACTTCTCGGGTATACAATCAGATATACTAAGCAATCAACCGATAGCTCAGGTCGCGTTCTTGTCCAATGCTTCGCCCAGCACGGCCCAATCCGGGAAACCGGCCTCCAACATAATCAGTCTTAACGTCACAATAGATTCTGCTTCGCTGCACAGGAGCGGCGATCCGAACGACAGTTGGGTTCCAATCCCACACTGGACGACCACCACAATAGACTTGCGCAAACCCACCAATATCCTGACTCTCATCGCTTCGGCCAAAATCCCGGCGGAAAATATTACGATGATCCGGTTACACGTCTCCACTGCAGTAGCTGCGGTCAAAGACTCGTCAGGGGTAGTTAGCATCAAAACAGTAGTCGTCCCAAGCAAAATGCTGAAAATCCCGCTAAGCCCGGACGCCCGGATAAGTGGTCAGATGACAACGAGCATAATCGCGGATCGTCCACACATAGTAGTTGAAGGCACCGGTCAGATTCTCCTTACGCCGGTTCTTCATGTGGACAGCGTCAATGGACCCAAATGATTCCGAGTGGAATCCGTAGATCGATAACATTGGTAGCGGGGGGTGGATTTTCGGGTCCCACACGGGCCCTTCGAACCACCGCTTGAGGATCGAATTCACATCGATCAATCTCAGGGTTATGAGCCCTGCGGGTTAAACCTGGCTACCCCACCCCGCTACGCGCTCCGGCGTAACCCTTTCGGGTATTAAAGTACGAGCCGTCGTATGAATGTAATTTCCACTTAGTCGGAGCATCATGCCAAGATACGCAGGCGTCTAACTGTCAGACACATAGTAGGAAGGACCCGAGTTTGTGAGAGCGACTTGAGCATCACGGGTGACTCGCACATCGCCTCTGGATATCTGTAAAGCTTCGGTTACAAAGCCTCGCTCAGTTTCGCATTTCTCTATCCGTCTTATTATTGGTGTGTCTGGTGGACCCTGGATGCTTAGTTCTCAAAATTGGAAACTGTAAAGACAGTTGTTCAAAACCATCGACCGGAGCCTAAGCTACTTGATCTGGCGGAACGATTCCGACAGATGGTCAATCTATCCACAACGATTGGATTGGAGACAGGGAGAACTTCGCTCAAATCTCTCTGTCTAGTAAGCTACCACCGACTGAAAATCTTCGAGACTCCATCCAAGTACCGTTTATGTGCTATCTCCAGAGCAGCAGGGATCCTCAAGAACTATCGTAATCTATCGAAGAAACATAGCGTTGGTACGCCTTACTGTCGCCGACCAAGTCTGATCATTTGTTATGATCTGAAGATCAAGAATAATGAACTCAATCTACCCGGAGGTTTCCATATCCCATTGAACAATTACACTTTGAATGTGCTCAAACAACCAGGTATCAGATTACGTTCCGCAACTCTCACAGTTTCGAGAGTTTGTATCTCTTTCTCGAAAGAGACATCGAAGGTGAACTGTGAGGGAATGCTTGGCATAGATAGAAACCTCAACAACATTACCGCCGCGGACTCGTTTGGCAAAATCATTGTCAACGACCTGTCGAAAGTTACCGTGATCAAGTCGGCCTCGCGACGGACGATAGCCAGATTCAAGCGAAACGATAGCCGGATAAGGCGTCAGATAGCCCGTAAATACGGACGTATCCAAACGAATAGGACGCAATGGTTAGTCCACAACGTCTCTAAGAAAATTGTCGGACATGCCAAGACTAGTCGTCTGAACATAGCCCTAGAGAACATCAAACACATCCGTCGCCTCTATCGCAAAGGAAGCGGTCAAGGACACTACTATCGTGCTCGATTGAACTCTTGGCCTTTCTACGAAGTTGAGCGTCAAATATCTTACAAGGCATCTTGGGAAGGATTGTCGGTTGTTCATGTGAGTCCCAGAGGAACAACGAGGAAGTGCTCGATATGCGGAGACCATCTAGCGTTCTCCAAGCAGAGCAGTAGAATGCTTGGCTGTTCCTCTTGCGGCAATCTCGTAGACAGAGACGTAAATGCCGCACGGAACATTTTGTACAAAGCAGCAGGGCTGAGGTTCGGCCCGAAGGGGCTGTCAATTGAAGCAGTGAAAGGGAACCCGTCGAACGCTATGGTAATCCCTGGAGTCGATGTCAGTCAGTCAAATCCAACAACTCAGTTTTGAAGGCCCGAGGACTTGACAGAATCAACCTGGGAAGGCTTCTTCGGAGGAAGAATCTACCCTACCTCGCTACAAGAGCGAAGCCGGCTCTGGCGAGTTTTGAAAGGTTTGACCGGAAGAAATTCTACTCGATATCGGTCCTCTAGTTTCATCAAGACGCAATCGAAATTGAAACTAGCGACTCTAGGGTCTGATCGATGTTGTCGTTTTTGGTTTCGAAGGGAATGTGGCGATGGATTCCATTTCTAGAGGCCGGCTTGGTCAAGTGTCGGTGTGCTCTAGGCGGTGGAAGGTAGGCTCCCAGTGGAATTTTTCGAAGCTCTAGCTTCTGGACCCTGGATGTTTTCGGGAGGCGGACTTTGCATTTTCTGCAACGGAATCCTTGACCTTTGCCCATAGATTCGCACCGAGTTCCGCAGTTAGAACAGGATGGGTTCTCCAGCCGAACCATATCCACCAGTCCGGTCACCTCTAACTTCTCGACATTCAAGGTCAATTCTCCGAGGGGTCGAGGGCGGATTCCACCCGAAATAATGACCGAGTCTCCAGGGACTAGTTGAAGGGCCGTTTCACGGACAGGTCCCGTAGCACGGTAGGCTGCGCAGTCGACCGAGCCCGTCTCGTCGCCTGTTCTAAAAATTACGTGGCCTCCGCGAACGACCCGAGGGGCGCCGCTGACTCTACCAGCAATAATGATGGACTGGTAAGGCCGAAGTGTTCCGACTTTTCTATGACAACTGAGATGAGCATCGGTTCCTTGGTTCGTCTTGAAGATCATGACTCTCTCGATTGGCTCGTCAATCTCGATTTGACTGAACGCCTTAGCGACGCAGGCAGGGTCTTCGCCTCGGATTCCAAGCAGAACAGGGTCTGGACCGTGAGGACAAATGAGCACTCGGCCTGTTTCGGGGTCAATATTGCTGAAAGTCGATCCGCGACAAATGGTGTCCATTCGTCGAATGGAATCTTGGTTCACCCTCCTCATACTTCCACGATTTTCACGCGGCCGGTAGGCGATGATCTCGAAGGTATGATCGTGGCTGAGGTTGGCTCCAATGCTTGCTAATGCTCCGACGAGTCCCCGCGGCCCTTTGAGCAAGTGTATTTCCACGTCGAGAGCCTCAGCGACATGTCGCGCTTCTCTGACCGAGAGAACGTCGTGAAGCGCCCGGGCGGAAAACTCTCTCAATGAAGTTGCTACTGGGCCTTTGAAGAACACCACGGCTGGGTCTGTTGATCGCTGGCTAAGGTCCGTCGTTCGTTCAACGGCCGCAATAGCAATTTTCTTCACCTCTTGCAGTTGTTCTTCTTCGAGAGTGAAGTGTAGTGAGAGGGCTCCGTTTCCCCGTGTTTTCCAAGGGATGTTAGGGTTTAGCCTAACCAGCCAGGGATAGTCGAGGGGTTTGAATCCTTTGGATACTAACTCTTGGAAGAGAAGCGCCGCAGCGTAGGTGGTGCATCCTCCGAGTCTGCAGTCGGTGTCGTCGATTCCAATGTGAAACTCAGTTTGCACTGGTGGCAATCTCCTCAATGGTCTAAGAAGGGTTTTTCGAGAGCGACTAATTCTCGATAACTATCATCGTGAGAGTGGATTTTACCTTGTTGAGATGGCGTACTTTCCAGGTGATGATCTCTTTCAGTTTGTCCATGCTGTCAGCGGCGACCTTTGCCACGATGTCGTAGACTCCGTAGACCATGTAGGCCTCTTTGACCTGTGGAACCGACTTTAGTTCCTTGACGACTTGGTCTTCGGACCCGATCTCGGCGTTTATGAGAACGAAAGCCATAGGCATCTTTTAAACAGCCGAGTTGGTGGTCTGAGTTGTTCAGTTTTAAGCTTTCGGCCGAATCGCGTGGCACTAATGCTGAGTAGTACCGAGCGTCACTAGTGTTGGTTTCAGAATTGATATGCCCGGTTTCGGTGTGCAGCGAGAAGATTGAAAGTCGATGAGTAACGCGACGCCGTCAAGCATCGATCTGGCAGCTCTCATTGTAAGCTTGGGAGTGCTAATCGTGGCGTCACTCAGCGATCTGAAGACGCGCGAGGTGTCCAATCGATTCTGGATAATCTATGCTCCCGTGGCAGGCGCCTTATTTCTGGCGCGAATCGTCTTTGTCCCGGATGCGGCTGCGATTCTCCTCGTCTCCGCAGGGGCCACCATCGTGGTCGCCTTCCTTCTCTTCCAGTTTGGAGCGATGGGTGGAGCAGATAGCAAAGCCTTGATGTGTATCGCTCTCGCTATTCCAGTTGCTCCGACTTTTCTATCTCCGCTTTGGCAAGCTCCGCTAGTATTCTATCCGTTTCCAATCGCGATTCTCGTCAATTCGTTCCTGCTCTCCATTAGCATGATGTTCGTTCTACTGGGGAAGAACCTGCTCTCAAGATCTCCTGCCAGTAAGGGTCTCTTTCAAGGGTTCGAGAAAGAATCGATCTTGAGAAAGGCTTTGGTTCTTCTAACCTCTTACAAAACCAGTTTCAATGTGCTGCAGTCCAGCACGTATCTGTATCCTGCCGAACAGGTGGCCGTCGTTGATTCTCGGCCCGTGCGACAGCTGCACCTTGTTTCTTCGGTAGATGAGGAACGAGACAAGCTCGTGGCCGGCCTGCAAGGCTACAAGGATCAGGGATTGTTCTCGGATGGCGTCTGGGTTACCCCGGGCCTTCCCCATCTAGTATTCATGACGGCGAGTCTAGTCATAACTGTCGTGATTGGTGATTTGTTGATGTGGCTCTTCTTCAGAGCCGTGGGGGTTTCATGATGACATCGTCGATTTTAAATCCCGCCGTAAACGACAACGACAGAAGCCTAGGAGTGAAAGTGTTGGCCGCAGACGAGTTCAGCGTACAGTCGCTGATGAAACTGGGACTGACAGAATACGAAGCCCGGATCTACGTCGTACTGACGAAGATGGGACCTAGAAACGCCAGCGAGATCAGCTTCCTCGGCAAAGTTCCCAGGCCAAAAACCTACGGTGCAATCCGGGGACTAGAGAGCAAGGGACTCTTGAGGATCGTCCCAGGCAAACCTGAACGATACATGGCCGTATCTCCGAACGACGTACTCATACCCCTAGTCGAGAAACTAAACAAAGAAACAACCGAATGCGTCCAGGTTGTCGAGAACCTGGCCATGGCCTTCGAATCCTCACGATACGTCTACACGGAGAAACCGTATGAGAGGTACGATCTCTGGAGCGTCAGGGGCAGGGACAAGGTGTACAAGCGCGTCCAGGACATGATCGGCGAAGCCAAGGTCAACGTTTTCTTCACCACCACCGCGAACGGGCTCGTCCGGATTTACAAAGCTCACTCAGAGGTCCTAGAGAAAGCAGCGGAGAGAGGAGCCAAAGTCAGGGTCGCCGCGCCGATAAACCAGATCAATCAAAGCGTAGCGAGAGAGCTGGGTGAGGTCGTAGAAGTCAGAAACTCCGCGGGCCCGATGGTGAAGTTCCTCACCGCCGACTCTGCAGAGATTATTTTCACAGAAGACATCCCAGACGATACAAACGTGGCGACGGGACAGGACGTAGCCACTTGGACAAATGATCCGTTGCTCGTGAAAGCACACGAAAAAATGTTCGAACAACTCTGGCCGTCACAACCGCAGCAGAAAGAAGTTGTGAAAGCAAAAGCGCGCTGATCAAAGTCAAAACCCATCAGAGTCCGATAACTAAACGGCATAACACAAGACCAAATCCACTGATCAGCATCGGATGACTGTCGAGAGATATCCGGTTATCTCTCTGGATTGTTACACGCGAGTCTCCATGTAACTGTTCGACAATTTTCGAAGTTACATGATGCCTATGTTGGATGCGGCCTTGGGTGTAGTCAGTGGCTTGTGGGCGATATCCACGCCACGACCCCAGAGCTAAGAGAGCAAATGAGTCGATTGAACAGATCGAAGGATACCTTACGCGACCGAATACTGCACGTGCTCTCTGGCGCACCAATACCGATGGACGTCGAGAATGTACGGATCAAGTCAGGGCTCAAAAACTGGGAAAGCACCAAGGCACTGCTCCTCGAGCTCGTAGTGGAGGGCGTCATCAGCGGCCAGAAGACGACAAAGTCCTGGGTCTTCTGGGTAGACCACACAGACACCAGGCTGAGCATAGCAGGAAGAGACCACGCATGAACAGCGCCCCTAGAAACCTCCGCTACAGAACAACGGTACCAGCGAGCCAATCAAGCGCGCCTTCTCGCGTAGCCTCGGCTTCGGTTCAATCTGGGGAACCGGTTGGAGCGAGCCCACAGGGAAACTAAAGGAGTGAAAAAAATGAAAAAAATAACAGGGAACAAGAAAGGCATTGATACTATCCTCGCAGCATTGCTCATGGTCGTCATCGTCGTCGTCGCCGCAGTCATGGTCTACGCTTGGTCAACAGGACTTCTCGGAACTTTGCTCGTGAAGCCCAATACCGGGGAAGGCCCTCTTTCTCCGGATAATTTCGCATTCTCGAACTCGACAAGTACCACTATCACCATAAGGAACGCCGGAACCAGTAATGTCACGCTTGTTGCGTACTACGTCACCGACAGCAACGGCAATCAGTGGTCGAAGATTTCATGGACAGGACCTACGATAGCACCTAATAAAGCAACGAACACGATTTTCGGAATCGGCGCATCCTGCTCTACCTGCGCGTACCAAGGCGTTGCAAGCGGTTTCGCTAGCTTCTCGAGCGGCTATTCCTACACGGTCAAGGTTGTGACAGCGAAGAACAATCCCTTCACGTTCACGGTCACGAAGAGCTAGGCGACAATCAATGAATACTCAAAGATATGTTAAGGACAAGAAAGGCATCAACACCATACTCGCATCTCTACTCATGGTTGTCATCGTCGTCGTTGCAGCAGTCATGGTCTACGCTTGGTCAACAGGACTTCTCGGAACTTTGCTCGTGAAGCCCAATACCGGGGAAGGCCCTCTTTCTCCGGACAGTTCTGTGTTCTCGAACCAATCGAATGTTACAATCTACATTAGGAACTCGGGCAGTTCCAACGTTACTTTAGCGGCATACTATGTAACCGATTCATCGAGCAACACATGGCAGCTACTGAATTGGGCTGGACCAACCATAGCCCCCAACAAGGCCGTGGCCACGAACATAGCCATTGGCAACACCTTATGCCCCTCGTGTCAATATACAGGTACTGCAAGTGCTTTCGCTAGCTTCCAGAGCGGCTACTCGTACACGGTCAAAGTCGTCACCGTAAAGAACAATCCATTCACTTTCACGGTAACCAAGGGCTGAGTGCACAATGCTGGCGTGTCTTGATGCCTGGTTTGAACTTCCCCGTTTTTTGAAAACCGATCTATATCGGTAAAACTGGAAACTTCGGATAGGAAAGGAACGCGGCTACGATGACGCGGGCCAATTCTAGTGCGAAGAAGAAACGCTAGTCGCGGAACACCCTACTACGATCAGCATCAATCTAACTCCA
>Ga0209160_1004265_pt1 | contig 11436 bp, 9 predicted proteins | sample GraSoiAngelo_153_FD_186167 | JGI IMG/M metagenome (GOLD analysis project Ga0209160, IMG submission 186167) | Grasslands soil microbial communities from the Angelo Coastal Reserve, California, USA - 14_1009_12_40cm (SPAdes) (version 2) | ecosystem: Environmental > Terrestrial > Soil > Grasslands ...
CGCGGACTTCGTGTGCTGCTATTTCGCCTCCGGCGACCAGAGCCAGTTCGTTCCGCAAGCGCCCGGGGTCGGCCTGGAACGCCTGCATCCGATGGCTGTGAGCCGCCGGCACAACGGCGCTGGACCTCTGCTTGCGGCCGTCGAATCTGGCAAGACATTCGCCGCCGAAGGCAATGGGGCGTTGAAGGAGCTCTTCAACTTCATGCCCGAGGACCTGCACCTGCTCGGAGCAATGGTGGTGCCCATGCCGATCGGCGATCACATCGGTGGCTTCATCTTGCTGGGCAGCGACAAGGCGGAATTCAGCGACGACGACCGGCGCCTGGCGACCACGTTGACCCTCCGCGCCGGCGCCCAGCTGGCCAGCGCGCACGCGGTCGCCCTCTCGCTGAAGGAATCGGCGCGTTACTCGCTGATGAACGAGCTCGTCAAAGAGGCCTCCGGCAAGACGATGGAGGAAGCGCTCGACCTGGTGCTCGAGCGTGGCAAGGAGATCATCAAATACGACGCCGGGCGGGCGGTTCTCTTCCAGTCGGAAGACGGCGATGCCGAGGTCCTCGACGAAACGCTGACCAGGGTGCGCAGCGGCGAGACCGTCTTGCGCAACGCGGTGACCGAGCAGCAGCCCACCTTCAGCGGGCTCCGGCTGGCGACGCACGCCGTCACCGTCAACGAGGCGCTGACTCCCATTCGGGGCAAGACTGGCGTGATCGGCGCGCTTTGCCTTGGCCGCCGCGGAACCTCCAGCTTCACGCAGCACGACATCGGCGCCCTGGACGAGCTGGGGTCGATGGCGGGCGTCGCGATCGAGAACTCGCGAATCCTGCAGGTCGTCACCGGCCAGGCGTCTCGGCTCGACACGGCGCTGGACGCGCTGGGTGAGGTGTCGCAAGCGCTCACCACCGTCACGCAGGGCGCGAGCGTGCTGGAGCACAAGACCCTCGAGACCGCGGTGCGAGTCACGGGGGGCACGGCCGGATTGCTCACCCGCACGACCGAGGCCGGCCACCAGGCGGTGATCATGTCGCTCGGCTTTCCGGACGGGGTCGCCGGCATGGAGTTTCAGAATGGCCAGGGTCTTGTCGGCGCGGTGATGCTGAGCCTGCGCCCGACCGCCGTCGCTGATTTCGAGGCAAGCCCCGACCTCCAGAGGCCGCCTGACCTCCACGCCTACGGCCTGCAGGCCGCGATCTGCACGCCGATGCTCGAGGATGGCCGGCTCTGGGGGACGTTGTCCGTCTTCGACGGCAAGAAGCGCGAGTGGACCACGGACGACCAGCGGGTGCTGGCCACGCTCGGCAACCAGGGGGTCGTCGCCGTGCGCAATGCCGAGCTCTACGAGAAGAACGAGCGCAGCATCTGGGAGCTGCGCAGCCTGCAGGAGGCGCTGCAGGCCGCCACATCCACGCTCGACCTGAACCAGGTCTTGCAGCAGGTGCTCGCCGGCGCGGCGAAGGCGTCCTCCGCGCAGATCGGCTGCCTTGCTTTGGAGGACGGTGGCCGGCTTGTGTTGAAGGGCGGTTTCGGCACGGACCACGCCACCGCGGAGCGCCTCGCGCTCGGCATCGGCGGCGAGATCTGCCGCCGTGTGATGGAGTCTCACGAGCCGGTGATGGAATCGATGGAGCACCACTCGGCGACCGACAGCCCCCTGAACCCGCGCGCCGTGCTGTGCGTTCCGATCACGCTGCGCGGCAAGCCCCTCGGCGTGGTGTTTCTGGCCAACTACCAGGTCGACCACGGGTTCACGACCGACCACCGCAACCTGGTGACGGAGCTCGCCGCGCAGGCGGCGGTGGCGATCGACAATGCTCGACTTTTCAAGGACCGCGAGGAGGTCATCCTGGCCTCGCTCGAGGCGCTGGCCAACGCCGTCGACGCGCGTGACCCTTACACGGCCGGCCACTCCGAGCGCGTGACGCAGTACGCGCTGATGATCGCGCGGCAGATGCACTATTCGCCCAAGGACCAGGACGCATGGGTGCGGTTGGAGCGCGGCGGCCGGCTACATGACATCGGGAAGATCGGCGTGCCGGATGCGATCCTGCAGAAGACCGGCAAGCTGAGCGAGGCCGAGTTCGAGAAGATGAAGAGCCACCCGGTCGTGGGATTCAACATCTTGAGCGGGTTGCGCATGTTGACCGACGAGCTGGTCATCGTGCGCTCGCACCACGAGCGGTTTGACGGCAAGGGGTATCCGGACCGCAAGAAGGGGGACGAGGTCCCCATGTTCGCGTGGGTCGTCAGCGCCGCGGACGCGATCGATGCCATGACTTCGGACCGGCCGTACCGGCGCGGGATGCCGCTCCAGGCGGCGGTGGAGCAGGTGCGGGCTGGGTCGGGGACGCATTTTCACCCCGACGTGGCGGAGGCGGTGCTGGACGCGGTTGCGTCGGGGGCGCTCAAGCTCATTCCGCAGACTTCGATGCATCCGGACGCGCCCCGGATCGGCGCGTTCGAGAACCCGACGGCGTAGAAATCCTCGGATAGTCCGGACTATCCGGGGTGGTGTTGCGCGGCTTAGTACGCCTTTGCCAGCGAGACTCGGTACTTTGCCGGCTTGCCGCACACCAGGCATTTGCCTGAGGGCTTGTTCATCTCCTCGATGGTTCGGATCGTCACGCCGCCGGCTTCGGCCTTGATGCGGGCTTCGTCTGCCTCCTCCCCACACCAGTGCGACCACACGAAACCGCCGCGCTCGCGGAAGTGCGCCACCACCTCTTCCAGCGTCTCGAGCTCGAACGTGTTGTCGCGTTGGAACTTCTGCGCTCGCTCGAACAGCTTTTTCTGAAAACCGTCCAGCTCGTCGCCCAGGCGCGCCGCGATCCCGGACACCGGCACGCTCACTTTCTGCCTCGTCAGCCTGTCGACCATCTCGACCTGGCCCGCGTCTGCGTCGCGCCCTCCGACGTTCAGGCGCAGCGGGACGCCTTTCAGCTCCCAGTGCGCGTACTTGTCGCCGGGTCGCTCGTCGCGCCAGTCCACGCGGTGGCGGATTCCGGCGGCCTTCAGGTCGGGCGCCCAGCTGTTGATGAATCGCTCCACCTTGGCGCGCCCTTCGTCGTCGCGGAAGATCGGCACCACGATGACCTGGATGGGTGCGACCTTGGGGGGAACGATGATGCCCGAGTCGTCGCCATGGGCCATGACCAGCGCTCCGACCAGGCGCGTGCTGATGCCCCACGACGTGGAGTAGCACAGCTCGCGCTCGTTGTCCTTGTTCGAGAAGGAGATGTCATAGGCGCGGGAAAAGTTCTGGCCGAAGTAGTGCGAAGTTCCAGTCTGCAGCGCCTGGCCATCGCGCATGAGGCCTTCAAGGGTCAGCGTGTGGACGGCCCCTGGAAATGTTTCGGCGGGGGACTTCTTGCCGGTCAGCACAGGAATCGCGAGCCAGTCTTCGGCGATCGCGCGGTAGTAACCGAGGATAAGCGCGACCTCGTCCATCGCCTCCTGCGCGTACGCGTGAAACGTGTGGCCCTCCTGCCACCAGAACTCCCGGCTGCGCAGGAAAAGACGCGAGCGCATCTCCCAGCGCACGACGCTGTTCCACTGGTTGGTCAGCTTGGGCAGGTCGCGGTGGCTCTGGATGTAGCGCTTGATCAGGGGGCCGATGATCGTCTCTGACGTGGGGCGCACCGCCAGCGGCTCTTCGAGCTCTTCCATGTTGCCGCCGGCGCGAGTGACCCACGCCACCTCGGGCGCGAAGCCCTCGATGTGCTCGGCTTCTTTCATCAGGTACTCGCGGGGGATCAAGAGAGGAAAAGCCCAGTTCTCGTGCCCGCTCTCTTTGATCATGTCGTCGAACGCGCGGGTGATCGCTTCCCACATCGCCCAGCCGTAAGGGCGCACGACCATCATTCCGCGCACGCCCGACCAGTCGGCCAGCTCGGCCTTGCGGACCACGTCCGTGTACCAGCGGTCGAAGTCGTCGGACATCTTGGTGACTTCTTTCACGAAGTCCTGCTTCTCTTCGGTTTCCTGTTTCATGCCTCGAGCTCCCATGTTGATTGTGATGACCCTTACCGGCTAGGCCGGCGCCCCCACCCGGCGGTCTGCGACCGCCGACCTCCCCAGCGAGTGGGGAGGTGAAGGGGCTAGGACGGGAGCGGGGCGGCGTGCTCGGCTGCGATCGCGTCGATCTCAGCCAGCAGGACCGGAAGCAATTCTTCCTGGGCCACGGTCTTGTAAAGGGTACCTTTCTTGAAGATCACGCCCTTCCCGCGGCCGCCGGTGACGCCGATGTCGGCGTGGCGCGCCTCGGCCGGGCCGTTCACGACGCAGCCCATCACGGCGACTGTGATCGGCACCTTGAGCCTGGCGATGTACGCCTCGACCTCTTTGACCATCGGCACCATGTCGTACTCGAGGCGGCCGCACGTGGGGCACGCGATGAGCGTCGGGCTTTCCTTGCGGAAGGCCAGCGTCTTGAGGATCTCGTGCGCGACGCGCACCTCTTCGCGCGGGTCGGAGGTCGCGAGCGAGACGCGGATCGTGTCGCCGATCCCCTCGCTGAGCAGGATGCCCATCCCCACCGCGCTCCGGATGCTGCCCGCCTCGACGGGGCCGGACTCGGTGACGCCGAGGTGGATCGGGTACTGACGCGCGGCAGCGAACTTGCGGTTGGCGAGGATGTTGGTCCACACGTCGGTCGCCTTCAGCGAGACCTTGATGAACCCGGGACCGTAGTCCAGGTCCTCGAGGATCTTGCAGTGGCCGAGCGCCACCTCGACCATCCGGTCCGCCGTTCGCTCGCGGTCGTCACGGTCGATGTGGTGCTGCTCGCGCAGGGTCTTGTGCACCTCTTCGGGCAGCGAACCCGCGTTGACGCCGATGCGGAAGGGGATCTGCCGCTCCTTCGCCGCGGTGACGACCTTGATCACCTTTTCACGGTCGGGGATGTTGCCGGGATTCAGCCGCAGACAGTGGACGCCGGCCTCGATGGCCACCAGCGCGAGCGTGTGGTCGTAATGGATGTCGGCGATCACGGGAAGCGGTGACTGCTTGACGATCTCCTTCAACGCCTCGGCCGCCTCGCGGTCCGGCACCGCCGGGCGCACGATCTCGCAGCCGGCCTCTTTCAGCTCGTGGATCTGGCGCACCGTGGCTTTGACGTCGCGCGTGTCCGTCTTGGTCATGGTCTGGACCGCGATCGGCGCGGCGCCGCCTATCACCACGGACCCGACCCGGACCGGGATCGCCTTGCGGCGGGTTACCAGCGCCATCAGTGCGTCAAACCGGGGAACTGCCCTGTCGCGATGCGCTGGATGTCGAGCGCGCTGATGAAGATGGCGAGGGCGATCAGGGCCGCGACGCCGATCCTCTGGAAGGTCAGCTCGGCGGCCCGGTCAAACGGGCGCCGCCGCAGGACCTCGATCAGCACGATCGCCATCCGCCCACCGTCGAGGGCCAGGATCGGCAGCAGGTTCGTGAAGCCCAGGGCCACGGACAGCAGCGCGACAAAGAAGATGTAGGTCCCGAAGCCCAGAGATACCGACTGAGCGGCGACGTCGGCGATGCCGATCGGCCCCGTCACGCCGTTGGGTCCAAACACTCCGCCCGGCACCTGCCCGGTGACCAGCTGGCTGAGGCCCTGCACGATGTTGGAGATTGCGTTGCCGGGGAACTTGACCCCCTCGGTGAGCGCCTCGGAAACGGTGATGATGGGCAGCACCCGGAGCCCCATCTGGCATACCTTGCCGGCCGGATCGCACTTCGGCGTCACGACGGTCGCGAAGCCCTTCCCGTTCGGGTGAACGCCGGTGACCACGAGGGCCGAGTTGGGCGCGGCCTCCTCCGCCTTCCTCAGCTGGTCGGGCGCGGTGATCGGCTTCCCCTCCACCGTCAGGAGCCGGTCGCCGGCCTGGAACCCGGCCGCCGCCGCGGGCGAGCTCGGGACCACCAGGGCGACCTTGCCAGGGTCTGCGTTGACCTGGGACAGCATCAGGCCGGTGTACAGGACCATGGCGACGGCGAAGTTGGCGGCCGGCCCGGCGGCCAGGATCACCAGCCGCTGCCAGGCGGCCTTGTGGTGAAACCCGTTGGGGTCCTCGAAGTCGCCGCCCTCCATGCCCCCCATCCGGACGTAACCCATGATCGGGATCGCCCGGATCGCGTACAGGGTGCCGCCCCGGGTCGTCGACCACAGCCGGGCGCCCGCCCCGATCGAGAACTCGATCACCCTGACCCCGAACAGCTTGGCGAACGCGAAGTGGCCCGCCTCGTGCGGGGCGATGAGAAGAAGGAACATCCCCCCGACGCCGACCACGACCAGGAGCCCGTCCATGTGGCCCTCAGCCTACCGGACGAATCCCATCCTGTTGCCTGACATAGCTCCGGGCCCAGGAGTCGGCCTGGAGGATCTCCTCCAGCGTGCCCCCACAGCCGGGGAAGGCGCCGAGCGCCCGCTCGACCGCGCTCACGATGCCGCTGAACGGGATCTCGCCGGCCAGGAAGGCGTTCACCGCCTCCTCGTTGGCCGCGTTCAGGACCGCCGGGTGGCCGCCGCCCTTCGCCGCCGCCTCGCGGGCGAGTCTCACGCTGGGAAAGCGGGTTTCGTCCAGGTCATGGAACTCCAGGCCGCTGAGCTCGGAGATCGACGTCGGGGGGACTGCGCCGGGCAGGCGGTCCGGGTAGGCGAGGGCGACCGCGATGGGCAGCCGCATGTCCGGCCTCCCAAGCTGGGCCTTCAGGGAGCCATCGACGAACTCGACCAGGGAGTGGACGACGCTCTGGGGATGGATGCAGACCGAGATCGCGTCCAGGGGCAGGCCGAAAAGGTGGTGCGCCTCGATGATCTCGAGGCCCTTGTTCATCAAGGTCGCCGAGTCGACGGTGACCTTTGGGCCCATCGACCAACGGGGATGGTTCAGCGCCTGCTCCACGGTCACCTGGTCGAGGTCGAGCTCCGGACGCGCCCAGAAGGGGCCTCCGCTCGCGGTGACGATGAGACGGCGCACGTTCGCGCGCTCCTCGCCCCACAGGCACTGCCAGATCGCGCTGTGCTCGGAGTCGACGGGGCGGATGCCTTTTTCGCCGGCCAATTTCATGACGAGCGCACCGGCCATGACCAGCACCTCTTTGGTCGCGAGCGCAACCTCCTTGCCCGCGCGTAGGGCGGACATGGTCGGCGACAACGCTCGCGCGCCCGGGATCGCGACCACGACGAGGTCGCACCGCGGATCGGTGACCATCGCCTCGACCTTCGTGTCGAATTCCGGCTCGCCCGCCTGGCCGTGCACGAAGTACGGCGCCTCTCGGTTGGTCGACCGCACGCCTTCGGTCAGGCCGAAGAGCTTGAAGCGGGCGGGGTTGCGGTCGATCACGTCGAGCGTCTGCCGGCCGATCGACCCCGTGGCTCCGAGCACCGCGATGTTGATCGGTCTTGTCACGAGAGCAGGTGGAAGACGGTCACGTAGAAGTACACGAGGATGGGCGGGAACAGGATCGAGTCGAGGCGATCGAGCACGCCACCGTGTCCGGGGATGAGATGGGATGAGTCCTTCACGTCGGCGAGTCGCTTCATCTGCGACTCGACCAGGTCCCCGATCTCGGCGCTGGCGCCGACGAGAACGCCGAGCACGAGGGCGTGCACCGGAGAGATCCCCAGGACCCCTGACACCCCGATCAGCATGACCACCACCGCCCCCACCACCCCGGCGATCGCACCCTCCACCGTCTTGTTCGGGCTGATCGCGACAAAGAACGGGTGGCGGCCGATGCGGCTGCCCACCAGCAGGGCCGCCGCGTCGCTGGCGATCACGGCGAAGATCGTGAACAGCGTCCACACCAGGCCGTTCGGCTTCGACGTGTAGAGCAGCAGGTAGAAGTTGAACGGCATGGCGATGTAGAGGGCGCCGGCCACGCCCATCGCCCACCGGCCGAGTCCCTGGCGCCTTCCGGGCACGAAGAGAAAGGCCGCCAGGCCACCGACAAGGGTGAGGGCGAGCACCAGCGTGACGTCGACCCCTTTGAGGACCGTGCCGCTGAAGGCGAAGAAGGCGCCGAGCGGAAACAGCAGCCATGCGGGCGCGCGCGAGCCCATTCCCTCGGAGAGCCCGCTGAACTCCCACAGCGCGAGACCGCCCAGGATCAGCACCAGCGCGTAGACGCCGTTCAGGCCGGCCAAGACAAGCCCGATGACGACGGCCAGGATCACCGCCGCGCTCAGGATCCGGATCATCAGCGGGCTGGGTTTCCAGCCTGTCATCGGCGCATTTCTGGTTGTCAATTGGACCCACTGATCACGATCTCTGCTTCTGGTCTGGCGCCGAATCGGCGCACGCGCGAGGTGTAGTCATCCAGCGCGGACTTCAGGTCTTCGGCGTCGAAGTCGGGCCAGAGCGTCTCGGTCACGAGCATCTCGGCGTACGCGCCCTGCCACAGCAGGAAGTTGCTCACCCTCCGCTCGCCCGCGGTCCGGATGATCAGGTCCGGATCGGGCAGCTCGGGCCGATACATGCGCGCCGAGATGGCCGCCTCATCGACGTCAGATGCGGCGAGTCCGTCACCGATCAACTTGCGCACCGCATCGACGATCTCCGCTCGCCCTCCGTAGTTGAGGCAAACGTTGAGCACGCCGTTCTTGTTATTCGCCGTGCGCGCCATCGCCTCTTCGATGCGGTCCCGCATCCGCGGCGACAGGTCTTCCATGCGGCCGCTCCAGACGATGCGCACGCCGCGCTGGTGCATCTCGTCGATCTCCCTCTGCATCGTTTCGTGAAACAGGCGCATGAGCGCGCGCACCTCGGCCCGCGGCCGGGACCAGTTCTCCGTCGAGAAGGCGTAGATGGACAGGACGTGGACGCCGAAGTCCTCACAGGCCTGGAGCGCGCGCTTGATGGCGCGGACGCCGGCCCGGTGCCCGAAGCTGGCGGGGCGGCCGCGACGGCGGGCCCAGCGGCCGTTGCCGTCCATGATGATCCCGACGTGGCGGGGGACGTGGGAGTCCAAGGGTGAGGAAAGAGTACCGATTAGGGCGCGATGTGCTTTTCACGCCCCTCTCCCCGACCCTCCCCCCTGTGGGGGGAGGGGGAAGCGCTGCTCTAGACCTCCATCACCTCGGTTTCTTTTCGGCCGGCCAGGGCGTCGATCTTCTCGATCTGGCTCTCGGTGATCTTCTGCAGACGAGCGTGCGCCCGCTTCGATTCGTCTTCAGCGACGTCCCCGTTCTTCTGCATCTGGTCGATCCTGTGCAGTTCGTCGCGGCGCACGTTGCGGATCGCAACGCGGGCGTCCTCCGCCTTCTGCTTGACGAGCTTCACGTACTCGCGCCGGCGCTCTTCGGTCAGGGGCGGGATGGGCACCCGGATGACCTGTCCGTCGCTCGCCGGGTTGAGACCCTGCTCGCCCGCGCGGAGCGCCTTCTCGACCGCGCCGATCTGACTCTTGTCGTAAACCTGCACGACCAGCAGGCGTGGCTCGGGAGCGCTGATCTGCGCCAGCTGGTTGAGAGGTGTCGGCGTCCCGTAGTACGGGACCATGATCCGGTCGATCAGCGCGGGGTTCGCGCGCCCCGTCCGAATCGTGGAGAGCTCGCCGGCGAAGTGGTCGACGGACTTCGACATCTTCGATTCCGCGTCGCGCATGATCGGATCGATCATCGTGCGGCGCCGACGAGGGTGCCTATCTCCTCACCGAGCACCACGCGCTCGATGTTGCCCGGAGTCAGCAGGTTGAAGACGACGATCGGCACGTCGTTGTCCATGCACAGCGTCAGCGCCGTGTTGTCCATGACCTCGATGCCGCGGTTGAGCACCTCCAGGTAATCGAGTCGCTCGAACTTGGTCGCGGTCGGGTCGCGCTTTGGGTCGGCTGTGTAGACACCGTCGACCTTGGTCGCCTTGAGGATGACATCCGCCTCGATCTCCACCGCGCGCAGCGCGGCGGTCGTGTCGGTGGTGAAGTAGGGGTTGCCCGTCCCCGCGGCAAGGATCACGACGCGGCCCTTCTCCAGGTGACGGACCGCGCGGCGGCGGATGTATGGCTCGGCGACCTGCGGCATCTGGATCGCGGTCATCGTCCTGGCCGGGATGCCCGTGCGCTCCAGCGCGTCCTGGAGGGCCAGCGCGTTGATCACCGTGGCCAGCATGCCCATGTAGTCGCCGGTCGCGCGGTCGAAGCCGCGCTCCGTGGCGGCCAGCCCGCGGAAGATGTTGCCCCCGCCGACCACGACCGCGACCTGGACGCCCATCTGGTGCACGTGCTTGACCTGCGCCGCGATCGTCTCCACGACCTCGAGATCGATGCCGTAGTCGCGGCTTCCACCAAGCGCTTCACCGCTCAGCTTGAGCAGGACGCGGTTGTACTTGGGGGCTCGATCTCCCACGTTGAAAGTCTGGATCAGGTCTCCCTGATGTTAAATCGCGCGAACCTTCTGACTGTGATGTTCTCCTGGAGCCTGGAGATGTTCTCTGCGATGAACTGCTGCACTGTGTGGCTCGGCTCGCGGAAGTAAGGCTGCTCCATCAGGCAGCTGTGCTTGAGGAAATCCTCGATCTGGCCTTCCACGATTCTCGGGATCACCTGGTCCGGCTTCCCGTCCTGACGAGCCTTGGCCTCGTAGACCTCGCGCTCGGTCACCAACATCTCATCGGGAACGTCGTCTCTCGTCACCCAGCGCGCCTCGTAGCCCGCGACCTGGAGCGCGAGCTCCTTGGCGAGCTTGCGGAAGTCCGGGCTCTTGGCGACGAAATCGGTCTCGCAGTTGACCTCGATGAGCACGCCCACCTGCGGCGGGTAATCCGGTGAGGTGCTGTGCAGGTAGGCCTCGATCACGCCCTGACCGGTCGCCCGGCCGGCGCGGTTGCTCGCTTTCGCGATGCCCTTCTCGCGCAGGATCGTGAAGGCCTTCTCGACGTCGCCTTCCGCTTCTTCGAGGGCCTGCTTGCAGTCCATCATCCCCGCGCCGGACCGCTCGCGAAGCTTCTTCACCAGGTCCAGGCTGACCGCCATCAGCGGGCCTCCTCTTCGACGGCGGTGCGGCTGAACTCCTCTTCCGACACCGTCGGCAGGTAGTCCTCCTCGTCCTCGAGGTACTCCTCGATCTCTTCGTAGCGAGGCGTCTCGAGGAACTCGCGCTCTTCGACCTCGGGCAGGATCTCGCCCCGGGCGGCGGCCTCCTGGCGGCCTTCCTGGCAGGCGTCGGCGATCTTGCCGGTGAGCAGCTTCACGGCGCGGATCGCGTCGTCGTTGCCCGGGATCACGTATGTGATCAGGTCGGGGTCGCAGTTGCTGTCGGTGATTGCCACCACCGGGATCTTCAGCCGGTTGGCCTCGGTCACGGCGATGTGCTCTTTCCGCGGGTCGACCACGTAGAGGGCGCCGGGCAGCCTCTTCATGTCGGCGATGCCGTCGAAATGGAACATGAGCCGGTCGAGCTCGTCCGTGAGGCGCTTGGCCTCTTTCTTCGACAACTGCTCGAACTGGCCTTCCTGCTGC
>Ga0209160_1004280_pt1 | contig 11419 bp, 12 predicted proteins | sample GraSoiAngelo_153_FD_186167 | JGI IMG/M metagenome (GOLD analysis project Ga0209160, IMG submission 186167) | Grasslands soil microbial communities from the Angelo Coastal Reserve, California, USA - 14_1009_12_40cm (SPAdes) (version 2) | ecosystem: Environmental > Terrestrial > Soil > Grasslands ...
CGCAGCCTGCGCGGCGCCGGTGCGCGTCCGCCCGGGCGCCCCCCGCGCCGGCGGCGGCGACCCGAGGGCCACAGCGCCGACGCGCAGCGTGTCAGCCGCGGGCAGGGTGATGACCTCGAAGCGATCGCTGTAGTCCAGGTCGCGGGTCAGGATCGCGCGCACCGAATCGAGCGCCGCCGGCCGGCCCGGCAGCACCACCAGGCCGGGCCGCACGCCGGGCCGGTACACAATCCCGATGCGCACCCCGCGATCGATCGCGGACGTGTCCTGTGCGGCGGACCGACGGACCGTCGGACCGACGGACAACAGCACACCGAGGCCAAGCAGGAGTCGTCGCACTAACGCCGTCCCGAGAAATAGAACCGCACGAACAGTACATCGGGCCGCCACCCATCCGGGAGTCGCCCAAATGCCTTGCCGGCGCCCTCGATCGCGCCCTGCGCCTCGAGGTCGAACTCGTAGTTCCCCGAGCGGCTGATGAGCTGCAGATCGGACACCGAGCCATCGCGATGGATGAAGAACGCCACCTCCGCCTGCAGCGGCGTGCTCTGCATCGGCCGCTGCCAGCGCCGCAGCACCTGGGAGACGACGTTTTGCAGATACTCGGGGAACGGGAATTCGATCCCCTCGGTGCTGACCGTCGCCACGTCATTGCCGGTCGAGGGGGTCTCACCCGGCAGCGGCTGGTTCTGGGACGTCGTGCGCGGCGCGGCCTCGCGGCGGTTCGCGTCCGGCGCGGGGGGCGGCGCGGCGCGTGAGACGGTGCTCTTCGGCGGTGGCCGCTTCGTGAGTGCCGGGGGCGTGAGTGGTTCGGCCTCACGCTGCACGGCTTCCGGCGCCCGCCGCTCCTCCTGATCCGCGGCCGGCGCGGCGACCAAGCGCACGCGGTACGTCGGCGGCGCCCTCCGCGCGCCCGCCACCGACGACAGCAGCAGCACGAGCGCCACGCCGTGCACGACCAACGTCCCGACGAGACCGATGCGGCCGCCGTTCTCTGCGCGCGGCGTCACCGCTGAATCGTCTCCGGCTCGGCGACGAGTCCCACGTCGCCCACGCCCGAGGCCCGCATCACGGCGAGCACCTCGACGACGGCGCCGTAATTGACGCGGCGGTCGGCCCGCAGGTACACGCCGGTGGGGTGCTTGCTGCGCACGACGGCGCCGAACGTGGCGCGAAAGTCCTCGTAGGAGAGCGGCGACTGGTCGAGAAAGATCCGGCCGTTCTGATCCACCGTGACGACGAGCCCGGTTTTGGGTTCGAGCGGCCGCGCCTCCGCCCGCGGCAGGCGCACATCCACCCCGCCCTGCATGATCGGAGCGGTGATCATGAAGATGATGAGCAGCACGAACGCCACGTCCACGAGCGAGGTGACGTTGATGTCGGCGTTGAGGGGGAGCTCGCCGTGGCCGCGCAGTCCCCCGCCGCTCAGGAGGCCGGCCATCTCACAGCCGCCCTTCGCGGGCCATCGTCCCGATGATCTCCTGCGCGAACCCCTCGAGCTCGCCCGCGAACAGCCCGAGACGGTTCACGAACAGGTTGTAGGCCATCACCGACGGGACCGCCACGGCGAGGCCGGCGACGGTCGTCACCAACGCCTCGGCGACGCCCGGCGCCACCGCCCCGATGTTGCCGGAGCCGCCCACCGCGATGCCGATGAAGGCATCCATGACGCCCAGCACCGTGCCCAGCAGCCCCAGCAGCGGGCTCACCGACCCGAAGGTCGCCAGCCAGGGAATGAAGCGCGCGGCGGCGTCGCGCTCGGCGGCGACCTCCTTGGCAAGCACCATGCGCAGCGCCTCGAGCTGCGTGGGTGTGAGGGCGACCGCCGGCACCGTCGCAGCGTCGGCCCGTTCCTTCAGGCTGCCCGGACGCAGCTGCGAGAAGAAGTGGATCCCCTCGCGCAGCAACCGGTTGTAGGGCGATGACGGCAGGCGCATCGCGGCGTGGTAGGCATCCTCGAGCCGCGCCGCCTTCTCGATCTCCGTCATGAACCGGTCGGCGTGGGCGCGCATGCGCCGGAACTGCCACCACTTCAGCACGATGAAGTACCACGACGCGATCGAGAACAGCACGAGAATCGCGAGCACGAACTTGGTCTCGCGACTCGAGGTGAGGACCAGCTCCCACGGCGAGGTGGGAATCGCCCGTCCGACCTGTGGCAGCACGCTAGCCTCCCGGGGTCTGCTCCGTGTACCCGCGCGGGTGGGCCTGGTGCCACCGCCACGCGGACTCGACGATCTCTCGCAGGGCGGAGCGGCGCGGGCGCCACCCCAGCAGGCTCGCGGCGCGCCCCGCCGCTGCGACCAGCACCGGCGGGTCACCCGGCCGCCGCGGCCGTGGGGTGGTCGCAATGCGACGCCCCGTCACCGCTTCGGCCGCCTGCACCACGTCACGGACCGAGTAGCCCGTGCCCGTGCCGAGGTTCACCGCCGTCGCGCCCGCGACGGTCGCGTCCAGCGCCCGGAGGTGGGCGTCGGCGATGTCCGCCACATGAACGTAATCTCGCACCGCCGTGCCGTCCGGCGTGGAGTAGTCCGTGCCGAAGACGTCGACCGCGGGCCGCCGGCCCAGAGCCACGCCGAGCACGTTGGGGACGAGGTGCGATTCGGGATCGTGATCTTCCCCGCACCGCTCCGTGGCGCCGGCGGCGTTGAAGTAGCGCAGACTCACCGAGCGGAGGCCGTCGCGGCGCGCCCGCTCAGTCAGCAGCGCTTCGAGGTCGCGCTTCGTCTCCCCGTAGGGGTTGATCGGCGCCGGCGGTGTCTCTTCCCGGATCGGCGTCACTGCGGGGTGGCCGTACACCGCGCAGCTCGAGGAGAAGATGAACCGCGGCACTCGCGCCGCGATCGTCGCGTCCACGAGGCTCCGCGCCGCTGTCACGTTGTTCGCGAGGTACAGCGCCGGGTGGGCGACCGATTCGGCGACCAGGGCGAACGCGGCGAGATGCACCACCGCGTCGAATGGCCCCCCGGCGAACACGCGACGCAGCGTGTCCGCGTCCCCGACCCCGCCGTGGACGAACTCTACCCCGGGAGGGATCGCCCCGCGGTGGCCACGGCTCAGGTCGTCGAGCACCACGACCCCGACACCCGCCGCCACGAGCTGCTCGACGACGACACTCCCGATGTAGCCCGCCCCGCCGGTGACGAGAACCCGCCGCGTCACTCGCCGCGTTCCAGGTGGAAGAGCTTGCGGAGCGCCTCGACGAGCAGGTAGCCGTCGCCCGCCTCCGCTTCCCGCTTCAAGGCCAGCGTCGGTTCGTGCAGGAACTTGTTGAGCAGGCTCTCGCTGAACCGCGCCAGCCGTTCGCGGTCGTCGGGCGAGAGGTGCTGCAGCTGCTTGAAGACGCGCTCCAGCTCGGCCGTCCGCACCGCCTCCATGCGCCCGCGGAATTCCTTCAGGACCGGCACCACCGCCAGCGTGTCGTGCCAGGCCCAGAAGTGCTCCACCTCCTCGTCGACGATCTGCTCGGCCCGCGGGATCTCCGCGCGGCGCTCGGCCGAGGCCTGTCCGGCGACGGCCTGGAGGTCATCGAGATCGTAGAGGAAGACGTTTTCGAGCTGGCCGACGGCGGGCTCCACGTCCCGGGGCACGGCGAGGTCGAGGACGCAGAGCGGACGACCGCCGCGACGGGCGACGGCCGGCGCGATCCGCGCCCACGTCACCACCGCATGCGGGGCGGCGGTCGAGGTAATCACGATGTCGGCGACGGCGAAGTGTTCCCACGCGTCGTCGAGCGATTGCGCGGCGGCTCCCCCCCCCAAGCGGTCCGCGACCGCTCGGGCCCGCTCCGGGGTGCGGTTGGCGACGAGGGTCACGCGAACGCCCGCGTCCACCAGACACGCGGCGGCGAGCTCCGCCATGTCCCCCGCGCCGAGGATCAGCGCCTGGCGGCCTTGGAGGTCGCCGAAGATCTTCCCGGCAAGGGCGACCGCCGCCGACGGCGCAGACGCCGCGCCCCGACCCAGGGCCGTCTCGCTGCGCACGCGCGCGCCGACGAGCAGCGCGGACTGGAACAGCCGGTGCAGCACCGGCCCGGCCAGCCCGCGGGAGAGCTCCCACGCGTCCCGCACCTGCCCCTGAATCTGCGATTCGCCGAGGATCATCGAGTCGAGCCCGGCCGCGACCCGATACACCTGTCGCACGGCGTCGCGGTCGCGGCGCAGGTACCCGTAGCCGCGCGCCGGCCGGCCGTCGCCGAGACGCTGGTCGAGCAGCGCCCACACGGCGTCGGTCGTCGCGTCGGACGCGCCGCTCAGATAGAACTCGGTGCGGTTACAGGTCGAGAGCAGGACGCCGCCGCTCGCGCCCGCCTCCAGCACGCGCCGCAGCGCGCCCGGCACTTCGTGCGCCCCGTGCGCGAACCGCTCCCGAACGTCGAGCGGCGCCGTGCGATGATTGACGCCCACGAGCGTCACGGTCAGCGACACGTGGGCCTCACAGAAAGCGCTCCGTGCCCGGGGTGGTGATCTTGAGCGCCAGGTAGACGAGCAGGACGGCGCCGAAGCCCGCGATGCTGAGCACCGCGGCGCGCCGGCCGGTCCAGCGCCGTCCCACGCGCAGCCACACCGCGGCCCCCAGCACCGCCCAAGTGAACAGCCCCCAGACGACCTGCGCCGGGTCGACGCGGAAGCCACCCGTAAAGCGGACCGCGTAGCCGACGGCGAGCAGCACGCCCAAGGTCAGCGCCGGGAACCCGACGACCAGCGCCGAGCGGTTCAGCAGATCGAGCCGCTCGAGCGGGGGGAAAACCTGGAACACCTGGCCGAACCGTTTCGCTTTGAGCTCGCGGAATTGCAGCAGGTAGAGCGCCGCCGCGATGAACGCGAGCGCGAGCAGGGCGAGGCCGAGGACGCTGAGCGCCACATGGAGCACGAGCCAGACGTTCCGGCCGGCGGACTCGCCGGTAGGCGCGAGCCCCAGCAGCAAGGCCAGGCCGACGAGTCCGGCAGCGAGGGGCGCGGTGAACAACGCCACGGCGGAGACGCGGAGCAAACGCTCGCTGACGAGCTGCAGGACGACGATGAAGAACGCTAGCAACGACAGCCCGAAGGCGAGCCCGGCGGGAGCCATCTGGACGAGGCCGGCGACGTGGAAGGCGGCGCCCGCGCTCGGCACCGCGAGCAGGAGGCCGCGAGGCACTGCGAGCCGTCCGGCGAAGGGCGCCAGCGCCAGCGCCGTGGCAGCGCCATACAGCGCCAGCGCGATGAGGTGAAAGTGATACGGCACGGCTCAGCGACGCGGCGCCCGATCGCGGGCCCCGCGGGCGGTCAGGAAGGCATCTTCTTGACGAGGCGCACCGGCATCCCCCGCGCCACGTCGGGGTTCGCCACACCGACGACCAGGCCCGAGGCCGAATGCTCGCGCGTGTGAACGATCAGCAGCTGCACGCGGACCTCTTCGGATGCCGAGCGCGGATCCCCGCTCGCGGGCCGGTAGATCTCGAAGACATCTCCCGGAGTGACGCCCTCGGCGCGGCCCTTGTCGATGAAGTAGATCTGCTGCACCCCGACCAGCGGGTGCTGATCGCGGGAATCGACCAGGCGCGCCTCGAGCCCCTGCGCCACCGGCGTGGGCCGGACGTTCCCGGGATCCTTATATGGCTCCAGCGGGAGGGCGAGGTGGCCGTCGTGGATGCGTCCGAACTGCATCACCACCTGGGCAAGGATCTGTCGGGGCTGGACGCTGGTCACGCGCCCCACGCCCAACGGCACCACGACCTGACCCCACCCGGCCTCGTCGCGATCGAGACGCGCGACGAGCAGGGAGTCGCCCACGTGGTACGACGCGTGGCGCCGCGGCTCAATGGCGATCTCTTCGAACTCCCCCGCCGACGTATGCTCGGCCAACTCGTGGATCGCCGGCTGCGCGGTGTTGCCGAGGACTTTGGCCCACGGCAGGCTCTGGTTTTCCGTCAGCCACCCCGCCGAGTAGTACTCGCCACGACGCACCGGATGGTAGAGGGTGTTATTGTTGGCGCTGAGAATGTCGCGGATCTCCGCGGACCGCGGGCGCGCCCGGTCGAAGATCGTCTGGTAGCTCTCCGCGACGGCCGGAGGCGGCGGCGGCTCCACCAGGCTGGTGTCCACCGGCGCGGCGATCGTATCCGCCCCGGCCTTGACCGTGTCCGCGTGGACGGTGTCGGCGGCGTTGCCCTGCGGGACCGTCGTCGCAGTGTCCGTAGGGGCCTGGGCCAGCGTGGTCGCCGGCGCGAGCAGCAGCTCCTCGCCCGGATAGATCCAGTGGGGGTCTTCGACGACGGCGGTGTTGAGGCGATAGACCTCGGGCCACAGCAGCGGGTCGCCGTAGTACATCTGGGCGATCGACCAGAGGGTTTCACCCCGCGCCACTACGTGGGAGGTCGGGATCTGGCCCTGGGCGCCCTCCACCCGCGTGGTATCCACGCGGGTGGTGTCAACGTGGGTGGTGTCTTGCGCGCCGAGCGCCGTCACGAGGAGCGGCACGGCCACCAGCGCGGTCAGCAGGGCCTGGCTAGAACGGCAGATCGTCGTTCTCCTCATCCAGCGCCTCCGGAAACGCCTCGAGCGATTCCGCTTGGCCCTCGGGCGCTACCTTGGCCGCCGCCTTCACGCGCGGCGCGTCCGTACCCTCGCCGCTGCTGCCCTTGGGCGTCAGCATGATCAGCTCGCGGGCGATGACCTCGGTGACGTACCGCGTCTGCTTGTCCCGGTCTTCCCAGGTGCGGTACTCGATCCGCCCTTCGATGTAGACCTTGTCGCCTTTCTTCAGGTACTTCTCGGCGATGTCGGCCAGCCCGGATCCTTTGTTGTTCCAGCAGATGACCCGGTGCCACTCGGTCTTCTCCTGCTTCTCCCCACCCTGCCCGGTCCACTGCCGGCCCGTCGCCACCGACAGCGTGGCGACCCGGCCGCCGTTGGAGGTGCTCCGCACCTCGGGATCGGCCCCCAAGTTGCCGATCAGCATCACTTTGTTCAGACTCCGGCTCACAACGACCTCCCAGCGAAAGGCGGGTCGGGGGCCCAAGGATGCCCCACAGTATATGACCCGCAAGTTATTCTGTCAATCAAAGATACGCCACTTGTACCAATGTTACGCATCACCTGTTTCTGCTGAAATGGCAGCGCGTAGAAGTATCGCGTCTTCCACCGGGCGCCGGTAGTAACGCGAGCGCCGCCCCAGCTCACGGAACCCCAGCCGGTCGTACAGCCCGCGCGCCGCCACATTGGACTCACGCACTTCCAGATACACCGCTCGCACGCCGCGAGCCGCGAGCGCCTCCATCATCGCCCGCACCAGCTGCCTCCCCACACCGCAGCGCCGCTGCGCGGGAGCGACGCCGAGGTTGAGGATTTCGCCCTCGTCCGCCGCCGCGTGCGCGATGGCGTACCCGGCGACGTCGCCTCCGTCCGCCACGGCGACCAGAAACGGCACGCCGCTCGCCACGCACTCGCGGAAGTCTTTCGCCGACCAGGGATCGGAGAACGCGACTTCCTCGATCGCGCAGATCGCCGGGAGGTCAGGAGCCGCGACGGGACGGATGCGGTAGGGGGCGGCCGTGGCGCGCCTCCCACTTGGCCTGAGCTTCGGCGGGGCGGCCGTAGACCGGCTCGGCGGTAGCGGGGTCAGTCACCGCGCCCGCCGCGCCCTTCCGGTCGAGGAGCGCGAGGATCGAGACGGCCGGCGGCACCAGCTGTTCGAGCGGCACCGGGGCGGCGCCGCTCCAGCGCTGCACTTCCCCGGCGTAGCGCATCGCGCCGTCGCCAACGACCGCGCGCGGCCGCGCGGGGGCGCGGGCGGCCAGCTCGTCAATCGTCGCCAGCGTCGGGGGCACTAGCGTCTCGACGATGTCCGGCCGAACGATGTAGACGGCGCCGTACACCTGGCCCCGCAGCGCGTCGAAGCACGCGGCGATGGGGACGGCCCCGAGCAGCCGGGCGGCGCCCGCCGCCGCGGCCATCAGCGACGGGACGGTTCGCAACGACAGACCCGCCTCCTGAGCCAGGCCCTTGGCCGCCGCCCAACCGATGCGCAGACCCGTGAAGCTTCCCGGGCCGTCGCCGAGGCCGATGCCTTCCAACTCCTTGGGGCGGACGCCGGTGGGCGCCAACACCTGATCGATCAGGGCAAGGATCTGCGCCGCGTGCTGCCGCGCTCCCTGAACGAAGGCCGCACCCCGCGCCAGCGGCGGGGTCCCAACCGCGACGCTGGCGAGGTCGGTCGCGCTATCGATCGCCAGCCAGATCCCGCTCACGCTCCCTCCACCACCCGGTACGCCGGATCAGGATCGTACGACAACCGCAGGTGGCGGTCGAGCGGGGGGGCCCACGCCCCGGCCCGTTCCGGCCATTCGATCAGCACGATCGCCTGCTCCCGCGTCATATCGTCGAACCCCAGGTCGCGCGCTTCGTCGGGCGAGCGCAGCCGGTAGCAATCCACGTGGTAGACCGGCCGGCCGTCGCCGGCGGCGTAGTGATGCACCAGGGCGTACGTGGGGCTGGTCGCGAGCGCCCGCGCCCCGAGGCCGCGGCACACCGCTTGGACGAGGGTCGTCTTGCCGCTCCCGAGCTCACCGGAGAGGCCGACGACGGCCGGGGCACTGAGGCCGCGGCCGAGCGCCTCACCGAACCGCCGGAGCTCGTCCTCGCGCAGGCGCATGGCGCACCGGGTCTCCCATCGCCTTGAGCTCGAGCAGCTGGTCGCGCAGCAGCGCCGCCTGCTCGAAGTCGAGCCCCTCCGCGGCCGCGCGCATCTGCGACTCGAGCAGCTGGATCAGGGCCTCGCGCTCGTGCGCGTCGGCTGGGCGTGCGGCGCCCTCGGCGACCTTGCGCACGCCGCGCGCGTCGGCCACCCGCGTCGCGAACCGGATGTCCCCCACCGACTTCACGATCGAGCGCGGGGTGATGCCGTGCCGCTCATTGTGCTGCTGCTGGAGACGGCGCCGGCGGGTCATCTCACCGAGGGCACGCTGCATCGATCCTGTAGCGCGGTCGGCGTAGAGGATCGCCCGGCCGTGGAGGTTGCGGGCCGCCCGGCCCACGGTCTGGATGAGGGAGCGCTCGGACCGCAGGAAGCCTTCCTGGTCGGCGTCGAGCACCGCCACCAGCGACACCTCGGGCAAGTCGAGCCCCTCGCGCAGCAAGTTGATGCCCACCAAGACGTCGAATTCGCCGAGCCGCAGCCCGCGGATGATCTCCACGCGCTCGATGGCGTCGATGTCGGAGTGCAGGTAGCGCACGCGGACGCCGTGCTGCTGCAGGTAATCGGTGAGGTCCTCCGCCATCCGTTTGGTCAGCGTCGTGACGAGCACGCGCTCCTCCCGTTTGGCGCGCTCCCGGATCTCGTGGAGCAGGTCGTCCACCTGGCCCTTCACCGGCCGCACCTCGACCTCCGGATCCACGAGCCCGGTGGGCCGGATGATCTGCTCGACTACCACGCCCTGCGACAGGCGCAGCTCGTCCTCCCCCGGCGTCGCCGAGACGAACAGCATCCGGGGCACGAGCTTCATGAACTCGTCGAAGCGCAACGGCCGGTTGTCGAGGGCCGACGGCAGGCGGAAGCCGTAATCGACGAGGGTCTGCTTGCGCGAGCGGTCGCCTTCATACATCGCGCCGAGCTGCGGCAGCGTCTGGTGCGATTCGTCGATGACGCAGAGGAAATCCCCGGGGAAATAATCGAGCAGGCACGCCGGACGCTCCCCGGGCGCCCGGCCGGTCAAGTGCCGGGAGTAGTTCTCGATGCCCGAGCAGCGGCCCACCTCGAGCAGCATGTCGACGTCGAACTGCGTGCGCGATTCCAGCCGCTGCGCCTCGAGCAGCTTGTTCTGGGCCCGCAGCTCGGTGAGGCGCTCCCGGAGCTCGGCGCGGATCGCGGCGACGGCCCGGTCGATGGTGGCGCGCTGCGTGACGAAATGCGTCGCCGGATAGATCGCGCAGCGGGGCAGCTCGGTGATCGTGTCTCCGGTGAGCGGGTTGATCTTCGCGATCCGCTCCACGGTGTCTCCCCACAGCTCGATCCGCACCCCCTGCTCCTCGTAGGCGGGGTAGATCTCGATGGTGTCCCCCCGCACGCGGAACGCGCCGCGCTCGAACGCGACGTCGTTGCGCACGTACTGAATGCCGACCAGCGCCTCGAGGATGGCGTCGCGCCCGCGCTCCTCGCCGACCGCGACGGTGACGAGCAGCTGACGGTACATCTCGGGATCGCCGAGGCCGTAGATCGCCGAGACGCTGGCGACGATGATGACGTCGTCGCGCTCCATCAGGCTCGACGTAGCCCGCAGGCGCAGCCGGTCGATGTCGTCGTTGATCGAAGAGTCCTTGGCGATGTACGTGTCGGTCTGCGGCACGTACGCCTCGGGCTGGTAGTAATCGTAGTAGGAGATGAAGAACTCGACGGCGTTGCGCGGGAACAGCGACTTGAGCTCCCCGTACAGCTGGGCGGCGAGCGTCTTGTTGTGCGACAGCACCAGCGTGGGCCGCCCCAGCTCGGCCACGGCGTGGGCGACGGTCATCGTCTTCCCGGAGCCCGTGACACCGAGCAGCGTCTGGTAGTGGTCGCCGCGACGCAGCCCCTCGGCGAGCGCGCGGATCGCCTGCGGCTGGTCCCCCGCCGGCGCAAAGGGTGAGACGAGCTCAAACGCCATCCGGGAAAGCTAACCGAGGGGGGGCTCGATGAGGCTGCCGGAGTCGCGACGCGCCGCTTCGGTCACGCCTTTCACCCGCCGCACCGCGCGCAACACCTTGTTGAGCTGGGTCTGGTTTTCCACCTCGACGACGATCGCGCCGAACACCGCCGCGTCCTTCGACGCCAGCTCGGCGCTCTTGATGTTGGTGCCGGTCTCGCTGATCGCTTCGCAGATGTCGGCGTAGAGGCCGCGCCGGTCCTCCCCGCTCACCGACAGGCGCACCACGAAGACCTCGCCTTCCACTTCCTGCCAGTCGATCTCGACCCGCCGCTCCGTCTCGGAGGACAGCGTGAGGAGGTTGGGGCAGTCGCTGCGGTGGATCGAGATGCCCCGCCCCTGGGTCACGTAGCCGACGACGGGGTCGCCCGGGACCGGCTGGCAGCACTGGGCGTACCGGACCATGAGCCCGTCCACGCCCTGGATCTTGATGCCGCGCCCCAGCCGCAGGCGCTGCATGACGCGGCCGAAGGCCGTGCCCTTGGGCGCCTGGAGGTCGTCGGGGGCGAGGTCCGGAAACAGCGCCCGCATCACCTGCCCCAGCGGCACGTCGCCCCGGCCCACCGCGGCCTCGAGCTGCTCGCGGGCACCGACGGACAGGGTGAGGGCGGCCTTCTCGTAGCGGTCGGCCGCGGGCGCCGTGAGACGCCGGCGGCGGATCTCGCGATCGAGGATCTCGCGGCCGAGGGCGACGCTGCGCTCGTGCTCCTCCTGCTTCACCCACTGGCGGATCTTGTGACGCGCGCGCGCCGTGCG
>Ga0209160_1004283_pt1 | contig 11411 bp, 10 predicted proteins | sample GraSoiAngelo_153_FD_186167 | JGI IMG/M metagenome (GOLD analysis project Ga0209160, IMG submission 186167) | Grasslands soil microbial communities from the Angelo Coastal Reserve, California, USA - 14_1009_12_40cm (SPAdes) (version 2) | ecosystem: Environmental > Terrestrial > Soil > Grasslands ...
GACGGGACTGATCACGGTCCAAAGGGCGCCGGCGACGATGCTCGAAACAAGGTCGGCCGCGCCGTTGATGCCGTTGAGGAAACCAAAAGCTGTGCCCAGCCGGCGCGCCTCGACTAGCGAACTCGTCAGCGATCCCTCAACCGAGCTGACGACTGGATTCTGAGCGCCGACGAGAAGAGCCATCAGCCCAAGCGCCAGCCAGCCATGGCCGAACATCCCGACGACGCACGCAGCTGCAAAGGTGAGGTACGCGGCGGCGAGGACCGGCGCCTTGCCCACCTGGTCCGCCAGCCAACCGGCGGGAAACGACACCACAGCGCCGACCGCGTTATGGGCGAGGTAGAAAGCGACGGCCGCCGCCAACGCAGCCGTGGGGCTCAGCTCGGGCTGCATGATCTGGGCCGCCCGAAGCGTGAAGAATGCCGTGGCAAAGTTGCCCAGGCCGAAGATCGCCACCGGGCCCATCAGCCGCCAAAAGCTACCTGGCAGCGGAACTCTCAGTGGCACTGGTTCAGGTCTTCCGCGCCTAGGGTCCCTGGTGATGAGCGCGAACAAGATCACGCACATGACACCGGGCAGGAGGGCGACCCAGAAGATCGTGCGGAAATCGTGACCCGTCGACAGCAGCAGCAAGGCAATGGCCGGTCCGATCAGGGCGCCCGCGGTATCCAGCGCCTCATGGAAGCCAAAGGCCTTGCCGAGATCTTTCTTCTCAACCGACCCGGCGAGCATGGCCGACCGAATCGGCTGCCGAAGACCACGGCCCATCCAGGCCAGCGCCCGGGCGACGATGACCTGCGGCCAGGCCGTGACCGCAATGAGCAGACCGAGGCCCAAGACCGTGCCACCGTAGCCTCCGACCGCGAGCTGCCTGCGCCACGCGATGCGGTCGCTGTACCAACCGCTCCACAGCTTGACCACGGCTGACGATCCGTCGCCGAAACCCTCGACCAGGCCGACAGCGAACGCAGGCGCTCCAAGGCCGGTCGTGATGAACAGAGGCAGGACGGCGAAGACCATCTCGTAGTTGGCGTCGGCGGCGAGATCGGCCAGGCCGATGCCCAGGACGTTTCGATTCAGCCACCTCACAGGTGAGGCGACGTGCTCCGTCAGGAGACCTCCAGGGGCTCCGGCTTGAACGGGCCGCCGTCCTTTTCCGCGACGAAGGCGTTGGCGTCTACCGGTTTGCCGTCATGCACCGCGACGATGACGTAGACATAGCCGGCCCACGCCCGCTCGGTGTCGAATCGCGACGCCTGCGCAGGATGGTCGGGATGGCTGTGGTAGTAGCCGATGATGTCGAGGCCGGCGGCGTCTGCCTCGCGCTGGATTCGGATCTGATCTCGCGGGTCGATCTCATAGCGATCGCGAGCACGCTCGACGATGATGTTTCGCGCGCGCTTCACCTCGGTCACAGTGCGGTTGCCGGGCGGGCCGACCATGATGCCGCAGATCTCATGCGGATAGCCCTCGGCTCCATGCGACCGAATGGCCTCCATCGCGTCACTGTGGATCTTCACCTCCCCGCTTGCCGGGGAGGTCGGACCGCGAAGCGGTCCGGGTGGGGACGCGGAGTCACCGTTGCCGCCCGTATAGACCGGTCGAGAGATAGCGATCCCCCGAGTCCGGAAAAACCGTGACCACGACCCCCTCGCGAATCGTCTCGGCCAGCCGCCGGACTGCCCACAGCGCAGCCCCACTCGAATGCCCGACCAGCAACCCCTCGTTTCGCGCCACCGCGCGAGCGAGGTCGTAGGCGGGCTCCGTCGGGCAGCCCACCACCTCGTCGGCAAGGGTCTTATCCCAGATCCGGGGCACGATCGCAGAGGGCAGATGCTTCAAGCCTTCGAGGCCGTGGAACGAATCCTCAGGCTGGACCGCGATCGTCTTGATCGAAGCATCGTGCTCCTTGAGCCGGCGCGACGCGCCGACGAAGGTCCCGGTGGTGCCGAGCCCCGCGACGAAATGTGTGATCCGTCCGGACGTCTGCTCGAGGATCTCGACAGCGGTGCCTTCGTAGTGCGCACGCGGATTTGCCGGGTTCGAGTACTGGTCGGGATAGAAGTAGCTCTCGGGGTCCAGGGCCACGATGTCCCGCACCATCCGAATCGCACCATCGGACCCTTCGCCGGCGTCGCTGTAGACGATCTCGGCTCCGTACGCAGCCACCAGCGCCTTGCGCTCGGCGCTGACGTTGGCAGGCATCACGAGCTTGACGCGATAGCCCTTGGCCGCGCCGACGAGCGCATACGCGATGCCTGTGTTGCCCGAGGTCGAGTCGATGATTGTCCTGTCAGTTGTCAGCGCCCCGCTCTGCTCGCCGTCCTCGATCATCGAAAGCGCCGCCCGGTCCTTGACCGAGCCGCCTGGATTGAACCATTCGGCCTTGGCGTAGACCTCGACGCGTGGAAACTCGCGCTCGAACAGGCGCACGCGCAGAAGAGGCGTGTGGCCGATCAGCCGCGTGATCCCAACCGTCCCCGTGGTTCGCATGTGGTGAAAAGAATAGAGATGGTTCGCTGTGCGGCCGAGCCTATCCTCAGCTGGCCAGGTGCACCAGGATGCTGGCCCCGACGAAAAAGATTCCGCCCACCGTGTAACCGATCACCGAGCGCCGATACACCGACCCGCCTTCGGGCGACAGGATGTTCACGATCGCCTTGGCGAGAAGCAACGCGCCGCCGAGCAGCGCGACCGGAGCCGAGTGGATCCGGACTCCCAGGAGAAGGATCGCGCCGGCCGCGGCGACCTCGAGCAGCTGCAGCAGGGTATAGGCGGCCAAGTCTCAGGGCGCGAGGGCCTGGGCGAAGTCGGCCACGATATCGGCGGGATCTTCGATGCCGACCGACACTCGAACGGTGCCAGCACCGACGCCAAGATCGGCCCGCTCTTCGGCGCTGAGCGAGCGGTGCGATGTGATCTCGGGGTAGCTCACGGTGGTTTCGACGCCGCCGAGGCTGGCCGCGAAGGTCGCCAGGACGAAGCGCTTGATCATGCGCTGCACGGCTTCTCGGCCGCCTTCCAGGTCAAAGGCCATCATGCCGCCGGCGCCGTTGGGCAAGAGACGGTGCGCCACTGGAAATGAAGGCGAGTCGTCGAGCAGCGGATGATGGACTTTCGTCACGCCGGGCATCGAGCGCATCGCGCGCGCAAGCGCGAGTGAGTTGTCGCTGTGCCGCCGCATTCTCACGTCGAGCGTCCGCAGCCCGCGCAGCCCCAGCCACGCGTCGAATGGCCCGAGCGGCGTGCCGGTGCGCGAGGAGCGGGCGCGCGCACGGCCCATCGTTGCTGCATCGCCGACGATGACGCCGGCCACCAGGTCGGAGTGTCCGCCCAGATATTTCGTCGCGCTGTGCATCACGACAGTTGCCCCGAGCTCGAGCGGGCGGCATAGGAGCGGCGTGGCAAACGTGTTGTCGACGAGGAAAGGCACACCGCGCTCGCTCGTCATCGCCGCAATCGCCTCCAGGTCGCAGACGCTGCACAGAGGGTTGGCGATCGTCTCGGCAATCACGAGCCCTGCGCCCTGGACTGCCCGACGGACTGCATCGAGGTCGGTCAGGTCGACGAATTGAGCCTCGTAGCCGAGCGGCTCGAGATCCTGCCGCAGCAGCGCCGCCGTGCCGCCGTACAGCTCGCGCGTCGTGACGATGGCGACGGGCTTCGGAGCGAGGGCCAGGATGGCGGCGTGCAGCGCGGCCATGCCCGATGCCGTCGCGACGCCGGCCTCCGCCCCCTCCAGCTCGGCGACCGCGCGTTCGAGCATGTCGCGGTTGCTGTTCGAGTTGCGTCCGTAGTAGTGACCCGGCCGCTCGCCCCGAACGACCGCGTCGTAATCCTCGAGGTCGGTGAAGACGTGGACCGCGGCGGTGCTGAGGTCAGGCGCGAGCGGACTTCGGGCCCCCAGGTCGCGGCCTGCGTGGACGGCGCGCGACGCGGGCTTCACCTCAAGTGACCCGAGACGGGGGTGCGCGAGTGGTCGAGCGGCATCGGCGACCGGAGCCAAGGAAGGGGTGGTGCAAGGAGGAGCGCAGGCAACCCTGCGTGACGACGCTGCACCGGGCCCCCTGACGCAGGCTTCAGCGCCGAAGGCGCCCGGTCGCCTAGGCCGCTCGAACGCCGAGCACCCCTGGCTCGGGTCACTTTAGGCGGGTGCGGCCCGCGTAAACCGCCGCTTCGCCGAGCTCGGCTTCAATCTGGAGCAGCCGGTTGTACTTGGCGACGCGCTCGGAGCGAGCGGGCGCGCCGGTCTTGATCATCCCCACGCCGGTCGCCACGACGAGGTCGGCGATCGTCGTGTCCTCGGTCTCGCCGGACCGATGCGAGATGACCGCGCTGTAGCCGGCCTTCCGCGCCAGGGCGATCGCGTCCAGCGTCTCAGTCAGCGTGCCGATCTGGTTGACCTTGATCAGGATCGAGTTGGCGACGCCGCGGGTGATGCCCTCCTGCAGGCGCGTCACGTTCGTGACGAAGAGATCGTCGCCAACGAGCTGGATCCTGTCCCCGATCGCGCCGGTCAGATGCTTCCAGCCATCCCAGTCGTCTTCCGCCATCCCGTCCTCGATCGAGACGATCGGATAGCGGGCGCTCCAGTCCTGGTAGAGCTTGACGAGCGCCGGCGCATCGAGCGATCGCCCTTCGCCCTTGAGCTCGTACTTGCCTTCCTTGTAGAACTCGCTCGCCGCGGGGTCGAGGGCGATCGCCACATCCTTGCCCGGCTGATAACCGGCCTTCTGGATCGCCTCCACGATCAACTTCAGCGCGTCTTCGTTGGAGCGCAGATCAGGCGCAAAACCGCCCTCATCCCCCACTCCGGTCGCCAGGCCCTGCTTCTTCAGCACGCCCTTGAGCGCGTGGTAGACCTCGGAGACCGCGCGCATCGCTTCGCTGAATCTGGGCGCGCCGACCGGGCACACCATGAACTCCTGCAGGTCGACCGACGTGTCGGCGTGCGCGCCGCCGTTGAGGATGTTGGCCATCGGCAGCGGGAGCAGCGCTGCGCTGTCGCCGCCCAGGTGTCGGTACAGCGGAACAGCTTTCGCCTGTGCCGCCGCATGCGCGACGGCGAGGGACGTGCCGAGGATCGCGTTGGCGCCCAGGCGCGACTTGTTGGGCGTGCCGTCGAGCTCGATGAGCGCCTCGTCGAGACCCTTCTGGTCGCCGACATCGAAATCCTTCAGCCGGCGGGCGATCTCCCCCTCCACATAGCCGACCGCCTTGGTGACGCCCTTGCCGCCGTAGCGTTTCGGGTCGCCGTCGCGCAGCTCGACCGCCTCGTGCACCCCTGTCGATGCGCCCGAGGGTACGATCGCCCGACCGCTTCCTTTATCTGTGTATGCGGTGACGGCGACCGTCGGATTGCCCCGCGAATCGAGCACTTCGAGGGCGGAGAGGCCCGTCAGCCTGGTCACGAAACCGAAGTCTAGTTCGGCGACGTAACCCAGGGTCCGAAGGCTCGGGTCGGGTGCACGCTGAACCCGTAATTCAGCAACGCGGTCGCGTCATCGGTCGAGTGCAGGGTGGCGTTGAGCACGACTGCGACCAGGTGGCGTCCGTTGCGAGTCGCCGTGGCGAGCATGCAGCCCCCGGCGTTGTCGGTCAGGCCGGTCTTCAGCCCGGTCGCGCCGGGATAGGTCCAGAGCAGCCTGTTGAGGTTGTGCGGGTAGAACGCCTTGTGCGTGGCCGTCGCTGGAATCGCGAAGTCCCTGGTCGCGGCGATCGCGGCGACCTGCGGGTAATACGCATCCAGGTACGCCGCCGTGTGCGCCAGGTCGTGCGCAGACATGCCGTGGCCGGGCGCGTCGAGCCCGCTCGGCGTCACGAAGTGGCTCGCTGTGAGCCCGATGCTCTTCGCCTTCTGGTTCATCTGCCGGATGAAGCGGTCGCGCGGCACGATGCCGGTCGCGAGCGCCTCGGCCGCGTCGTTGCCCGAGTCGAGGAAAAGTCCATAAAGCAGGTCGCGCACCGTCAGCTGCTCGCCCGTTGTCACGCCCATCAGGCTGGGCACGATCTGCGTCGCCTCCTTTGTCACGACGACCGTGTGGTCGAGCGAGCCTGCGTCGTCGATGGCCACCATGGCGGTGATCAATTTGGTCAGGCTGGCCGGCGCGCGGGAGGTCTCCGGGTCGCGCTGCCACAGCACCTGCCTCGCGTCGAGGTCGACCAGATACGCGGCCTGGCCGTGGATGGCGAGGTTGGGCTGTCCGTGCGTGGCCAGCCAGTAGTTCGAGAAGTCGAAGTGATCGAACGACTTGGCCGCGGGCGCCTTGGCGCTTTGCAAGCTGAACTCGAACGACGGAGTCCGCGTCCGCGCAACGTAGACCGTCGTGGCCACGGCGGCCGCGATGACTCCGAGCGAGACAAAAAAAGTCAGACGCTCGCGTCTGGACCTGCGGCGCGCACGCGTCCGCGAGCTCCCTGTTTCTGGGACGTAGGCTGCGACGGTGGGAACCCCCTGGGTTTAGTTGAACGGCATTCTAGCGGCAGGCGATTCGGCGCGTTAGGCGCCAGACGCGCTGTTGACCCGACGCAATTCCGAGTGTTAGGCGCCAAACGCTCCCATCGGGGCGCTCAGCTAGGCAGGCGCGTGCTCCGGCGCGTAGACGGGTGAGGGCGGCATCGCGGGGACCGGATTCGTAGTCGTTTCGTGAAGGCGCGACGCGAGCTGGTCGCTCGCGGCTTCCATCGTCTGCAGGGCGGTCGCCGAATCCTTGGCGTTCATGAACACGGGCTGTCCGTAGTCGTAGATCCGGTACGGCTTCCAGGTCGCCGAGACGAGTTGCGTACCGTAGAAGGTGTAGGTCCCGATCACGCCCTCGCGCGTCTCCTCCGACCACATCTGGTCGAAGACGAAGTTGCCGTGCGCGTATGTGATGAGCTTGCCGCGGTAGATCTCGACACCCTGGTACCAGTGCGGGTGATTGCCGACCACGATGTCTGCGCCCCAGTCGATGGCGTCGTGGCCGATCACGACCGGGTCGTCCGGGGTCGGCACTTGCGGATCCGCCAATGGCTGGCGCTCGTACTCCTTGCCCCAGTGGAACTGCACGACCACGATGTCGGCCAGCTGCCGAGCGCGGGCGATCCCAGCCTGAACCGCCTGCTTGTCTATCGCCCGGCCGACGCCGTTGAATCCGACGAAGCCGAACTTGATGCCGCGCACGTCGATCACCGCGACCGGACCGAGCCCCGACGTCAGCATCCCGTGCTGCTGCAAAAGCTGGTCGGTCAGCGTGATGCCCTCCGCGCCGTAGTTAGAGGTGTGGTTGTTGGCGAGGTTGACCACCTTTGCACCCATCAGCGTCAGCCCGTTGACGAAGCGCGCATCGCCGCAAAACGTGAAGCTCGGGCCCGGGTCCACCGGGCAGCCGGCGAACAGTGGCGACTCGAGGTTGATGTCGGTGATATCGGCGTTCTTCGTGTAATCCGCCGTGCGGCGGAAGGGCCAGAGGAAGTCGTGACGCGACGTCGCGTAGTAGTTCACCCCCCGCGCCGGGATCACGTCTCCGGTGACCAGCAGGGTGCGGATCCGGCTGGGATCGCTGGGCACGGTGTAGTTGGCGTGGAACAGGTTCTGCAGGGACAGGGCCGGCAGCTGGCCGGTGCGGTTGGAGAATGACGGCTGGTCCGCCAGGTCGGGCGCGGCCACCAGGACGCGCGCGCTCGAGGCTGCATTGCTGATGGCCAGCGGCGCGCCACCCTGGCTGCATCCGACCAGCAGCATCGCGGCCACGGCGAGGCCCCCTTCCCGTCTCATCTGACCGGCAATTGTGCCAGCAGATCCTCGATCGCGATCAATCGGGCTACGTACGACCGGACCGGCTCGCCAAGCTCGCCGCCGACCCGGAAGACGCGCTGGTTTCCCTCCGCGCGGCGCGTCTCGAGCATCTCGGCGCGGTTGCGGTCCAGCGAACCGCGCGCCAGTGCGACCTCGACCATGCTCCCGATCCAGGAGGCATACAGCGCGACCTCCTGCTCTCGAGGATCCGGGCCGCCGGCCGGAAAGGCGGAGTGGATGTGGTCATCCCACAGCCGGCGCAGGCGAACGACGTCTTCGGACGCTCCCTTCACACCGCCGCTTTCAGCTGGGCGATCACCGCGTCCGCGACCTGGCTCGTGCCCACCGCTGTGGGGTCGTCCCGCTTTTCCTTGAGGTCGTAGGTCACGTTCTCGCCCAGCGCGATGACGTTGGCGATCGCCTTCTCCATCGCGTCCGCGGCGGCGACCTCCTCCAGGTAGCGCAGCATCAGGACCCCCGACAGCATCACGGCCATCGGGTTGACCTTGTTCTGGCCGGTGTACTTGGGCGCGCTGCCATGGGTCGCCTCGAACACGGCGCCATTGGTCCCGATGTTGGCGCCTGGCGCCAGGCCAAGCCCGCCGATCATGCCCGCGCCGAGGTCCGAGATGATGTCGCCGTACAGGTTCGGGCAGCACAGCACGTCGTATTCCTTGGGCCGCAGGACGAGCTGCATGCACATGTTGTCGACGATGCGGTCTTCGAACTCGATGTCGGGGTTCTTTTCGGCGACGCGCCGCGACACTGCCAGGAAGAGCCCATCGGTGTGTTTCATGATGTTTGCCTTGTGCACGGCCGTGACCTTGCGGCGGTTGTTCCTCCGCGCGTAGTCGAATGCGAACTCGACGATCCGCTCCGATCCGCTGATCGAGATCGGCTTGATCGACAGACCGCTGTCGGGGCGGATCTTCTTCTTCGCCAGGCTTGAGATCTCTTCGATGAGGTGCTGGGCGTCGTCGGTGCCTTGCTCGAACTCGATGCCCGCATAGATGTCCTCGGTGTTCTCGCGCACGATGATGAAGTCGAGGTCGTCGCGCAGGTTGCGAGCGCCCTTGTAAGCCTTGACCGGCCGGACCAGGGCGTAGAGGTCGAGGGCCTGGCGGAGCGCGACGTTGACGCTGCGGAAGCCGCTGCCGACGGGCGTCGTGATCGGTCCCTTCAGCGCGACCTTGTTCTTGCGGATCGACGCGAGCACAGGATCAGGGAGCGGCGTACCGAACTTGGCGATCGCGGCCTCACCTGCCTGCTGGACGTCCCACTCGAACTCGACACCGGTGGCTTCGAGGACCCGGACTGTCGCGTCGCAGATCTCCGGGCCCACGCCGTCCCCAGGAATCAGCGTTACTGCGTGCCTACCCAATCCGTTTAGTCGGTAGTTTTGTTACCGGTTCTTGAAGTAGTCGGCGTTGATCTGGATGAAGTTGCGCCACTGCTCGGGCACCTCATCCTCGGGAAAGATCGCGTCCACGGGACACGGATCGACGCACGCGCCGCAGTCGATGCACTCGTCCGGGTCGATGAAATACATGTTCGCGGCATCGTCGGTGTGGATGCAATCGACCGGGCAAACCTCGACGCAAGAGGCGTCCTTCACGTCTATGCAGGGCTGGACGATGACGTATGCCATGTGCCTGAAGGGTACCATGCACCGTTAAATGCCCGAGTCTGAGCCGAAGCCGAAACTGATCGAACTCGTTGGACCTGGCGGGGGCCAGGGCTGGAAGGCCGTCCTGAAGAGCGGCAAGCCTGCTGTCGTGCACGAAATCCCGATTCCCCAGGCCGAAGCCGCGGCCGCCGTGCCGCGCCTTCAGCGCCTCTACGACCACCGCCACCCAGCCCTCTCGCCCGTTCTCGCGTGGGGCACCGACCAGCAGGGAGTCTGGGTCGCCGTGGAGCCGAACGAGGGAACCTCCCTGGGCTCGATCCTTTCGCGCGGCCCACTCACGCCCCCGGCCGCGGCTGCCCTCGGCACCGCGGTGCTGTCGGGCGTGGCGGCGCTGCATGAGGCGGGGATCGCGATGGGCGGCTTCGGAGCGACCGCGGTTCGCGTCACCTCGAACGGCGAGGTGAGGATCGCCGGCCACCCGGCCGCGGCGGTCCGCGGCGCCCCCTCGCAGAGCGACCTCCGGGCGGACGTCCGGTCCGGCGGCATGGCCGTTTGCGCCGCGTTCGGCGTCGACCCCGCCGGCGCGCCCGCTCCCCCAAACATCCCGCCCGGCCTCGTGGTGACGATGCGCTCGATGGCGAGCGGCGCCATGGGCCCGTCGGCGGACCGGGCGCAAGGCGCGCTCCGCGAGATGGCCGCCCCCCTCCTCGCCCCCGACCGCCAGAACGCCGCGCAGACCGAGCTCGCCACCCGGGCGGGCGGCCGGGAGGTCCCCCCGATCACCCCGTTCCTACCCCCTGGCGAGGTTGCGCCTGCCGGCCAGACCGTGGCGCCGGACCCTGCGCCTTACATCGCGCCGCCCCGGCGTGAGGACACCCCCGTGCGCTCCCCCGCGTCCTACGACGCGCCCGACCGGCCGCTCCAGACATATCCCCCCATGCCGGCCGTCACATTCCCGCCGGCGCCCGCCGCCCCCCCCGCCCCGGCTGTCCCTGTCGCACCCGCGGCGAGCACGCCGGGCGTCCCTACGTGGTCGGAGGCCCCAGCGGCTCCACAGTCGCCCTTCGAGGCCCCTGCGGCCGGCGAGACCAACCCGCCGGCTCCCGCGCCTGTTGAGCCCCCCAAGCCGGCTGAGCCCGAGCCTCCTCCTCCGGCGCGCAGCTGGGAGACCGCGGCACCCGCCGCTCCGTCGGCCGCGCCGGTGCCGGCCCCGGCCTCGGCGTTCGGCACCTCTCCACCCGCACCCTCCGCACCCGCGCCCCCGGCGCCCGTACCCTCGCCTTCGCCGGCCCAGGAGACCTGGTCACCGGTCGAGGCGCCGGTGTGGAAGCCTGGCGCAACCATCCCCGCCGAGCCGCTTGGGGTTGGCGCGGCCGTCGTCGAATCGGCCCGATCCACGAACCCGCCGGCGCCCGCACCGGTCTGGACCCCGGCCCCCACCCGAACGCCGACCCCCGCCCCGGTTCCAGCCCGACGGCCAGGCGTGCCTCGGCCTCCCGCGCGTGCCGCTGGAGCGCGCGATGAGCGGCCTCCCTGGCTGATCCCGGGAGCGGTCGCGGTCGCCATCGTCGTCCTGCTCGGCATCTTCGGCGTCATCGTGCTGGCCAACCGCGGTGGCACGACGACCGGCCAGGTGCACGCGACCGCGACCCCTTCGGCCCACGCCTCGGCCTCGGCGCGTACGTCGCCGAGTGCGACCGCGAGCACGAAGACCCCGCTCGCAGTCCCGAGCTTCGGACCGGCCCGCGCCGATCAGCTCACCAAGGTTCAGTTCTGCTCCACGGCGACGCCCTGCCCGATCCAGGTGGGCACCCCAGCCGAGACCTCGACCAGCTGTGACCTGAGCGCCTGCACCATCGAGGTCGCGCTCTACTTCACAACAGGGCAGAAGGTTCCCGTCAAGTACGACCTCAAGTTCTTCGATCGGTGCACCGGCACGACCACCGACCTGCCCGGACCGCCCGCGTACACACCGCCGGACTACGCCGTCGTGATTCCTCGCGACAA
>Ga0209160_1004284_pt1 | contig 11407 bp, 9 predicted proteins | sample GraSoiAngelo_153_FD_186167 | JGI IMG/M metagenome (GOLD analysis project Ga0209160, IMG submission 186167) | Grasslands soil microbial communities from the Angelo Coastal Reserve, California, USA - 14_1009_12_40cm (SPAdes) (version 2) | ecosystem: Environmental > Terrestrial > Soil > Grasslands ...
ATGATCAGTGACGCCTTGTGACACATCTGGCTCGTGGGAAGTAACCGTCGCAGCGATTGTCGGGGCAACGTCCGTGGCACCGCACAACACAGCAGATTCCCTTCGACTTCCCCTTCGACTCCGCTCAGGGCTTCGGCAAGAACAGGGCAGATTCCTCACCGGCTGACGCCGATTCGGAATGACAAGGGCGAGGGGGTGTGTCGGTTCGGAATGACAAGCATGCGACGTGAGATTGCGTCGCCGGGTGTATTAGCTGCAAAATGAAGGTTGGAGAAAATCATGCCAGCCGAGCTAGCCAGCAAGACTTGCGTTCCCTGCCGTGGCGGGGTGCCTCCCCTCAAAGGCAAAGAGCTTGCGGACCTTCACCGGCAACTGCCGGAGTGGGCGCACTGGAAGGTCGTGAACGAACACCATATTACCCGCGCTTTCTCTTTCCCTGACTTCCGCAAGGCGCTGGACTTTGTGAATCGTGTGGGAGAAGTGGCGGAGGAACAAGGCCATCATCCCGACATTCTGCTGACCTGGGGTAAGGCCGAAATTACGCTCTGGACGCACAAAGTGGACGGCCTGACGGAGAGCGACTTCATCATGGCGGCTAAGATTGACAAGCTCTATGGCGCTTAGGACCTGGTTCTTTGAATTTCGCCGCCATCCATTTTCCGGTGTGCACGGCGGGGTTTAGTTAAGAGCAAGCGCTTGCGACCTGCCTTACGCTGCCGCAAGGCACGGTCTCGGTTTCAAGAATTTCATCGCACATCCCCAAGCGACAGTCGGAATCAACATCAGCAGACCAGTAGCGCCGGCTACAGCATGCGCCGAGACGCCCCGGTCGAGAAACAGACCTGCCAAATAGGTTCCCAGGGCAATCGTAATGCTTGAAAATCCCAGGTCCGTGGCAAAGACCCGTCCGCGCATCTCGACTTCGGTATTCAGTTGCAGCAGAGTGGTGGAAAATACCCAGAGGTGGAGTCCCCGGAATGGGCCAGCGCGATGCATAGGCATGCCAGCCATAAGACGTCGGAGTTTCCCAGGGCGGCGTAACCTACGGCTTGTGCTGCAAACGCGACGAGGATACCCAATCGCAGGCGACTGTCGGTATGGCCTGCCCATCTAGCAGAGAAGAGAGGCCCCAGGAGCGCCCCCAGTCCGCGGGCGCCAAGTAATAAGCTCATTCCGACCATGCCGCCGCGTTGTGGATCTAAGCCATGCCAAGGCACGGCGAAATGCCGATTTGCCATGACTGTGAACAATACCCAACTCGGTCCCATGACCAATAATCCGGCTTTGACGAAGACACAGTGCCCATCAGACGGAAATCGCGGCGTACGTAGCTGACTCCCTCTACCATCGGTGAATAATCCAACAGATCACGCAGTCGAAGGGGTGGAGCAGATTTCGCGTGCCGTTCCTCAAATCTCATCCCGCCTATCAAGAGAGCCGAAGCAAGAAAAGAGAATACATTCAGCACGAACACGGCATTGCGTCCGAGAACGGCCGCTATCAGGCCCCCGAGCATTGCTCCCAGCACTACATTGACCGACCAGGTAGTCGTAGAGAGGGTGTTGGCGAGAACCAGATCTTCCGGAGGAGTGATGTTCGGAATGACCGAGCTGCGCGCCGGTTCAAAAAAAGCAGCCATTGTCGTTTCTGTTAGAAGCAAGGGACAGACCAGCCAAATCATGGAACGAAATTGCGCCAGCAGCATTACCAGGACGACCAGCATGCGTCCCAGATCAGCGGCCATCATGACGTGCTTACGCCGGACGCGGTCATTGACCATACCCGCCGTGGGACCAATGAAGGTCTGCGGCAACACTTGTAACACGAGCGCGAATGCGACCGACCCCGCCTGACCTGTTGACTCCAGGAACAGGCTGTAAACCGCCAAAGAATAAAAACAGTCGCCAATCTCGCTGACAATCTGGGCGGCCCACAGGCGGCGGAAGTTAGAGTTTTGCTGAATAAGCCGGAGGTATGAAGAAAAATGGATCGCCTTGAGGGCAGGGTCCATGGCGCAAGACCAATCGCCCCCTCTGCGAACGTCGTCTCAAAATCTGAGTGGTTGTTGTTCTTGATACTTTACCCGATTTGGCTGGTTTTTACAGCCATCCGGTTACGGCTGTTTTATCGCCTACGTTAGCGCTGAACCTGCGCGGAGATTGGGCTGTCCCTCGGTTTCCACAGCCTCATCGCCCATGCCCACAGCGAGGCGGGTAGCAGCATCATCAAACCGGCGGTGCTGGCGACGGCTCGAGTGGAAAAGCCGCGATCCAGGAAGCAACCAGCGAGAAAGGCGCCGCTGGCGATGGTAAGCATGGAAAATCCCAGGTCGGCGGCGAAAACACGGCCCCGAAAACGATCTTCGGTGTTAAGGTGCAGCAGAGTTGTGGAAAACACCCAGACAGTCGAGCCTCCGCAATGAGCAAGGGCTACGCAGAGACAGGCGAGCCACAAGGTGTGGGCGATGCCGAGAGCCGCGTAACCACATGCTTGCGTCAGAAATCCAAACAGGATGCCCAAACGGAGGCGCTTATCCGCATTACCCGCCCAAGGCGCAGACACCAGAGGACCAACCAAGGCGCCGAAACCGCGGGCTCCGAGTAGCAAACTCATTCCCAGCATGGCGCCGCGTTGCGGATCCAGGCCATGCCAATGGACGGGAAAATCACGGTGCCCCATGACGGTAAAGACTATCCACCCCGGGCCAATCACCAGTAGTCCGGCTTTCACGAAAACGGTCGCCAGCAGCCGGACATCGCGCCGCACGTAACGGATGCCTTCGATCACTGGCGAATAGTCCACTAAGTCGCGCACCCGCAATGGCCTGGATGAATCCGCGTGCGGCTCTTCGAAACCCATTCCGCGGATCAGCCAAGCCGAGGCCAGGAAAGAAAGCGCATTTAGCACGAAAACTGCGTCACGGCCCAGCAGGGCCGCGACCAGGCCACCCAAAGTGGCTCCCAGCAACAGGTTCATGGACCAGGTGGTCGAGGAGAGCGTGTTGGCGAGTATGAGATCTTCACGCGTGGTTATGTTAGGAATGACGGAGTTGCGCGCCGGCTCGAAGAAGGCGGCCATCACAGTTTCCAGCAAGAGCAGCGGATACACGACCCAGACCATTGAAGAGGAACGCACCAAGAGCATGGCCAGTACGATCAGCATTCGTGCCAGGTCGGCGGCGATCATCACGGGCTTGCGGCGAATGCGATCGTTGACCACACCGGAGAGAGGGCCGACGAATGTCTGCGGCAGCACCTGTAACACAAGCGCCAAGGCGACCGACCCTGCGCGACCGGTCAATTGCAGTAGCAGGCTGTAAATGGCGAGGGTGTAGAACCAGTCGCCAATCTCGCTGACGATTTGCGCAGCCCATAAACGGCGGAAGTTCCGATTCTGCCGAAGCAGCCTCAGATACGAGGATACGGAGATCGAACTGATTTCCAGTTCCGGCGCGGGTTCCATGGTGAGCTGGGAGTGCGCTTTCGCGCGATCCCGATCCAAGATACCTGATTGGTTCTTCCTGGCGCGACACTGGTCCTGGCAAAATCCTGCTCGCAGAATCCTGTAAAGTACCAGGCTGGTTCGGCCCCAGACTTGGGGGCGTCGGGCCGAGATTTACGCAATCCGAAGGTGCAAGTGTGAAAGAAAGTGCACCTGCTCCCAGGGCGCGGTGGAAATCCACTAGGACGAATACGCCAAATAGCTGATCCAGCAAGGCTTTCCAAGGAATGCCACGTTTTTGCGAATTAGACACATGGAAGTACAGTTGCACTAGTGCATGGCAGGAGGAAAGACCCTCAGATGCCGTACCGCAGTATTAAGCAGGTTGGATTTCTTCTTATTATCAGTGCTCTGATGTCGGGATCTGCCTTGGCGACGACCGCAGCCCGGGCGTCGGTTAAACCGGAATCCGGAACCTTGGCCTTGCTTGGCACGGGACTAATTGGACTTGCTACACTCGTCCGGCGCCATTTCAGCAACTGAAGTATCTTCTATCCTGAACTTCGTCTCCTACTTCACCTCCGGCCCAGGGTTTTTCTTCTGCCTAGGAGCGTCCACGATCAATTTATCTTCCGTTCCCGTCCCAGCTTTTGCTGCAGGTCGGCGGCGATCTGCTTGCCGTGAAATCGTCCGTTTTCGATGAAGATTTCGTTGGTTCTCGAGCCTGCCACGATGACTCCGCCCACGTAAACACCGGGAACGTTACTTTCCAAAGTTTCGGGGTCGCAAACCGGACGGCAATATTCCTCCACCACTTCGATGCCGATGCTGCTTAAGAAATCGAAGTCGGGATGGTATCCGGTCAGAGCGAAAACGAAGTCATTGTCCAGCCTGACAGGGCCTTGGGGAGTGTTGATCAGCACAAAATCCACTCCAATTTCCTTCACAGTGCTTTTGAAATAGGCGGGGATCTCGCCGTTGCTGATGCGGTTCTCAATGTCAGGCTTCACCCAATACTTGAGGTGATTATGCATTCCTTCACGACGGTGCACCAGGGTTACTCGCGCACCGTGGCGCCATAGGTCGAGCGCTGCTTCCGCCGCGGAATTCTTCCCGCCAATCACCAGCACATCGTGATCATAGAAAGAGTGTGGTTCGCGATAGTAATGAAATACTTTGGGAAGCGCTTCGCCCGGAATCCCCAGCATGTTCGGCATATCGTAGTAACCGGTGGCGACGACGATCTTTCGCGAGCGGTAGTCGTAAATTTTCCCGGAGCGATCGGTGGCGGTTATGTGGAAATCTCCGTCTTTCCCGGTGATGGTTTTGACCCATTGGTACTGGCAGACTTGCAATCGGTAATGCTCGGCAACTTTACGGTAGTACTCGAGCGCTTCCTGGCGGGTGGGTTTCTGATGCGCAGTGCTGAAAGGAATATCGCCGACCTCCAGTAATTCCGGCGTCGTGAAAAACACCATATTCGCCGGGTAGTTGTAAATCGAGTTGACCAGGCAGCCCTTGTCCAGGATCAGAGCTTTGAGGCCGAGTTTCTGGCTTTCGATGGCGCAAGCCATACCCGTGGGACCGGCGCCCACGATGAGCACGTCCGTCCAGGCATCTGGGCGGGAACGTGCCTGGGTCCGGGGGAGAGTGGCGGGAATCTGTTCAGTTGCCAATGTGGTCCTGCCGGTATCAGCTTAGTTTACTTGAGTGATCATCCACGGATCACACAACACACGCCGCATGAAAAGTTTTGATTGTAGCATGCAGCTTTGTTGTGCCTCTGAGACGGCGAGGAAACGGTTACTAACCATCATGCTTGTTATAATTTCCAGTTCCTCTCGCGGTGAGCGGGCTCCAGTGCGCCTACCCCCGCAAGTCATCTGAAACAGCACTGGTGAGGAGCACGTCATGGCGACCGCGACCGAGCAGCTAACGCGCACCGAAAAGGATTCACTGGGAACCAAAGAAATTCCAGCGAATGTCTACTACGGCATACAGACGGCGCGGGCGGTTGACAACTTCCCGATCTCAGGAATGCGGGCGCATCCGACACTGATCCGCGCTTTCGGCATGGTCAAGCAGGCGGCCGCTGAGGCCAACAAAGAACTCGGTTTACTAGATGAAAAACTCGCAAACGCGATCATCCAGGCGGCGAAAGAGGTTTATCAGGGCAAGTGGGACAAGGAATTTGTGGTTGACGTCTTCCAGGCTGGGGCCGGCGTCAGCTTCCATATGAACAGCAACGAAGTGATCGCCAATCGTGCCATTGAGATTCTTGGCGGCACTTTGGGCGACTATTCCATGGTTCATCCCAATGATCATGTGAACTACGGCCAGTCCACCAACGACGTCTTCCCTACCGGGATGCGGCTTGCCACCCTGCTCGAACTCGAGAAGCTGTACCCCGTCCTGGATTCGTTAATCGCTGCGCTGGAGAAAAAAGGCAAAGAGTTCCATGAGGTTTTGAAATCCGGCCGTACCCATATGCAGGATGCGGTACCGATGCGGCTGGGTCAGGAGTTTGCCGCTTATGCGGGGGCCATTCGCCGTGCCGAGGACGCGATTCGCACCGCGTCCGATTCTCTGCGTGAGCTGGGACTAGGCGGCTCGGCGGTCGGCACTGGCATTAATACTCACCCGGATTATCGCGAGAAGGCGATCAAGAACCTTGCCCGCATTTCGGGACAGAAGCTCGTCGCAGTTGATGACATGCGTTACGCCATGCAATCCAATTTCCCCATGGCGAACGTATCATCCGCGCTGCGCAACCTGGCCCTGGAAGTTATCCGCATCTCAAATGATCTGCGCTTGCTCGCCTCGGGGCCCAATACCGGGTTGGCGGAGATTAATTTGCCTGCGTTGCAGCCGGGCTCGTCCATCATGCCGGGCAAGATCAATCCCGTCATTCCCGAACTGGCTGCCATGGTTTCGTTTCAAGTGATCGGCAATGACGTTGCGGTTGCTATGGCGGTGCAAGCCGGGCAGCTCGAATTGAACGTGATGATGCCGACCATGTCCTACAGCGTGTTGCAGTCGATCACCATTCTGACCAACATGCTGCGCCAGTTCACTACGAAATGTATAGACGGCATCACCGTCAACAAGAGCCGTTGCGAGTTTTACGTGCAGGCTACAGTTTCCTTGGCGACCGCTTTGAACCCCTATATCGGCTACGCCAAAGCTGCGGAGATTGCGAAAGAAGCGGTGGCCAGCGGGCGCTCAATCATTGACATCGCGCGCGAGAAGAAGTTGCTCAGCGAGAAGGAGATTAACGAGATCCTTGATCCAGTCCGGATGACCGAGCCGGTGCGGCCGCTGGAATCGGCAAAGAAGAGAGAAGAGATCAAGGGGAAAAGCTAGCAGTACGATTCGCGCACTTGCCTGGCACGAACTCTCTAGTAAGCCCACCGCAATAAAGTTGCACCGATAGTGAATCCTGCGCCTACCGATGCCAGCAGCACCAGGTCACCTTTCTTCAACTTGCCTTGCTGGCGGGCGGTTTCCATGGCTAAGGGAATCGTCCCCGCGGTCGTGTTGCCGAAACAATCGATGTTGATGACGATGCTCTCCGGCGGCATTCCGAGGCGGTCTGCCGTGGCTGTGATAATGCGCTTATTTGCCTGGTGGGGGATGAAAGTCTTAATGTCGCTGCCTTTCAAGTTATTCCGCGCCAGCAGCTTTTGGCAGATTTCGGCCTGCTTGCGTACCGCAAATTTGAATACAGCCTGACCATCCTGGTGAACGAAGTGCATTTTTTTATCGACCGTCTCGTGGGTCGCGGGATGCAAACTTCCTCCGCCCGGCATGTAGAGGGAACATCCACCAGCGCCATCGATTTCGTGCATGAAGTCAATCATGCCGACTGAATCGTCCTCTGCCGGCTCAAGAATGACCGCGCCCGCGCCGTCGCCGAAGATCACGCAAGTGGCGCGATCGGTGTAGTCGATGATGGAGGACATCACGTCGGCGCCAATCACCATTACTTTCTTGTGGGCTCCGGTAGCAATGAACTGAGCTCCGACCTGCAATGCGTAGACGAAAGCAGAACACGCTGCCGAAAGGTCGAACCCCCAAACGCCTTTTGCGCCGAGTTTGTGCTGGACAACGCAAGCCGTAGAGGGAAACAACATGTCGGGAGTGACAGTGGCCACGATAATGGCGTCGAGATCGGATGCGCCAATCCCCCGTTCCGCAAGAGCCCGTTTGGCCGCTTCTACCGAAAGATCGCTGGTGGCTACGCCCTTGTCGACGATGTGGCGCTGGCGGATGCCGGTGCGGTCAACAATCCAGTCATTCAAGGTTTCGACCATTTTTTCGAGGTCGGCGTTCGTCAACAGGCGAGGCGGGACATAGGTACCGAGGGCGCTGATCTTGGCGCGCACGAGTTGGCTCACTAGTGGATTTCTCCGGTAAAGAATGAAGACTGATTATTTTGAGGCACAGCACCTTTAATGTCCAACTCGAAGCAGTGAGAAGGGGGATTCCGGCAGCCTTGATATGCCGTGTGCCGGCCGCTGAAAAGCCAGGCACCGGAGACCCACTGCACACGCGAGAGCCCGTTACCGTTGCTTCCTTCCGGACCTGGCGGGGTTGGCGGGAACGCGTCGCGCGGGACCGATGCCTGACGAGTTGATTTTAACATCCACGCAAACTGCCTTCCGCAGTTTGGCACTCAGCATTCAGCACTTGCAGTTCAGGTTAGAATTGTCTTGCATCTCGCAATCCCGGCGTCAACTCGGGCAGTATCCCCGGTGATCTTCCCTTCCGCAGAAATTTAGCTAACAATGGACCAACGCCATGCACCCCGCCGACACAGCCAAGCCCGATACCATTCCTCTGCCCGTAGCTATCCAGCGCTACTTTGAAGTATCCCTGTATCTGCTGGTGCTGACGGGTTTCGGGACACTTGCCAGCACGGGTGGCCTGGATCTTCCTACGGTTGTGCTCGTCGGAATGGCGCTGTTGTTCCGTGGCTATCTTTTGGCCACTCGCCGCGAGTTCAATATTCCTGAACGCTGGACCAACTACCTCACGCTGGCCTACGTCGCTTTCTACCTGGTGGATTATTTTCTACTTTCCGGCAGCTTTCTCACGTCAGCCGTCCATCTGGTGCTGTTCGGGATGGTGGTGAGGCTATTCTCGGCGCAACGCGAGCGAGACCACTACTTGCTGGCAATCCTCTCGTTCGTGATGGTATTGGCGGCTGCCGTACTGACGGTGGACAGCATTTTCCTGTTCTCGCTGGCAGCCTTCATGGTGATTGCGGTCGTCACTTTCGTATTGATGGAGATGCGGCATGCATCATGGCGGGCCTCCATCATCGCGAAAGAATCTGGCGATCAAAGAGCTTACCGCCGGATGGCTCTTTCTCTGGCTGGGGCTTCCCCCCTGCTGGTCACGTTGATCATGGCGGGGGCGTTCGTTATCTTCTTCATCCTGCCACGTGTTTCCTCTCGTTATCTGAGCGCTTATTCCCCCACCAATGACCTCAGTGTCGGTTTTAGCGACAGAGTGCAACTCGGCCAGATAGGACAAATCCAGCAGTCCACTTATGTGGTCATGCATATCAAAATTGACGGCGACACGAGCGGCGGTTATGACCTGAAATGGCGCGGAGTCGCGCTCGGTCTATTTGACGGCCGGAATTGGTCCAATCCTCTCGAGCAGGCACTGGCAGTGCGTTTGCCCGACGGACGCTATTCAGTACTGCCGGCGAGGGCGCGCCGGCAACTCGAGAGCGAGGAGCCAACTCCGGCAGCTATGCGCTCCATTCATTATCGCGTGGTAATGGAACCGGTGGGGACGAACGTCTTCTTTCTTGCTCCCAAGCCCGCCACACTGGAGGGCGACTATCGCCTGGTCGCGGTTGATCGAGCCGGGGCGGTTTACGATCTCGATCTTGGACATCCGGTAGGCCGTTACGAAGCGAACTCCAACATCGCCAGCCCGACGGTCGAGGAGCTTCGCAATGCATCGGGAAGTCCTCCCGCGAGCGTGTCGCTCAATTACCTGCAGTTGCCAGCACTGGATGCGCGCATTCCGCGAGTGGCTGAACAAATTACCGGGTCCGCCACCAGCGATTACGAAAAAGCAGTCCAGATCGAGCACTATCTGATGTTGAAGTACGGCTACACGCTTGAACTGCCTCGCGTCCGCCCTGCCGATCCACTGGCAAATTTTCTCTTCCAGCGCAAGCAAGGACACTGCGAATATTTCGCGTCCGCAATGGCGGTGATGCTGCGTACGCTGCACATCCCATCACGCGTTGTAAACGGCTTCCGCACCGGTGAGTTTAATGATCTGACGTCTCAGTACGTGGTGCGCGCCAGCAACGCGCATTCCTGGGTGGAAGCGTATTTTCCTGGCTATGGCTGGGTAAGCTTCGATCCCACCCCACCGGGTCCACCGCAGGCTCATGGCGGATGGAATCGCGTAATGCTGTACGCGGACGCAATGGCGTCGTTCTGGCGGGAGTGGGTGATTGATTATGACGCGGCGCACCAGAACACGCTGGCTCAGGAGACTGCGCGCGGGAGCCGGCGGCTGCTGGAGAGCCTCCGTGAAAAGGCGCGACAACAGTACGCGGCGATGCTGAATGCCGCCAGCCAGGCGCAGCGTCGCGTTATGCAATCACCCACCCGGTGGAGCGTGGCTGGCGTCCTGTTTACCGTGATGCTGGTGGTGCTGGTCAATTTGCGGCGGCTGACAACGCTAATCCGAAGCCGAGGATTGCGCAAGCATCCGGAACGCTCACCCCGATTCGCCGCCAGCATCTGGTACGAGCAGATGACACGCTCTCTAGCTCGCCGAGGGCTGAGGAAGTTGCCGACGCAAACTCCAGTCGAGTTCGTGAGCAGGATTGAAGATGGGAAATTGCGCGAGAAGGTATCGATGTTTACCCGCCATTACGAATCGGCCCGTTTTGGTGGCTCTGCCGCAGACGCATGCCGGCTGCCGGATCTCTATGAAGAGATCAGGACGCGGCACGGATAAAGAGAAACTAACCTGGCTCCTGCGTCCTAGGATCGGTGGAGACCACCTTGGGGATTACGTTCGCGGCCTCTTCGGCCACTATCCCAATCCTATGTTGCCCGGTCTTTTTGCGATCGTAGGATTGCAGATGGGCTCGGGGTCAAACTGACTTCCTTGAGGTCATCCCATTTAAATTCTGCATTTTTTGTCATGGGTTGACGGTTTGCTGGAGCGGCGGTGAGGCTTTGGGCAAAAATACGTTGTTGCCCGAGTAATTTGCTTTGATTGTGTGCTTGCCGACGCCCAAACTCGACGTCGTCAGACTAGCCACCCCATTGCCCAGTGTGACTGTTCCCAGCGTGCTGCTACCGTCCTTGAATGTTACCGTCCCGCCAGCTAGACCCGAACCTGGTACCGATGCCTTGACGGTTGCGGTAAACGTCACTGGCTGGCCGGAGGTGGAGGGGTTGGCAGAACTGGTCAGCTTGACAGTAGTTCCGCTCGTGTTCAGGAGCACGGAAAAGGCGTTGGCAGAACCCGGAACAGCGAGGTCGGGCGCTCCATCACCATTGAAGTCGCCCACCGCTAAAGAAATTCCGCCCCGTGATCCCGCAAGGAAGTTTGCCGTACGACTAAACGTCCCATCTCCATTGCCCTGAAATAATGCGACGACCCCCGCTACACGAACAGTTATGTCGAGCTTGCCGTCACCATTGAAGTCGGCCACAGCGAGCCAAGGTGATTCTGATTCCGAAGTAACGTGGAATGCGAGCGGGTTTTGCATAGTGCCATCCCCGTTTCCCAGCCACACCTGAAGGGTTGGGAACCCCCCGGTGCTGGGGAAACCTACTCCGGCGAGGTCGAGCTTACCATCGCCGTTGAAATCTGCGCTGACTAGATCTCCGTTGAGCGGGTTGGAATAAAATATGGGGGCTTGGAATGTGCCATCTCCATTGCCCAGGAGCACCGCAGCGCTCGTTGCCAGATCCAT
>Ga0209160_1004286_pt1 | contig 11406 bp, 7 predicted proteins | sample GraSoiAngelo_153_FD_186167 | JGI IMG/M metagenome (GOLD analysis project Ga0209160, IMG submission 186167) | Grasslands soil microbial communities from the Angelo Coastal Reserve, California, USA - 14_1009_12_40cm (SPAdes) (version 2) | ecosystem: Environmental > Terrestrial > Soil > Grasslands ...
GGAGCTCGGGCGTCTGGTCATCGCCACCGTCTATGTCCCGAACGGCGGGAAGGACTATCCCGCGAAGTTGAACTTCCTGACGCGGCTCACGGACTGGGCGCGGCAGCTGCACGCCGAGGGGCGCGAGCTGTTGCTGTGCGGCGATATCAACATCGCGCGGACGGAGATGGACGTGCATCCGAAGGAGCGGAAACCCGACGCGATAGGCCAACGGGCCGAGGAGCGCGCGTTGTTCGCAGCGCTGCTAAGCACGGGCCTCGCGGACCTGGGGCGAGCGTTCGATCCCGACAATGCGGGTCTGTTCACCTGGTGGGCGCCGTGGCGGAACCTGCGCGCGCGCAATATCGGCTGGCGGTTGGATTACCTGCTCGCGTCACCCACGGTGGCGGTCCGCGCCACGGGCTGCGTGGTAGAGACGGACGTCGGCACGAGCGACCATGCCCCGGTGGTGATGACGACGGCGTGAGGCGGGGTTGTGCCCTGGCCCGCTACACCACCCGCCCGATCGGCAACCGCCGCACCCGTTTCCCCGTGCCGGCGAAGATGGTACAGGACGCCCCAAACCGTCGAACCGAGGGCGAAGAGCAGCCAGGCAAGGGTATCACTGATTGAGAACGGGGGGTCGGCTACCTCACCGACGTCCTCCCTTTCCCTCGGGAGTCCTCACCCCTGACCCCCTCTCCCTTCGGGAGTCCTCACCCCCTGACCCCCTCTCCCTTCGGGAGAGGGGGGACGAACGACGACCTCCCGAGTGCATCCCACAAGAGCCGCTCGAGCCGCTCGCGTGCGATATCACGGTTCCGGACGCGGACCACGTGGTACCCGGCAGCTTCGAGCAGCCGAGCGCGCTCAGTATCGTAGGCCTTTCGGCCGCTCTCATCATGCGCATCGCCCTCGAGCTCCAACACCAACCGTTCGGCGGCAGAATAGAAGTCAACGATAAAGCCGTGCAGCACGTGCTGGCGGCGGAACTTTAGGCCGAGTACGCCGCGGTTCCGCAGCAGCGACCACGCGTAGCGCTCCATCGGGGTCCCTACTCGGCGCAGCTGACGCGCGAGGGCGAACTTGTGAGCGGGTGGGACGTGACGGAGCGGATCCATCGTTTCGATTATGACGTCCAATGCTCTCGGGTCCCGAACCCGAACCGCGCGCCAGGGAGCAGAATGTTGCACCACACGGTCGCCTACATGCCGTTCCCCCTCTCCCGAAGGGAGAGGGGGTCAGGGGGTGAGGACCCGCCCGATCGGCAACCGCCGCACCCGTTTCCCCGTGCCGGCGAAGATGGCGTTGCACACCGCCGGCGCGATGGGCGGCAGCCCTGCCTCGCCCACTCCACTCGGCGGCGCCTCGCTCGGCACCAGGTGCACCTCGATCTCCGGCATCTCCGCGAGCTGGAGCATCCGGTAGTCGCTGAAGTTGCTTTGCGCCACCCGCCCGCGCTCGATGGTGATCTCCCCGTACAGCGCCGCGGTCAGGCCGAACGCGATCGCGCCCTGCAGCTGCGCCTCGACGGTGTCCGGGTTGACGAGGATGCCGCAATCGGCCGCGCACACCACGCGGTGCACCCGCACCGTGCCGTCCGGCGCCACCGACACCTCCGCCACCTGGGACAGGAACGTCTCGCCGAACTGCCACAGCGCGATCCCGCGGGACCGCCCCGCGGGCGGCGGCGATCCCCAGCCCGCGCGCTGCGCTGCCTGATCGAGCACGCCGAGCAGCCGCGGCTGGCCCGCCACCAGCTCGCGGCGGTACGCGTACGGATCCTTCCCCGCCGCGTGCGCCAGCTCGTCCACGAAGCTCTCCACCACCCAGCCGTTCTGCGACGGGCCCACGCCGCGCCACGGCGCGACGGGAACGCCCGGGTCCTCGATCACCCGCTCGAGGCGAAAGTGGGGAACGGGATAGACCAGCTCGTCCGCGCCGCGCGTGATCATGAACGCCCCGCCCGCGGGTCCCACCAGCCGGTGGCTCCACGCCAGCGGCGCGCCGCGCGCGTCGAGCCCGCCGCGCAGCACGTTGTAGGTGGCGGGACGGTACAGCGCGTTCTGAATGTCGTCCTCCCGCGTCCACACGACCTGGACGGGCCCGGTGATCTTCTGCGCCAGCTCCACCGCCTCGGTGGCGTAGTCCACCGGTCCGCCGCGCCGCCCGAAGCCGCCGCCCAGGTAGGTGACGTGCACGGTTATGGCCTCGACGGGGAGGCCCGTCACCCGTGCCGCCGCTGCTTGCACGCCCTGCGGGGACTGCGTGGGCGCCCAAATCTCGCAGCGACCGTCGCGCACCTGGGCCGTGCAATTCATCGGCTCCATGCAGGCGTGGGCGAGATAGGGAGCCTGATACACCGCCTCGACCGTCCGCGCGGCGGCCTGGAGATTCGCGTCAACGTCGCCCACCGCGCGCACCACTTCCCCAGAGCGGGCGGCCGCGGCGGCGAACGCGCTCCAGATCCCGTCGCTGCTCCACCGCGCCGCCCTCCCCTCGTCCCATTCGATCTTCAGGGCCCGCTTCCCCTGGAACGCGGCCCAGGTGCGCTCGGCTACCACCGCGACGCCGCTCGCGATCTGGACCACGCGTTGCACTCCCGGCACGGCCAGGGCCGGGGCGGGGTCGAACGTCCGCACGCGCCCGCCGAACACGAGGCAGCGCGCCACCGCGGCGTACACCATGCCAGGCACCCGCACGTCGAGGCCGAAGACCGCCGCGCCGCTGACCTTGTCCGGGGTGTCGAGCCGCGGCATCCGCTTTCCGAGAATGCGGAACTCGGAGGTCGGCTTGAGGGGCGGGTCCGCCGGCACGGGGAGCGTCGCGGCGCGGGCTGTGAGTTCCCCGAATCCGACCCGCCGGCCCGTCGGCACGTGCTCCACCATGCCGTTCCGGGCCCGGCACGCGTCGCGCGGCACGTTCCAGGAGAGCGCCGCCGCGGCGATCAGCATCTCGCGGGCGGCGGCGCCCGCCTTACGCAGCGGCTCGAAGCCGGAGCGGACGCTGCGGCTGCCGACGGTAAACTGGTCGCCGTACGCCGGGTCGGCGTCCGCCTGCGCCACGCGCACCCGCGTCCAGTCGGCCTCGAGCTCCTCGGCCACGATCATCGGCATCGCGGTGCGTACGCCCTGACCCATCTCGGAGCGGCCGGTCCAGATGGTGACCGCGCCGTCGGGCCGGATTTCGATCCACGCGTTGGGCTTGAACGGCTCGCGCGCTGCCGGCGCGTGCGAGCCGCGGGGATCGACCGCCGGCAGATACAGCCCGATCACCAGGGTGGCTCCGGCGGCGGCGCCGGTCTTGAGGAACTCCCGCCGGTTGACGATCGCGTGGCTCATGTCACACCTCTGGAGCGCTCGATCGGGTCAACCTACGACCGGTGTCACAACCCCGTCAATTACCCTTGCCCCCGACGGCTACTCCGCCGTCAAGACTTCGACCGGCTTGATACGCGCCGCCCTGAAGCCGGGGATCGAGCACGAGAGCACCGCGATAGCCATCACCACGGCGACCGCCAGCGCGATCGTGGCGGGATCCGCGGCCCGGACGCCGAACAGGAGCGAGCCCAACCACCGGGACTCAAACGCGGACAGGGCCAGACCGATCGCCGAGCCGAATCCCGCGTACCGCAGGCCGCGTCCCACCACCAGGCGGGTGAGCGAGCTGGGGGCGGCGCCGAGGGTCAGTCGCACGCCCAGCTCGCGCCGCCGTTGCCGCACGACGTACGACATGAGCCCGAAGATCCCCAGCGCGGCGAGCAGCACCCCCGCCGCGGCGAATGCGCCGACCACCACGGTCCAGCGGCGCGGGTCGCCGAGCGCGGCGCGCAGACGCTCGGACATGACGACCTCGACCGCCGCCACCTGGGGGTCGAGCGCGCCGAGCGCTGAGCGGAGGGCGCGGAACGTCGCTGCCGCACCGATCCGACTCCGCACGACGAGGTTGAGCGACAGGTCCACGTCCTGACTATCCGCCCCGACGGGCGCGTAGACCGCGTCGGCTTCCCCCGCCAGCCCGCGATACGGCACGTCGCCCACCACGCCGATGACCGTCGTCGGTGGGCAGCTCGTGCAGCCGCCGCTGTACAGCTGCTTGCCGATCGGACTCTCGTTGGGATAGTAGGTCGCCGCCCAGGCACGACTCACCACGACCACGGGCGGCGCGGTGGCGGAGTCCCCGGGCGTGATCAGCCGGCCATCCAGGAGCGGAATGCCCATGGCGGCAAAGAAGCCGGGGCTGACGGCAGACCAGGGCGCAAGGTGTTGCGCCGTGCCGGCCGGAACGGGCTTGTCCAGCAAGTCGAAGTTGTTGACGTCGCCGAAGTTGTCGGGTGGCAGCGAGCCGGCGAGCCCTGCTGCGGTCACGCCGTCCGCCTCGGCGGCACGCGCCTCGACCCGGCGCCAGAACGTCTTGACGTCCGCGGGAGTGGAGTACCGCCCGGCCGGCAGCGAGACTGCGAGGCCGTACACCCCCGAGGGATCAAAACCGGGGTCGACACGCTGCAGCCGCAGAAAGCTGTTGAGCAAGAGGCCGGCGCCGATCAGCAGCGGGAGCGCCAGCGCGAACTCGGACACGACGAGCGCCCCGCGGAGCGCGCCGGCGCGGCGCCCCGACCCGACCCGCCCGGGCGATCCCGCGAGCGTCGCGCTGAGCGACGACCCGCCGGCGAAGAGGGACACGAGCGGTACCACGCTGACGAGCACGCAGGCCGCGAGCGTTGCGGCCGCGGCGAAGCCGACACCGCTCGCGTCGAACGCGACCTCGCGGAGGCGTGGCAGGCCGGGGGCCACCAGCCCGACGGCCTTGAGGGCGAAGACGGCGATACCCAGGCCGGTGATGCCGGCGAGGCCGGTGAGCGTGATGCACTCGGTGACGACCAGTCGTGCGAGCCGGCGCCGTCCCGCACCGAGCGCGGCGCGCACGGACAGCTCGTGCTCGCGTGCGGACGTGCGCACCAGCACGAGCGTCGCCACGTTGGCGACCGCCAGCAGCAACACCAGCGCGACGGCACCGGCGAACAGCCCGATCTGCCCGTTGGCATACCCGACGATCGCCTCGCGCAGCGGCACCGGAGTCAATCGCGCGTTGCTGTCCTGAAACCCGCCCGCCCAGAGCGGGAAAATGCGCTCACTGATCCCGGCGAGATCCCGGGCGGCGTCGTCGAGGGTGACCCCCGCGGCGATGCGGGCGACGCCGCGATAGCCGAACGGTCCCCGCCGGCTCGGCGTCGCGAGCTGCAGCACAGGCCAGATGGGGAAAGGAAGCCCGGCCAACTCGTTGCGCCCCGGCTCGAGCACCCCGACCACGGTATGGCTCACGGCGTCGATCGGCACGACCTTGCCCACGGCGACGGCAGCACCGCCCAGCGCACGCTCGGCGAAGGCATATGAGACGACCACGACCCGTGGCGCCCCGGGAATGTCGTCGGCGGGCTCGAGCAGACGACCAAATCTCGGCGTGACACGGAGTGCCTTGAAGAAGCCGGACGTGACCCGTCCTGCGCCCACCCGCTCCGGACCGCCCGCACCGACGATCGATACACCCGCGAGCCGGACCGCGCCGAAGGCAGCGAAGCTGCGCTGCTGATCGCGGATGGCGAGAATGTCCACCACTGAGATGGTTCCGCGGTTGGTGGGCGAGTACTGCTGGTATATTCGCACCAGCCGTTCGGGGTCGGGGTAGGGCAAACCGGCGAGCAGGATGCGGTTCACCACGATGAACACGGCCGTGGCGGCGCCGATGCCGATCCCGAGCGTGGCCACCACGGTCAGCGTGAAGCCGCCGCTGCGGCGGAGCGCCCGGCACGCGTAGCGCGTATCGGCGATCAGCTCCTCCAGCGGCCGCACGCCCCGCGCGTCGCGTACCGCTTCTTTGACCTGCTCTGTCTGCTGCAAGGGGGGGATCCCAGCCGCCTCATCGAGCACACGATGATGGCGCAACTCCTCTTCCAGTTCGCGCTCCAGGCGATCGCGGAAGAACAGCGCCTTGCAGCGTTCAATGAAGTCGGGGATCGGGTTCATGCGTCACCCTTCTGCGAGCCGGACCCGGAGAATCGCGTTGATCGTCTCCGATGCGCGCCGCCAGTCCGACGCTTCGGTTTCGAGCTGCCGCCGTCCGGCGCGCGTGAGGCTGTAATAGCGCGCGCGCCGATTGTTGGCCGACGTGCGCCACTCGGCCCGGATCCAACCTTTGCGCAGCATCCGCTGCAAGCCGGGATAGAGCGATCCTTGGGCCACCCGGAACACGTCCTTGGAGAGTTGATCGATACGTTGCCCGATGCCCCAGCCGTGCATCGGCTCGAGACTCAGGGCCTTGAGTACGAGCAGCTCGAGTGTGCCCGGCAGGAGATCATTGCGGTCGGCGGTCATCTGTGGTCCTCTAGATTAACTAGAGGAAGAGTGAGACCGCGCGTCGAGCTTGTCAAGCGGCGCGCCGTCAGGCAACTTCGACGGCCCCATGACGAATTCCCGCAGGACAGCGGTGACGGCCCTACGCTGGTCGGCACGCGCGCTGGCACTGACCGCGGCGTACTTCGTGGTCGCCAAGATCGGACTGCGTTACGCGACCATCGGGCCCTCCATCTCCCCGGTGTGGCCGCCCACGGGCCTCGCCGTGGCGGCGCTGGCTTTGCTGGGCCCGAGGTATTGGCCGGCCATCCTGTTGGGCGCGTTTCTGGCGAATGCGACGACGAGCATTCCGGTCCTCGCCGCGGCTGGCCTTGCCTGCGGCAACGCAACCGAAGCGACGGTCGCCGCCTATCTCCTGCGGCGCCGAGCCGGCCAACACCTGGCGCTCGATGATCTCCTCGGTGTGCGCACGCTCGTCGGCGTCGCAGCACCCGTCGGCGCGTTGGCGAGTGCCGCCGTTGGTGTAACGAGTCTGTGGCTGGCGCATGTGGTGTCGGGAGCCGCGGTGTGGTCCGCCCTGAGCCTCTGGTGGGCAGGTGATTACCTCGGCGCATTGGTGGTGGCGCCGGTCTTCCTCACCTGGCTAGGTCCGGCTGGCCTGCGCATCGGCCGGCGTACGGCGCTCGAGCTGGCTCTCCTGGTGGGCGGTGCCGTGCTCGCGACCATGGCGATCTTCGGGAGCCTGCTGCCGGCGTCGCTCCTCCCGCAGGCCGAGTACCCCTATCTCTTGTTTCCCTTCGTGATCGGGGCTGCGCTGCGGTTCGGCCCCCGTGGGGCCGCGCTCCTGACCCTGACCGTGGCGACGCTCGCCGTCGGCTACACCGTGCGGGGCGGCGGTCCCTTCGTCATGCAGACCGTGCCGAGCACCACCACCGCGCTCATGCTCTACGTCGGCATCCTCGCCATCACCGGACTATCCCTGGGCCCTGCCACGGCCCGTCACGAGCGGGCGGAACGTGCCCTGCGAGACGCCAACGAGCATCTCGCGGCCGTGATCCAAAGCTCGCCGCTGGCGATCTACACGCTCGACCCGACGAGCACGGTCCGGACGTGGAATCGGGCGGCCGAGGCGCTGTACGGGTGGCAGGCGGAGGAGGTCATTGGCCGGCCGCTGCCGACGGTCGCCCAGGATATGGAGGACCATCTGCGCATGCGCGACCGCGCGTTGCGGGGCGAAGCGGTGCGGGGGGTGGAGGTGACCCGACGCAGGAAAGACGGGGCGTCGATAAACATCAGTCTCTCCGTTGCTCCGCTCCATGATGCCGCGGGGCGGGTTACGGGGATACTGTCGATCGCGGCCGATCTCACGGAGATGCGACAGCTCGAAGTGCAGTACCGCCAGGCGCAGAAGATGGAGGCGGTCGGGCGGCTCGCCGGCGGCATCGCGCACGATTTCAACAATCTGCTGACCGCGATTATCGGGACGACGTCCCTGGTGCTGGAGGATATGGGGCTCGAGTCACGGGCCCGCCTGGACATCCAAGAAATCGAGAAGGCCGCCAAGCGGGCCGCCGGGCTCACGCGTCAGCTGCTGATCTTCAGCCGGCAGCAAGTGCTCGAGCCCCGCGCGCTCGACCTGAACGCGCTGGTCGCCAACCTGGAGAAGATGTTGCATCGGCTCATCGGCGCGGACATCGAGCTGCGGACGAAGCAGGCCGCCGCGCTGGGGGCGGTGCGAGCCGATCCGGGCCAGCTGGAACAGGCGATCGTGAACCTGGTGGTGAATGCCCGGGACGCCATGCCGCAGGGAGGCCGCCTCACGATCGAGACGGCGGATGTCGAGCTCGATCGCAGCTACGTCGCCGGGCACGTGCCAACCCAGCCGGGCCGGTACGTGCTGCTCGCCATCAGCGACACGGGTGTGGGCATGGATGGCGCGACCAAGGCGCGCCTGTTTGAGCCGTTTTTCACGACCAAAGAGCCGGGGAGGGGTACGGGGCTCGGGCTCGCGACGGTCTACGGTATCGTCAAGCAGAGCGGCGGGTACATCTGGGCGTACAGCGAGCTGGGCCACGGCACCACCTTCAAGATCTATCTACCGCGCGTGGCCGAGACTCCCGAGGCGCCGGAGTCGACGACGGGCACGCCCACCCCGGTGCGCGGATCGGAGACGGTGCTCGTCGTGGAGGACCAGGAAGAGGTGCGACAACTGACCAAGCGCGTCCTGGAGGCTCGAGGGTATGCGGTGCTGGCCGCTCGGAACGGCGCCGAGGCGTTGGAGATAGTCGCCCGGCATCCGACGCGGATCCATCTGATGATCACCGATGTGGTGATGCCCGGGATGAACGGCCGCGAGCTGGCGGAGCTCGCCTGCGCCAAGCGGAGCGACCTGAAGGTGCTCTATGTGTCCGGCTACACCGGTGAGGCGGTGCTCCAGCACCGCTTGCTGGAACCGGGCGTTGCGTTTCTCCAGAAGCCGTTCACCCCGGACGCGTTGGCCCGCAAGACTCGCGAGGTGCTCGATAACGGCAGGCAGGCGTAGCGCCGACGGTCCCTATTGGACCACGACGCTTCCGGCTCAGCACTGCCACTGACGCGTGAGGGCGCCCGGGGTGATGCCGTAGGCCCGCTTGAAGAGGCGAGTGAAGTGAGCCTGGTCGGCGAAGCCCGTGCGCTGTGCGATATCGGAGAGGTCGGCATCGCACAGCTCGAGCAGCCGACGAGCGCGCTCGAGACGAAGCCACAGCAGATACTGGTGGGGCGCCCGGCCGACTGTCTCCTTGAACGCGCGCGCAAAATGCGCCGGCGACAGGCCGACCTCGCGGGCCAGCATATCGACCGTCAGCCGCGCATCCAAGCGGGCGTCGATCAGCTCCAGCGCCCGGCGCTTGGCCACCCCCGAAAGTCCGCCCCGCGCGCGCAGCGGCTGTACCCGCTCCACACCCGCATGCCTGACCAGGAGGTGACCCAGTGCGGTCGTCACGGCCTCGACGACGGCCAGGCCGCCAGGATTCCGGCTGTCCGCCTCGTCCCGGAGCGTCAGCATCAGCCGGGCGATCTGCGGCGCCGCGACGCCGTACGTGCGTCGCAGGCGCAGCGGCTCCGCTTCATCGGGCGACCGGCCCATGAGTCGACCGAGGTGCAGCGCGTCGATCGCCACCCGGAGATACCGCAGGGCGCTGTTGAGACGCAGCGTGAGCGGGTCGTGGCCCGGACTCACCCAGGCACTCAACGGGAGGATCGTGAACGGCCTGAAGCCGCTTGGACCCTTCACCTCGAGCGTCAGCGGCTTGGTGTCGACGTTGAGCGACAGGTAATGCCGATCCCCGACGACGTCGTCCACTGCCGCGACGTCGTTCTTCCCGGCTTCCAGGAGGACGCCGGGCCAATCGAGGGCCTGGCTCGTGAGCATGGCGGGTAGGCTGTCACGCCGCGTCAGGCGGCCAGCGGACACGATGGACTGCAACAGGACACTGTGCGTGGCCGGCCGGGCCGCGGTGCAGCACCCGGGATCCGTCGGCGGCGTAAGCATGTCTTGCTCGGGACCAAGCGACGTCTCGGGCGCACGCTGTGGGGCGCTCAATCTCAAGGGACCAGTCACGATGGCTCTCGCGGTATTCCGACAGTTCGACCACACGATCAGCTTAGCGCGCGACTTCGCACGAATCGGGCACCTCTACGGGAACGCCACGCGGTTCCCAGCGGTCCGCGAAACCGTGCCGCCTACCGATCAGTCTGTGGGATCATCCGACCCCGTCCTTGCAAGATCCGGACAAACCTGCTCGAGGTGTATGCGGACGACATCTTGAAGGATTGTGCTGGGCAGGGACGTTCAAGACTGCGCGCTCGTCTCGATCAAGACCGTGTGGCGGGCCGGCCCTAGGTTGATCGCCTCACAGCCACATGGAGACACACATGTTGACGCGCAAGACTAGGCTCGTCCTGGCCACCCTGACGGGAGCATTGCTGGCGGTGGCATGCGGCGGCAAGGGCTACGGCACCACCGCACCGCCCCCCCCCCCCCCCCCCCCCCCCCCCCCCCCCCCCCATACGGTAGCGGCCACGGCGTCCCTGACATTCACACCGGGCACGATCGACGTGACTGTTGGCGATATCGTGACCTTCGCGTTCGGGTCGGTGCCGCACAACGTATTCTTCACGCAGCAGGCCGGCGCGCCCGCGGACATCGACGGAGCCAACGCGAACGTGTCGATCACGCGAGCGTTCGCGACGGCGGGCACGTACACGTACACCTGTCACATCCACCCTTCGATGCAGGGGACCGTCGTGGTCCGCTGAGCAGTCCGGAGGACGTGAACTAGAGCGGGGTCCCGGCTAGGGACCCCGTTCCATTTCCTCCCCGAGCTACACCGCTCGAACGATCCCCCATGCCCCGGCGCTGATCAGGAGCAGTCCCGCGAGACGGACCACCGGCGCAGGCTCGCGGGCCACGCGCTCCACGGTGATGGCGAGCGCCGTCAGCGCGATCATCGCCAGGTTCATCATTCCGGTGACCACCAGTAGGGTCATGAACGGCACGCAGCAGAGGACGCAATCCACCCCCAGGCTGATCCCGCGCCGCCAGGCACCGGGGCGCGCGGCGCCGGGGCGGCCCTCGCGGCAGCACGCCAGGTGCCGGGCCTTCCATGAGGTGAGCTGCACCCATCCAGCCGCGACCAACGCGACGCCCCGGGCGATCGGTATCGCCGGCGCCAGCGTCGGCCAGCGCAGCTCCGCCGCCACCAGCGCGGCACCCACGACGTAGATCCCCGCGCCCACCACCGCCCACACCGCGAAGTAGCCAACCCCCGCTTCTCCCAGACCGGCTAGGCCGTCGGGCGCCGGACCCGTCGGCGCGACCCGCGCCAGGGTCGGGACCAGGGAGGGGATCATCATCGCGCCCATCATCGCCACCCACATCGCCAGAAAGCCGGCCGCGGCGGTCAGGCGGGTCTCGCCCGGCATGGGCAGCCACGCCATCGACAGGGCCCATCCCCCAGGCATGGCCATCCCCTCCGCCATGGCGCTGGACCAGAGGATCGTGGCCGCGGCGCTGGCCACGAAGAGCAGGGCGCTG
>Ga0209160_1004287_pt1 | contig 11405 bp, 10 predicted proteins | sample GraSoiAngelo_153_FD_186167 | JGI IMG/M metagenome (GOLD analysis project Ga0209160, IMG submission 186167) | Grasslands soil microbial communities from the Angelo Coastal Reserve, California, USA - 14_1009_12_40cm (SPAdes) (version 2) | ecosystem: Environmental > Terrestrial > Soil > Grasslands ...
ACAGCCCGCTCTCGCGGGCGAGATCCCGCGTGGTCCAGTGGGTGCGTCCGCCGCCCGGCAGCTTCAGTGTCAAGGCCACCACTCGCGCCCGCTGCCGGGCCGTGATGGTCGGAGGCCGACCGGACCGGCGGTGTTCCAGATAAACTAAGGCCATAAATGAGCATGAGCCGCCTAATGAGGCCGTATCTGTGACGCTGCAAGAAGGAGTTTCACTATGTGTGGACACCGCCTGGCTAGGCTCACCATTGTTCTATTCATGGCGGCGTGTGCGAGCGCGCGCGTCAGTGGGCCGCCAGCGAAAATTGGTGATCCGCTGCCCGGCCTGACACCGGTAGAGCTCGAGCGCTTCCAAGCAGGCAAGGCCGTCTTCCAGCGCACCTTTGATGCTGCGCACGGACTTGGGCCGCTGTTCAACAGTACAAGCTGCGCTGAGTGCCATGAGCAGCCGGTCGTCGGCGGTGTTGGCAAGGGGGAGGTCGGCGGGGATGACACCGAAGTCCATGCGAGCAAGTTCACGAACAATCAGTGCAACGAGTTGACCCAGCAAGGCGGCCCGGTGTTCCGCCAGCATGCGACGCGGGGTGATCCGCCTCCGATCCCTGCAGACGCTAATATTGGTCGACGTACAACGTCAGCGCTGTTCGGCTTCGGTCTCATTGACACCATTCCGGACGCTGAGATCCTCAAGGGGGTGGGGCGTGCAGGCGGCCGTGCGGCCCGCTTGTCCGATGGCCGTCTTGGACGCTTTGGCCGGAAGGCCACGGACGCCACGCTAAGCGAATTCAGCACAGGCGCCTTCAGGGTCGAGCAAGGGATAGAAGTGCCAGCGGAGCTGTCTTCAGGGGACCGCGACCTGGCCGTGGACTTCATGCGTTTTCTAGCGCCCCCGGATCGAGCGCGACAGCCGCATAGGGGCGCAGACGTGTTTCAACGGATCGGCTGCGCGGACTGCCATACGCCGAGTATGAAGACGGGTCCGAGTTCAGTGAAGGCGCTCGCGCATAAAGAGGTTTTCCTGTACTCGGACCTGCTGTTGCATGCTCTCGGGCCGGCGCTGGCAGATTTGTGCAGGGGTGTCGCGAAGCCCGAGGAGTTCCGCACCGCTCCGTTGATGGGCCTGCGCTTCAAGACGACGTTCTTGCACGACGGCCGCGCGCTGTCGTTAACATCGGCGATCGTGCAGCATGCGGAGCAGGCACAGCCTAGCGTGGATGCGTTCCTCAAACTGCGGCCCGAAGAGGTGGACGCATTGCTGAAGTTCCTACAGGCGTTGTAAGGCTCGAATACAACCCCACACGGGCACGCGACGGTGAGTCGGTAGCCGTTCCAGGCGAGTTCGGTGGCGATCCATCGCTTCAACCGTCTTCTCGTTTGAGTGCTTCCCATGCCGCAAACTCGACCGCCCGCCACGGCGTCCGCTACCCGCCGGTGCCCCTTGGACTCGTGATCGAGTGCTCCATCCCGGTCGTGTAGAAGGTGGCCCGCCAGCCTCGCTCGTCGTACTGGGTCAACTGCAGGTCGTAGCCTTGCCGGTGCATCCCGACGGCGACGTGGCCGCCGCCGGCCCACGAGTACAACCAGGTCCGCAGCGCCCAGAGTGCGCGGTTGTACGAGGGCAACGGGAGCCCGGCAAACCCGAGCGCCGCGACGAGTAGCCGGCCGCGTTGGTCGGGCACGGGCTTACTCGATCACGTGGTCCGCCCGCAGCAGCAGCGTCTGCGGGATCGTCAGCCCGAGTGCTTTGGCGGTCTTGAGGTTGATCACCAGCTCGAACTTCGATGCTCGCTCGACGGGGAGGTCGGCCGGCTTGGCGCCTTTGAGTATTTTATCGACGTACGTGGCGGCGTGACGCCATAGATTGGGGAGGCTGTACGAATACGACATAAGGCCGCCTGCGTCCGCGAACAATTTGAAGCCGTAGATTGCAGGCAGGCGGTGCTTCGCCACGAGGTCGCAGATCTGGTTTCGATGCGGAAAAAAATCGCCTCGGCGACGACGATCAGCCCATCGCGTCCTTCCCTACTGCGCATTGTAGTAAGGACGCTGTCTACCCGGTCAGCGTCCTGCACAGGGAGGTCGAGAAGCTTCAAAGAGAGCGCCTGAGTCGCGCTTTGCAAATCCGGCAGGCGAGTTCTGCTGACCGGATTATTCGCATCGTGGAGGTAGCCTACACGCGAGATCCTCGGCGCGGCCTCTTTGAGCAATTCGGCCCACTTCGAAACGAACCCCGCGTCAACGATCCCCGACACTCCCGTGATATTCCCGCCTGGCCGGGCTAGGCTCGCCACCAGACCGATACCAACGGGGTCACCGCCCATTCCCACCCCTACAACCGGGATAGTCTGGGTCACTTTCTTGGCGGCCAGCAAAGCCGGCCCAGAACCGATAACGATGAGGTTCAAGTTAAGCTGCACCAATTCCGCGGCGAGAGCCGAATAGCGTTCGGCCTTGCCGTGAGCCCACCGGTACTCGACAGTGATGTTTCGCCCATCGACATAGCCGAGGTCCCGGAGCCCTTGTCGGAATGCGGCGACGTTCGGCTCATCCGGGGACTCTGGTTCCGCGGGAACCACGACGCCGACGCGGGGCACGTTCCTCGCCTGCTGCGCCTCTGTCGCGAGCGGCGCAAGAGTCAGACTGAATGCGAGAACGACCGCGAGCCCGATCAGCCGCATGGGCACCTGGTATGACGTTACGAGCGCAAGGGGCTCGCAAGCGTCGTGGCAGTTCCCCTCGTCGCAAGGAGGAGGGTACGGTTACAGTCGGTCCGGAGGCAGGACGGGAACGACGACTGATGTACGGGCACCTCGGCGCTCCTGCGCGAGCAGCCGTCCACCGAGAACGTCGCGCCCCGGCCGCCGGGTCGAGAGCCTTCATCAAGGATGCTGGGAGACGGTTCGCCGCCATCCCTCACATTCGACCAGGCCATGCTGACCTCGCGGCCCGTGGCACCTGTCCGGCTGATCCGCGCCGTGCCCCGACGTCTCGCGAAGGGAGTGCCATGGCGGAGCGGTTTGTCGGCATCGATGTGGCGTTGCGTGAACACCGTATTGCCGTTCTCGACCGTGATGGTGAGGCGGTCGGCCCGAGCTTCACCATCGCCGCGAGCACCGACGGCGTGGCCACGCTGTTGCGGACGTTGGACGCGCGCGCCGCGACGGCGGCGCCGACCCTGATCGGGCTCGAGGCCTCGGGCCACCTCTGGGAAAACCTGGAAGCGGCGCTCATCGGCGCGGGTTACCGCGTCCTCGTGCTGAATCCGCTGCAGACCCGGCGCTACCGTGACGTCGTCCGCCGCAAGGCCAAGACGGATGACATCGATGCCCACGTCATCGCGGACCTGCTGCGGTCGGGGGCGGCCCAGGCCAGTTACGTGCCCAACGAGCAGATCCAGAGCCTGCGCGAGCTCGCGCGGCTGCGCGCCCGGCTCATGGTTCGACCGCCAGGACTACCTGCGTCAGCTCATCGCGCCGCTCGACGTGGTGCTGCCCGAGCACCGCACCGTCCTGGGCGATCTGCTGACCGCCCGGGCGCGCGGCATCCTCGCGCAGTTCCCGGCGGCGCCGCACCTGGCGCACGCCAATCCCCGGGCGATCCGCCGGGCGGCCGAGGAGGCGGGCGCCCGCGGATTCTCGCTGACCGACGCCACGGTCGTCCGCGACCGCGCGCGGCGCTCGCTCTACAGTGGCAAGGCGGCGGCCGCGCGCGCTCACGTCGTGCGCACGCTGGTGAGCCAGCTCGAGCGGCTCACCCGCGCGATTGACGAGGTCGACCACGCCGCCACGACGCTGCTGCCCCCCAGCGCGCCAGGCAGTGGGCCCTCCGACGCCGAGTTGCTGCAGACCATCCCGGGCGTCGGCCCGCAGACGGCCGCCACCCTGCTCGGCGAACTCGGCGCGCTCACCCGCTTCACCGATGCGCGGGCGCTCGTCGCGTATGTCGGCTTTTACCCGGTCATCCACGAGAGCGGCGACCGCGCGGCGCCTCCTCGCTTGTCGCCCGTCGGCTCTCGTATTGCGCGCCATTCTCTCTACCTCGCCGCCGTCAATGCCGTGCGCCGTAGTGGCGAGTGGCGCACCATTTATCTCCGCAAGAAGGCCCAGGGCAAAACGGCCAAGCAAGCGCTGGTCGTCGTCGCCGTCAAGCTGCTTCATGCGCTGTACGCCATGCTCAAGCACCGGCAGCCCTACAACCCCTCACGTCTCCTCGTCGCCGCGGCGACGATTGGGTCTTGACATCTCATGGGATGTCTCGGTTGGGACGGTTGCCGGGAGTCTAGCCGAACGGCACGACGCGCACCAGCACTGCGCCGCAAGTGCACATCAACCAGACGCGGTCACTATCGACACCGCCGTCGGGCGCTCATCTTGCTAGCCGAGAAGTCTCAGAAGGAATGGTGCCGAAGGGAGGACCCGCCGGCCCGTTCTTCGACCCTGCATTGCGGATGTGGCCCGCCGCGCCTACCATATCCGATGCAATCCTTCGAGCCGAGAAGAGCGGATCCCGGAGGCTCGGGCGTGTTTGAGCCGAACCAGCGCGTCAAGGTGAACCTGAGCGGCCTCACAATCAAGGGCGTCGCTTTCAGCCAGAACGTGCAGGAGGCGCTCGGGACGATCATGCAGCGGGTCTCCGCCGAGCCGCCTACGTACCTCGTCGAATTGCTCTTCAGCTTCAAGGGCGTCAAGCGCGTGGAGGTCCCCGAAGAGCGCATCCGGCCATCGTAGCTTGGCCGTAAGGAGGTGTCCGAAGGCCTCAAACGATCTGCTCGGCTTCCTCGAAGAACATTGTGATCAGGGAGGAGAGGTGTATGCCATGAGCACCCTGTTCCGCGAACAGTGTGTCGCCTGCCGCCGCGACTCGCCCCGGGTAACCGAGGCGGAGATCGCTGAGCTTAGGCGCGACGTCTCAGCCTGGCAACTGCTGGAGCGTGATGGGATCGCCCGGCTAGAGCGCGTCTTCCATTTCCCGAACTTCACCGACGCGCTGGGCTTCACGAACCAGGTCGGCGCCCTCGCCGAGAAGGAGGGTCACCATCCTGCCCTCCTCACCGAGTGGGGGCGTGTCACGGTTACCTGGTGGACCCACAAGATCCGTGGCCTTCATCGGAACGACTTCATCATGGCCGCGAAGACCGATGCGCTGGCCGCTGAGAGCGGACACCAAGTCTGACACGGGTGCTTGGCCGTTCGAGAACCGATGGCTGGTTGCGCCCCACGACCGAGCAGTATGCCAAGGAAATTCTGGTCGGCTGCGCCCCGGTGGCGAGCGGCGCGAGCAGCGTTCCAAGTGTGAGCCCGCAGACGAACGTGCGCCTGTTCATCACTCGATGACCTGATCTGCCCGAACCAACAGTGACTGCGGGATCGTCAATCCGAGCGCCTTCACGGTCTTGAGGTTGATGACCAGCTCGAAATCCCTAGCAGCAGCGAGTCCGCTGGGTCTCGCAGTGATCAGCGCAACTGAGCACCATACAGGTAGCGCATGTTCACTTCTGTCTCGTTCCCGTCCGGATCGAAGATAAACAGTGCCCGGCCTTTGAACGGCGCCTGACGGTCGATCGGTCCGCGGGTCCGATGCTCTGAAGTGACAAATTTCTTGACGACCTCGTCGAAGGTCTCCTCAGTGACGGTAAAGGCAAAATGCATCGGACCACCTGCTTGATGCCGACCCGTGGAGTTCGCGATCTGGAGCACCAGATGCCCTCGGTCACACTGGAGGTAGGCGCGCGCGTGATCACTCTTGTCGAGCGGGATGCCCAGCCTGTTGTGGTAGAAGTCGATCGCCCTGTCCAGGTCCTGGACTTTGAGGAAGATCTCTTCGATACCAACGAATCCCATGGCCCACCTCCTTCGGTGCACAATGGCGATCTCCCTGCGTGGCCGCTTGATCTCATCGCACGAGTTGCGTTTGGGCCGCCACGACTTACGCCCTTGCCCTTTCTGCTTGCTCCAGCCACAACGGCAAGTCTGTCTCGCGGTACATCTTTGTCGCGACGCCGCCGCCCCCTATGCGAGTGGCATCCCCAACGCGACATGCAGCATCGCACGCCGCTGCTCCACCTCCGACCAAAGCCGCCCACCGATTAAACCTCCGTCGACGACCAAGGCATGGCCATTGACAAAGCTCGACTCGTCGCTAGCCAGCCAGAGTGCCGCATGGGCGATGTCCTCGGGAAGCCCGGGCCGCTTGATGGGCTGCAACGTCTCGAGCACGCCCTTCATGAGCGGAACGGTCTGCTCTGCCCGGTCCGGCGAGAGCCCGAAGGCCTTGCCGAAGATCGGTGTCGCAATGCCGCCCGGACAGATACAGTTGACCCTGACCCCACGTTCACCGAGTTCCATCGCCACGGAGTGGGTGAGATGGATGACGGCGGCCTTCGCGGCACTGTACACGTGCGGTCCTAGACCGGTACGAAGTCCTGCCACGCTGGCCGTGCTGATGATCGAGCCGCTCCCTTGCCGCTTCATCACGGGCGCTGCATGCTTCATCCCCAAAAAGACGCCGCGCAGTAGCACGCCCACCGTCTCGTCGAAGCCATCGACGGGGATCTCGTCGATTCGACCACCGACGCCGGCATAGCCCGCATTATTGAAAAGGCAGTCGAGCCGGCCAAACTGCTGAATCGTCTCGTCCACCATCGCCTTCACATCGGCTTCTTGGCTCACATCGGCATGGAGATACTTGGCGCGAATGCCCAGCTCTGCCGCGACTTGCCCCCCGCGGTCGTCCTGGATGTCTGCCAGGACCACTGACGCGCCTTCTTCGATAAAAAGGCGAACGGTGGCTTCGCCAATTCCACTGGCACCCCCGGTAATTATGGCTACCTTCCCGTCGAGCTTCTTCATCGACTCATGCCCCTGTTGTTCTGTGTCGCTCGCTTTGAGCCACGGCCCTCCGGTATTTCTGCCTTCGCCTGCTCAGCCAGAATCGGACGGCGCGTCAGCTGATCTCCGTGTCAGCTCCCTGGCAGAACACCGATCTGCCGGAGGAGGTGTGCGTTGTCGAAGTAGACCCACGCGTGACCTACCTTCGAGTTCTTTACTTCCATGACCGTGCAGCCATGATTGCTCGCCTTCCGTCCGCTGGCCGGAATGTCGCCCAGCTTACCAAGGTGGGTTCCGCTCGAGCGCCAGCGAACTACTACGTGGCTGTCACCGGCCGCCAGCATCTGCTGGATGTCGAGGTGCAGATCGGGAAACGCTGTCAGATAGACCTTGAAGAACTGACGCGCGCCTTCGTGTCCCGAGAACGGCGCGGGAAAGACGTCCGATTCCCACGTCGTCTTCGTGTCTATCCGCTTGACGAAGCCTTCCACGTCATGCGCGTTCCACGCAGCGAAGATCTCCCGAGCGATATGGAGGTTGTCCTGTCCAGTCATCGTGTCCTCCTTTGGCTCGCCAGACTCAGGAGCGAGGTTGTAACTCCGCATCCGCCTTCTCCAGCCAGAACGGCATATCCATCTCGCGGTACATCCTCACCGCCGTGGTCAGGTGCTCTTGGGCCTGCTCGCGCGTGCCCGTGCGCCGGTAGAGCTTGCCGAGGCCGAGGTGGCAGTGGGCCTGCAGCGGGCGCATGGCGAGCTCTTCGGCTTGGCCGAGGGCCTGACGGTAGTGCGCTTCGGCCTGCTCGCTCTCGCGAGGACCGCGCCGCGCTGCAATATCACCGAGGAGATGCATGGCATGAGCGTGGTGGCCCCGTTCTCGGTGCCCATGGGCAAGCGCCAGTGCCCGCTCGGCGAGCGCGCCCGCCTCGTCCAGGTGGCCCGCCAATAGCTCGACCTTCCCCATGGAGAGATGAAGCATTGTCTGAAACCCCACCATTTCCCCTTCTCTCGCCGACGTCTGTGCCATCGCCTGCGTCAGGAGCGTCAGGGCGTCCGCCAGGCGTCGGCACAGGGCGTAGGCCTCGCCCAGGGCTGCAGCGAGACGGGGAAAGAAGGCAGGGAGAACCGCATCCTGACTGATCCCCATGGCGCGTTCGAGCTGGCCGAGCGCTTCGGGGAGGTCGCCCTGGCGGAGACAGAAGAGACCAAGGCCCCACGCAGCGTACATGATACTGGCGGGGTGCGCGGCAGACTCGGCGACGTGAAGCCCTTCCTCCGCCCAGGTTCGGCCCTCGTCGAACGTCCCCATCTCGGCACAGGACCAGGCGAGAAAACCACGAGACAACACTGCGGGCAGGAACACACCGAAGCGTTCGTACCGTCGCGCTTCTTCGAGCGCCACGGCCCGCCTGGAACACTCGATCGTCTGACGATAGGCGCCTTGGAAGTAGTGGTCGATGGCGACGTAGACGTTGGCCAGCATCCCCAGGCCGGCATCCTGGCTGACCGTCGCGAGCGCGAGGGCACGCTCGCAGGCGGCCATGGCCTCGTCATACATGCCTCGGTAGTTGCAATCGACGGCCTGGAAGATAAGGATCTGCGCCAGGCGGCGCGGGTCGTTGAGCGTCTCGGCGAGGGCTTCGGCGTCGTGCAGGTATCCACGGATCCGCTCCAGCTCGCGAGATGGGAGGACCGCGGAGCGCAGGGCGAACCTCAGGTCGATTGCCTGCTCAAGTGTGTCAGGCCGCTCGGGCAGATGCCGGAGGGCATCGAGGGCCTGCTCGAAGTACTCCGCCGCCGCGCGGTACGCCGACCGGAGCATCGCCTTGTCGCCCGCCTGTCTCAGACACGTGATCGCCTTTTCCCACGCCTCGGCGCGGACCGCGTGATACGCGAGGCGCTCGACATGCTCGGCGAGCCGGTCGTCGCGGTGCTGCTCGATGGCTTCGAGGATCCGCGCGTGGAGCTCCCGTCGTCGCGTCTGGAGCAGACTCGCGTAGGCGACCTCGTACGTCAGCGCGTGCTTGAAGGTGTACTCGACGTCGGGGAAGAGGCGAGTCTCATAGAGGAACTCGACGCCCCCCAAGTGTGCGAGCCCTCGTCGGAGCGCGTCCTCTTCCAGGCCGGCCGTGGCCTGAAGGAGGACGAAGGGGACGTCCTTGCCGATCACGGCCGCGGTCTGCAGGAGGCCTTTCTCCTCCGGCGGCAGTCGGTCGATCCTGGCGGCGAGCACGGCCTGAACCGTCGCCGGGATCTGGATGTTCTCGAGAGGCTTCGCGAGCCGATGCGCGCCGCGCCCGCCGGCGAGCACGTGTGTCTCGACGAGCGTCCGCACGTTCTCCTCGAGGAAGAGCGGATTGCCATCCGTTCTCTCGACGAGAAAGCGCTTGAGCGGATCGAGGCTCGGATCTCCCCCGAGGAGATGGTGAAGGAGCTCATCAGCGCTTGCGGCCGGGAGAGGATCGATCCGCAGTTGACCGTAGTAGGTCTTCCCGCCCCAGGAATGCCGGTACTCCGGGCGGTAATTCACGAGCAACACCATGCGCGCCGTCGGCAGGCTCTCCACGAGCCCTTCCAGCACGGCCTGGGTCTCGCCGTCGATCCAGTGGAGGTCCTCGAAGATCACGATGAGCGGCTGCACTTGGCTCTCACGAAGGAGCAGGCGCTTGATTCCTTCCATCGTCCGCTGACGCCGCTGGGGTGGGTCGAGCCGCGTCCACGTCTCGTCGGCCACCGGCACATCGAGCAGCGCGAGCAAGGCCGGCACGGCTGGCTCCAGCGCGCGATCGAGCGACAGCACCTGGCCGATGACCTTCTCCTGGATCTTTCGTGCGTCATCACCCGGCTCGATCTGGAAGTACATGCGCAGGAGGCCGATGATCGGGAGATAGGTCGCCGCCTTTCCGTACGAGACGCTCGCGGCTTCCAGGACGAGACAGCCGTCGACGCGATGCGAGCGCGCGAACTCCCAGGACAGGCGTGATTTCCCGACGCCGGGCTCTCCGACCACGGCGACCACCTGCCCGCGACCGGTGCGGGCGCGGTCGAGCGCCTCGGCGAGCCGAGCGATCTCACTCGTCCGTCCGACGAACGTTGCGAGTCCGCGTGCCGCGTGCGCCTGGAAGCGCGAGCGCGCGGGGTTCGCGCCGACCAGCTCGTAGACCTCGACCGCATCCCTCAGTCCCCTCACGCCCATCGGCCCGAGCGACGTCACCTGGACGAAATCCTCGGACAGCGCGAGGGTCGCCGAGGTCAGGACCACGGTCCCCGCCTCGGCGAGCTGCTCCATCCGTGCCGCGAGATGGGTCGTCTGGCCTACCGTGTAGTCCATGTGGAGATCGCTCCCGATCGCGCGCACCACCACCTCACCGGAGTTCAATCCAACGCGGATCTGGACCGGCACGCCTTGGTGGCGACGCACGCGTTCGGCGTACCGCTTCACGGACTCCTGCATGCGCAGGGCGGCATAGCACGCGCGGATTGCGTGATCCTCGTGGGCCACGGGTGCCCCGAAGAGCGCCATGATCCCGTCGCCCATCACCTGATTCACCGTGCCCTCGTAGCGATGGACGGCCTCCATCATTCGCTCGAGGACCGGATCGAGAATCTTGCGCGCTTCCTCGGGATCGCGATCGGCGAGGAGCTCCATGGAGCCCTTGAGGTCGGCGAAGAGGACCGTGACCTGCTTGCGCTCGCCCTCGAGCGCGGCTTTCGACGTGAGGATCTTCTCGGCGAGATGCTTCGGGGTGTAGGACTCGGGCGAGGCGAAGCGCGGTTGAGTTGGCGCTTCCGTCGCCATCGGTGTCCCGCACCTGTTGCAGAACTTAGAACCGGCTGGTAGCTCCGCTCCACAGGAAGCGCAGGCCGGGGCCAGACGCCCTCCGCATTCCAGGCAGAAGGCTGAGCCTGGCGGGTTCGAGTGCTGGCACCGGGGACACTTCATCACGGGCTCTCCACCGCTGGCCGGCGAATAGAACGGTGGGCCGAAGGTAGCCGGATCACTCTCTGGGGGCAAGCCGGGGATGGTTCGGAACGAGTCGCTGATCCGACTGATCGAGAAGACGTGCGAGTGAAGCGGTGAGAGAGAAGCAGGCGGATCGACAATCGGCCGCAAGGGAATTCCCCTCCTTGTCCGGGAAGTCGAGCACCACGGTGTCGTCTTAGCGCGGTTCGGAAGATCGGCGAGGGCGATGACGCCATCGAACGCGGGCTAACAGCCGCAGCGGTCAACCGGCCGCTGGCGCTCCTGCGCCACCTGCTTCGCCTGGCCCACGAGGGATGGGAGGTGCTCGATGTGGCGCCCCGCGTACGGCTCGAGAAGGAGCCGCAGGGGCGGCTACGCTGGCTCACCCAGGAGGAGATCACTCGACTCCTGGACGCCTGCTGGAAGTCCCGAAACAAGGAGCTACGGGCAGCGGTGGTAATCGCTCTCAACACCGGCCTACGCCTGGGCGAGCTTCTTGGTCTGAACTGGATTTATGTGGACCTCAGCCGGGGCGTGATCCGGTTGGAGATCACGAAGTCAGGGCGGCGCCGCGAGGTGCCGTTGAACGGCGACTCCTACCAAGCACTCGTAAGCCTA
>Ga0209160_1004288_pt1 | contig 11405 bp, 9 predicted proteins | sample GraSoiAngelo_153_FD_186167 | JGI IMG/M metagenome (GOLD analysis project Ga0209160, IMG submission 186167) | Grasslands soil microbial communities from the Angelo Coastal Reserve, California, USA - 14_1009_12_40cm (SPAdes) (version 2) | ecosystem: Environmental > Terrestrial > Soil > Grasslands ...
CAGTGCGGGTAAGAGTGCTCGATGTTCTCCGTGTGCAACAAAACACCGCGTGACTTCAGCAACTCAACGATGGACGCGTTCGCGTCGAAAACTTTTTTGCCTTCGTATTCGGGCAGGCCTTCGTGCAGTATGCCAGCCTCATCCACGCGCGAGGTGGCATCCAGGTTGTACTTCAGCCCAGTCAGGAAATCGTCAGCGCCGTGCGAAGGCGCGGTGTGCACCACGCCCGTGCCGGTATCCATGGTGACGTATTCGGCGAGCACGCCGAGCACGTTGCGATCGAGAAACGGATGGCGGAAGTTGATGCGCTCCAGCCTGCGGCCTGGGAACCCAGCGATTTCGCGCGCGTCTTCAAGCTGGCATTTCGCGATAACATCCTGCGCCAGCTTCGCAGCCACGATGTAGACCTCACCGCGCGATTCGAGTGCGACGTAGTCTTCGTCGGGATGAAATGCCACCGCCATCGAGGCAGGTAGGGTCCACGGGGTCGTAGTCCAGATGATCGTGAAGACCTTCTTTCCGACCAGCGCAGGATCGAGCGCGGCCGGATCATCGGCCATCGCATACTTCACCCACACCGTGGGGCTGGTGTGATTTTCATACTCGACTTCCGCCTCAGCGAGCGCGGTCTTGTCGTAGATGCACCAGTAGACCGAGCGCAAGCCTTTGTAGACGAACCCCTTCTCGAGGAAATCGTAGAAAGTGCGCAACACGACAGATTCATAGCCCGGCGTCATGGTCGAGTAAGGGTTATCCCAGCGCCCAAACACGCCGATGCGCTTGAACTGCTCGCGCTGCAGATCGAGAAACTTCTGCGCGTACTTACGGCATTCCAGGCGTACCTCGGTGGGGTTCAGTTGGAGCTTCTTCTTTCCAAGTTGCTGGTCGACTTTGATCTCGATAGGCAGGCCATGGCAGTCCCAGCCCGGGACGTAGGGCGCATCCAACCCGGCCATGCTCTTGGACTTGACGATGAAATCTTTCAGGCACTTGTTGAGGGCATGGCCAAGATGCAGGGCGCCGTTGGCGTAGGGCGGCCCGTCATGCAGAACATACACAGGCAAGCCCTTGCGGACGTCTTGAATGCGCTCGTAGATGCCCATCTCTTCCCAGCGAGCCAGAACCTTGGGCTCGTTTTGCGGCAAATTGGCCTTCATCGGGAAGTTAGTGTTGGGCAGATTCAGGGTATTCTTCAACTCGAGCGGCACTCTGTGTTTTTCTCCTAAATGGTTGATTTTTCATTATAGGGAGCCAGAAGAGGTACGTCCATTGAGCCACGACAAGTACGTCCTTCGGAGGGCGGATCGATGGCACGGAAGTGGTAGTCCGATCGAACCTGGAAATGTAGTGTCGAATCTGAAGAAAAAAAGTGTACAATTTTCATCGAGAGTGATCGTTTGTAGCATCCAACCATCTGAAAGTACTGGGGAATGCCAATCCCGCAAAAAGGGAAAGGCGATTGCATGCAAACGCAGCGCATATTTAGGCAACTTGGCGCTCACGACTTTCATCAGGTACACAGGAGACGTCTAACCGGAAGCCCGGCCCCCGCGAAAGCGACCGTTGTTCTTAGCTATGGCACCGAATAATCAGATTCCCGACAATCGCCAGCCCGAGCTAGACCTGCTTCTTCCAAGAGATACCTTGGAAGTACCGCTGTGGAAGTCTCTGTTTGCCAGCATTGATGCAGCCCTGTTTCCGAAGAAGCTTCCACCTCTCGTGCTGACCTCGAAGCCCGTCGAGCAAGGCGAGCTATGGGGAGAGCGCCTGACGCGCCCGTGGTGGCAATCGGTTTTCAGCAATCTGCGCGATGTGCTGTTCCCGCCAAAACTGCCGCCGCTGCAATTGACTTCCCGTCCGGTTGAGGGCGGAAACGCGCTCGATGACGATCTTGCGCTGCCTTGGTATCGTTCGCTGTACGCAAACGTACGTGAAGTTCTGTTCCCCGAAAAGCTGCCCCCGCTGCAATTGACTTCCAAGCCGGTTGCGGTACGCGACATTTGGGGCTTCTACAGTCACAAGAAAGATGGCGCGCTGGCATCCACGGGAGTTCATGCGGTGCTGATTGCACTGCTGATCGGTGGAACCATGTTTGCGCGGAGGGCGGTCACTCCGACCAAGCCGACAGGGCCGGTGATGCCTCTGTTGTCGGAGGGTGATATTCCCGCGTTACCACCTGCGAAGACGCAGGTTGGTGGCGGCGGAGGTGGCGGCGATCGCGACAAGCTGGCAGCGTCCAAGGGCAAGCTTCCGAAGTTGGCTATGGAACAGTTCACTCCTCCCATGGTGGTTGCGCGGAATCCGGATCCAAAGTTGCCGATGGAGCCCACCGTGGTGATTCCTCCGCAGATCAAGCTGGCCACGAACAATATGCCGAACCTCGGAGATCCCATGGCGGCGATTCCCAACGGGCCATTATCGAACGGAACTGGTTCGGGCGGCGGCATTGGATCTGGCTCCGGCGGCGGCGTAGGTTCGGGAGAAGGTCCCGGAGTCGGGCCAGGCAAGGGCGGTGGTATCGGTGGAGGCGTGTTTCATGTTGGTGGCGGAGTCTCCGCCCCCCGGGCAATCTTCCAGCCCGATCCGGAATATTCTGAGGAAGCGCGCAAGGCGAAATATCAAGGCGTGGTCGTGCTGGGGCTGGTCGTGGGGCCCGACGGACGTCCTCGTGACATGAAGGTGCTGCGCAGCCTCGGGCTTGGGCTCGACGAAAAAGCGATCGAGGCGGTGCGGAATTGGCGCTTTGACCCGGCCGTAAAGGATGGCAAGCCAGTGGCCGTCTATATTAGCGTGGAAGTGGATTTCCGGTTGTACTGAGAATCAAAGGTTCGACTCAGCTGAGGACCGCCGTGTGCGGTCCTTTTGCTTTTGAAAAGCCAACAAAGCCGGGTGCCCCACGTTTCGTTTTTTGAAACCTGGGATTCCACTTGCAACCTCGGCCTTAGGATTTGCAGAATGTCTGAATCCCAATGACCAAGGATCTCGGATGCTCTCACGCTAAGCTGTCGATTACACAAGAGCAGGGTGGAGGGATAACCAACGCTCCCGGTCGATCCTCTACCTGACTCCGCCGGGAGAAGAAGCGGGGAATTGTTTTCCTAGTGCTTTGTGTCTTTGTGGTGAAAACCCTAGCTATTCCTTCAGGTCGACATGCTCGACTGAATCCACAGGATGGCCCAAGAAGTTCGGTCCCATCCGCCGGAATTTTTCGGCCGAGTCGGTCGCGAAAAAACGTAAGGTAGGCTGTCCAGCAGGCCCCTGCGCCGAGCTTACACAAATCTCTGCGATCTTCCCAGACACGGCATAGGCGGTGGAGTGCGCGGAATCCACGATGCTCACGTGCGGGGGTGCGACCCGCCGCAACAGCGGCTTGATCAAGGGATAATGAGTGCATCCCAACACGAGCACGTCCGCACCCTGAAAGCCATCGCCGAACGCATCCTGCAAGTAAATACGCGCAACCTGCTCGGTGACAGCGTGCTCGACCCATCCTTCCTCGACTAACGGCACCAGCAGCGGACACGCTTTTTCACGGGCTTCAATCGCGCGCCGCTGCAGCGCTTTGAGATACGCGTGGCTACTGACCGTCGCTTCGGTGCCGATGACGACCACCCGCCGGTTCTTGCTGGCAGCGGAGGCCTGCTCTGCTCCAGGCTCAACCACGCCAATGACGGGTACGTACACTGCGTCCGTGATCTGATCGAGCGCAAGCGCAGTTGCCGTGTTGCAGGCGATAACAAGCAAATTCGCGCCTTGCCTCTCCAAAAAATGCGTGGCTTCGACAGCGTAGCGGGCGACGGTCTCAACCGATTTCGATCCGTATGGGAGACGCGCCGTGTCGCCGAAGTAGAGATAGTCGGCACCCGGAATTAGAGCGACCAGTTCCTTGAGCACGGTGAGGCCACCGAAGCCCGAGTCGAACACTCCGATGGTGGGTCTGGGCGCGAGAGGATTCATCGTTCCAGTTCATCATAAAGGAAATCGGAAAAGGAACCTGTAGCAGGTATGGTTACGAAGGTGACGAAAGATCTTCCCACCACAGAGACACAGAGACACAGAGAACGCGCAAATGCTTTCTCTGTGACTCTGTGTCTCTGTGGTGAAAACAAGATTGCACGAGAGTTGGGCGACGTTGCTCTTTCGCGGTTCGGACCACAACGCTTTGCGGTAGCGCCGGCGTCTCGCCGGCACTCGGGCGCGCGTTCCATCGGCGCGTCCAGGCAACAGCCGATGCCGGCAGGATGCCGGCGCTACCTGGTGCTTAAACTCCGGCGCGTTCGGAAAGCGCTGCTCCATCCTCGACGAACTTCTTGCCTTCGCAGCATGGTCCCGGCGGAATGGGGGCGCCGTGTGGACAGGTCCGAGGGTGCCCGAGGAACGAGCAGATTTTGTCCGTAGCGCCGGGCGAGAGGATGTGCTCAAACTTGCAGGCCTGCTGCTCGATTTCCGATTCGCTGTCCATGGCGAGGCTATCGGTGAAGAGGCGCTCAGCCAGGCGATGGCGGCGGATGATGCTGCCCGCCCGGTTGCGTCCTCGCGGCGTGAGCGTGACCACCGCGCTCCCGTCCGTCGAGAAGATGCCTTCGGGCCGCATGGCATCGTGGCAGGGGTTCACGAACGGCTTATGCGCGTGGGCTTCGGGCGGATGCGGTGTCGATGTCACTAGCCCGAGTTCCGCCATCTTTTCGACGGCGATGCTGACGGGCAAGGCGCCGTGCACGTCCATATGTTCGACCTCGGCCAACTCGCCGTGTTCTTCGAGCACCCATAATTCTTCGAGAATCTCATCGAACTGCTCCTCGTCGGCCATCGAGAAAACTTCCTGGGCGGCGATCTTGCCATGATGCAATTCAATGCGGCGGTCGGCGAGACGCGCGACCACCGGGTCGTGCGTCACCATCACAATCGTGCGTCCCTGCTGATGGAATTCGCGCAACAGGCGCAGGACGATTTCTTCGTTCTGCGCGTCGAGGTTGCCGGTAGGCTCGTCGGCCAGGATGATTTTTGGATCGTTAATGAGGGCGCGGGCGATGCAGACGCGCTGCTGCTCGCCTCCGGAAAGCTGCGACGGCACATGATGGCAACGATCTTTCAGGCCAACCCGCTCCAGGGCTTCAAGAGCTTCTTTCTCATCGGTCATGCTGTGGAAGTATTGCGCGAGCATGACGTTTTCGACGGCGGTCAGGTAGGGGATGAGGTGAAATTGCTGGAACACGAAGCCGATCTTTTCTGCGCGCACGCGATTCAATCCAACCGCGGAAATGCTGGCCACGTTCTGGCCGTCGAGCCATATCTCGCCAGTGGTGGGCCGGTCGAGGCACCCGATCAGATTCACCAACGTGGATTTCCCGGAGCCTGACGGACCCATGATCGACACCCACTCTCCCGGTGCGACGGTAAGAGAAAAATCGTCCAGCGCCTTGATGCTGCCGCCGTTCTCCTCGGCCTTGGCCGGATACAGGCGACTGACGTTGATGAGCTTGATCACCTTTACTCTCCCTTCAAGATGATAGCTGGTTGCACGCGACGCAGGAGCGACATAGGCACGATGGCGGAAAGCAGCGCAACCGCAATGCTTCCGGCGAGCACAATGGGCAGCACGCTTAAGCGCGGTACCACGACCGCGTTGAAATTCACGCGGCCGATCCAGGCAGCGATCCCGATGCCGATAACGAATCCAAGCAACGCACCGACCGCGCCCAGAGCGGCTGCTTCTGCAGCGAAAAAGCCGCTGATCAGGCGTTCGGATGCGCCCAGAGCTTTCATGATCGCAAAATCGCGGCGCCGGTCAAAGACCCATCCAGTCAAAGTGGCGAGCACACACAACGCCGCCGTCAGGATGATCAGGGTGGCTGCCGCGTAAAGGGTGGCCCGGGTTTTGCCGAGCACACGCGCTTCGCCTTCGACGATCTGCCGCACTGGCCGGACGTCTGCGTTCGGAAAAGTCTGGGCAAGACGATTCACGACGGCATTCAGTTCTTCAGACGAGCCGTTGGCGGCAACTTCGATGGTGGAGGGCTGGACGCCAGTCCACGCTGCGAAATCACTCATGGGCAAGTACACCCGGCTGTCCTCCGCGGCGCCGGTCTGCAGCGTGCCCGTGGGGGTCAGATGAACGGTGTGCCCCTGGAAGCTGAGATCGAACGGCTTGCGTTCGGGCGAGACTACCGGGAGGGCGCGCATGCCGACCAAAGCCTCGCCCGTAGCGGAAGGCCAGGCGCTTACCGACCACCAGCGATCGAGTCTCTGCACGCGCTCGAAGTCCGTGCCCGCCACCACGACGGATTGTCCAGCAGGGGTGCGCGCGACCACATAGGCAAACGGAACGGCCATGCCGCGACCCCCAAGCACGCTCTCCACTTTGCTGATGGCGTCAGGTGGAAGGAAAGCGCCATCTTTGCCCACGACCACCACGTTTGCACCGTAGCTGCGGAATTCTTTGCGGAGCTTGGCCTGCACGTCGACGTACAGATTCATCATCGCGGTGGCTACCGCCGCGGCTACGACCATGGCGAGCAATGCGGAAGCCGCGCGGCCCCGGCGCACCACGGCCGCGCGCAGCAGCATGCGTAAGAACATGGAGGCATGCGGGGCGGCGGCCCGGCGCTCGGCTACGCTTTGTGGAGTTCGCGGCACCGTGCTCATGCGTCGCCTCGAAGCGCAAAGACCGGATCAAACTGCACGGCGCGGCGGATCGCGGCGGCGCTGCCCGCAAAAGTCACGATCACCGCAATGGCCATGATCACGGGAAACAGCACCGGCTGAATCGTGATCTGAGAATCGAAAATCGAGCGACCGATGCGATGCGCCAGCCACGACCCCGCAAAGAAGCCGACCAGTCCGCCCAATAACGCCAGCAACGTGCTTTCGGCAAAGAACAACGCCGCGACGGCGACGTTTCCCGCGCCCAGGGCTTTCATGAGGCCAACTTCACGGCGCCGCTCGAAAATAGCCGTTGCCATCGCCGCCGAAACCGCCAAGGCCGAGGCGAACAGCGCCGCCAGCGTGATCAGCAACATCAGTCCCTGGATGCGCGATAGCACCGTGCCTTCATTCTGTGCAACCTGCCGAATCTGTTCGGCGTGCGAATGGGGAATCGCTTCCTGCAACTGGTAAGCGATGGATTGCGCGTACGGGGAGCAGTACCAGCGATCCCAGACTTCGCCGCTCATGCTCTTCGGATCGCGGCGCGCGAGGGCGTCTTCCGGCTTGGTCAGCGCACTGACGTACACCCTGCGCACGGCGTCCGGCTTGCCCAGAATTTGCTGCGCGACGTGCAGGGGAGCAACCACCTGCTCGTCCTCTGCTCCACCGGTCGAGAGTACTCCAGCAACGTGATGAGCCTGACCGGCAATCTCGACAGTGTCTCCGGCCTGCTCATTGAGCTTGCGCGCAAGGTGTTCGCCCAATAACACGTCTTCGGAATCATCGGCCGGCCAGGAACCCTGGATTCTCCACCAGGGATGCGTGTTGCGCACGCCGGTCGTGAACTGATCCTTGCCGAAGTTAAGTTTCTTCGCGAAATAGGTGCCGACGAGCGTCGTTTGCTGGCCGGAGCTGCCGAGCGAAACATTCACAGGCAGCATCGGGGAGAATCCAAGAATGTTGTTCCGCCAGAAAGTGCCCTTGATTTTGGGCAGGTCGGCTTCGTTCAGGAAATTGCCATCACTGGGCGGCTTGAGGTTCACGCCGCCGATTTCGACGTCAAGCGTGTCTTCCTGCGGGCTGACCAGCAGGTTGGCGCCGTAGCTGCGCAGCTCACGATTGATTTTGTCCCCAATGTCAGTGGCCACGGCGATCATCGCGGTCGCAATGGCGACACCCAAGGTGATAGCGATGCCGGCCAGCAGTTTGCGCCGCTTCTGCCGACGAAACGATTCATAGAGGAGACGGGCGAACATGAGCTATTTCTGGAAAAAGCGGGTCTGGGCCGCGACGTCGGCTTCCTTGATGATCACCGCGTCCGCGGTCGTTTCCGCCTTCAGCGGGATGGGATTGCAGCCGCCTGGCGTGCCGACCGATTGAGGATTAATGGGCGCGGCGCAGTTCTTGCAGACCACTCCGCTGGTCCCTTTGTAAAAACCCACGGAACCGCAGATCTCGCACGCATCGAGCACGGTCGCTATCTTGCCGTCGGGCTTCTGATAAAGCCAGAAGCGCACGTCCACGCCGTTTTCCGCGGCCTGGTAGAAGTGGATGTCGCCGTCGGAAACCTGATTGAGTGGGATGGAAGCCTGGCCATTCACGAACGCAATCTCGGCCGCCTTCTGGGGCGCGCTCAGACTCTTGGCGTAGATGAATTCCGCCGTGACCAGCATGATGAACAGGAACGAGCTGACGTAAACCGAACCCATCCACAGGCGCTCGCGGCGCGCGCTCCAGACAGCCTTGCGACGCTCGGCCGGGGTCGTGGGCGCGGGCGCGGGTTGGCGCGACTTCACTTCGAAAAGCACCATCAGCGCGGCCAGCGCGAAGATCGTGATGAAGAAGAACACGTCGTTGCGAACGATCGGGCCGATCAGCGCCATTTCCCGCTTGGAAGAGGGAAGTACGCCATTCTCCGAAAGCTCATGCAGGCCGCTGATGATCAACTGCGCGGCCACGAACCACAGGATTACGGTGGTCACACGGAAAAATTTCTGCAGGTTGATGCGCACGCTCCCCTTCACGAACATCACGCCGAAAGCGATCGCGGCGACCACTCCCAGCAGGGTACCCAGGAAGCCCAGGAGTTCGGTCGAGTTCAGGGTGACCGCAGAGAGGATCAGCACCGTCTCCACACCCTCTCTCATGACCATCAGGAAGACAAAAAGGAACACTCCAATGCGGGAGCTTTGGCTGGCCAGGGATTCAAGTTTGCCTTCAATTTCTCCCTTCATCTTCTTGCCAGTGCGCATCATGAAGATGATCATGGTGATGACGAAGAAGGCCGCCGCCAGCATGACCCAGCCCTCAACGACGTCTTCGTTGAGGTGCAAACGCGAGACCAGGACGGCAACGCCAATGCTGCCCACGAACGCTGCCCCCAGGGCTGCAAAGACGGATTTCCGGAGGTCGCTGCGGCCGATCTTGGTCAGGTAGGCGAGGGTAATGCCTACGATCAGGGCCGCTTCGACCCCCTCGCGGAGCGTGACTATGAAGGCCTGCAGCATAACTAGAAGTGCACCTTAGATTTTGAAAATGAATTTCAATTTCAACTTTATAAGGATAGCTGTTTGCCGCGGGATGCGTCAACGCGTGAAATCACCCGCGCACGTGATCTCGATCACACAGAGGGGGTTACAGGCGCCGCAGAAAACGCTGCGCCGCTTCCAGTTGTGGAAACACCTTCTCTTCGGCCCGGAATTCCGCGGAGTGAACGCAGCGTCGGCTGCCCTTCAGCTTCACCGGATGCCTCAGGTGGAGCATCTCGTGATAGACGATGTACTCGACGGCGTAGCGGGGAACGGCAGGATGGTCGAAGATGCGGCTGACGACAATCGCGTTGTGGGCTGGATCGTAGTGGCCGAGCAGATTGCGGGCCCGACCCTGGCTCCAGCTCATCTGCGGGCGCGCCTGCATGCCTCCAAAAAAGCGCAGGTTCAAATCTTCAAAGATCGCTTCGAGATCATAGACGCGTCCCTGTGCTGAGGCGATTCGCTTGCGCCCGCGCACCTGGCGCACGAGATGCGCCTTGTGACGGATTTCATGGCTGTGCACATAGCGGCGGTAGCGAGTGGCGTGTGAGCGCTCAATGGGCTTACGGTACATCTTCGCCAGCAAAATATGAGCGAGGGCCCGCAGCACAGGCTCCGGGGCACCTTCGAGCAGATCAGAGAGGCGCACGTGCAGTTTTCCTTCGCGCAGACGGATCGTGTTATTCACGTTGGCAAAGGCAAAGAATTCAACGGTGAGCGGGGGCAGGCAAGAGCCGGGGCGCAGTTCGCGGAAACTCTGCTGGAAGATTGCGACAATCCCGTCTCTCACCTTGAGGGGTAGGGTAGCACGATTCGGAATTTGATTCGGGAACTTGCGTTAGTAATTGAGGCAACCGGGAGACGGCGTTACTCCAAGCGTAGGTATCCTGGTTTCTTTCCACGAACTCAGAGCGGCGATAGAGCCGCGGGCTTCCTCGACGCGGTCGTTTAAACGGTTGCCGAACGGGTTACGGCTTCTTGCGGTGCCTCCAGATCTCGTCCTGTTCTGTCAGCATCTTGCGATGGTCGTCGACGGCGCTATCGACGGTCTCGATGGCGCTGGACAGCACGAATTCGTACTCATTCGCTTCTTCTTTTGAACTGCGCGGGTCGCCTTTGATCGCGCGCAGCTTAGCCTGAAATTCGTTGTCGCCCTCGATCACCACCTTCAGAGCCTTGCGCAGATCGGCCTTGCGTCCCTCAAAGTTATCGAGATTGTCGTTCAGTTCGTTGTAAATGGTCAGGAATTCTTCCAGCAGGGCGTGAGTCTGGCGAGCGCGATCGGTAATCTTCGGGTCCGAGCGCATCTGTTCGAGCTTCACCAGGCGAGCACGCGCGAACGCGACATACAACTTCATGCGGGGCTCGGCTTCCATGGCGGCATCGCGCAACTGATCGATCTCGGCGGGTGTAAGCGGATCAGAACGGTGTTGCGCGAACGCCGGCAGCGCGAGACACAACAGCAAAGACATGCAGAAAAGATTTCGAAGTACGCTCATCTGGGATTCTTCCCGAACATCCGGCTGAGCAGGTCGGTGCGGATCTTGTCGAGGGTCTCCACGGCGGATTGCACGGAAGCCTGGTCTTCGAAGGGAAGCGTACGCTTGATGTCGCTGAGGCGATGCGACATCTTCCGCATAGCGATTTCAGTGTGCCCCGCGGATTCACTGGCCTGCTGGGCGTAGGAGATTACGTCGTGAATCGCGGCTTCCGCCTCTGCGGTCTTCCCGTCCGTATAGAGCTTGTTGGACGCTTCCACCTGGCGCTCCGCGATTTGGATGCAAAGGCTGGTTCGCTCGTCCGGCTTGGCGTGTTCGACGCGCGCCTTCAGTTCCTCGAGCGAGAGTTCCTTCGCAAACGCGCCCGTGACCGCTGCGAGCAAGGTGATGCCGAGAATGAGCGAGTTTCGCATGCGTGATTTATTTTTTCGGTTCAATGGTGATCAAGCGATGCCGTGCTTGCCACTCCTGATCAGGATACTTCCCGTTGGCCACTTGAAGAAAGAGATGGTAGTTGGCGGCCGCCTGATGATAGTCGCGCAAATGATCGTAGGCCGTCGCGCGTAGGAAATACCCGACCGGAATCTCCGGCAGGAACTTGGCTCGCATGTCGAGCGCCTTGATGGCGAGCGGATAGTCTTGCATCTCGTTGGCGGCCACAGCCAAATCTCCATAGGCCAAGCCCCAGTCGGGCTTCAGCTTCACCGTGCTGAGATACTCCTGTTCGGCC
>Ga0209160_1004290_pt1 | contig 11402 bp, 11 predicted proteins | sample GraSoiAngelo_153_FD_186167 | JGI IMG/M metagenome (GOLD analysis project Ga0209160, IMG submission 186167) | Grasslands soil microbial communities from the Angelo Coastal Reserve, California, USA - 14_1009_12_40cm (SPAdes) (version 2) | ecosystem: Environmental > Terrestrial > Soil > Grasslands ...
CACAAATCTACTATAATAGTAAGTGGTCATGTGGATCATGCATACCCAGGTGCAGATGTTGGCTTGAAAGTAACTAGCCCATCGGGAAACGTTGTAAGTATTGCACAACTAACACCTGATACCAACGGCGACTACACCACTAAGTTAAACACTGCAAGCCCAGTATGGACAGAAAATGGCGCATACACAATTTATGTCCAACTAGGAGAGCAACAAGGTAGAACGAATTCAGTTCTGATTCAACTTACTGGCGAAATACCTGGACAACCACCAGCGATTCCAGAGTTTGGCCCAATAGCAGCTCTAGTACTTGCAATTGCAATTATATCCATAATTGTGGTTTCTGCAAAGACTGGGCTAAGATTCATGCCAAAATACTAGAACAATCAATTTTTTTCATTTTTTTAAATATATAAATAGTGATACCGACTAAACCGCAAACAAGATGAGTACTCATAGAGAATACGCGCTGATCGCTATTCTTGCCACAATAGCTGTTGTGGGAGTGGTTCCAGCTTTTGCACAATATCAAGTGCTACCGTCGTCAGGAGGACCCAATCAAGGACCTACTGAAACAATACCTATTCCAGTAACTGTGTCTACTGACAAGCCAATCTATGATCACAATTCCATCATTATGGTAACTGGTCATGTGAGAAATCCTTACCCAGGTCAACAAGTCACCATACGAGTAAGTGATCCTGCAGGCAATATTGTTCAGATAAGTCAACTAATGTTGGACAACAATGGCGATTTTGGAACAAAGATAAACACCGCAAGTCCTTTATGGACTAAAGGTGGAGTTTACACAATTTTTGCCCAATATGGAAACGAGCAGGGAACATCAAGCAAAGTCCAGTTTACTATTCCCGGAGGCGGTGCAGCAAGTTGTGATCCAAATCAAATTGCAACTAAACTAAACGATGAGTTATACTGCATACCCTACAGCATCGATGGTGGCACTGTATTAAGTGGAACTCTTAGCGTTGTGTCTAAAACGTTGACTGTAAACATTCAAGCAGATAACGATGGACAAATAACGCTTAACATTCCAAGATCAGTGCTTGATTCAAAAAATGGCATCAATGATCAAAGCTTCATAGTACTGATTGATGGCGAACAGAAAGACACCTTTACAGAAACAACTACTTCGGATACAAGAACAGTAATAATTCCATTCGGAGCAGGAGTTGGAAAGATAGAGATCATCGGTACACAAATAGTTCCAGAGTTTGGCCCAATAGCAGCTCTAGTACTTGCAATTGCAATTATATCCATAATTGTGGTTTCTGCAAAGACTGGGCTAAGATTCATGCCAAAATACTAGAACAATCAATTTTTTCATTTTTTAGATCTAATCATAGTAAAGGAAATATACACGTGAAGATCAAATTTGTTATGCGTTATTTTGTTTTTCCAGTTATTGCCCTTTTTGTTTTATCGATATGGTACATCCCAAGCTTTGCACAAACGGCTCCCAACATTACAACCACTACAGATAGACCATCTTACATTATTGGCGATACGATTGTGATTTCTGGAGCTGTAAAAGCAGTAGTAAAAGGAACTCCTTTAACCATTCAAATTTTAGATTCCAATAAAAATTTGGTTCAGATAGCACAAATTGATGTTTCACAAGATGGTAAGTATGCTGATACCCTACAAGCTATAGGACCATTATGGAAAGCTAGTGGAACGTATACAGTAAAAGTTCAATATGGTCCCACAGTCACAGCGCAGACAACCTTTACTTTTACTAGTGCTTCAACTCCAACAAGTAACTACTTCATAGTAAAAGACCCCAGTAGTCAGCAAACATTTAGTGTAAACTACACCATCAATGGCGGAATAGTAAAGGATATGACTATAGATCCTCAAAGTATTTCTTTAATTGTCTCTTTAAATTCTACTAGTGACGGATCAATTGCTCTTCTAATTCCAAGATCATTAATTGATGCTAAAACTAGTAACGGGCAGGATGATGCATTTATCATCTTAATAGATGGAGCAGAAGTAAAACCACAAGGTGAAGAAACAAGCAATAACTTTAGAACATTAACAATACAATTTTTGCAAGGAGACCAGGATGTTGAAATCATTGGTACACAAATAGTTCCAGAGTTTGGCCCAATAGCAGCTCTAGTACTTGCAATTGCAATTATATCCATAATTGTGGTTTCTGCAAAGACTGGGCTAAGATTCATGCCAAAATACTAGAACCCGAAGTCAACTTTTGTTTTATTAATACATAAATACTCATTATCCTTGATTATTGGCTAGTAAATATGACTTCACGATATGTGATTTTAGTAGTAATTGGAATTTCTTCAATTATCTTGATGACTCCAGTTAGTGCACAACAGACAGGTCCAACTAATCCCAACGCAAATGTAACCACTGCATATAAGCTTCTTCAAAATTCAACTTTAACTACAACCCCTCCCATTATAGTTACAACAGATCTAAAATCATACAATCAGGGTGACACTATAATCATAAAAGGTGCAGTGAGACAATTAGAAAATGAAACAGCAATTACTATTAGAGTTTTTAATTCGATAAAAAACTTAATTTCAATTGGTCAATTCATTCCTACTTCTAGCGGGGGTTTTTCTGATACAATAAAAGCTAATGGTCCTTTATGGACACAAGCAGGAAATTATACTGTTATAGCTCAATATGGAAGATATCAAAATGCAACTGCTACCTTCCACTATAGCGGAGGCAATGGACAAATTATTACAAATATTCCTGTGATAAAGGATTCCTTCCAGATTAATGCTGGAGGTCAAACCTATAGTGTTCCATACATCATCAAAGGAGGTACTGTGAAAAGCATGGATATTTACGCTGACAAGTTGGCACTTGAGATAACAATAGCTGCTACATCAGATGGTTCAATAACAGTAGATTTGCCAAGAACATTGATGGATGCCAAAGTACAAGCTAATCTAACTGCTGATGAAAAACTAGCAGGAGTAAAAATAAATCCAAGCACATTACCAGATGATAAATTTATTATCATGATAAATGGGGCACCAGTACAGTTTACAGAAACAAAAGATATTAACACAAGAGATCTTAGTATTCCATTCCATGCTAGTGACACTAAAATTGATATTATCGGTACACAAATAGTTCCAGAGTTTGGCCCAATAGCAGCTCTAGTACTTGCAATTGCAATTATATCCATAATTGTGGTTTCTGCAAAGACTGGGCTAAGATTCATGCCAAAATACTAGAACCCGAAGTCAACTTTTCATAAGTTAAACTTATTATTATACTGTCACAACAAACATGCATAATGAATTTTGAGTTTGAAGAATTTAATTCTCCAGAAGATATTTTTGTTTACATGTCAACAATAGCTCCTCCCATGAAAAACATGTTACCGATAAATTCCTACAAAGGTTACATATTCTCACTCATTCCACTTAATCCTACAACAGGAACCATGTATCTCATGATATATACAAAAGGCAAGCTTGATGGTAAAATGTTAGAATTTGATATGAATTCAAAAAAATATAGAACCGTTGAAGTTGCTGAAAGAACAGACAAAAATTATTTTGTTGTTCTCACACCAAAAAGAAATACGATCGCTGATGCTGCAATAAAAGAATTAGAAAAAAATCTTACTTAGTATATGCAGGAGCATTAACAGATCTGCTCCTAGAATAGTGTTCCATTATTTCGTTTGGAAGCCTTCCATTGAATAGTTCTTTAGACAAGCCCCTCAAATACCTCATAATTGCCCAAGTTCCAGCCTTTATCATACCATACATGAGTACCTTCATTGGAGGTCCAAATGATTTGTTTCTAATGATTATTGGTATGATATCATTTATGACTCGCAAATTATGTTCCCAACATTTCCAAAATAAGGTAAATTGTGCTTCGTTTAGGTTACCAAAGTGCATAGAATTCTTTTCATTAAAGTCCTGGTAAAGTAGAGGAGCAACAAGACCACGCATTCGTGTTTGTTTGAAATCCTCAACTAGATCTATCGTGTATTTTGTTTCGTCAGGGGTCTCATCTGGCCATCCTATTATGAGAGTTGCCGCAGGGAACCAATGATTCTGATTTAAGACCTTGGCACCTTCTCTTACTATCCAACCCCATTCATCTGTAGAGAAAGGTTTAGTCTTCACCCCAAGATGTTTTTTTACCATTCTTGGTGCAACAGTTTCTATTCCCAAGTTTGTTGCAAGCCATTTTTCATTACTCATTCCATTAATTTCTGACATGTCGTGTAACAATTTTGGATCAGCGCAAACCGCAGAAAACGTCATGTGAGTTGTACCAACAAATCTTGCACCAAGTGATTTTAATCCCTTCCACAATCCGATTATTGCATCATAGTTTGGTTGAAAGTTTCGGTTATCACAGCCATAAAGTAGCATTTCATCTGAATGTAACCAGATCGAATCAAAACCATAATCAAGATTTATCTTTGCTTCATGTTGTAATCTTTCTAAAGGTAAATCTTTTTTTGATCTCTTATTGACATCACAAAAGTCACAGCCTCGTCCACATCCACGCATTGCCTCGATCAATGAATTTACTGTAGGACCTTGGATAATCGGAATGTTTTGAATATTTTTAACAAAACAATGCATTAATTCTGGAGCATCGCCTTTTTCTAAATCATGAAATAAATCAAGTGCAAGCTCATCTGCTTCACCTACAACAACAGTATCAATTCCATGAATTTTCATTCTATCGGTTTTTGCAAGTTCCCATGCACCATTTCCACCAACAACAACATGAAAATTATATTTTTTCTTTAACTGAATAATACTAGCACACATTCTTTTGAATTTCATTGCAACATACGAAAGTTTCTCTGGCGACATTGTTGTGGTAACTGGTGCCATACCAAGAGGATCCATAACATTAATTCCAACTACTTTTGTGTCTGGACCTATACATTTTGCAAGATGATCTGGTTGAGCCACAAAGACTTCGTCTCTATTGTATCCCTGTAGGAGAGCAGATTCTACTCTTCGTAAACCGACTTGGGCAACTTTGGCTTCACCAGTGACTGGATCGGTTTCTACACTTGGACAAAATACTTTATCGAAGACCCATTCAGGAAGAACTTCGTAAGGGCCACAAGCAATAAAACCATAAAGAAAATTACCTCGATAATTAGTCATTAGGCTACGGTCTGCAGTTAGGACTATCCTCTTACCAGCCATTCCTTGTCTTATTTTTTTACTATGATATAAATCGTTTAGGTCTTTATCTTCTGTTGATAGACTTTTTATTTTGACATATAAATCAGGGGGACATAGGTGTTATTGCTATGGGTATATCAGAACCAAGACATATAGAAAGTCATCAGAAGGAAACCAGCTCAATTAGAGATTTTGTGTTTGGTTTTGGGGATGGAATCAATACCTCTTTGGGCATTGTCGCAGGAGTTGGTGGTGCAGATGTTTCTTCAAACTTAATCATACTTGCTGCTATTGTAGCAATGTTCACCGGTGCAAAAGCCATGGCAGTACAAAATTATCTTGCAGTAAAATCACAAAGACAGATACTGCATTCAGAAATAGAACGAGAAAAATGGGAAATGGAAAATGTTCCAGAAGCTGAAAGACAGGAGATTGAAGATGTATACAGGGCAAAAGGATTTTCTGGAAATGATCTTGAATCCATCGTAAACAAGATAACTTCTGATAAAAAAGTATGGTTGGATACAATGCTTACTGAAGAATTAAAATTAAACTTGGAAATTATCGGTAGTCCTTTAAAAAGCGCATTTCGTATGTTCGGATCTTTTCTTGTAGGAGGAATATTACCAATTCTTCCATATTTCTTTGCACATGGTTATGTACCATTACTTGTTGCAATAGCAATCAGTCTATCTGCATCATTTGTAATAGGAGCAGTCAAGTCGAAACTTGCCAACCTTAGTATCATTCGGGGTGGATTAGAAATGGCAGGACTTGGCACAGGCATTGCATTGATAGGATATGGAATAGGTTCTGAATTGGCAAATATTGGAATACTTAAAACCTAGTCTTTTTTCTGGCACTTCTATTTGCAATGTTTGCTGCAATAGCTCCTGCCCCTATACCATTGTCAATATTTACAACTGAAAGACCAAGAGTACAACTTTGCAACATAGCCGCAAGTGCTGCAACTCCTTTTTCTCCATAACCATATCCAACTGATGATGGTACTCCTATTACTGGTATATCTACAAGAGAAGAAACTATTGAGGCAAGAGCCCCTTCCATTCCAGCAACAACAACAATTGCATTGACCTCTGATCTTATCATTTTTTTTATTATAGGGAAAAGCCTATGTAATCCTGCTATACCCACATCATAGCTGCAAGTACATACACAACCCATTGCTTCTGCCATCAATCTGGCTTCTTCAGCTACACCAATGTCAGAAGTTCCTCCAGTCAATATTCCAACATGACCTCCAGAAGTTTTTGTCATTTTTTTATAAAATATAATCGAGGTGGTATTTTTCCCAAGCTTGGTTTTTATTTTATTTTCATTTGAAAAAGATATAATTTTTTTAAAATCATTTTTGTGAATTCTTGATACCAGTACAGGATCAGATCGTGAAATGGCTGCAAGTAATATTTTTTTTAAATCTACTAGTTGTTTTTTTTCTGCAAAAATTACTTCAGGAATACCACGCCTAAATTTCCTACCCACATCCAATTTTGCAAAATCTTCAATTTTTTCTATGGAGTATATGGAAAGGAGTTTTTGTGCTTTAGTCACAGAGATCTTTCCAATCTTGAGTGATTCTAGTATTTCTATAAGGTTCAATGATAATTGTAATCCTTGTTGTAGTTAAAAATTTAATCAGAGTTCTAGGTCAGAAATGGCTGTCTTGACGCTCTCTATTCCTTTTTTGAACAATTCTTTTTCTTTAGAATCAAGATCTAATTCGATAATCTTTTCGACACCGCCTTTACCAATAACTGCAGGCACACCAATAGTAACATCGGAATAACCATATTCTCCATCAAGATACGTTGCCACTGGAATTACCTGTTTTGTATCTCTAACTACGGCTTTAATTATAGCTGAAATTGCATTTCCAGGCGCATGTACAGTCGCACCTTTTAATTCTATGACTTTGGATGCTACATGTCGTGTGTCTTGTACAATCTCATCAAGTTTTTGTTTTGAGAGAAGTGATGTAAGTTGAATTCCAGATACAGTTGAATATCTTGCAAGTGGCAACATATTCTCACCATGCTCACCTATTACCAGTGCTCGTATCGAATCTCGAGAAAAACCTGTTGCCTGGTGAATGAATTGCATAAATCTTGATAAATCAAGCATTCCACCCATTCCAAATACTCTGTTCTTTTGAAATCCAGATATTTTGTAAGTAAGATATGCCATTGGATCAAGAGGATTTGTAACTGGAATAATCATAGAATCCTTTGCGTATTTTTTTATGTTCTCTACAACGCCTTTGACAATAGAGGCATTAATTTTTAAAAGATCCATTCTTGTCATCCCTAGTTTTCGTCCAGAACCTGCAACAACAACAACAATGTCAGAACCTTTCATTTCAGAATAATCGTTTGAACCACGGATATTCACATCAATTCCCTTTTCTGAAAGCATGTGGTTAAGGTCCATTGCTTCTCCTTGTGGAAGACCTTGGACTACATCTAAAAGAAGAATTTCATCTGAAAGTTTTCTTAGAGCAGTAAAGAGCGCAGCGGCACCGCCGACTTTACCAGAGCCTACAATAGTAATCATAAACAGGCGTGAATTTAATCGTTAATTAAACTTCACTATTGATAAAGTCGTAAGGAGATTTGTATAAAATGAATCCTTTGAATTTGTTAAAAATTACTTGAAATCACTCATGAATTAAAATTACAATTTATATGCATTCTTATGAGTTTACAATTCTATGGTGTTAATAATAGATCCACAGGTTGCTGGAATTTCAGGAGATATGCTACTTTCGGCTTTGATCAACATAGGTGCAAATAAATCAAAAGTAATTAATGGCATACACACCTCAGAGAATTATCTTCCGGGATCTAAAATCCAAAAAGCCGACTTTGAAAAAATTGTCAAGCATGGCACAGAAGCAACTCAAATTATACTTGACATAAAAGAAAATACTCATGAGCGCAGAGGCACTGATATTCAAGAATGCATACTACTAACCTCAGACAAAATTGGTCTTTCAGAACAAGCCAAAGTTTTTGCGAAAGAAAGTATTCGATCTCTGATAAAGGCAGAGTCGAAAATTCATGGAGAACCTGTAGAATCTGTTCACTTTCATGAGGCGTCAAGTATCGATACTGTAGTTGATATTATTGGATCTGCAATCGCTTTAGACGATTTGAATTTTTTCTCAGAAGAAATAATTTCTATGCCGGTAGCGGTAGGTGGTGGCACCCTTACATTTTCACATGGAATTGTATCAAATCCTGCTAGTGCAATTTTAGAAATTTTTCGAAATTCTGATATTGTAATATCTGGAGGACAAGTTAAAGAAGAACTCACTACGCCTACTGGAGCAAGTCTTCTTGTCAATCTAGCAGATAGTTGTTCGGAATTTTATCCTTCAATCAGAGTAAAATCTATCGGATATGGTGCTGGCAAGAAAAACTTTGATGGGTTCCCAAATGTACTTAAAATTGTACAGGCTGAGAAAACAGATCAATTTCAACAAGACACCGTTCAAATACTTGAGACAAATCTAGATGATGTTTCTGGTGAAGTTTTAGGTCATATGATTGACAAGATAATTGCAAAAGGAGCAAAAGACGTTACAGTAGCTCCTGCTATAACAAAAAAAGGCCGACCCACAAATCTAGTTTCTATAATATGTGATTCTAGTTCAGTGAATACTGTTCTTGATACGCTAATCTCTGAAACAGGAACATTAGGAATTCGAATCAGATCCTCTGCTAGATTTGTCGTTCCGAGGGTAAAGATTTCCGTTCCTGTAATAATTCATGGAAAAAGCTTTACAGTAAGATGTAAAATGGTAAAGAATCAAGATATTGTAAAACACTTCAAAGTGGAAGCATTGGATGTACAGTCAGTCGCAGATTCACTCTCAATATCATTTAAAGATGCAAATGAGTTTATTCGGACTGAGATTAAACAGAAGTTGAATTTGAAATGACGAAGCTTGATGAATTAATTAATTGGTTTAACGGACAAGCCAAAGTCCTTGTTGCACTATCAGGAGGAGTAGACAGTGCACTTGTTGCTTATGCAGCACATAAATCACTTGGAAATTCAGCAATTGCAGTAACAGCTGATTATAAAACACTTGCACATGAAGAATTAGAATCTGCAGAAAAAATTTGTTCTGAAATCGGAATCAAACATATTATGATTCAATATAATGAACTTGAAAATCCTAAATTTGTAAAAAATGACAACAATAGATGTTTTCATTGTCGTACAGAGCTCTCAGAACATCTTAAAGAAATTTCCAAAAAAGAGAATGCAAATATCATAGTGGACGGTACTAACCTTGATGATCTCGGAGAATACAGACCTGGAATAAAGGCTCTAAAAGAAAATGGTGTGAAGAGTCCACTTGTGGAGATTGGGTTTACAAAAGATGAGATTAGAGAAGATGCAAAAAAAGTTGGTTTATCAGTATATGATAGGCCATCAAACTCCTGTCTTGCTTCCCGTATTCCTTGGGGACAAGAAGTGACAGTAGAAAGACTAGCAAGAATCGAGATGGGAGAAATTATGGTCAAACATTTTTTTGGAGTGCGACAGGTTCGCGTGCGTGATTTTAACGGGACTGCTAAAATTGAAGTAGGACGTGAAGAAATTTGTTTGCTTTCGGATCAAACCAAGTTATCAAAACTTATTGAAAATCTAAAACGAATTGGATTCATATCTGTAATTGTAGATCCAGAGGGTTACCGACCAGGAAAACTTAACGTGATAGTGGATTGATATATCTCGATAACGCTGCATCAACTCCAGTACATGAAAAAGTTATTGAAGAGATGATTCCTTATTTCAAAGAACAGTATGGAAATCCATCATCAATTCATAAGTACGGTCGTCTTGCTAGTACAGCAATTCAAACTGCAAGAAAAAGAATTGCGTCTTTGATAAATGCAGAAAATAATGAAATTCTTATAACGTCTGGAGGTACGGAATCAAATAATACTGCACTTTATGGAATTACACATCATAATAAGGGCAAACATATCATAACGTCAGCTATAGAACATGATGCAATATTAGAGCCATGTAAGCGTCTTGAAGAAGAAGGTTTTCAGATAACATATCTACCTGTAGACAAGTATGGTCTTGTAAATCCTGAAGATGTTGAAAAGGAAATATCGTCTGATACATGCCTTGTCAGCATAATGTTTGCAAACAATGAAGTTGGTACCCTTCAACCAATCAAAGAAATTGGAAAAATTACACATGAAAAAAAAGTTGCATTTCATACAGATGCGGTACAGGCAGTTGGAAAAATACCAATCGATGTAAAGGAACTTGGCTTAGACTTGTTATCAATATCATCTCATAAGATAAATGGGCCAAAAGGAGTCGGTGCGCTATACATTAGAAAAGGCGTCACAATAGATCCTCTCATCTTGGGCGGAGGTCAAGAAAATGGTCTAAGATCAGGAACAGAAAATGTGGCAAGCATAGTAGGCTTTGGCATGGCATGCCAACTTGCAAAAGACAACATGATACAAAACTACGAATATTTTAGAAATTTAGGGATGGAGCTAGTCTCTGAAGTTTTAAAAGAAATTCCACACACCAAACTTAATGGACATCCGGAAAAAAGGATACCAAATAATATTCATTTTACATTTCTTGGTTTAAATGGCGAAGATCTAATAATCAAGCTTGATGAAAATAAAATTGCTGCCTCAACAGGTTCAGCTTGCTCTGTCAAAGTACAAAAAGCATCTCATGTTCTAAAAGCCATGGGGTTTTCTCATGAACAGATAACAGGATCTCTACGTTTAACTATCGGAATAACAAACACAGAGAACGAAATTAATGAGACTGTTCAAGTTTTAAAAAAAGTGGTAAAAGAATTACGTGCAGTTTCTCCATACAAAGAAAAATATAATTTTTAGATACGTCTAGAACGAAAATAAAATACTGAAAAATTTTGTAACATTCTACGTTCTTTAAATAGTTATTTTGAAACAACATCCACACTATATTTTGTTTTTTGTGCAAGTGGTAATGCAACTCCCATTTTGTCCCATACAAAAATTTCTATCGTGTATTTGCCTGGAAATTCAGGAATCCAAGAGATTTCTGCCGTTTTTTTGCTACCTGGGTCAATATTTCCATCTATCAAGTTGAGGTACACAACTTTGTCGTCCTCATTTTTTACTTGTACAATATAAGAATAACTTTGCGTCTTTTGATTATCGTTAT
>Ga0209160_1004291_pt1 | contig 11402 bp, 9 predicted proteins | sample GraSoiAngelo_153_FD_186167 | JGI IMG/M metagenome (GOLD analysis project Ga0209160, IMG submission 186167) | Grasslands soil microbial communities from the Angelo Coastal Reserve, California, USA - 14_1009_12_40cm (SPAdes) (version 2) | ecosystem: Environmental > Terrestrial > Soil > Grasslands ...
GGGGGGGGGGGGGGGGGGGGGGGGGGGGGGGGGCGTCCGCAGGAGCCGTGCGGCGCGTGCCGATCCTGCCGCTTGGTGCTCTCGCTGCAGCATCCGGACGTGCACTGGTTCGTGCCCATCGAGCTGAGCAAGCGCACCAGCAGCGGCGCCGATGCCGACAAGCAGGTCGATCTCGCCGCCGACGCGCTCGCGGACGAAATGGCCGTTCGGCGTGAGCAGCCGTTGTATCCGCCGGTGGCAGGACTGGCGAGTCATCCGATCGCCTCCGTGCGGTTGTTACTCAGGCGACTCGCGCTCACGCCGGCGATGGGCCAACGGAAGGTGTTCATTGTTGGCGATGCGGAGCGCCTGATCCCGCAGATTGGAACGGAGGTCGCAGCGAACGCGTTGCTCAAGGCGCTCGAAGAGCCGCCCGCGGATTCGGTGATCATTATCACGGCCGCCGATCCCAATGCCCTGCTTCCGACGATTCTTTCGCGTGTTGTGCTCGTTCGTGTGGCACGAATCGACGACAGTGCCGTGACAGCTTTCGCGCAGCAGACACTCGAAATTGAGAGTAAAGAAGAGCTACATCAACGAGTTACAGCTGCGGCAGGGTGCATTGGCAAGCTCTTTGCAACGGATGCCCCCCGTTTCGGGGGCGCACAGCTGGCAGCTCGGTTCACCGAAGCTCCGTTGGTGTTCGCGCTTGGTCAGGTGCCGTTTCAAGCGCGCGGGGGCTTCACCGATATGCTCGACGTGCTGGCCGATCGCCTGCGCGACGAGGCAAAGCGCGGTGGCGACACCGACAAGCTCGTCGAAGCAATTGCCTTGGTAATGGATGCCCGCGATGTCGCGCAAGGCAACGTGAACCCGCAGCTCCTCGCTGCCGTACTGGCTGAGGACCTTCACGGGACGCAGCGGTCATGAAGCTGTCGCATCTGGATCAGGCGGGCCGAGCTCGGATGGTCGACGTCGGCGATAAGCCGCTGATGGATCGCACGGCAGTGGCGACCGGCACGATTCGCATGACGCGCGAGGCGTTCCAGCAAGTCGCCGATCAGGCGGTCGCCAAAGGCGACGTCCTGGCGGTGAGCGAGGTAGCGGGAACGCTGGCGGCAAAGAAGACGGCGGAGTTGATCCCGCTCTGCCATCCGCTGGGCCTCGACCATGTCGAGGTCGAGACGAGCCTGGAAGAGTCGCTGCCCGGCGTGCGTGCCCGGGCGACGGTGCGGTCGGTTGGACGCACTGGAGTTGAAATGGAAGCGCTGACGGCCGTCGCGGTCGCTCTGCTCACCGTGTACGACATGGTGAAAGCGGTGGATGCGGCGATGGTGATTGGGGATGTGCAGCTCGTCGAGAAGAAAAAGGCTCCGCGCGATGATTGACGGGAGCTTGACGCAGGTGCGGCATGCTTTACTCGCGGAGAGTCGCGTAAACAGGGAGGAGTATGCAGACGAAAACTCAACGTTTGATTGTACGCGGCGGAATAATCGTGCTGGCCGCTCTGCTCGTCAGTACCGTGGGCGGATGGGCCGGCAGCACGACCACCGATGCTGCGCGCGCGCCCGCTTCGGGCACCGAGCTCCTCGGTGAACTGCGGTCGCTCCGGCAGCAGCTCGACGCCAAGCAGGGCGAGCTCGAAGTCGCCCGGCTGCAGCTCGACCGTGTCGATGCCATCATGCAATACTCGACGCACTACCGGCTGCCCGCCGACATGGCGACGGCCGTCTACGACGTCGCGCTGAGCGAGGGCATCGACCCCGGCCTGGCGTTCCGTCTGGTGAAAGTCGAGTCGGGGTTCAACCCGCGCGCCACCAGCCACGTCGGCGCAATCGGGCTGACGCAGGTGCTCCCGAGCACCGCGCGGCTGTACGAGCCGGGTCTGACTACACAGCAGCTGTACGATCGGGATACGAACCTGCGGATCGGCTTCCGCTACCTGCGAGACCTGCTGGATCGCTACCCGGCGAACATGCAGTTGGCGCTACTCGCCTATAACCGTGGCCCCGCCAAGGTCGAGCAACTCCTCGGCGCCGGTCGCGACCCCGCGAACGGGTATGAGGTGGAAGTTATGAAGGGATTCCGGCACCACTAACCACGGGTGCCGGTTGCTTACCGGCTTGGAATCCGCAGCACTTCGCCGGGCCGGATCACACTCCGCATCGTCAAATCGTTGGCGTCGAGTAAGGCGGCAAGCCCGACACCGTGCTGGCGCGCGATCGTGCTGGCCGTTTCACCCGGCGCGACGCGGTGTTCCGTTTCACTGTCGATCGGGCCGTAACGTGAAGAAACCCGGCGAATGCGAACGCGAGGCTCCGGCGGAACGCTCCAGGCTCCACGCGGGACCACGCGACCACTCACGGGCACAATGATCCGCTGGCCGACGCGCAGGGCGTGAGCCCGCAGGTGCGGATTGGCGAGCTGCAGCATCGTGACGGTCACGTTGTAGCGCTGCGCGATCCCGGACAGCGTCTGACCCCTCGCGACGTAATGATCGACGAAGGTCACGCGCTCGTTGATCGGCAGATCCGCATACCGCTGGGCCACTTGAGCACCCGTGCCGCGCGGCACCCGGACAGTGACCTCCCGTCCCGGCGGCGTAATGCCGCGGACGAATTGGGGGTTCAGCTCGAGCATCGCGGCCACCGACGTGTCGGCCAGCCGGGCGATCACGTCAAGCCCGGTAGCATCGGGAATCGAGACCTCGTCGAAGACGAGGGGCGGCAGGCGCTGGATATCGGTGAACCCGTAGTGCGCCGGTTGCTTCGCGATCAGCGCCGCGGCGATGAGCTTGGGTACGTAGTCGCGCGTTTCACGCCGTACGTTGCGGTGACTGGCGATCTCGAAGAAAGTCTGATCATCCACGGTATCGGACTCGCCACCCCCGGGCAGCCGGCGAATCGCCCGCTCGATCCGGCCCGCGCCCGCATTGTACGCGGCGGCCGCCAAATACACGCTGCCGAGCCGCTGCACGAGGTCCTGCAGATGGTTGGCGGCGGCGTCGGTCGCCTTGAAGGGATCGCGCCGCTCGTCGACCCAGGGATCGATCTGCAGCCCGTAATTCCGCCCCGTCGAGGACATGAACTGCCACATCCCCACGGCACGCGCGCGGCTCACCGCCGTATTGGACAGCCCGCTTTCGATGAGCGTGAGATACACGAGGTCTTCCGGCAGTCTCCGGGCCCGTAAGCGCTCGCGGATCATCCCCTCGTAACGGCCCAGCCGGGACAGCCAGATCTCAAAGCGATCGCGCGAATCGAGCTGGAAGAACTCCAGGTACTCGAGCACCCGGCGATTGCCCGCATAATTGGACACGTCGATGTCGAACGTGGCCGCCGAGGCCTCCGCGCCGAACAGCTGCTCGGCCTCCTGACGCACGTCCTCGCCACGCAGCGGGACGTTGGTGCGCAGCGCCGAGACCGAATCGGGACTGCGAGCGTGGAGACTGTCCAGCGCCGACTGATCGGCGGCCGAATCGCGCGCGAGGTTCGCCAGCGCGGTACCGAGCTGCGCAATCGCGGCAGTGTCGGTCGTGGTGGGCGGGGGGGAACTCGGGGAAGAGGCGGCCGCCACCGCACCGGCGGGCGCAATATGGCCGGCAGAGGCGCACGCGGCGCTCAGCGCCGCGACGCCCATCATCGCCATCGAAACCGCCATGCGTCGTTTCATCGTGTCGCCAAGTAATTCCCGAGTAATCGGTTCGTCGCGTTCAGTACTGCAAGTGCCGCGCCACGCGGCGGATCCGTTTCCGTCAAACACGACCCTACCAACCGGGTCGCTTCGTCAGCGCGCGCCGACAGCGACACGATGACGACCGTCGCATCGAACGCCCGCACCGCTTTGACGCCCAGCAGCTCGAACGTGAGCCGCGGCTGGACGGCCTGCTCTAACGCGTTCACGGCTGCAACTGCGCAGCAGCGCAGCTCGCCGGTTTGCGACGAGACGCCGTCCGATGACCCCTCGAACCGCCGCCCGTCCGACCACGTCAGTACGACCTTCGCCCGGCAGCGGCCATTGGCGAGCCGCTGAAACCCGAACTCCTGAAACCGCAGGCGCTCGTCGGGCACGGAGCGGCCTCAGTCGAAGCGAACTTCGATCTGCTGCTTCAGCGTACTGCCCGAGTCCTGCGCCGCTTCCACGACGTCCACCTCGAGTCGGGGTCGACCCTGCGCATCGCGTTCCGCTGAGATGAGCAGAATCAGCCCGCTGTCGAACTCCACTTTTACGTGCCGAACGTCCGAGCGCACCGTGACATGCTTGACCGTCTCACCCCGCAGCCGCGTGACCGCTCCCACGACGCGCCGCAGATCCTGCAAGTCGGCGCTCATGCGAGCCGTTCGGCAAGAACTTGCGACAACGCGGCGTCCGGAATCCGTTCAGCCTGGATGAACAGCGATGACTTCGAAGTGGCCTCCAACGGGTACGGCGTCCAGAACGACTGGCGTCGACCTTCCGACGCCGCGCGAAACGACAGTACGAGTTGCCACGCCGCCGTGTTCGCGCGACGCTCGGCGACCGCGTCCACATGCCAAACTTGATCCCCGTGCGCGATCACCCGCCATGACATGGCTCACCCCCACCGGGGAAGGCGTCCAAAGGGCCAACAATATTGGGGTTAGCTACTTCTCAGTCAATGGGTTAAGTCGCTTTTGACGCTCAATCGTCGCGCGTGACGTAGGCACGGAACCGCGTCGCCAAATCGCGCGTCACCGGACCGGAAGTGCCCTTCCCGATCGCGCGACCGTCGAGCTTCGAGATGCCGACCACTTCCGCCGCTGTCCCGGTCAGAAAGACTTCATTCGCCGTGTAGAGGTCGTAGCGGTTCATCGGCAACTCTTCGATTCCGTAGCCCGCTTCGCGCGCGAGCTCAATCACCGTATCACGCGTGACGCCGCGCAGAATGCCGGCGTACGGCGGCGGCGTGCGCAGCGTACTGTTCGTGACCGCGAACAGATTCATGCCGCTCGCTTCGGCGACGTATCCGGCAGAGTCGAGCATGATGACTTCGTCGACGCCGCCGGCGATGCCTTCGACTTTGGCGAGGATGTGGGAGAGGTAATTCAACGATTTGACACGGGGCGACAGCGCCTCGCGATGGTGAATCGGCGTGGCGGCAGTCAGCGCAGTCAGTCCTTTTTCATAGCGATCCTGCGGCCACAATTTGATCGTGTCGAAAATGCAAAAGATCGTTGGCTTGGCGCATTTGCGCGGATCGAGCCCAAGGTCCCCAACGCCGCGCGTCACGACCAACCTGATGTAGCTGTCTTTCAGCCCGCTCTTCGCGACCCCTTCCTCGACCATGCGGCCCATGGCGTCCCGCTCCATGGGAATCTCGAGCCAGATCGCTTTCGCGGAACTGTAGAGGCGGTCGAGGTGAGCATCGAGGCGGAAGACGCGGCCGCCGTAGGACCGGATGCCCTCGAAGACGCCGTCGCCGTACAACAGCCCGTGGTCGAACACAGAGACGACCGCGCTGGCGCGGTCGTACCATGTCCCATCGATCCAGACGACGGAGGGCATCGCAGGGAATCTGCCCTGGATGCCCTCCCATGACAACAGGGCGCTAGGCGTTCTTTATCGTCTTCGTAACCTCATCCCAGGTGACGCCAGTCTTCCGGAAGTAGGACTCGTTCGCCATATGACACGCGAGCGCGGCATTGTGGCCGAACACGACGTCCTCCGTCACAGGTTTCCGGGTACGCACGGCGTCAAAGTAGGTGGTGAGATGCGGGGGCTCTTCGTCGAAGTCGGGCCCGCGAATCGCAATGGTTTCCTCCATGCGCTCCTGCCCCGGCTTCGGGTCATGCTCCTTATGCCACTGCTGTTGGTAGGCCTCGCGCAGCGCCCGCGGGTAGCTGCCGGTATAGTAGCTCGGCCAGTTGTCCTCGCCGGTCTGTGGGGAGAAATGAATCTCCGAGCCCGTCACCTCCATCAAGCCCTTGGAGCCGTGGAAGCGGTAGGACTCGGGCGCCTCTGTTCCGAGATTGAGCCGCATCGTCACGGGCAAGTCGCCGTAGTAATAGATCACGACGTGCACGTCGGGCATGTTGCGGCCGTCTTTCCAGCGGCGGATGCCGCCGACGGATGCCGCCTGCGTCGGCGGCTGATTCATTCCCGTCATGAACAGCATGCCGCTGATCAAGTGAACCAGCAGATCGCCCGCCAGGCCGGTGCCGTACTCTTTCCAGCAGCGCCAGCGCGCGAAGATCTTGGGATCGAAGGGCCGTTTCGGGACGGTCCCCTGCCAGGTGTCCCAGTCGAGCGTCTGCGGCGAGAGATCGGGCGGCGGCGGATACTCCCAAGCGCCGGTGGGGTCGTTACGGCCGAGCCATCCTTCGATCATCATCATCTCGCCGAGCATGCCCTGCGCGATCATTTCTTTCGCCTTCGCGCAGATCTGCGAGCTGACGCGCTGCGAGCCGATTTGTACGATGCGGCCACTCTTCTTCGCGGCGTCGACCATCGCCACACCGTCGGCGGCGCTGTGCGACATCGGTTTCTCGCAGTAGATGTCCTTCCCGGCGCTGACGGCATCGACGACGACCTGCTTGTGCCAGTGATCGGGAACGGCGGCCACGATGCAGTCGATGTCCTTGTTGCCCAGCAACTCCTGGTAGCGGCGCGTGACTGGGAGATCCGGCCGCACGATCTCACGCGCGAGCGTGTGACGGCCATCGTAGAGGTCGGCGGCGCCAGCGCATTCGACGCCGGGCAGCTGAATGGACGTCGCCAGCAGACCGCTGCCCTGCATGCCCACTCCGACCATCCCGAACCGCACGCGATCGCTCGGAGCAACGCGGCGTACGCCGAGCCGTTTGGCGGCAAAGGAGGCGCCGGCTGCGGCCGCGCTCGTCTCGAGGAATTCGCGACGGGACCAGTTCTTTTTGCTCATAGGGCTCTCCCGTGAGGTGCAAGTTGAGCCGTCTAAAATGGGGTGCGAACCGGAGGGGGCGGAAGGTGGGAGTGAGCCGGCCGGGGATCGAACCCGGGACCTACGGATTAAAAGTCCGTTGCTCTACCAACTGAGCTACCGGCTCAACGGTGGCCGAAAGATAGCGGCGCGCGTTACGTTTTGCCTCAGATGAGGGCGCCTCGTTCCAATCCTATCTCCAGCGTTTCCGACACCGCCCGTTGGGTCGCGATGTACCGAGCAATGGAAAGCGAGCGCCCAGATGCCTTGTTCCGGGATCCGTACGCGCGTCGTCTAGCCGGACCGACTGGCGACCAGATTCTCGCATCCATGCCGCAGGGCCGCCGCTGGGCGTGGCCGATGATCACCCGCACCGCGGTGATGGACGAGATCATCATGCGGCTGGTCACCGAACAGGGAGCCGATACGGTCCTCAACCTCGCCGCCGGTCTCGACGCCCGGCCCTACCGCCTGAATCTCCCCGCGGAGCTGCGGTGGATCGACGTGGATCTCGAGGGAATTCTCTCGTACAAAGAAGCGGCGCTCGCGGGGGAGCGGGCGAACTGCAGAATCGAATTCGTCACAGCCGATCTGCGCGACCAAGCAACGCGCCGCGCGCTGTTCCAACGCGTGGGCGCCAGCGCCCGACGCGTGCTCGTGATCTCGGAGGGGTTGCTGGTCTACCTCACGCCGGAAAACGTGTCGTCGCTCGCCACCGACCTCGCGGCGCCTCCGGCGTTTCGCTGGTGGCTCATCGACCTCAGCTCTCCGCAATTGCTCGAATGGCTGCGGCGCACGTGGGGCAACCAACTGCAGTCGGGAAACGCGCCGATGATCTTCGCTCCCGCGGAGGGATCTGCCTTCTTCGCGCCTGCGGGATGGAGGGAGGCCGAGTACCACGCGATGCTCGACGCCGCCGTGCGGTTGCATCGCGCGCCGAAGATGGCGTGGCTGTGGAAGGTGCTCGGACTGCTCGCGCCGAAGAAACGGCGCGAGCAGTTCAAGAGATTTTCAGGCGTGGTGCTACTCGAACACAGCCCGCCGGTCTAGAACAGCCAGCGCACTCCTGCCTGAAGCTGGCGCGGGTCTCCCAGCCCGCTGCGAATCGTGCCGTCGAAATTGAAGAGCAAATTGCCGTAGGACGGATCCCGGAAGTTGTCGGTCCCGAGCAGGTTGAACACTTCGACGATGGCTTCGAGCTCTCCGCGCGCGCTCACCGTGAACGGACGCGAGAAGCGCACATCCCACGAGACGTACTGGTTGTCTTTGCGGAGCGTGTTGCGCTGCAAAACGGTCGCGCCGGTTGGACCGCAGACGCGGTCTGCCGCTACGGTGGCGCGTTGTCCGGCCGGGGGCGCGAACGGATTGCCCGCCCACGGACCGCAGCTCGCCGAAATCGGCTGCGCGGAGTAGTAGCTCAGGCGGTTGTTCATGTACAAGCCACCCGGCAGCTTCACCAAGGCCCAACCGTTGACACGGTGCCGCTGATCGCGATCGCTCCAGTTGTACTCGGGCGCCAGCTTGTTCGCCTGCGCGTACCGGAGCGTAAATGGATCGCGCTCGTTATCGTCGTCCGACTTATCAAATGAAAGGGTGTAGTTGACCTGGAACTGGAAATTGGGATCCAGCACACGCTTCAGCCCGATCGTGAAGCCGTTGTAGCGCGACTTCGCCGATGACTCGACAGTCGTCAACGTCGCAATGCCGTTCGTCCCGCCCGGCGGCAAACCTGCGGACCACGGGCTGCCGAAGGCCGCGTCGTTGCGGTTGATGAACCGTGTCAGATGGTCGGTCCGAGCGTGGGTGTAGCTCAGCAGCAGGCCGAAATCCGCTCCCAGTTGCCGCTCGTACGCCACGGTGACGTTTAAGGTGCGCGGATTCTGGAAGTTCTTATCGAACACGAACACGTCCGGGAAGAACACGGAGCTTGCTGCCACGGAATCGGGCAGCAAGCTGCCGAATCCAGGCACCGGCCCGAGCACTCCCGTGAGCGCGCTGTTGCGGAAATACGTGAGCCCGTTCGAGCCGTTGGTGCTGCGGCTCGAAGCAAGGTTCAATCCCGGAATTCGTGCGTAGTACAATCCCGCACTGGCGCGGAAGACCTGACGCCCGTCGGCCTGAGGATCGAAAGCGATCCCCAGCCGCGGCTGCCACATCTTCTTGTCGGACGGGATCGTGCCGTCAGAGGGGAACGTGTAGGTTCCCGTGCCATTCGTCACCGTCTTGCCGATGAACGGCGCGAAGAAGACCTGACTCGGTGGGGTGATCGGATCGGGCTCGAGCTGTGCCTCCCAGCGCAACCCGTAGTTCAGCGTCAGGCGGGAGTTCGGTTTCCAGGTGTCCTGGATGTAGAGCGCAATCTCGTTTTGCGGAATCTGCTGCGTTCCCGAGCTGCGCACATTCTGATCGACGCCGGCCTGTTGCAGGTACAGCAACACCGGGCCGCTAACGGTCTGCGCACCCGGACAAGTGTAGTTGGTGCCGGTGGCGCCACCGGAGCATTCGACATACGTCGAGTCGCGAAGATAGTTCAGGAATCCGTTCACCGAGCCGAAGATGTAGCGGCTGTTGGCGAACCCGATGAACGTCTGGACTGAGTTCACGTGATTGTATTCGCCGCCCACTTTGAAGAGGTGGGTGCCCTTGACGTACGACAGGTTGTCGAGCAGCTGTACCCGCGTGTCGTAATAGGCGATCGGCAGGAAGAACGGCAGGCCGAACCGAAAATGGTTCGCAAAATCCATCGCCACGTCAGGGAACGGACGAGCCGCCGGCGGGTCCGCGCGGTTCGGGCCGAGCAGCGACGACCGGGCGCCATCGTACGGACGGGGCCGGTCTTCGCGCGAATACTGGAAGCGAAACTCGTTCGACGCCTGCGAGGAGAGATAGGACACGAGACTGCCGTTGACGGCGTTGGAGTGATCGCGTTCCAACCCGTTGGCGCTGCGGGCCCACGTGTCGACGTCGAACGTGCCGTTTTTCTGCTCGGACCAGGTGTAGTTGTACTTGAGCGACAGCATGTGGCGGTCCGACAGACGGAAATCCAATTTGGTCAGCAGCGCACGGGCACCGTTGGTGCGGGAAATCGACCCGAAATCGCCCCGCAGGGCGCCAGCATACGCGGTGTCCATCCAAGTACGCAGCGAGTCGAACGCGGCGCTCGCCGGCCGCGAGCGCTGCTTCACCTCATCGTAAATCTGCTGGTCGTAGGCGACGAAGAAGAATGCGCGATCGCGCTTCAGGGGTCCGCCGAGGGTGAAGCCGAACTGGTGCTGACTGAAGTCGGGCTCGAACGTCACTCCGGAATGGACTGGGGTGCCCGACAGAGCGGCCGACTTCCCGAAATAGTGCACCGAGCCGCGCAGCTGGTTCGTTCCCGACTTCGTAATCACGTTCACGAAACCGCCCGATGACCGGCCGAATTCCGCGTTGGCACCGCCCGATACGACCACTATCTCCTGTACAGCATCGAGATTGAACGTAAACGCCGGTCGCTGACCACCTCGTTGCTCGCCGAAAAACGGGTTGTTGAAGTCGGCGCCGTCCACCGCGACGTTGTTGTGGATGCCTTTCTGCCCGGCGACCGTCAACTCGTCACCATCGGGCCCCTGGACAATGGCCACCTGGGGCGTCAGCAGCGTGAGATTGAGGTAGTTGCGACCGTTGTTGGGCAGCCCGGCCACCGCATTGTTCGGTAACCGTGATGCCGCTTCCACTTGCCCGGCATCCACGACGGGCTGCGTGGCCTCCACCACGACGGCCTGGAGCTGCACGGCGGCGAGCGGCAGTGTCAGATCCACGGTCTGACCGACGCCCAGCCGCACATCGGCGCGCTTGGTTTCGCTGTAGCCGACCGCCCGCGTCGTCACGTCATAGACGCCGAGTGGCATCAGGGACGCGATGAACACGCCGCGCTCGTTGGTGGTGAGCTGCCGCCCGGTTTGCAACTCATGGAGCACGACCGACGCACCGGCGACCGGCGTTCCCGCCGGATCGGTGACGACGCCGCGAATAATGCCTGTGGTCGCCTGCGACTGAGCACTGAGAAAGAGTGGGAATGCGAGAGCCAGTACCACCGGCGCGAGGAGTCTGCGCAGCATGCTTCGGCCTCCGACGGGAAGGAAATGATGTTTTCGGGACGGCTAGCGTATCACGCATGAAGAGGGTCCGCAAGGCTTAGGTTTCAGGCAATGCAGAATGCTGAAATCGCCCGCCTGCTCGGCGAAGTCGCCGACCTATTGGAAATCTCCGCGGGTAATCCGTTCAAGGTCCGGGCGTATCGCAACGCGGCGCGGACCGTCGCCGATCATCCCGATCCGCTATCAGAGCTCGTCACAGACGAGGCGTTCGACCTCACCGACCTGCCGGGGATCGGCGGCGGTATTGCGAAAGAGATCACTGCGCTGCTCGACACGGGCACCCTGCCCCAGCGTCAGCAGCTCGTCGCGACCATCCCGCCCGGCCTGCTCGATCTGCTGCGGATCCCCGGCCTCGGCCCCAAGCGCGTCAA
>Ga0209160_1004292_pt1 | contig 11400 bp, 13 predicted proteins | sample GraSoiAngelo_153_FD_186167 | JGI IMG/M metagenome (GOLD analysis project Ga0209160, IMG submission 186167) | Grasslands soil microbial communities from the Angelo Coastal Reserve, California, USA - 14_1009_12_40cm (SPAdes) (version 2) | ecosystem: Environmental > Terrestrial > Soil > Grasslands ...
CGCGGCTCGATGTCACGCTGGCGCGCGACCGGGTGAAAGAATGGGCGCTCGAACTCAGGGTTCCGGCGCGCGCAACCTCGATGAGTTCAAGGACGCGCTGCAGCGCCTCGACTTCGGCGCGCAGAATTTCGTCTACGCCGATGTCGACGGCAACATCGCCTACTTCACCACCGGGGAATTCCCGTACGTGAGGATCTACAGGCGGGCGCGGTGAGCGGCGCTCCGCCGTGGTTCGTGCGCGATGGTACCGGCGTTTTCGCCAACGAGTGGCTGCCGGTGACCCATCGTCAGCCGCACCAGGCGAGCGCCTACGAAATCCTGCCCTTTAACGAGCATCCGCAGATCGAAAATCCGCCGGCAGGCTACTTCGTCAACGGCAACAACGACCCGGCTGGAGTGACGCGCGACAACAATCCTCTCAACCAGCTGCGGCCGGGCGGCGGGATTTCCTACCAGGCCTATTCGTAGAACCGCGCTTTCCGCGCCGCGCGCATCGACAAGAGGCTGCGCGAGCTGCTCGAAACCGGCGATCGGCGCGTCTCGTTCGAGGAGATGCAGGCGATCCAGGCGGACGTGGTCGTGCGCGACGGAGAGGTGCTCGCTCCCTACATCGTCAGGGCGTTCGACCGCGCGCTGTCAGATCCGGCTGCCGACGCGCAACTGCGTGCGCTCGCCTCCGACGCCGGTGTGGCGCAAGCCGTCGGACGGCTGCGAAGCTGGAGCGGTTGGACACCGACCGGTCTTGCGCAGGGCTACGACGAGAGCGACGCGCCGGGCGCGCTACAGACGCCATCGGCCAGCGAAGTGCAAGCGAGTATTGCGGCATCCATTTACGCCGCCTGGCGTTCACGCATTCTGTCGAGCGTAATCAACGGCACGCTTGGCGGTCTGCCGGCGCCCGACGATATGGACAGCCTGGCGGCGCTTCGCAATCTGCTGGATAACTTTTCGACCAGGGGCGGAATCGGCGTCTCGGGCGTCGATTTCTTCGCCGTGCCGGGAATCGCATCGGCTGCCGATCGGCGCGACTTCGTGATCCTCAGGAGCCTGCGCGCGGGCCTCGACCTGCTCGCTACGCCCGCCTTCTTCGGTTCAGCAAATCAGGACGACTATCGCTGGGGACGCCTGCATCGCGTCGTATTCGCGCATCCGCTTGGCTCGGTGTTCAGCATTCCTCCGGCAGGCGGTGCTTTCCCCGCACCGCTCGCCGGGGTGAGCGGCATTCCCACCGACGGCGGGTTCCAGACCGTCGATGCCTCGACGCATAACGCGCGCGGGCAGACCCCTGGCGATTTCATGTTCAAGGACGGTCCGGCCCATCGGACCGTGGTGGAGGCGCGTGCGGGCGCGATGCGCGCCGAATCGATCTGGCCCGGCGGCACCAGCGGCGTGCTTGGCAACCCGAATTACTTCCAGTTCCTCGAACGCTGGCTCACGAATGAAACCTTGACGCTGCGGCTCGGCAACAACGAAGTGGTGCAAGGGCGCGTCGCCGTCGAGAAGTACATTCCCGCCGAGCCGTAACAGCCCGGTTCACGTTCGACACAAGGGCGCCTTCGGGCGCCCTTTTCATGCCGGCACTATAATCGACTCCATGGGGACGATGCAGGAGCTGGGGACGATGGGGGCGGTCGAGCGCGGGGCGCGCATCGACCTTGCCGCCGCGTTCCGGCTCGCCGCACGGATGGACCTGCACGAGGGGGTCTGCAACCACTTCAGCCTGATGCTGCCCGACGGCAAGCGCTTTCTCCTGAACGGCTACGGGCTGCACTGGGGCGAGGTCACGGCCTCCAATCTTCTCGCGCTCGATGCCGAAGGCAACATCCTGGAAGGCGACGGCGAGTTCGAGAAGACCGCTTTCTACATTCATTCGCGCATCCATCTCGCCAATCCCAGGGCGGCCTGCGTGCTGCATACCCACATGCCGTACGCCACGACGCTGACGCTCATCGAGAACGGCCGGCTCGAGATGGTCGAGCAGAACGCGCTGCGCTTTCACGAGGATATTGCCTACGACGACACCTACAATGGCCTGGTGGTCGACAATGCCGAGGGCGATCGCCTGGCCCGCGTCCTGGGCCGCAGGCGCGTCCTGTTCCTCGCCAATCACGGCGTGATCGTCGTCGGGCCGACGGTCGCCGAGGCCTTCGATTCCCTCTACTACCTCGAGCGCGCCTGCCGGCTGCAGGTGCTGGCGCGCTCGATGGGCGCGAAGCTGAGGGCCGTGCGGGCGGAGGTGGTGCGCGAGACCTGCCGCATGATCCTCGCTGATACGCCCAAGTACGCCGGCGCGCATTTCGGCGCGCTCAAGCGCATCCTCGATCGAGAGGAGCCGGGTTATTCTCGCTGAGGCGGTGCAGCTGCGGCCGGCCGCGGCGGAGCACATCCCGGCTGTTCACGCGATCTACGCGCACCACGTGCTGCGGGGCCTGGCGTCCTTCGAGGAAGAGCCGCCCTCGCTCGAGGAGATGCGGCGGCGCTACGAGGACATCACCCGCCGCGGCCTGCCCTATCTCATCGCCGATTTCGCCGGCGTGGTCGCCGGCTACGGCTATTGCGCGCCTTATCGCTCGCGCTCGGCCTACCGCTACGCGCTCGAAGACTCGATCTACGTTCGGGACGACATGCAGGGCCGCGGCGTCGGCGGTGCGATCCTCGGCCAGCTGATCCGCCGCTGCGAAGAGCTCGGCTACCGGCAGCTCATCGCGGTGATCGGCGACAGCGGCCACGCCGCATCGATCGGGCTGCACGCGAGCCACGGCTTCCTGCGCGTCGGCACGCTGCGCTCCGTGGGCTTCAAGTTCGGCCGCTGGGTGGACAGCGTCGTCATGCAGCGGCCGCTGGGCCCGGGCGACGCTACAGCGCCAGCACCACTTTCCCCTTGACCTGGCGCGCGGCCATCAGCCGCAACGCGTCGGCCGCTTTCTCAAGCGGATATATTTTCGAGACATGCGGGCGGAGCTTTCCCTCGCGGAACCACAGGCCGAGCTGAGCGATGCTGCCGGCGAAGGCCTTCGGCTCGCGGCGCGCGAAGTCGCCCCAGAACACGCCCACCACCGAAGCGCCCTTGAGGAGCGCGAGGTTCAGCGGCAGCTTGGGGATCTCGCCGGCGGCGAAGCCGACCACCAGCATGCGTCCCCGCCAGGCGATGGAGCGGAACGCCGGCTCGCTGTAAGCGCCGCCGACCGAGTCGTAGATGACGTCGACTCCGCGCCCCTCGGTCAGGCTTTTGATGCGCTCGCGCAGGTCTTCGCCGGCGTAGTTGATGGTCGCGTCGGCGCCGTGCTCGCGGCAGACCGCGAGCTTCTCGTCGCTCGAGGCGCAGGCGATGACGCGCGCGCCGAGCGCCTTGCCGATCTCGATCGCGGCAAGGCCGACGCCGCCGGCCGCGCCGAGCACGAGCAGCGTTTCGCCGGCCCGCAGGGCGCCGCGGTCGCGCAATGCGTGGTCCGACGTGCCGTAGGTGAGCACGAACGCGGCCGCGCTCTTGAAATCCATGCCGTCCGGGATCGGCAGCAGCCGCGCCGCCTCGGTCTTCACCTCCTCGGCAAACGCGCCGTAGGTAGTGAAGGCCATCACCTTGTCGCCGGGCCGCACGCTGCTCACGCCCGCGCCGACCTCCTTCACCACGCCCGCCAGCTCGCTTCCAGGAGAGAACGGCAGCGGCGGCTTGAACTGGTACTTGTTCTGGATGATGAGCACGTCGGGAAAGTTGACGCTCGCCGCCTTGACCGACACCACCGCTTCGCCCGGCCCGGCGCGCGGCGAGGGCAGCTCCTCGACCACCAGGGTTTCGGGCGGGCCGTACTGCTTGCAGAGAACCGCTTTCACCGACATAGAATGCCACAATGAACCCGCTCATTACCGCGGACGACGGCGTGCGGCTCTACTATGAAGACGCCGGCACGGGCACAGCCGTCGTGTTCGTCCACGAGTTCGCGGGCGATCATCGCAGCTGGGAGCCGCAGCTGCGCCATTTCTCGCGCCGCTATCGCTGCATCGCGTATAACGCGCGCGGCTATCCGCCCTCCGACGTCCCGCAGGAGCTCGAGCGCTACTCGCAGGCGCGTGCCCGCGACGACATCCGCTGCGTGCTCGATGCGCTCGGCATCCAGCGCGCGCACGTCGTCGGGCTGTCGATGGGCGCCTTTGCGACGCTGCATTTCGGCATGGTGTACGGCTATCGCGCGCTTTCCCTCACCATCGCCGGCTGCGGCTACGGCGCGCACCCGGCGCAGCATCAGAAGTTCCAGGAGGATTCGCGCGCGCTCGCCAGGCTGATGCTGGAGCAGGGCATGGCGCACGCCGCAGCTACCTACGGCCACGGCCCGGCGCGCGTCCAGCTGCAGGCGAAGAACCCGCGCGCCTTCGCTGATTTCGTGCGCCACTTCTCTGAGCATTCGGCGCAAGGCTCCGCGAACACCATGCTCGGCTACCAGGCGCGGCGGCCGTCGCTGTTCGCGCTGGTGGAGGAAATGGCGCGCATCGACGTGCCGGCGCTGATCGTGGCGGGCGACGAAGACGAAGGATCGCTCGAGGCCTCGCTTCTCATGAAGCGCACCATCCCTACCGCGGCGCTGGCCGTCCTGCCCAAGAGCGGGCACGTGCTCAACATGGAAGAGCCGGCGGTGTTCAACCGCTTGCTCGAGGATTTCTTCCATCAGGTCGAAGCCGGCCGCTGGACGCCCCGCGACCCGGCGGCGAAACCGCCTTCCATCTACGGTCCAGCCGGCAAACCATGAGCCTGAAAGTCGAGAAGCAGGCGAGCATCGGCTGGATCGTTTTCGACAATCCGCAGCGGCGCAACGCGATCAACGGCGCCATGTGGCGCGGCATCCCGGAGGCGATGGCGCGCTTCGACGCCGATCGCGAAGTGCGCTGCGTCGCGTTCCGCGGCGCCGGCGCCAAGGCGTTCTCCGCCGGCGCCGACATCTCGGAATTCGACAAAGCGCGCGCCGAGCGCGGCTCGGTCGCCGAGTATGACGACCTCCTCGACCGCGTGCTGCACTCGATCCAGGGCTCGCTCAAGCCCTCCGTGGCGATGATTCACGGCTTCTGCATGGGCGGCGGTCTCGAGGTGGCGCTCGCCTGCGATCTGCGCTATTGCGGCGAATCGGCGCAGTTCGGCATCCCGGCGGCGAAGCTCGGCCTCGCCTACAACGTCGAGGGCCACAAGCGCCTGCTGGAAACCGTGGGTCATGCGCGCACGCGGGAGATCATGTTTCTCGGCCGGCGCTATTCCGCAGCGGAGTCGCTCGCCATGGGGCTGGTGCATCAAGTGTTCCCCGACGCCGAGCTGGAAAGCTCGGTCGGGAAAATTCTTCAAACCCTGTGCGAAAACGCGCCGCTGTCGCTCGCCAACACCAAGACCATCCTCGAGGAATACGTCAAATCCTCCGGCGCGCCGGACGCCGGGCGCATGCGCGCGGCGATCGAGCACTGCGCGAAGAGCGAGGACTACAAGGAGGGCCGGCGCGCGTTCATGGAGAAGCGCAAGCCGCGCTTCGAGGGGAAATGAAGCTGAAGATCGAAAGCATCCTGACCCGCGCGGTCGCCGTTCCCATGAAGCGGCCGCTCGCCGCCAGCACCGGAGCGCTCACTGCTGCCGCGCTGCTGCTCGTCGACCTGCAGACCGACGCCGGCATCGTCGGCCGCTCCTATCTGTTCGGCATCGGCAAGCACAACCTGCCGCCGATCGCCAAGCTGGTCGAGGCGATGGCCGAGATGCTGAAGGGCGACGCCGTGGCGCCGTTCGACATCGAGCGCAAGCTGCGCGCGAAGTACACGCTGCTCGGCGTGCACAACATCGTGCTTTTCGCGATGTCGGGGATCGACATGGCAGCCTGGGACGCGGCCGGCCAGGCGCTCGGCCAGCCGCTCGCGCGCCTGCTGGGCGCCATGCCGCGGCCGATCCCGGCCTACAACTCCAAGGGTCTGGGCATCATGCCCCTCAAGCCGCTGGTGAAAGAAGCGGCCGAGCTGCTCGAGGAGGGGTTTAGCGCCGTGAAGCTGCGCTTGGGGCGGCCCGATGCGCGCGAAGATCTGCAGGCTCTCCGCGAAGTAAAAAAGGCGATCGGGCCGAACGCCATCCTGATGGTGGACTTCAACCAGGCGCTGAGCGTGGCCGAGGCGCTCAAGCGCGGCCGCATGATCGATGACGAGGGCGGCGTTTACTGGATCGAGGAGCCGGTGCGCGCCGACGACTTCGCCGGCAGCGCCCGCCTGGCGCGCGAGATCGCGACGCCGATCCAGATCGGCGAGAACTTCATGGGGCCGGAGCAGATGGCGCAGGCGCTCGCCGCCGGCGCGTGCGATTTCGTCATGCCGGACGCGCAGCGCATCGGCGGCGTCAGCGGCTGGATGCGCGCCGCCGCGCTCGCGCAAGGCGCAGGCGTGGAGATGTCGAGCCACCTGTTCCCCGAGGCGAGCTGCCATCTGCTCGCCGCCACGCCAACCTGCCACTGGCTCGAGTTCGTCGACTGGGCCGCGCCGGTTCTGCAGGACCCGCTGCAGGTGAACGATGGCCATGTGCCGGTTCCCGAGCGGCCCGGCCTTGGCATGACCTGGGACGAGAAAGCAGTCAAGCGCTTCGCCGTCTGATGTTTACCAGGCATTACGCACATTGGCCGCCGGGGCTGCCGCACACTCTGGAAGTGCCGCGGGCGAGCGTGTATGCGAACCTCGAGGCGAGCGCCACCCGTCACCCGGCGAAGACGGCGATCGATTTCTACGGCACGAAGATTACCTATGCCGAGGTGAAACGCTCAGCCGACGCGCTCGCCGGCTTCCTGCAGAAGCGCTGCGGCGTGCGCCGCGGCGACCGGGTCCTGATGTACCTGCAGAACAGCCCGCAGTTCGTCATCGCCTATTACGCTATCCTGCGCGCCGATGCGGTGGTCGTGCCGGTAAACCCCATGAACCGCACCGAGGAGTTGCGCCACTACATGGAGGATGCGGACGCGTCCGCCGTGATCGCCGGGCAGGAGCTGTTCGCGGAGCTTGCGCCGCTACGGAGCCTCAGGCATGTGCTGCTCGCGTCGTACGCGGACTATCTGCGCGAGCCGACCGACCTGCCGGTACCTGCGTTCGTGCGCGCCCCGCGTCAGGCGCACGCTGCGGCCATCTCGTGGCGTGAGGCCATCGGGGCAGGGCTGACTCCCGGCGAGCATCTTGCCCGGCCCGACGATCTAGCTGTCATGCCTTACACCTCGGGAACCACGGGAAAGCCGAAAGGCTGCATGCACACGCATGCGAGCGTGCAGGCGACGACGATCCCGTACATGTATTGGCGCGGCACCGTGGAAGACACCGTGGTGCTGTCAGCATTGCCGATGTTCCACGTTACCGGCATGCAGGCCTGCATGAACGCACCTCTCCACACCGCGGCCACCTTGGTGTTGCTGTCGCGCTGGGACCGCGAGTGCGCGGCGCTGCAGATCGAGCGTGCCGGGGTCACGAACTGGTCGGCGATCACCACCATGCTGGTCGATTTTCTGTCGGACCCGCAGCTCGAGCGCTATGACCTGTCGTCGCTCCGCGTCCTCGGCGGCGGCGGCGCGGCGATGCCCGAAGCCGTGGCGCGCCGGCTCGAGGAAGTGATCGGCCTGCCTTACGTCGAGGGATACGGGCTGTCCGAGACCATGGCGCCGACTCACATCAATCCGCCGCACCGCCCCAAGCGCCAATGCGGCGGGATCCCGATCTTCAACACCGACGCGCGCGTCCTGGACCCAGACAGCCTTGCGGAATTGGGCGCCGGCGAGGTCGGCGAGATCGTGGTCCACGGCCCGCAGGTGTTCAAGGGATACTGGCGCCAGGACGAGGCGACGCGCCAGGCGTTCATCGAGCACGACGGCAAGCGCTTTTTCCGCACCGGCGACCTCGGCTACTACGACGACGAGGGCTACTTCTTCATTACCGACCGCCTCAAGCGCATGATCAACGCTTCGGGCTTCAAGGTCTGGCCGGCGGAGGTCGAGGCGATGCTCTATGCGCACCCCGGGATCCAGGAGGCCTGCGTCATCGGCGCGCCGGACGGCTACCGCGGCGAAACCGTGAAGGCGGTGATCGTGCCCAGGCCCGGCGCGATGGGCGAGCTGCGCGCCGAGGACATCATCGAGTGGGCGCGCGCCCGCATGGCGGCGTTCAAGGTGCCGCGCGTGGTGGAATTCGTCGCGGAGCTGCCCAAGACCGCCACGGGAAAGATCCTGTGGCGCGAGCTACAGGAGAAAGAGAAACGAAAATGAGACATGCCCTGTTTTTGCTCGCTTTGCTGGCGAGCCCTGCGTTGGCTCAGATTGAAATCGAGAATGCCTGGACGCGGGCCACGCCGCCGGGTGCAAAGACCGCGGCCGGCTACCTGACGATCCGCAACAAGTCTTCCTCGCCGGATCACTTGATTCGCGCGGCCTCGCCGCTCGCGGCGCGAGTCGAGATGCATGTGCATCTCCACGACGGCGACGTGATGCGCATGCGGCCGGTCGAAGGCTACGACCTCCCGGCCAGGGGCAGCCTGGAGCTCAAGCCCGGCGTCGCCCACCTGATGTTCGTCGACATCAAGCGAGCGTTCAAGGAAGGCGAAAAAGTCCCGGTGACGCTGCGCTTTCAGCGCGCCGGCGAAATGAAGGTAGTGTTTAGCGTCGAGCGGATAGACGCCACAGGCGTCAAGCAGTAGGCGCAGTTGACAAGCTGCCTTATTTCCATGATATTGGAAATATGGAAACGTCGCAAGCCATCGAAGCGCTTGCCGCCCTCGCGCAGGACACGCGGCTCAAGGTCTTCCGCCTTCTCGTAGGAGCCGGCCCCGAAGGACTCGCCGCTGGGCGGATCGGCGAACAGCTTGATCTGCCTGCCGCAACCTTGTCGTTCCACCTGGCTCAGCTGGCGCGGGCCGGGCTGGCGCAAAGCCGCCAGGACGGGCGCTTTGTGATCTACAGCGCAGACTTTCAGAACATGAATGAACTGGTGGGTTATCTCACCGACAACTGCTGCGGCGGCCGCTCGTGCGCCCCGGTTTCTTCCCAACGGCCCAGGACGAAAGGAGTACAACATGAAACGGTTTCACGTGCACGTCGCCGTGCATGATTTGGAGCAAAGCGTTCGTTTTTACTCCGCGCTGTTTGCGGCTGAGCCCACGGTAAAGAAAGACGACTACGCAAAGTGGCAGCTCGATGATCCGCGCGTCAACTTCGCGATTTCCGCCCGGGCAATGAAGAACGGCCTCGACCATCTCGGCATCCAGGCGGAAGACAGTGCCGAGCTGGAGGACCTTCGCGCGCGGCTTGCGCAGGCTGACATCTCGATTTCGGAGCAAAAGGGCGCGTCGTGCTGTTACGCCAGGAGCGACAAGTACTGGACCATCGATCCCCAGGGGATTGCATGGGAATCCTTCCACACGCTGGATTCCGTGCCGGTCTACGGAGAGGACCGGCGTACTCAGCCCTCGACAGCCAAGAACGTTTGCTGCGTGACCGGTTCTAGCTGAGAACCGCGCGGGCGAGCCACCAGGCGAGGCCGGCGATGAACGCGGTGCACGGTATGGTCAGGATCCACGCCCAGACGATGGTGCCCGCGATGCCCCATCGCACCGCGGACACCGAATGCGTCGATCCAACCCCGACGATGGAGCCCGTGATGGTGTGGGTGGTCGACACCGGGATGCCGAGCGAGGTGGCGAGGAACAGAGTGATCGAGCCGGAGAGTTCGGCGCAGAAGCCGTCAACCGGGCGGATCTTGGTGATGCGCTGGCCCATCGTTTTGACGATGCGCCAGCCGCCGAACATCGTGCCCAGGCCGATTGTTACGTAGCAGGCAGTCACGACCCAGGCCGGCACCGGGCCCTTGGGGTCTGTATAGCCCCCCGCAATCAGCAGCATCCAAATGATGCCCACGGTTTTCTGCGCATCGTTGCCGCCATGACCGAGGCTGTACAAGGACGATGAGATGAGTTGCAGCCTGCGGAACAAGCGATCGACGCGGCTTGGCGTGGAGCGCACGAACAGCCACGAGATCGTCAGCAGCAGGAGCGACCCGATCACGAATCCCATCAGCGGGGAGATGAAGATGAAGGCGACGGTCTTGAGCAGGCCCGCCGGAATCAGCGCCCAGATGCCCGCCTTGGCCACGCCGGCGCCGACGATGCCGCCGATCAGGGCGTGCGAGGACGAAGACGGAATGCCGTAGTACCACGTGATGATGTTCCAGGAGATGGCGCCGATAAGGGCACCCAGCACCAGATGGTGGTCGACGATGCCTTGGTCGACGATCCCCTTTCCGACCGTGGTGGCGACGCTGAGATGGAACACGAAAACGGCGACAAAATTGAAGAATGCGGCCAGCACCACCGCCTGATAAGGCTTCAGGACGCCGGTCGATACCACGGTCGCGATCGAGTTCGCCGCGTCGTGAAAGCCGTTCATGAAGTCGAACAGCAGCGCCACGATCACGATACCCGCCAGTACGCCGAGGCTCAACTGGCCGGCGGTGCCCGCGTCCATCAGGAATTCTCGAGCACGATGCCTTCGACGATGTTCGCGACGTCCTCGCAGCGGTCAGTGATCGTTTCGAGCAAGTCATAGACCACGCGCAGCTTCATCAGGTGCTTGAGGTCGTTCTCCTCGCGGAACAGCTTCGACATCGCCGAGCGCAGCACACGGTCGGCGTCGGATTCGAGGCGGTCGATTTCCTCGCAGCACTTGAGGATCGCGGCGGACTGCTTCACGTTGTTGAGCAGCCCGACCGTGGTCTTCACCCGGTCGCAGGACAACTGGCAGATCTCGGCGAGCTGCTTCGCCTCCGGCGTCACGCTGCGCAGGTCGTAGAGCGCGACCGACTCGGCGACGCCCTGGATCAGGTCGACGATGTCGTCCATGGAGGTGATCAGCCGGTGGATCTGGTCGCGGTCGAACGGCGTGATGAACGTCTTGTGCAGCAGGGTAATGGTCTCGTGGGTGATCTTGTCGGCGGCGCGCTCCGCGGCGTCGATGCGCCGCGCGTGCGCCTCCAGCTCGCTGAACGTGCCGATCATCGCCGCGAGCTCGCGGCTGCCCTCGACGATGCGCTCGGCGTGGGCGTTGAACAGGTCGAAAAACTTGCCCTCGCGGGGCATCAGGCGTCCGAGCATTGTTATTCCTTTATCCCGAGGCCCAGCGATCTTAGCTGTTTCACTTCGTCGCTGTCGAATCCCCAGTCGGCGAGCGCCTGAGCCCCGCCTTCACCGCGCTCGGGCGGCGCGCCGCGCAGCTTTGCGGGAGTGCGCGAGAAGCGCGGCGCCGGTGCCGGCTGCTCGACGCCGGCGACGGTTACGTAGCTGTTTCTCGACATGCTTTGGGGATGGCGGCGCGCCTCCGACCAGCTAAGCACCGGCGCGAAGCAGGCATCCGACCCCTCGAAGACCCTGCA
>Ga0209160_1004299_pt1 | contig 11390 bp, 10 predicted proteins | sample GraSoiAngelo_153_FD_186167 | JGI IMG/M metagenome (GOLD analysis project Ga0209160, IMG submission 186167) | Grasslands soil microbial communities from the Angelo Coastal Reserve, California, USA - 14_1009_12_40cm (SPAdes) (version 2) | ecosystem: Environmental > Terrestrial > Soil > Grasslands ...
CGACTCATCGCCGTGGCGCAGGCCCCGTCCATGGGTCTCGTGCTGCGAGCGGAGAAATCGGGCGTGCTCGACGTCCTCGCCCTGCCGCTGCGACGCGAGGAGCTGGTGCGCGCGCTGGAGCGGGTCCGCTCCGTGGTCAGCGAAACAGCGGTCCCGCTCCCGCTCGTCGAGCCGCACGCGGTCGGGCCGTACGCGTTGGTCGGCCAGAGTGCCGCCATGCTCGACGTGTACAAGCTGCTGGCCCGGGTCGCGGGGAGCTCCGCGACGGTGCTCGTACAGGGGGAGTCTGGGACGGGCAAGGAGGTCGCGGCCCGCGCCATTCACATGAACGGCCCGCACGCATCGGGCGCGTTCGTCGCGGTCAACTGCGCCGCGATCCCCGAGAACCTGCTCGAGAGCGAGCTGTTCGGTCACGAAAAGGGTGCGTTCACGGGCGCCGTCACGCGCAAGATCGGTCGCTTCGAGCAGGCGGGGAACGGCACCCTGTTCCTCGACGAGATCGCGGACATGAGCCTTGCGCTACAGGCGAAGATCCTGCGCGCGGTGCAAGAGCGCGAGATCGAGCGGGTGGGAGGCAGCGAGACGATCCCCGTCGACGTGCGTCTCATCGCGGCCACCAACCGCGATCTCAAGGAGGCGATCAAGCAGGGGCGGTTCCGCGAAGACCTGTACTATCGCCTGGCGGTCGTCACGATCCGGCTCCCCACCCTGGGGGAGCGGGGAGACGACCTGGTGCTCCTCACCGCCTACTATGTCCGGCTGTTCGCCCAACGGTACGGCAAGAAGATCCAGGCGATCTCGGACCGCGCGCTCGGGCTGCTGCGCGCCCACGCCTGGGTGGGCAACGTGCGCGAGCTGCGCAACGTGATCGAGCGGGCCGTGATCGTGGCGACCGACGAGACGCTGCGGGCGGAGCACCTGCCGGACGAGCTGCGGGGCGAGGAGGCCACGCTCGCCGACCGGCCGCAGGGCGGTCTCCTGACGTTGGCGGAGGCGGAGGCGCGGCACATCGCCCGAGTGCTGGCACACACCAACGGGCAGATCGGCGCGGCCGCGGAGATCCTCGGGATCCACCGCAACACCCTGACGCGGAAGATGAAGGAGTACGGGTTGTGACCGGACCTCCGCCCGTGCGCGTCGAGAAGGCGCTCGCGCTGATGCCCGAGCTCGAGGCGCTCGCGCCCCTGCGCGCGCTCCTGGTCTCCATCGCGCGGCCGGACGAGGCCACGGTGTGGTCGAGCTCGGGTCCGTATCTCACGCTGGGAAAACGGGGCGTCCACCCCGACGAGCTGCGACGCCGGATGCCGCAGGCGTTCCACCGCATCACGGAGCACCTGCAAGTGCTCTTCAAGGCCTATGTAGAGGCGCTCGAATGCCAGCAGCGCGCCGACGCGCCGGGCGTGGTCGCGGCGCTGGTGCGCGCCGGCCGACTCGAGGAAGAGGTGGGCCGGCACACCCAGGCGCGGAACTGGTACGAAGTGGCGCTCCGCGTCGCGGAAGCGCTGCAGGACCGCCGTCCCGAGGTGGAGGTGCTGCGGGCGCTGGGCTACGTGTGTGTCGCCTTGGGCGAGTACGCGGCGAGCGCGCGTCATTTCCAGCGCTCGCTCGCGCTCGCCGAGGCCGAGTTCGATCAGGCGGGGGCGACCGCGGCGTCCGAGGGGCTGGGAGACGTGGCGGTCGCGCAGGGACAATGGGGCGGCGCCCAGGCGTGGTACAGCCGCGGGCTGCGACTCGCCGAGGCCGCGAGCGACGCGCCGCACGCCGGCAGGCTGGAGCGGCAGCTGGGCGTGCTGGCGCGGAAACAACGCGACCTCGCCGCCGCCGGGGAGTTCTTGCGACGTGCGCGAGAGCGCTTCGAGGCCGCCGGCCCGCCGGACGAGATGGCGCGCGTGCTGAACGAGCAGGGGCGGCTGGACGCCCAGCTGGGGCGTTACACCGCCGCGTCCGCCGCGTACCGAGAAGCGCTGGCCTGGGCCCAACGGGCGCCGCGGGACGCGCGCCTCGAGCTGTCGATCCGCTTGAACCTGGCGGAGCTGGACCTCGAGGCGGGCCGGCTCCTGGAAGCGGAGGCGGAGCTACGTCGCGCCGAGCAGGTGGCCATCGGCGGCCACGTGCTCCGCCCTCTGGCGCAGATCTATACCCTGATGGGCCGGCTGCGCGGCGCCCAGGGGGACGAGACCGGGTTCGTCTTTTTCGAGCAGGCGATCGAGCTCGCCAAAGCCGTGGAGCGCTCCGTCGCCACCGAAGCGCAGGTGTATCACGCCTACGGCTTGTTCCGCAGCCGGCTCGGGCAGCAGGACGAAGCCCGCGCCTACCTCGAGCGCGCCCGGGAGCTCTTCGACTCGCTCGGGGAAGCGGTCGAGCGCGAGCGCGTTGAGGCGGAGCTCCGCGCGCTGTCCGCCTGACCGCCGGCTAGTTGTTGGTCAACGGATTCTTCCGCCGGGTGGTGTCGGACTTGGCAGTCGTCTTCTTTTTCTGCGTGGATGTGGCGGGCGTTGCGGTGCTCTTGGACCGCGTCGCTGCAGGCTTGGCCGAATGCTTGCCGCCACCGCACGCGGCGAGACCGATCACCACCGCGGCCGCGGCCGCCAGGACGGTTCTCGACATGGCACCCTCCGAGAGACGGGGTTCGGCTCCAATATAAGGACCGAGGCGCCTGCCGGGGGGGTGCTACCCCCGGTCCCGCGTCAGCGGTCGGGTCAGGCACGTCGGCCCGCCGCCCCCCTTGAGACAAATCTCCCGCCCTGCGAACTCACGCACCGTCACGCCGGCGCGCTCGAGCCGGGCGCGCGTCGCCCGATTGCCGGCGACCATCAGCACCTCGCGCGGCGCCACCGCGAGCACGTTGCATCCCAGCGTTGCGAACTCGGGCTCCGCCACCTCGACGAGCTCGATGCCGCGGGAGAGCAGCGCTTCGCGAAACGGCACCGGCATGAGCGGTGCGTAGACTAGGAACAGGTCGCGGTCGACCGGGCTCACGATCGACATGAGGTGGAAGACGTCCTCCGGACCGCGCCAGTGGGGCAGCGGCACCACGACGACCTCGTCCACGCAGCCCCGCACGAGCTCACGCAACTGGCGGATCCCGGCATCGTTGGTCCGGTAGCCCCGACCCACGGCCAGGGTGCGCTCGTCGATCCAGCAGACGTCCCCGCCTTCCACGGTCCCGTCGCCGGTGATGCGGCCCCGGATCGGGATCCCGGCGGCGCGGAAGGCGGCCTCCTGCGCGGCGGGCTCGGTGCGCCGCTGCGGCTTACCCATGTTGCAGAGGATAACCCCCTGATCGCAGACGATGGACACGTCCCGCGCATACAGGGAATCGAGACCCACGGTGTCGTCGGGCGGGAGCCGTAGCGGGTCGACGCCCGCGGCCTCGAGCAGCGCGAGGAAGTGCTCGTACTCGGCCCACGCGGCCGTGACGTCCGGGCGGGCGAGATAGCGCAGGTCGCGCCACTGGCGATCCACGGCCGCCGCGTCGCCGAACGCGTCGCGCGCGTGCTTCACCGCGACCCGGCGGAGCTTCCCGACGTCCGACTGTCCTCCGATTATCTGCTGCATCGCTGGCCGTGAGTCCCGAGTGGCAGCAAGTTTAGCCCCGTTCCCCCAGCCTGTCATTTCCACGAGGAGACCGCCATGAGCGATGGGACGATGGACCGCCGCGCGTTTCTCGAGCATGCCACAGTGGGCTGCGTGGTGCTGGCCGCGCCCCGGCGGCTCCCCGGGCTTGCGCCCGGGGTCAGTGGGCCCACCGGGCAGCTTGCCGCGCCGTTCGAGCTCGAGGAGGTCACCATTGCCGCGCTGCAGGCGGGCCTCGAGTCGGGCAAGTACACCGCGCGCTCGCTCGTGACCGCCTATCTCCAGCGGATCGATGAGCTGGACCGCAAGGGACCGACCTTGCGCGCGGTGCTCGAAGCGAACCCCGACGCGCTCGCGCAGGCCGCCGCGCTCGATGCCGAGCGTAAGGCCAAGGGCCCGCGCGGGCCGCTCCACGGCATCCCGGTGCTCGTGAAGGACAACGTCGCGACGCGGGATCGAATGCAGAGCACGGCCGGGTCGCTCGCGCTCTCGGGCGTGACGCCCCCGCGCGACGCCTTTCTGGTCGAGCGACTGCGGGCCGCGGGCGCCGTGCTGCTGGGCAAGGCGAATCTCTCCGAGTGGGCGAACTTCCGCTCGACGCGGTCGTCGAGCGGCTGGAGCGGGCGAGGGGGGCAGTGCCGCAACCCGTATGCTCTCGATCGCACGCCGTCGGGGTCGAGCTCCGGCTCGGGCGTGGCCGTGGCCGCCAATCTCTGTGCCGTGGCGATCGGAACCGAGACCGACGGCTCGATTGTCTCGCCGTCCACGTGCTGCGGCATCGTGGGGATCAAGCCGACGCTCGGTCTGGTGAGCCGGTCCGGGGTCATCCCGATCGCCCACAGTCAGGACACCGCCGGTCCGATGGCGCGCACGGTGACGGATGCCGCGATCCTGTTAGGTACACTGGCGGGGGTCGACGCGCGCGACGAGGCGACCGCCGCGAGCACCGGGCGATCACGGACGGAGTACACCAGCGTCCTCGACCCCGCGGGCTTGAAGGGAGCACGCCTCGGCGTGTGCCGCTCCCGGTTCATGGGGTACAGCCCGGCCACGGACGCCCTCATGGAGGGCGCGATCGATGCCCTGAAACGCATGGGCGCCGTGATCGTCGATCCCGCGGACATCACCACCGCGGGCCAGTTCGACGACTCCGAATTCGCGGTGCTCCTGTACGAGTTCAAGGCCGACCTGAACAAGTATCTGGGCGAGTGGGCTCCCGCCGCCGGCGCCAAGACGCTCGAGGACTTGATCGCGTTCAACGAGCGCACGAAAGAGAAGGAGATGCCGTACTTCGGGCAGGAGATCTTCATTCAGGCGCAGGCCAAGGGGCCGCTCACCGACCAGGACTATCTGCGCGCACTCGACAAGAATCACCTGCTCGCGCGCACTCAAGGAATCGACACGGTGATGGCCGATCACCAGCTCGACGCGCTGATCGCGCCCACGGGCGGACCGGCTGCGCTGATCGACCTGGTGAACGGCGATCCGGGAGGGGGTGGGAGCTTTTCGAGCCCCGCCGCGGTCGCGGGCTACCCCCACGTCACCGTTCCCATGGGGCACGTGCGCGGGCTACCGGTCGGACTCTCGTTCGTCGGGCGGCCGTGGACCGAGGCGGCACTGATCAAGTACGCGTTCGCGTACGAGCAGGCGACCAAGGCGCGACGGCCTCCGCGCTTCGCGCCCTCGGCGGACCTATCGGGCGGGTGAGGGGGCTCGCTGGGATCACGCGCCGAGGCGCTGCACCTCGCGGTGACGGAAGCAGGTGACGAGGTGGTCGTTCACCATCCCCACAGCCTGCATGAAGGCATAACAGATGGTCGGCCCGACAAAGCGGAAGCCACGCTCGACGAGCGCCGCGCTCATCGCGTCCGACTCACGAGACCGGGCGGGGAGATCCCGCAAGGTGCGCCGACGGTATTGCTTCGGCGTCCCACCCACGAAGCCCCAGAGAAAGTCGCCGAACGAGCCGTTGCTTTGCTGGAAGTCGAGGAAGGCCCGGGCGTTGCCGATCGCGGCATTCACTTTCTGGCGATTGCGGACGATCCCCGGATCCTTCAGAAGTTGCGCGATCTTCTTGCGATCGTAGCGGGCTATACGCTCGGGGTTGAACCGGTCGAACGCCTCGAGGAAACGGGCGCGCTTGTGCAAGATGACGCGCCAGGAGAGCCCGGCCTGGAAGCCATCGAGCACGAGCTTCGCGAACAGGTCCCGGTCGCCGTGGAGCGGTACGCCCCACTCCTCGTCGTGATACGCGAGCATCAGCGGGTCGTCGCCGCCCGCCCAGCAGCGCCTGATCACGGTACCATCCTGCACGGGATCCTCGGAAAAAAGGCGAGAGGAATTGTGCATCGCGCACCGCCGCGCGGCCAGCCCGGCGCTACATTGCACCGATGCGCTACCTCCGGGTGGTCGAGGAGCAGGGCCGCTACGTCGCCTCGCTGCCAGAAATGGCCCAGCCAACGCCCGCCCGCGGCGAAGTGCTCATCCGGGTCACGGCATCCGGGGTGAACCGCGCCGACTTGAGCCAGATCGCCGGGCGCTACCCACCCCCGCCGGGTGAGTCCGAGATTCTGGGGCTCGAGGTGTCGGGCACGCTGGTCGACACCGGAGAGCCGGTGTGCGCGCTGCTCGCGGGTGGCGGGCACGCTGAATACGTCGCGGCGCCCGCGGGGCAGGTGTTTCCGGCGCCGGCCGGCCTCGACTTGGTCAGCGCGGCGGGCATCCCGGAGACGTTCCTCACGGCCTTCGTGAATCTGATCGTCGAAGGTGGCCTCGAGCGGGAGGCGTCAGTACTGATGCACGCGGGTGCGTCCGGCGTGGGGCTCGCGGCCATCCAGATATCGAAGCGGTCCGGCGGGCGCGTGGCCGCCACGACGCGCAGCGCCGACAAGCTCAAGGCCCTCGACGCGGTAGGGGCGGATCTCGCGATCGACACCTCCCGACGGGATTTCGCGGCGGAGATCGAGCAGCGCTGGGGCCGCGACGCGGTGCAGGTGGTGCTCGACCCGGTGGGGGCGTCGACGCTTCCCGGCGACCTGGGGGTCCTCAAGACGGGGGGGCGGATCGTGGTCCTCTCCACCATGTCGGGGTCCGAGGCAAGCCTCGACCTCGCGCTGCTGATGCGGAAGCGTGCAAGGATCGTGGGATCGACGCTCCGGGCCCGGAGCCGCGCCGAGAAAGCCACGATTGTGAGCCGGTTCAAGGACGAAACCCTGCCGGGCTTCGCCAACGGAGCACTGCGCGTCGTCGTGGATGCGGTGTTTCCGGTCGCGCGGGCGGCCGAGGCGTTTCAGCGCATGCGCGAAAACCGCAACGTCGGCAAGATCCTGATCGCCTGGCGAAATGACTGATGTATCTTTCGCGGCCGTGAGACCAGTCCGAGCGGCAGGCATCGTTTACGCCGTGGCGTTGGCGGCCGCGTGTCGGGGGGGGAGCGCGCGTAAACCGGCTGCCGCAGGGGTCGCGGCGCCGGATACGGTGCCCCCGCCGGACACGGTCAATCTCTACGCCGCGGCCGGGGCGAACGCGCTCTCAAGCGTCGCGGCGCGGGCCCGGCCGCTCGTCTACGTCCCCAATTCCCACGACGGCAGCGTGACGGTCATCGACCCCCGCCGCTACCGGGTGGTCCGTACGTTTCCTACCGGCGACCTGCCGCAGCACGTCGTTCCCTCGTATGACCTGACGACCCTGTGGGTCGCGAACAACCGCGGGAACAGCCTGACACCCATCGATCCGGTGACCGGTCGAGAGGGAACGGGGGTACCCGTCGCGGATCCCTACAACCTCTACTTCACGCCGGACGGTAGGCTCGCGATCGTCGTCGCAGAGCGCCGCCGGGAGCTCGATTTCCGGGACGCGAAGACAATGGCGCTGGTCCAGTCGCTCCCGCTTGGGTGTAAGGGCGTGGATCACCTGGAATTCACGGCGGACGGCCGCTTCGCGGTCGCGACCTGCGAGTTTTCGGGGCAGCTCGTGAAGGTCGATCTCGCGACTCGCACCGTCGTCGGCTACCTCACCCTCGACCCGGGGGGACTGGACAGCGCGGGCATGCCACAGGACATCCGCTCGTCGCCGGACGGGCGGGTGTTTTACGTCGCCGACATGAAGGCGAACGGGGTGTTCCTCGTGGACCCCGAGGGGTTCCGCCGCCTCGGGTTCATCGCGACCGGGAAGGGGACGCACGGGATTTATCCGAGCCGCGACGGGCGCTTCATGTACATCACGAATCGCGGCTGGAACACGACGGCCGGCGGACGTCACGGGCCCGGGTCCATCAGCGTGCTCGACCCGCGGACGCGACGCGTGGTGGCGACGTGGCCGGTTCCCGGTGGCGGCAGCCCCGACATGGGGAACGTGAGCGCCGATGGGAAAGAGCTCTGGGTATCGGGTCGCTACGATGATGAGGTGTACGTCTTCGACACCGAGACGGGACGGATGACGCACCGTATAAAGGTGGGTCGCGAGCCGCACGGGCTGTGCGTGTGGCCGCAGCCGGGCAGGTACTCGCTGGGGCACACCGGGAACATGCGGTGAGCCCTCCGCGCCTCGGTCCACGGTCGTTTGACGGGCTCGCGCCCGGCCGATAAGCTATCCCCGCGAGATTGAGAAGGGCACACCGGCGATCCCGCCTCCTCCACACGCCCCGCCGGACGTCCTGAGGGATCCAGACCGCCGAGTTGCCGCGATCTGTCCCCTCTCCCGAAAGGCATGGGACCCATGAAACGCACGTTGCTCCTGGGGCGCGCGCTACGCTTCGCCCTCAGCATCACCCCGGTATCGGTCGCCCTCTCCGCGGCCGCCGCCCAGCAAGGGAACGTCGACCGCCTCGCCCACCGCATCGTCACAACGTCGGTCGCCGTGAGGCCTGGCGAGGTCGTCGTGATCACGGGCGGAAAGCACACCATCCCGCTCATGGAAGCGCTGGCCATTGAAACGCAGAAGGCAGGCGGGATGGCCGCGATCTTGCTCTCCTCGGATAAAGTTGTCCGCTCGCTCAACGTCGATGTGCCGGAGCAGTTCCTGACGCAGGAGCCGCGCTACTTTGCCGAGTGGCTGAAGCGGGCTGATGTGTTCATCACGCTCCCGACGGCCTCGGACATCAAGGCGCTCGACGCAGGTGTCCCGGCGACGCGGCTGGCGAAGGTGAACGAGGCTGGGCAGTTCTTGCCCCCTCTTTTGGACGACATGAAGTTCAGGGAACTGGACATCTCCTATCCCACCAGGGAGCGCGGTGCTTCGTGGGGCATCGAGGGCCAGACGTACGTGACGATGATGTGGAACGCGATCGGGGCGGACTACCAGCGGATCGCCCAACAGGGGGATGCACTGCGCGACATGCTCCAGGGGGCCAAGAGCGTCCACGTCACCTCCCCGAGCGGCACCGACGTGACGTTCGCGGTGGAAGGCCGCCCGGCCTTCGTGGACGAGGGCGTCATCACCGCGGAGAAGGCCAAGGGCAAGAAGTTCCTGGCTCGAGACGTGGGGCTGCCCGGCGGAACCGTGTTCATGGCGCCGCTCGAAACGTCTGCGAACGGTCGCGTGGTCGTCCCGCGGGTGCAGTGCAGGTTCCTGACCATGACCGGCGTCAGCTTCGAGTTCAAAGACGGCAAGCTGGAGAACCTGAAGGCGACCAAGGGCCTGAATTGCCTGAATGAGCTGATGTCCGCGTCGGGTGGTCCGACCAACGTCATCGGGGGGTTCTCGATCGGGCTCAATCCCGGCCTGAAAGTGCACGAAGAGGGGAACGCGGCCTACTACGGTGGGGGAAGCGCAGCCGGGGTCGTCTACGTCTCCATCGGGGACAATCAGCTGCTTGGAGGAAGCAACATCACGAGCGGCAACTTCGGCTTTGGCTTCCCAATCAGGGACGCAACGGTAGCGATCGACGGCAAGACCGTGGTCGAGCGCGGCAAGCTGTCGTTCTGATCTCCGACATGAGTCACATCGCGGGAAAGCTCATCCTAATCACCGGCGCAAGTTCGGGCATCGGCGAGGCGTGCGCCCGGCGGTTCGCGGCCGAAGGGGCGGACTTGATACTCTGGGCGCGGCGGGCAGAGCGTTTGGAGCGGCTGGCGGCCGAGCTCGGCACGACGCATCGCGTGTCGCTTTCACTCGCGGTGGTCGACGTGCGGGACCGGACCGCGGTGAACCGGGCCGCCGAGGCCCTGGTGCGGGCCGGTCGCCTGCCCGACGTCCTCATCAACAACGCCGGGCTCGCGAGCGGCCTCGCGAAGATTCACGAAGGTGATCCCGAGGACTGGGATCGCATGATCGACACCAACCTGAAGGGGCTGCTGTACGTGAGCCGGGCCATCATGCCGCACATGGTGGCCCGGCGCCGCGGGCACGTGGTGAACATCGGCTCGACCGCCGGCCATCAGACCTACCCGATGGGGAACGTGTACAACGCGACCAAGTTCGGCGTGCGGGCCCTCACGGAGGGCATGAACCTCGACGTCGCGGGCACGCCGGTCCGCGTGTCGGCAGTGGACCCGGGGTTCGTCGAAACGGAGTTCTCCGAGGTCCGCTTCCACGGCGACCGGGAGCGCGCCGCGGCGGTGTACCAGGGGTTCAAGCCGCTGTCGGCGGACGACGTCGCGGACGCGATCGCATACGTGGTGAACCTGCCCGAGCACGTGAACATCCTCGATCTGATCATCGTGCCGACGGCGCAGCGCAACGTGTACGTAGTCGATCGGGAGTCATGAGCGCGCGCGGGTTGCTGTTCGTAGCGGTGGCCGCCGGCCTGGCGGGCTGCGGCGATGGCAGCGGTCCCCCGCCGCCGCAGGCCTCGAGTCTCCACGTGCTGCACGCGATTCGCGGTGGACCCTCCTTGACCGTGTCGGTGGACGGGGCGCGCGGCAGCACACTCGTCTTCGGTGGTCAGAGCCGGACCTTTCTCTCGCCGGGACTGCACGAGCTGGTCCTCGTGCCGTCGGATACGAGCCACAGCTTGATTGTCGATTTTACGGCGGCGGAGGGTGTGGGCTACAGCGCGTTCGCGATCGACTCAACGGCGGGGGCGACACATACGGTCGAGCCCGTGATCGTGCCCGACACCGGGTCGTTGCCGGCGGTTGGGCACAGCCGATTGCGGATCGCCAGCTACGCGCCGGGGGCGCCGCCGATCGACGCCTGGCGCACACAGCCCGACAGCTCCGGGCTGGTGATGAGCGCGCAGCCGCTCAATTTTCGCGCCCTGACACGCTTTTTCGACGGCGCGCCGGGCGCCTGGAGCGTCGTCATCTCCCACGCCGGGGGGACCGACACGCTGCTTGCAACGGGACCCATCGCGATGGCGGATGGACGAGCACAGACCCTCGTGGTGCTCGATTCGATCCCGGGTCTCGTCACCTGGCGGCTGGTGCCGAACCGGGACTAGCCGCCCGCGCCGCCGCGGCGAACTGTCGCACGATCTCACCGGCAGGCTCGACGCTCGTGATGCCGCTGACGCTCTTCCCCGCCTGCCAGTAGTCCCGCGACGACGGTCCGGCGAAGTTGGCGCGCTTCAGGCGCCATGCCGAATTGAGCGCGTAGAGGGTGCGCATGAAGTGCTTGGTTCGCCGGTGCCGCAACAGCCAGCGCGCGATGGGGCCGGCCTTCGTGCCCACGCGTTCCACGTAGGGGGTGCGGATCACGGCGAGCGGCACGCCGGTGACGCGCTCGGTGAGCACGATGTCGTCTTCTGCGGCGTCGACGATCGCGCGCTTGTAGTCGGGGTGGGCCGTGCATTCGGTGGTGGCGATGAAGCGGGTGCCGAGCTGCGCGCCCGCGTAGCCCATGCGGAGCGCGGCGACGAACCCGGCGGCGTCGCC
>Ga0209160_1004302_pt1 | contig 11388 bp, 8 predicted proteins | sample GraSoiAngelo_153_FD_186167 | JGI IMG/M metagenome (GOLD analysis project Ga0209160, IMG submission 186167) | Grasslands soil microbial communities from the Angelo Coastal Reserve, California, USA - 14_1009_12_40cm (SPAdes) (version 2) | ecosystem: Environmental > Terrestrial > Soil > Grasslands ...
GCAGCGGTAAGTCGGCGCTTCGCCTTCGAGGTGCTCGGTGGCGACCGCAGGGCGCCAGAAGATGAACTCGTTGTGGTAGTGCCGCCGGTGGAGCACCTGGCAGGCAACGGAGTTGTAGAAGGTCTCGGCGCATTCCGGCTGGCTGTGGTCATGCAACAGGCCGATGTAGGCGAGCTTGATGGCCGGCCAGAGCGACTCGTCGAGCTCGGCCTCCGGATAGCGGTCGAGCAGGGCCTCGACCGCCTCCTGCACCCGCAGGTCGTACATCTGGATGCGCTCGCGCGCGAGTTCGCGCATCCGCGCCCAGGCGGCGCGCTCGAACAGCGCGCGGGCCCGCGCGGAGGCGTCGCGGAACAGGCGGTAGTGCTTGTCGAAGCCTTCGAGAATCGCGCGGGCAACGTCCCGCGGGAGGTACGCGCGCCTCTCGTGAACCGGGATGACCTTGGCGCTCGCGCTCACACGGCGGCCAGCTTGGCTTTTTTCTTGTCATCGAAGAACTGCTCATCCTCGGTCGAGCCGTGCAGCGCGGCGGTGGAAGCCGTGCCCGCCGTGACGACCTGCATGATCTCGTCGAAGTAGCCGGTGCCGACCTCGCGCTGGTGCTTCACCGCGGTAAAGCCCTTCTCGGCGGCAGCGAATTCCTTCTGCTGCAGCTCGACGAAGGCGCTCATGTTGCTGCGCGCGTAGCCGTACGCCAGCTCGAACATCGAGTAGTTGAGCGAATGGAAGCCGGCCAGGGTGATGAACTGGAACTTGTAGCCCATCGCGCCCAGCTCGCGCTGGAATTTCGCGATGCTGGCGTCGTCGAGGTTGCGCTTCCAGTTGAAGGACGGCGAGCAGTTGTAGGCCAGCATTTTCTGCGGAAACTTTTCGCGAATGGCTTCTGAAAATCTCCTGGCAAAGTCGAGATCCGGCGTGCCGGTCTCGCACCACAGCATGTCGGCGTATTCCGCGTAGGCGACGCCGCGCGCGATGGCCTGCTCGATGCCGTTCCTCACGCGGTAGAAGCCCTCCGCCGTGCGCTCGCCGGTGAGAAAGGGCTTGTCGTTCTCGTCGATATCCGAAGTGACCAGGTTTGCCGCTTCCGCGTCGGTGCGCGCAAGCAGCAGGGTCGGCACGCCGGCGACGTCCGCCGCCAGCCGCGCCGCGATCAGCTTCTGCACCGCTTCGCGCGTCGGCACCAGCACCTTGCCGCCCATGTGGCCGCATTTCTTCACGGACGCGAGCTGGTCCTCGAAGTGCACGCCGGCAGCGCCCGCGTCGATCATCGCGCGCATCAGCTCATAAGCGTTGAGCACGCCGCCGAAGCCGGCCTCGGCGTCGGCGACAATGGGCGCGTAGTAATCCACCTCGCCGGAGCCTTCCATCCACTGTATCTGGTCGGCGCGCGCGAGCGCATTGTTGATGCGCTTCACCACGGTCGGCACGGAAGAGACGGCGTACAGCGACTGGTCGGGATACATCTGCAGCGAGTCGTTGGCATCGGCCGCGACCTGCCAGCCCGAGAGATAGATCGCCGGCACGCCCGCCTTGACCTGCTGCACCGCCTGATTGCCGGTCAGCGCGCCGAGAGAATTCACGAACGGCCGCTCCTGCGTCATGCGCCAGAGCTTTTCTGCGCCGCGCTTCGCAAGGCTGTGCTCGACGTGCACGCTGCCGCGCAGCCGTACTACGTCTTTCGCGCTGTAGCCGCGCTTCACTGCCTTCCAGCGCGGGTTGCTGGTCCAGTCCTGCTCGAGCTGCTCGATTTGTTTTTGTCGTTGATCCACGGCGCCTCCGGTCCAAGGGTGATGAACCGAAGTGTGGACATACGCATGGCGCGGAGCAACACGCCGTTTAGCCTACAGAGCGTGTAACAAAACAAGCGTTTACAGTAGCTTAAGCCACCATCATTTCACGATGCGGCATAAGCTTTCAAAAATTGCTGCTTCGCGGCAAATCAGGTCTGGATGAGCTTCCGATGCCGTTGCACGCTCATGAGGATGCCGGCGCCGATGAACAGCGTGAGCAACGCCGTGCCGCCATAGGAGAGAAACGGCAGCGGCACGCCGACCACCGGAAGGATCCCCGACACCATCCCCATGTTGACGAACGCGTAGGTGAAGAACATCAGGGCGATGGCCACGGCGAGGAGCCGGGCGAACACCGTCGCCGCGTTGGCGGCGATCATCAGGCCGCGCGCGACGAGCAGCGCATAAAGGACCAGCAGCACGCCGTTGCCGATCAGACCGAATTCCTCGGAGTACACGGCAAAGATGAAGTCGGTATGGCGCTCCGGGATGAATTCGAGGTGAGCCTGCGTGCCGTTCAGCCAGCCCTTGCCCGAGATGCCGCCCGAGCCCACCGCGATCGTCGACTGGATGATGTGGTAGCCGGCGCCCAGCGGATCCTGCGTCGGATCGAGCAGCGTCAGAATGCGTTTTCGCTGGTAGTCGTGCAGCATCCCCCACAGCGGGAACACGCTTGCGGCGAGCAGGCCGACGACGGCGCCGAGCACTTTCCAGCTGAGGCCGGCGAAGAACAGCACATAGAAACCCGCGGCGGCGACGAGAGCGGCCGTGCCGAGGTCGGGCTGGCGGACGATAAAGGCGACCGGCACGATGAGGATCAGCGCGCCGACCGCGAAGTCGCTCAGCCTCAGGCCGGATTCCCTGCGGTGGAAATACCACGCCAGCATCATCGGCACGGCGAGCTTCATCATCTCGGAGGGCTGGAAGCGCGTCACGCCGATGTGCAGCCAGCGGCGCGCGCCGTTCACCACGTCGCCGGCGAGCGCGACTGCGAGCAGCAGCACCAGCCCGATCACGTACGCCGGCAGCGCGAAGCGCATCAGCGTCTGCGGCGGCACCTGCGCCACGATCCACATCGCGACCAGCGCGACGCAGAGGCTCACGAGCTGGTTAACGACGCGCGCCGGGTTCTCGTAGGACGCCGAAAACAGCGCGGCGAGCCCGAGCATCGACAGCGACACGATCAGCACCACCAGGGTGCTGTCGATGCCCTCGGTCAGCCGGGAGGCGAGGCGGCGAAGCGGGAGCCGCGCCAGCTCCATCAGTCGCTTTCCTCGTCGGTCTCGTTCTCGGGCGTCGGCTCCTGCATCCCCTGCGGCAGCTTGCCGAGCAGGTAGTAATCGAGCACCGTGCGCGCGATCGGCGCGGCAGCGCGCGCGCCGAAGCCGCCGTTCTCGACGACCACCGACAGCGCGATCTTGGGATTCTCGAGCGGCGCGAAGGCGATGAACAGCGAATGATCGCGCAAGTGCTCGGCGACCTTCGACTCCTCGTATTTCTCGTTCTGCTTGATGCCGATGACTTGCGCGGTGCCGGTCTTGCCGCCGCTGGTGTAGGGCGCGTTGGCGAAGGAGCGCGCCGCCGTGCCTTCCTTGTTCACTCCCGCCAGCGCGCGCTTCACGAACTCGAGGTGATCGCGGCGCACCGGCACCTTGTGCACCAGCTCGGGCTCGACCGGGCGGCGCTCGCCGGTGCGCGGGTCATCGACGTAGGCGATGAGATGCGGGCGGTACATCGCGCCGCCGTTGGCGAGGGTGGCCATCGCCTGCGCGAGCTGGATCGGCGTGTACGCGTTGTAGCCCTGGCCGATGCCGATCGAGATGGTCTCGCCGGCGTACCACTTCTGCTGCTCGGGCCGCTTGAAGCGCTTCATCTTCCATTCCGGCGAGGGCAGCACGCCGGTGGCCTCGCCCTGCAGGTCGATGCCGGTGCGCTCGCCGAAGCCGAAATGCTTCATGAAGCCGGCGATGGCGTCGATCCCGAGGTCGTTCGCCACCTGGTAGTAGTAGGTGTCCGAGGACATGACGATCGACTTGTAGAGGTCGACCACGCCGTTGCCGCCGGGCCTGGAGTCGCGGAAGCGCCGGCCGCCGAAGTCGAAGTAGCCCGGGTCGTGGATCGTGCTGCGCGGCGTGCGCTTGCCGAGCTCGAGCGCGGCCAGCGCCATGAACGGCTTGAAGGTCGAGCCCGGCGGGTACATGCCGGCAATGGCGCGGTTGTTGAGGGGCTTGTCGATGGAGTTGTTGAGCTCGGCCCAGCTCTGCGGATCGATACCGTCGACGAACAGGTTCGGGTCGAACCCCGGCTTCGAGACGAAGGCGAGCACGCCGCCGCTCTCCGGCTCGATCGCCACCAGCGCGCCGCGGCGCTCGCCGAACGCATTCTCGGCGACCTGCTGCAGCGTCATGTCGAGCGTGAGCGCGACGTTGTTCCCAGGCTGCGAGGGCGTGCGCGACAGCGGCGGCAACTTGCTGCGCCCCGCGGCGTCGATCTCGACGCGCTCGAAGCCGGTAGTGCCGTGCAGCTCGTGCTGGTAGCTCGCCTCGACCCCCGCCTTGCCGATGTAATCCGTGCCGCGGTAATTCGCGTCGACGCCGTCCTCCTCGAGGCGCGCCTGGTCGGCCTGGTCGATGCGGCCCATGTAGCCGAGGGCGTGCGAGGCGACATCGCCGTAGGGATACTGGCGGAACAGCCTACCTTTGATCTCCACGCCCTCGAAGCGATAGCGGTTCGCGGCAAACTTGGCCACCTCCTCGTCGCTGAGGCGAGTGCGGATCGGCAGGCTCTCGGCGTTGCGCGTCTCCGCCACCAGCTTCTTGAACAATCTGCGGTCGCGCGGCGTGATCTCGATCAGCTCGGAGAGCTCGTCGATCGAGCCTTCGACGCTCCTCACCCGGCGCGGGAAGATCTCCAGCGTGTAGCCTGAATAGTTGCGGGCGAGCACCAGCCCGTTGCGATCGACGATCAGGCCGCGGTTCGGCGGCACCGGCACGATCGAGATGCGGTTGTCCTCGGCCTTGGCGCGGTAGATGTCGTGCTGCACGACCTGCAGATAGACGAAGCGCGCGGCGAGCAGCAGGAAGGCGATGACCACTGCGACGCCGGCGATGCCGATGCGCAGCTGGAACTGGTAGACCTCGCGTTCGTAGTTTCTGAGCTCGGCAGCGCCCATGGCTAGATCGTCTGCTCGCGCTCTGGCCGCCGCTGCGGCAGCAGCAGCAGCCACGACACCATCGGCCACAGCGCCGCGCCGGCCAGCGGGCCGACGATGATCGGCCAGCCGGGGAACTGCTCGCCCGCTGCAAGCCGCACGAGCAATACGACGCCTTGGGTGGCGAGAAGGATCACGGCGACGTGCAGCGCCTGCTGCCCGGGGCCGAACCACAGGATGCGGCGCGACATCCAGATCGCGAGGAAGGCGAGCACCGAATAGGCGAGCGCGTGCTGGCCGAGCAGCACGCCGTTGCCGGCGTCGCTGACCAGGCCGAGCGCCCAGGCGATGCCCAGGCCGACGAGCCGCGGCTGGCGCACGCACCAGAAGGCGAGCACGAGCGCGACGAAATCGGGCACCAGGCGCAGGTCGCGCCAGGGAAGGAAGTCGAGGAACAGCGCCAGGGCGAACGAGGCGATGATGGTGCTCGCGCGCGCCGGAACCAGGATCGATCTATCTTGCGACATCGGTGGCCTCGGCCTTCGCCGGCTCCTTCGCGGCTTCCTTGACCCGCGCGCGCCGCGTCTTGTCCAGGCGGCGCTCCTTGCCCGGCTGCACGTCGTCGGGGCGCGCCGCACGCTGGGTCTGGTCGGACAGCACCAGCACGAAGAGGCCGCGGTCGACACCCGCCGCGGGCCTGCAGATGACGCGTGCGAAGGTGTGCTCGGCGTCGCGCTCGATTTCCACCACGGTGGCGACCGGCAGGCCGGCCGGGTACGTGCCGTCGATGCCCGAGGTCACCAGGCGATCGCCGTTCTGGATCTCGGCGTTGGCCGGCATGAAGCGCAGCTCGAGCATGCCCGAGTTGCCGCCGCCAAACGCCACCGCGCGCAGGCCGTTTCTCAACACCTGCACCGGAATCGCCTGATCCGGGTCGGTCAGCAGCGTCACTTCGGAAAGCAGCGCATGTACGCGCGTCACCTGGCCGACGACGCCGGTTTCGTCGGCCACCGGGCTTCCCGCACGCACGCCGTGCCGCCCGCCCCGGTCGATGAATACCTTGTGTGAATAAGGATCGCGCCCCGCATAGAGGATTTCGGCGGGCATGGCGCGCACCTCCAGCTTCTCCGCGGCGCCCAGCATGCGCCGCAGCTGCGCGCTCTCGGCCTGCGCCGCCTGGAAGCGAAGCGCGTCCTGCGAGTTGGCGAGCGCCTGGGCGCGCAGCGCCGCGTTCTCGTCTAGCAGCTGGGACTGGCTCGAGAAATAGCCGCCGACGCCTTCGAGGAAATCGATCGGCGCGATGGCGATGCGCTGGATGGGATAGACGACGAGCGCGAGCGCGCCGCGCACCGCCTCGGTATAGCGGAAGCGTGCGTCGAGGACCAGCAGGGCGAGCGACAGGGAGGCGAAGAAGAACAGCCGAACGAGCGGCGCCGGACCCCTTTTAAAGAAGGGAGGGGGGCTGTGTTCCATCCCCCCGGCACTCAGTCGTTGGTGAAGATCGGGCCGAAGTGCTCCATCTTCTCGAGCGCCTTGCCCGAGCCGCGCACGACGCAGGTGAGCGGGTCGTCGGCCACGATCACCGGCAGCCCGGTCTCCTCCATCAGCAGCCGGTCGAGGTCGCGCAGCAGCGCGCCGCCGCCGGTGAGCACCATGCCTTTCTCGGCGATGTCCGCGCCGAGCTCGGGGGGCGTCTGCTCCAGCGCCGACTTCACCGCCGAGACGATCTGGTTCAGCGGCTCGGTGAGCGCCTCGAGGATCTCGTTCGACGAGATGGTGAAGCTGCGCGGAATGCCCTCGGCGAGATTGCGCCCCTTGACCTCCATCTCGCGCACTTCGCTGCCCGGGAATGCCGAGCCGATTTCCTTCTTGATGTGCTCGGCGGTGGTCTCGCCGATCAGCATGCCGTAGTTGCGGCGGATGTAATTGATGATCGCTTCGTCGAACTTGTCGCCGCCGACGCGCACCGAGCCGGAGTACACCATGCCGCCGAGCGAGATCACGCCGACCTCGGTGGTGCCGCCGCCGATGTCCACCACCATCGAACCGGTGGCGTCTGCCACCGGGAGATCCGCACCGATGGCGGCAGCCATCGGTTCTTCAATCAAGTACACCTGGCCGGCGCCGGCGCCGATCGCGCTTTCGCGGATCGCGCGGCGCTCGACCTGGGTCGAGCCGCAGGGCACGCAGATGATGATGCGCGGCGAGGGCGAGAACAGCTTGTTGTCGTGCACTTTCTTGATGAACTGCTTGAGCATCTGCTCGGTGACGGTGAAGTCGGCGATGACGCCGTCCTTCATCGGCCGGATGGCGATGATGTTGCCGGGAGTTTTCCCGAGCATCTGCTTCGCCTCCCTGCCCACCGCCTGGATCGTCTTCTTCCCGTTGGGGCCGGCTTCCTGGCGGATCGCCACCACCGATGGTTCGTCAAGCACGATTCCCTTGCCGCGCACGTAAATGAGCGTGTTGGCGGTTCCGAGGTCGATCGCGAGATCGTTCGAGAAGTAGCTGCGCAGGAATCCAAACATGGGCAAGGTAAGACCTTTTTCCGTTTCTTAACCGGGCCTTAGGCTTGCAATCCTAGACCCTTCGTCGATGGCCGCTATGATACGCTAAGGAGGCGCAGGGGTCATAAGGTACTAACTGCCATTTGGCGCGCAGCTTGCCGCCCGGCCCTCCGATCGCAATGTCGCTTTCCCACGACCAAATCCGCCGCATCGCGCGGCTTGCCCGCATCGCCCTCCGGCCGGAGGAGTCCGAGGCGGCGCTCGAGCGCCTGAACCGGGTGCTTGGCCTGATCGACGAAATGCGCGCCGTGGACACTCGCGGCATCGAGCCGATGGCGCACCCGCTCGAGGCCCATTTGCCCGGCGGTCAGCGGCTGCGTCCCGACGAGGTCACCGAGCCCGGCCAGCCGCAGATTTATCAATCTGTCGCCCCGGCGGTCGAGGACGGCCTGTACCTCGTCCCCAAGGTCATAGAGTAGTTTGCTGAACGCGACGCTTTCCGAGCTCTCGGCGGCGCTGGCCGCCAGGAAGCTTTCGTCGGTCGAGCTGACGCAGCTCTATCTGGAGCGCATCGCGCAGCTCAACGGCGAGCTGAACGCCTTCATCACGGTCGACGCGGCGCGCAGCCTCTCCGACGCGCGCCGCGCCGACGCGCGCCGGGCGAAGGGCGAGGCCGGGCCGCTGACCGGCATCCCGATCGCGCACAAGGACATCTTCTGCACGCGCGACCTGCTCACCACCTGCGGCTCGCGCATGCTCGCCAACTTCGTCAGCCCCTACGACGCCCACGTCATCGAGCAGTTCGACCGCGCGGGCGCGGTGTTGCTCGGCAAGTGCAACATGGACGAGTTCGCGATGGGCTCCTCCAGCGAGACCTCGCACTTCGGGCCGGTGCGCAATCCCTGGGGCCGCCGCCTCGTGCCGGGCGGCTCCTCGGGCGGCGCGGCGGCCGCGGTGGCGGCGCGCATGGCGCCGGCCGCGACCGGCACCGATACCGGCGGCTCGATCCGCCAGCCGGCCGCGCTCTCCGGGGTCTGCGGCCTCAAGCCGACGTACGGCGTGGTGTCGCGCTACGGCATGGTCGCGTTCGCCTCGTCGCTCGACCAGGGCGGGCCGCTCGCGAAGAGCGCCGCCGACCTGGCCGCCATGATGAATGTCATGGCCGGGTTCGACGCGCGCGACTCGACCAGCCTCGAGCGCCCCAGGGAGGACTATGGCCGCTCGTTGAAGCGGGACCTGCGGGGCCTGCGGATCGGCTTGCCCGGGGAGTATTTCGGCGATGGCATCGACCCCGGCGTGCGCAACGCGGTCGAGGAGGCGACCCGGTGGTTCGAGTCGCAGGGTGCGCGCGGCGTGCAGATCGAGCTGCCGCACACGAAGCTCGCCGTGCCGGTGTATTACGTCATCGCCCCCGCCGAGGCGTCCTCCAACCTTTCGCGCTTCGACGGCGTGCGCTACGGCCACCGCGCGAAGGAGTACAGCGATCTCGCCGACATGTATTGCCGCACGCGCGCAGAGGGCTTCGGCGCCGAGGTGAAGCTCAGGATCCTCGTCGGCACCTACGTGCTGTCGCACGGCTATTACGACGCTTATTACCTGCAGGCGCAGAAGATCCGGCGCCTGATCGCACGCGACTTCGCCGCGGCGTTCGAGCGCTGCGACGTGATCATGGGACCGACTTCGCCGGGCACCGCGTTCGAGCTCGGCGCGAAAAGCGACGACCCGGTGCAGATGTACCTGGGCGACATCTTCACCGTTCCCGCGCCGCTGGCCGGGCTGCCGGCGCTGTCGGTCCCCTGCGGCTTCGACGGCAAGGGACTTCCCGTCGGGCTGCAGCTGATGGGGAACTACTTCTCCGAGGCGGCGCTGCTCGGCATCGCGCACCGCTATCAGCAGGCGACCGACTGGCACCTGCGGGTGCCGAAGGAAACGCCGCTATGAAGCATGCGTGGATCTTGCTCCTCACCCTCGGCGCGAGCGCTTGGGGCAAGGAAGCGAATGAAACCCGCGAGCTCGTCGGCCAGCTGGGAAGCCGCAGCGCTCTCATGGCGCTGCACGCGACCGAGCGCGCCGACGGCGGATATCAGCTCAGCGGCGAGTACATCGTCCTGCCGACGCTCGCGCGCCGCTTCCTCGAGGGCGAAAGAAGCCCCGAGCTCGGCGTCACCACGCTGAAGGAAGGCAATACTGCCATCCTCTACGGCCGGCCCGCCACCGGCGAGCTGCGCGGCACCTGGCGCGGCGGCATGTTCAAAGGCACGCGCTACGGCCCCGGCGGGCAGGAGCGCGAGCGCTTCGAGTTCAGCGAGGAATTCCCGCCGCTGGACGCCTACAGCGCGAGCGTGCGCTGCGAGGTGGGCGATGGGCGTTATGCCTCGGCGCTCGCTTATTCGATCGAGAGCGGAAAACTCACGCACCTGGAGTGGCGCTCGCGGGTGGCGCCTGGCGGGCATAGTTGCCTGGTGACGGGCCTGAAGCAGCGGCCGTTCAAGGGCGGTTTGCGCTTCTCTTCGGAGCGCTGCAGCGTCACGCTGCGCGAGGCGGGCGAGTTCGTGCGCGTCGCGGCGGAGAACTGCACGGCGCAATGCGGCTCGGAGGCCTACCTGGAGCCGCTGATCGTCGATCCCAGAGGCCGCTGCCAGCTTTTGCATCAGGAGCCGAAGTGACCGGCTGGGAAATCGTAATCGGGATCGAGACGCATGCCCAGCTCGCGACGAAGAGCAAGATGTTCTCCGGAGCGTCGAGCGCTTTCGGCGCTCCGCCCAACACGCAGGCCTCCGCCGTCGACATCGCGCTGCCGGGCACGCTGCCGGTGGCGAACGCCAAGGCGGTGGAGCATGCGATCCGATTCGGCTTGGCCGTCAAGGGGCAAATCAGCCGCCGCTCGATCTTCGCGCGCAAGAATTATTTCTATCCCGACCTCCCCAAGGGCTACCAGATCAGCCAGTACGAGCTGCCGATCGTCGCCGGAGGAGAAGTGAAGTTCTTTGTCGACGGGGAAGAAAGACGCGTGCGGCTCACGCGCGCCCACCTGGAGGAAGACGCCGGCAAGTTGCTGCACGAGCTTTTCCACGGGCTGACCGGCGTCGACCTCAACCGGGCCGGCACCCCGCTGCTCGAGATCGTCTCCGAGCCCGAGCTGCGCGGCGCGAAGGAAGCGGTGGCGTACGCCCGCGCCTTGCATGGGCTCGTCATGTGGATCGGCATCTGCGACGGGAGCATGCAGGAGGGCTCATTTCGTTGCGATGCGAACGTCTCAGTAAAAAAGCCGGGAGAGGAAAAACTGGGCACGCGCTGCGAGATCAAGAACCTCAATTCGTTCCGCTTCATGGAGCGCGCGATCGAATTCGAGGCGCGGCGCCAGATCGAGCTGCTCGAGGAAGGCGGCAAAGTCGAGCAGGAGACCCGGCTCTACGATGCGGAGCGCGGCGAGACGCGCTCCATGCGCACGAAGGAAGACGCTCACGACTATCGCTACTTCCCGGATCCCGATCTTTTGCCGCTGGTGCTGCGCGAAGAACAAATCAGGAAAATTGAAGCCGAAATGCCGGAGCTGCCGGATGCGACGCGCGAGCGCTTCGCGCGGCAATACGCGCTGCCGGCGTACGACGCAGGCGTGCTGACGGCGTCGCGCGCCGCGGCCGACTATTTCGAGGCGCTGGTCAAGGCGGCCGGCGTCGATGCGAAGCTGTGCGCCAACTGGCAGACCGGCGCGCTGAACGCCGCGCTCAACGAGGCGGATCTCCCGGTTAGCGAATCGAAAGTAGGCCCCGCGTCCCTGGCCGGGCTGCTGAAGCGCATCGCCGACGGCACGCTCTCGGGCAAGATGGCGAAGGAGGTGTTCGACGCCATGTGGGCCGGCGAGGGCGGCGCCGATGACATCATCCGAAAGCGCGGGCTGAAGCAGATCAGCGACGCCGGCGCGATCGACCGGCTGATC
>Ga0209160_1004308_pt1 | contig 11385 bp, 8 predicted proteins | sample GraSoiAngelo_153_FD_186167 | JGI IMG/M metagenome (GOLD analysis project Ga0209160, IMG submission 186167) | Grasslands soil microbial communities from the Angelo Coastal Reserve, California, USA - 14_1009_12_40cm (SPAdes) (version 2) | ecosystem: Environmental > Terrestrial > Soil > Grasslands ...
TGCATGCCGCGGATCGTCGCCGATTACGAGGCGGGGCGATTCGCGACGGAGCTGATCCCGGAGCTGGCGAAGCTCGGGCTCCTCGGCGCCAACCTCGAGGGCTACGGCTGCGCCGGCATGGGCAGCCTCGCATACGGGCTCGCCTGCCACGAGCTGGAGGCGTGCGACTCCGGCCTGCGCTCCTTCGTGTCGGTCCAGACCAGCCTCGCCATGTTCGCCATCTGGCGCTACGGGTCCGAGGCGCAGAAGGAGAAGTGGCTCCCGGAGATGGCGGCGGGAAGGGCGGTCGGATGCTTCGGCCTCACCGAGCCGGAGCACGGCAGCGATCCCGGCGCGATGGAGACCCGCGCGCTCCGCACGCAGGAGGGCTGGTCGATCTCCGGCAGCAAGCTCTGGATCACCAACGCGCAGATCGCCCACCTCGCCGTCGTCTGGGCGAAGGGCCCCGATGGAGTCGTCGGGTTCATCGTCGAGCGCGACCGGCCCGGCTTCGCCTCCGGCGACATCCCGCACAAGCTGAGCATGCGGGCCAGCGTGACGGGCGCCCTCTACCTGGACGAGGTCAAGCTCCGGGAGGAGTCCCGTTTGCCGCAGGCGGCGGGCCTCAAGGCCCCGCTCTCCTGCCTCGACAATGCCCGGTTCGGCGTCGCCTTCGGCGTGCTCGGCTCCGCCCGCGCCTGTCTCGAGCAGGCCATCGCGTATACCCGGGAGCGGATCCAGTTCGGGGTCCCCGTCGCCTCGAAGCAGCTGGTGCAGGCCGAGCTCGCCGACGTCGCCGCCGAGGTGGTGAAGGCCTCGCTGCTCTCGCTGCACTACGCGCGGCTGAAGGAAGCCGGAAAGCTCCACCCGGTGCAGACTAGCCTGCTGAAGCGCAACAACTGCCGGATCGCCCTGGAAGCCGCTCGCCGGTCGCGCGCGTTGCTCGGCGCGAACGGCGTCGCCGGCGACTTCCACGTCATGCGCCACGCCGCGAATCTGGAATCCACCTTCACGTACGAGGGCACCGATCAGATCCACACGCTCTCGATCGGCCGCGCCCTCACCGGGCTCGACGCGTTCTGAAGGGAACCATGGCGAAGCCGTCCTCCGCGAGCTAGCATGCACGAGGCTCGAATCGGAGCCAGGGAGGCAGTGATCATGGCCGACCAGGTCCGCAAGGTGGACTACTTCTACGTCGAGGTGCCGGACAAGCCGGGCGAGGGCGTGCGAGTGCTCGGCGCGCTGAAAGAGGCAGGGATCAACCTGCTGAACTTCACCGCCTTTCCTACCTCTGGCGGCAAGGCGCAGCTCGATCTCGTCACCCAGGATGGCGACGCGCTCGCCCGCGCCGCCAAGACCGCGGGTTTGACGCTCTCGGCGCGCAAGCAGGCGTTCTTCGTCCAGGGGCAGAACCGGGCGGGCGCCGCGGCGGAGGTGCTGCGCAAGCTCTCCGAGGCGGGAGTGAACGTGCGGGCGGCGAACGGCTCCGCCGGACAGGGCGGGTTCGGCATGATCGTGTGGGTCGCGCCCTCGGACTTCGCGGCGGCATCGCGCGCGCTCGGGGTGTAACGCCGCCGACTTCCGGGCTGAAGAGGGCGGCCTGTCGGGGGTACACTGAAGCATGGCTGAAGTGCTCCCCGTCCGAGGCCTGCTCTACGACCACGCTCGCGCGGGCAGATTCGATGACCTGGTTGCGCCGCCCTACGACGTGATCTCGGAGTCGGACCGCGCGGCGCTCGAGGCGAAGAGCCCGTTCAACATCGTCCGCGTGGATCTCCCGCAGGGAAACCGCGAAGAGAAGTACCGGAACGCTGCGCGCGAGCTGCGCCGCTGGATCGAGGAGGGCATCCTCCGCCGCGATCGGGCGCCGGCCTTCTATCGCTACCAGCAGATTTTCTCCCTCGCCGGCCGCGAGCACACGCGCAAGGGGTTCATCGGCCGGATCCGCCTCAGGCGCTTCGAGGAGCGCGTGGTGCTTCCCCACGAGCGGACGCTGTCCGGCCCCCGCCTCGATCGGCTCGAGCTATCGCGCGCCTGCCGCACGAACCTGTCGCAGGTCTTCGGTCTCTATCCCGATCCGGCCGGAACCGTCGACGCCGAGTTCACCAGACTGGACTCCACCGCCCCCGCAATCGAAGCGCGCCTGGGCGGCGTCGTGCACCGGATCTGGCGGCTGACGGACGGGGCCGCGCACCAGCGCATCGCCGCAGCCATGGCGGACAAGAAGGTCTACATCGCCGACGGGCATCACCGGTACGAGACGATGCTGGCGATACGCGACGAGCTGCGGCCGCAGGCCCGTTCATCGCGCTCGTCGATCGAGTACGGATCGATGTTCCTCACCGCCATGGAGGACCCCGGGCTCGTCATCCTCCCCACCCACCGGGTGGTGCATGGGCTGCCGCAGTTCCAGCTTTCGCGCTTTCTCGAGCGCCTGCGCCAGCGTTTCGCGGTGGAGAAGATGAACGCGAGCGCCGGCGACCTGCGAACTGCGCTGGCGCAACGGGAGCGCAGCTTCCTGCTCGCCTCCGGCGGCGAGGTCATGCTGCTTTCCTTGCTCCCGGGAGCGGAGCAGGCCGTCGCAGGGCCGGAGCCGCTGCGCGGCCTGGACGTTCCCATCCTGCACGCGCTGATCCTCGAGGAGATCCTCGGAATCGACCGTGCGGCGCAGGAGCGGCAGACGAACCTGCGCTACCTGAAAGACTTCGATGCGGCCCTGGAGGAGTCCCGCCGCCCGGACGTACAGGCGGTGTTCCTGCTCAATCCGACGCGCATCGCGCAGCTCAAGGCCGTCGCCGATGCCGGCGAGGTCATGCCGCAGAAGTCCACGTTCTTCTTTCCCAAGCTCGCTTCCGGCCTGGTGCTCGATCCGATCGACCCGCTGGAAGAGGCCTGAGCGTCAGGAGAGGGCGTATCTCGGCAGCCGCATCGCGACGCTCTGGAGACCTTCCGCGAACGTCGGATGCGCGATCTCCACGTCGACGATCGCCCGGGCGGTCGCGCCCGCCTGCATCAGCGCCGCGAAGGCATGGATCAGCTCGCCTCCCTCGGCTCCGACGACGTTGGCGCCGAGGATGCGTTCGCTGTCCGGGTCGATGACCAGCTTGAGGATGCCCGCCGTTTCGTCGGTTTCGAGGGCGCGCGCGATCGAACCGAAGGGCATCCGCGCGACCTCGTGCCGCACGCCGCGCGCCTTGGCCTCGCGCTCGTTGAGCCCGACGCTGGCGACCTGCGGATCGGTGAACACCACGGAAGGGATGACGCGGCCGGAGCGGCTGCGCGCCGATCTGCCCATGAGGAGGTCGAAGAGGATCCGGTGATCGTCCCAGGAGGTGTGCGTGAACTGCGGGCCGCCCGTCACGTCGCCCACGGCGTACACTCCCTTGGCGCTGGTGCGGTACTGATCGTCCACTTTCACGAACCCCTTCGCATCGAGCGCGACGTTGCCGCGTTCGCAGCCGAGGTCGTCGGTATTCGGCCGGCGGCCCACGGCGGCGAGGAGGTGGGAGCCGGCGATCTTCCGGCCGTCCTCGAGAACGATCACCAGATCGCGCTGATGCGCCGCGGCGCGCCGGACCCGTGCGCCCAGGACCAGCTCGATTCCCTCGCTGCGGAATACGCCCTCCAGCGCTTCCGACACGTCGGGATCCTCCCGATCGAGGAGGTGAGGGCCTCGCTGGACGACGGTGACCGCGGAGCCGAAACGGCGGAACATCTGCGCGAACTCACATCCGATGTATCCACCGCCGAGCACGATCAGGTGCCCGGGCAGCTCTGTCAGCTCCATGATCCGCCGGTTGTCGAGCCACGGCAGGGCGGCGAGCCCTTCCACATCCGGTGCAGCAGGGCGCACGCCGGTATTGATGACGACGATCTCGCCCCGGTACCGCGCGCCCGCTACCTCGATCTCGCGTTCGCCGGTGAACCGACCGTGTCCGTTCAGCACCCGGAGCCGCTCGCCTGCCGCCGCCAGCCGGCCCTCGACGCCCTCCCTCCACTGCCGCACCATGGCGTCCTTGCGCGCCACGATGGCCGGCAAGTCGATCCGCACCGGCTCCGAGTGCACGCCGAGGCGTCCCGCCGTCCTCGCCACGTGTGCTGCCCGGGCGCTGGCGACCATCGTCTTGGTGGGCGTGCAACCGTAATTGATGCAGGTGCCGCCCAGGCGTGACCGCTCCACCAGCACCGTCTGCCGTCTCGAAGTCGCGAGCCGCGCCGCGAGGGGCACGCCCGCCTGACCGGATCCGATGACGATCGCGTCCACGTCCATGGAACCTCCCGAAGGGCGTCCGTAACGTTTCGCTCGGCTGCGGGACAAGACCTGAATCACGAACTGCGCCGTTTTCCAACGGCAGGAGGCTTAAGGATGTCGTGCTTCTCGGCGCGGCCATCGCTCTCGCGTCTGAATGCGCCGTGGCCGCGGAACGCGCCTGACCGTCGCAAGATGGACAGTCCGCCGCTTGGCTCGTCCTACGTGCAGCCTGGCGCAGGGCCCCTGACATAGAGGCAGCGAGGACCTACCTTCTCCGTCGCGGCGGCGAATGCGGGTGCAAGGGTACATCGGAGCCTTCGCGGCTCCCGACGAGGAGGGCAGGCGTGTCCTTTCGCGTCGAAGCCGCGGAGGGGGCGTTCGCCAAACTGATCACACCGGCGGGGGAGCGTTTCCTGCGTTGCCACTTCGCCATCCCGCACCTCGGCGACGATCACGTGGTCGAGATCGGGGGGGCGGTCGTGAGACCGCGATCGCTGACTCTGCCGGAGCTGCGCTCGATGCCGCCGGTGGTCGAGACGGTAGTCACCGAATGCGCCGGAAATGGGCGGGCGATGCTCGATCCACCCGTTTCCGGCGAGCAGTGGGCGCATCGGGGAGTGAGCGCCGCGCAGTGGGCGGGCGTCCACCTGCGCTCAGTGCTCGTGCTGGCTGAATCCGCAGTGGAAGTCGTCTTCACCGGCGCGGATGGTGGCTGCGGGTATCAGCGCTCGCTCCCCCGGGAGGTGGCGCTCGATGAGGGCACGCTGCTCGCATACGAGATGAACGGCGAGCCGATCCCAACCCGGTTCGGCGGGCCCGTCCGGCTCGTGGTTCCCGGGTGGTACGGGATGGCCAGCGTCAAGTGGCTAGCGCGCATCGAAGCGGTGGAAAAACCCTTCCACGGCGAATTCCAGGCGCACAAATACGTGTACGCGCCAGGCGTGCCGGTGACGCGGATCCGGATCAAGTCGATGTTCGTCGGACTGCCGGGACATGTCCGCGCTGGGATGCCGGCGCGGCTGTCAGGGCTGGCTTGGGGCGGAGACGGCGTCTCGCGGGTCGACGTGGAGATCGACGGCGAGCGGCACGAAGCGCGCCTCCTTGGTCCCGCCCTGCCGCATTCGTGGCGGCGCTTCGAGCTGCTCTGGACCCCGCGGGCGCCTGGCCGTCATGCGGTTGCCTGCCGCGCGACGGACGTCTCGGGAAGCTCGCAGCCGGACGAGGCGGAATGGAACCCGCTCGGATACGGGATGAACGCCCTCCAGCGGGTGGAGATCGTCGCAATCTAGACACAAACGGCTTCGCGGAGTGCTCGATCAGCGGGCCACGCGAAATCCGAGGTTCGAGAACCGGGCATCCGGAGCCCAGGCGTTCCGCGCGGCGCACCTCAGCTGCGGCGGGTGCGCGTTCCACGACCCGCCCCGGGCGCTTCGCAGGCCTTCCGCGTACGCGTCGGCGCACCATTCCCAGACGTTGCCGGCGCAGTCGTACAACCCGTGGGGACTTCGGTTTTCGGGGATCGATCGCACCGGCAGCGTGTGCCGCCGGCCTCCCCTATGCGCCGCGTTCTCGGGCACCCACTCGTCGCCCCAGGGGAAGCGCCTGCCATCCTCGCCGCGGGCGGCGCGCTCCCATTCGGCCTCCGTGGGAAGGCGCATGCCGAGCGAGCGGGCGAAGGCGTCCGCTTCGTACCAGCTCACTCCCACGACCGGCTGATCCGGACCGAGATAGTCGCGCCATGCCTCCTCATTCCAGAATCGCGGAGCCGTTACGGCATTCGCTTCCCGCCATTGCCAGCCGGCGTCGCTCCATACGCCGCGATCGCGGTACCCGCCACCGCCCACGAATGCGTCGAATTCGCCGTTGGTGACCGGGGTCTCTCCGATGCTGTAGGCCCCGGTCGCGACGCGCCGCCGCGGACGCTCGTTGTCCTGGCCTTCTGGCGCGTCGCTCCCCATCCAGAACTCGCCCGCCGGTATGGCGCAGACCCGCACCGGGGCATCGAAACACGAAAGGCGCCCGGGGCGGAACCGGGCGCCTTCCGGTGTGCGGGTACTGCGGGCACTACGTGCACACGGGGAACTACCACTCGTTGGGGAACGTGACCGGCTGAGTGAAGTCGTAATCGGTGCCGGCGTCGTACGGGCTGGGAACTGGCCCGAAGATCGGGTCGCAGGGTTCGGTTCCCACCTGCGACATTTGCGCGACGGCCGTTCCGCCATCCGCCTGTTCGAGCTTCATCATCCAGTAACCTTCCGCCGGCGCGCTGGTGGTCTGACCCTTCGCGCAGGTCACACCGATCCAGGCGAGTCCGGCATCGAGCTGCCCGCCGGTGGCCTTTGCGTCGCTGCGGCCATGCACGCCTCCGTCAGCGGCGTTGTACCAGCGCGAGACCGCTGTCAGATCCGATTGCACTCCGGCGGGGTTCGGCAGGCAGAACAGCGTCACGGTGTCCTGGAACTGGAACTTGCCGCCCACCTTGGGCTCGCGCGTCCACAGGTAGCTGCCATTGCGCGGTCCATGGCCGTCTCCTTCCTCGGGCGTGAAGTTCGTGAGCACGACGGTGGCGGTGCGCTTCACGCCCTTCACCGGATCATGGACGTTGTCGAAGGTGTCGGTGATCTGGCCGCGGGCGCGCTCGGACGTCTTGACGGAAGCGAGCGCGGTGAAGTCGAACGTGACCGTGCCCTTGTTCTCCACCAGCTGGTCTGCTCCGGCGTCGCTCTCCTCGGCGGCGGGCCCGATGTGCGTGATGGAGCCCCACATCACCTTGACGAACGAAGGCGAACCGCTGGCGGGCACGTTCGCGAGGTCGAGCTCGAAGTCGAAAGTGACGGAACCGTCGGCGTTCGCGGTCCGCGTCATGGTGAACTTCCGGTCCACACCGTCGCGGACTTTCTCCCAGGTCCTGGTCTCGCCGTTTGCCAGTGGATTGTCCTCGATCAAGTCCTCGACGTGATGGAGGTGCTTGGCGAAGTGGCGGTTCACCCGGCCGACGATCTCGTGCGTGCGCACGAAGAGATGCGGATGGCATTCGGGGGTGGCGGCGGCGGCGGCGGCTGCCTGTGCGCTCGCGGATGCGTCGCTGGCGGCGGTTCCCTGCGGCGAATCGCCGTCGTTCTGGGAGATGGCGAGCTTCTCGGACGTGGGAGCCGCGGCGCGAAATTCCTGCGTGGTGCCCGCGCTGCCGCCACAGGCGGCGAGAGCGCCGGCGGCAGCCAGGGAAGAAAAGAGTCGGAAAACCTTCATTTGGTTGCCTCCAGAGAGCGTCCGGCAGCACGACACCCGGGCGGCGAAGCGGGTTAAAGAGCAGGGATGCCGCTGAAGGGCGTCATCTATGACCTGGACGGTACTCTCATCGATTCCCGCGACGACCTGGCAGACAGCGTGAACGCGATGCTGGCGCGCCTTTCCATTCCTGAACGCGAGCCCCAGGTGATCCATGGATTCATCGGCGAAGGCGCCGAACGGCTGATCCGCCGTTCGCTGGGCCCGCGGCACGAGGCGCGGTACGCGGAAGCGGCGCCGATCTGGCGCGAGGAGTACGGGAAGCGACTGCTGGCGAAGACGCGGCTCTACGGCGGCGTCGACGCGTTGTTGCGGATCCCTCCCGAAGCGCGCGGGGTGCTGACCAACAAGCCCGGAAGCTTCGCGCGCGAGATCCTGCGGGGTCTGGGGGTCGAGAGCGCGTTCCGGGCGGTGGTCGGCGGAGATGAAGCGCCGCGAAAGCCCGCCCCCGACGGCCTCCTGCGCATCTGCGCCACCCTCGGCGCCCGCCCGCAAGATGCGCTGCTGGTCGGCGACAGCGCAGTCGATCTGGCCACCGGCAAGGCGGCGGGCGTCCCCGTCTGCGCGGTGACCTGGGGCCTCGGCGAACGTGCAGCGCTGGCCTCCGCCGATTATCTCTGCGATACGCCGATGGAAGTCGGCGAACTGCTCGCGCGGTTGCGCTCTTGACTCTTTTGCAACGCCGCGGGAGAGAGCGTCGCGCAGGCGACTAGTCGCGGCCGCCGAAGCGGCTTAGCGGCTACTGCTTTTAGGCTGTACAGGTTATCAACTGCGCTCGAACGAGAAGGAGCGAGGCCGTGGCCGAGACCGTCCGCATCGTCACAGGCAAGCAGGAGATGGAGTTGCAGGTGGTCGAGGGGACGGAGGGCGAGAAGGGAATCGAAATCTCCGACCTGCGCGCGAAAACCGGTCTGGTCACTCTCGATCCCGCCTTCATGAACACGGCCTCCACGGAGAGCGCGGTCACCTTTCTCGACGGCGAGAAGGGCATCCTCCGCTATCGCGGCATTCCCATCGAGGAGCTGGGCGAGAGGAGCACCTTCACGGAGACGGCCTACCTGCTCATCTACGGCCATCTGCCCTCGCACGAAGAGCTCAGCCGGTGGGAGCGCCTGCTCACGCGGCATTCGATGATCCACGAAGACATGCGCCGCTTCTTCGACGGGTACCCGATGACGGCGCATCCGATGGCGATCCTCTCCGCCATGGTCTCCTCGCTCAGCTCGTTCTATCCGTACGCGCTGAACGCCAAGGCCGACGAGTACCGGGACATCACCATCGCGCGGCTGATCGCGAAGCTGCCCACCATCGCCTCGTTCTCCTACAAGAAGAACATCGGCCACCCATTCATCTATCCGCGCAACGATCTCGAGTACTGCGCCAATTTCCTGCGCATGATGTTCGCCGTCCCCGCCGAGGAGTACAGGCCCGACCCGGTCGCGGTGAAGGCGCTCAATCTCCTGCTCATCCTGCACGCAGACCACGAGCAGAACTGCTCGACGAGCACGGTGCGCCTGGTCGGCTCCGCGCAGACGAACCTCTTCGCCAGCATCTCCGCCGGCATTTGCGCGCTCTGGGGGCCGCTCCACGGCGGCGCCAACCAGGAAGTGGTGGAGATGCTGGACGACGTCCGCCGCAAAGGGCTCAGCGCCCAGCAATTCATCGGGCAGGTGAAGGACAAGAAGACGGGAATCCGGCTGATGGGGTTCGGGCACCGCGTGTACAAGAACTTCGACCCCCGGGCGAAGATCATCAAGAAGGCGTGCGACGAGGTGCTGGAAAAGCTGGGCGTGCGCGATCCGATGCTCGATCTCGCCAAGCAGCTCGAGGAGACCGCGCTGCGCGATCCGTACTTCGTCGAGCGCAAGCTCTATCCGAACGTCGACTTCTACTCGGGCATCATCTACAGGGCGCTGGGCATCCCCACGCAGATGTTCACGGTGATGTTCGCGCTCGGCCGCCTGCCCGGGTGGATCGCCCACTGGAAGGAGATGATCGAGGATCCTTCCACGAAGATCGGCCGGCCCCGGCAGATCTACACCGGTCCGCGCGAGACGCACTACGTGCCGTTGGAGAAACGGGTCAGCGAGCGCGCGTGAGCAGGGCGACCACCCCGGTGGTGATGGCCGGCACGTAGGTGATCAGCAGCACGCCCACCGCCATGATGACCAGGAAGGGGAGCGCTTTCCGGTACAGCAGCGGAAGCGGCTTCTGGAACCGCGAAGCGCTGAGGAACAGGTTCAGGCCCATGGGCGGAAAGAGGAAGCCGAGCTCCAGGTTCGCCAGGAAGACAACGCCGAGATGCACCGGCTCGACACCGAAGGCGGAGCCGAGCGGAGCCACCAGCGGCGCCAGTACCACGATCGCGGAATAGATCTCGAGCACGCTTCCGAGCACGAGCAGGAGCACGTTCAGCGCCAGCAGGAACTCCCATTGCGAATGGATGTGCGTCTGCACCCAAGCGAGCAGCCGCGTCGGGATCTCCGCGTCGACCAGGTAGCTGGTCATCCCCAGCGCGACGCCGAGCAGGATGACGACGCTGCCGACCAGCGTGGAGGCATGAACCAGCACCCGGGGCAGATCGCGCGTCAGGTGCACGTCGCGGTGGAGCACGAGCTCGGCGACGATCGCGTAGGCGGCTCCCAGCGCGGCCGACTCGACGATGGTGGCGAAACCGCTGGCGACGGCGACGATGATGAGGATCGGCAACCCCAGGTCCCATTTCGCGTGCCAGAGCGCGCCCAGCGCCTCGCGCCGCTCGAATCTCGGGCGGGGCGTGCGGTTGCGGATGCCCATCCAGACGCCGTAAGCCGCCACCAGCGCGACCATGAGCAAGCCTGGGAAGAGGCCCCCGATGTAGAGGTGATCGATCGGCACGCCCGCCACCACGCCGTAGAGGATCACGGGAAGGGAAGGCGGGAAGAGAAGTCCGAGGCTGCCCGCGGCGGTGACGAGGCCGAGGGAGAAGCCCTCGGGATACTTCTCGCTCACCAGCGCGGGGAGGATGATACCGCCCAGCGCCAGGATGGTGACCCCGCTCGCGCCGGTGAAGGTGGTAAACAGCGCGCACACGAACGTGGCCATGACCGCGAGCCCGCCGGGCATCCACCCGAACCAGCCTTGCGCCGCGCGCACCAGGCGCCGGGAGGCGCCGCCCTCGGCGAGCACATATCCGGCCACCGTGAGCAGCGGGATGGCGGGCAGGGTGGGCGAGACCACCAGACGGAAGGTCTCGGCCGGAACCGAAGCGACAGGCGTCCCAGCCAGATAGAAAAGCAGCAGGGCGTACCCCGCCATGACGACGAATACCGGAGCGCCCAGCAGGAAGGCGGCGAACAGCACCAGGCTGCCCGGCCAGCCCAATGCGGAGGTGTGTCCACGCAGCAGCGTCGGCCCGTCCGGCATGGTGAGAAAGCCCTCGCCCCTGACCGCGAGCGCGCGGGAGACGAGGAAGGGGAGCACCGCCGCGATCAGGATCCAGCAGACGGCCTTCGCGCCGCGGGAGGGGGCCTTCATCGCGCCGCGGATCGACATCACCGCGAACCCGAGGGGCATCACCACTTCGAACCACCATTCCGGAACGCCGCCCGCGAGCGTGTCCACGCGACCCTTGTCGAGCAGCACCATGTCGAACGATGCATAGGCGAGCAGGGCGCAGACCAGCGTGGTCACCGCGCTGTCGAAAGCGCGCGCCAGCTCGCGGGGCCAGCCCGCGCGCAGGAAGTCCACCGTGGAGAGCGCCAGGTGGTGCCCCGTGGAAGTCGCGAGCATGGCCCCGAGAAAACCCACCCAGAGCGTGAGGTGCTGGGTATAGACCGCGGCTCCGGGGACACCGGAACCGGTGACGCGGCGCACGGCAGCTTCCA
>Ga0209160_1004309_pt1 | contig 11385 bp, 9 predicted proteins | sample GraSoiAngelo_153_FD_186167 | JGI IMG/M metagenome (GOLD analysis project Ga0209160, IMG submission 186167) | Grasslands soil microbial communities from the Angelo Coastal Reserve, California, USA - 14_1009_12_40cm (SPAdes) (version 2) | ecosystem: Environmental > Terrestrial > Soil > Grasslands ...
GACGAAGCTCTGGCCGACGCGAGCCAAGAAAAATGGTGTTCCTCCGAGTTGGACCAGTGTGAGCAGGACATTGTGAAGAGGAGGAAGCTGATTGCTGGAGACGATCCCAAGAAGGGCAACAGCCTCCCAGACAGAGAAAATCGCGACTAACGTGATCATCCACGGTGGGAGTCGGGTTTTTTTCCGGCCAGTGTCCCGTACTCGATGGAACACTTTGGGACTGAGTGGCCAGAAACGCAGCTCGATACACCGGGAACCCGAAAGTCCCCTCCGAGAACTAATTAGCTTTGGACGACTAATCTGCAGAATTCTGTGCTTAATGGGTTAGAGGTCTGAACTCTTATCGCGGCGGGCTTATCGGTTCTAAGGAAAGAAGTCGGTGGTTTGAGGCGAAGGTTTGACTCAGAGCAGTTCATAATGCGCCCGTGCCCGAGTGGGACGCTGCTGTGCGGATTTGTGCACGTACCTGTGCGAGTGGGGGCTCAAGCTTGCCACGAGCGGAGATACTTTTGTTGCAATCGGGACAGGGTGTCGATCTTGCGCCCGAAAGCTTCGAGTCTCTGTCGAGCGACCTCGAAATCAAGCTCTTCCGGAACCTTGACCACCTTTGGCGGCAGCTTGCCCTTGTTCTTGGAGAGATACTCAGCCGACAAGGCTTGGTCGGCGAAGCTCATGTCCATGACCTCGGCAGGGTGTCCGTCTGCGGCCGCTAGGTTAACTAGGCGTCCTTCGGAAAGCAAGTAAAGTCTCTTCTTACTTGGCAGAGTGTACTCGACGACTTCGGGGCGTACCCTCTTGTGTCTGACTGCAAGTCTTTCAAGGTCTTCGACACTGACCTCTACGTTGTAGTGGCCGACGTTGCATAGGATTGCTTTGTCTTTCATCTTGAGCATGTGTGACGCGGTTATCACGTCGGTGTCTCCGGTTGCGGTGATGAACAGGTCTCCTTTCTCGGCGGCTTCGGACATTGGCATAACGTCGAAACCTTCCATGAGCGCTTCTAGTGCTCTAACAGGGTTCACTTCTGTCACGGTGACCTTTGATCCCATTCCACGGGCGCGTTCCGCCACTCCCCTACCTACCCATCCATAGCCTGCTACTACCACGTGACGGCCTGCGAGGAGCAGGTTTGTCGCCCGCATTATTCCTTCGAGACCCGATTGGCCAGTTCCATACTGGCTGTCGAACAGATACTTGGTGAGGGCATCGTTGACGGCAATGACTGGAAATCTGAGTTTTCCCTGTTGCTCCATAGCCTTGAGACGCATCACACCTGTGGTGGTTTCTTCGCAAGCGCCAATGATGCTGCGCAAAAGCTTCCCTCCTTTCAAGTGTGCAAGAATCGAGAGTTCGGCACCATCGTCAATTAGAATGTCTGGTTGCAAGTCCAGGACCCGATTCAGGTTCCTTTTGTGTTCTTCCTCGGTCACTCCGTGCCAAGCGTACACGCGGACGCCCGTTTCGGATAGTGCCGCCGCCACATCATCTTGAGTCGAGAGAGGATTGCTGCCGGTTATTGCGACTTCCGCACCCGCTCGATGGATTGACTCTGCTAGAACCGCAGTTTTTGCTTCAAGGTGGAGGCATGTTCCGATTTTGTAGCTCTTGAAGGTCTTGTGAGCGACTAGTCTCTTCGTTATCTTCGCAAGCACGGGCATGTGTTCTCTAGCCCATTCCATCTTCATCCTGCCGGAAGGGGCAAGTTTGAGATCCTTTACTTGGCTCAAGGTCCAGCCTCGACCTTCGAGGGGGGAGAATATCAGGGTTACACGCCGAGGCCAATCGGTCCCCTCGAAAAGATAGGGCCCCAAATCCTGTACGGAGAGGAATTGAGTGGTCATGATAGACGAGTTGCGAGCGGAAAAGAAGGGTCTGGACGGACGGACAACCAACCTTATCTCTCAAATCCTAGCGTGCCGCTCTCTCGTGGAAGATTGGCCGAGGTAACGATAGACGGATCAAGCCTGACTCTGCAAGAGCTGGTGTCGGTGGCACGCGGTAATAGCACGGTCCAAGTGGACAGAAAGGCACTGCAAAGAACAAGGAGAGGTAGGGCAGTTCTTGAAAAGTTGCTCCAAGAAGACGAAGTAATCTACGGTGTCAATACCGGTTTCGGCGCGCTATCGAACGTGAAGGTCGCTCCTGAAGATCTTAAGCAGCTTCAAGCGAACCTGCTCCGAAGCCATGCCTCAAGCGTAGGCAAACCCCACTCAACGGACGTGGTTAGGGCCATGATGCTGTTGAGAGCGAATACCCTGATCAAAGGCAATTCAGGTATCAGGCCAGAAATCCCACAACTGATCGTAGCATTGCTCAACAAACGAGTACATCCCTACATTCCCCAAAAAGGATCCGTCGGAGCTAGCGGCGATCTCTCGCCCCTCTCGCATATGGCGCTGGTCCTAATGGGGGAAGGCAGAGTCGAGTACAAGGGCGCATGGATCGTAGGGAAACAGGCCCTGCAGAAGATCGGTCACGATCCTGTCCAATTAGAAGCCAAAGAAGGACTCGCACTCAACAACGGCACCCAGCAGATGACCTCGATAGGCTGTCTCAACCTCTATGATTCCTATAATCTGTTAGAAACAGCGGAAGCAGCTCTGGCCCTTTCTCTGGAGGCGATCAAGGGATGGATCGATCCGTTCGATGAACGAATACACAAGGTCAGACGGCACGGAGGGCAGATCCAAGTTGCTATGGACATTCGTGCCCTTGTAAGGGGTAGTAAGTTATGCCGGTCGATAACCAAGGACGATCTGGCTGGTGGGCGCCCTCAAGACCCGTACTCTTTCCGATGCGCACCCCAGGTAATGGGGGCGGTGATCGACGCGATGGGTTTTGTCAGGTCAACACTTGACATTGAAATGAACTCCGCCACTGACAACCCACTTATTTTTCCAGACGACAAGACCTGCTTATCGGGTGGTAACTTTCACGGGCAGCCGGTTTCCATGGCTCTGGACATAATGGGGTTAGGTCTCTCGACCCTTGCGAACATCTCGGAGCGAAGAATATCCGCGCTGCTCGACGCGTCTCTGAACAACGGTCTAACTGCCTTCCTCGTTGGGAAGGAATCCAAACCTGGCCTTGCAAGTGGTTTGATGGCTCTTCAGTACACTGCAACCGCTTTGGTCGCTGAGAACAAGATTCTGGCACATCCAGCGAGCAGCGACTCGATTCCCACCTCTGGCAATTTCGAAGACTTTGTGAGCATGGGACCTGGCGCAGCCCACAAGTCAACTGGTATCCTCGAGAATTCCCGGTACGTTGTCGCGATAGAACTCCTAGCCGCCGCTCAAGCAGTTCATCTTAGGGGGGACTCGGGTCTGGGAAGGGGTACCAAGCGGGTCTATCAGGCCATCCGGAGAGTGGTTCGGCCTCTGACTCAGGACAGGTCTTCACACGATGATATCGAGCGGGTGTTCGAGCTAGTGAGGGACGGGCAAGTTAGCGATGTGGTAAGGCGATTCACCAAGGGCTCGGATTAGAGTGCAACTCTACTCAATCAAGTCCAAACTAATCCTCCCCGGTGATCCAGTAGCCGCAAGGTTCGTTGAAGCGCTTTCGGTCGCCAGACTGAGAGTCAAAAGCGGGGACATCGTTGCGGTCGCGAGCAAGGTTGTCTCGCTGTCGGAGAGGAATATTGTTTCTCTCGCGAAGGTCAAGCCCACAGTCTTGGCTCGAAGGCTTGGCCATAGGTTTGGCATCCTTCCCGAGTTTGCTCAGGTTGTGCTCGACGAATCTGACGCCGTGTACGGTGGGGTTCCCGGTGTTCTTCTCACCGTCAAGAATGGAGACGCTATAGCGAATTCAGGGGTTGACCGGAAGAATGCTCCTGGCGACAGCGTCATTCCGTGGCCCTTAGATCCGCAACGTTCCGCGGAAACGCTTCGAAGAACTCTCAATCGAAAACTAGGGAAGAGAGTCGGTGTTGTTATCGTCGACAGTCGAGTGACGCCACTCCGACTAGGGACAATAGGGCTAGCGATTGCTTGCTCGGGGATCCAACCTATACGGGACTCCAGGGGAATGAAGGATTTGTATGGACGAAAGGCGCGAATAACTTTTCAGGCTCTGGCAGACGGGATCGCTGGAGCGGCGCAGCTAATGATGGGGGAAACTCGGGAGAGGATACCCTTCGTGCTCGTTCGTGGAGCCCCAGTCCAGCTCAGCGATAGAACGGGCTCGATGACGCTCCCCATCAAAGACTGCCTCTATATGAGCCAGATTCCCCTACCACATTCTTTCCCAGCCAAAATCGCCCATTATCCGCCCTGACTCAAGATCTGAACAAGCACGATTAGAAAGGGGGTATTCCACGCTGTAGACGCGGATAATTCCCGACCGACCTAAGCCCAGAGTGTGCTCTGATCAGCCTGTCTCGCCCAGAATCACTGCCAGACGGGAAATGTTCCAGGAAAAATAGGGGGTCTTAGCGACTGCACCTCGCGCCGCAGGAGAGCGGAAACCGCAGATCACACTTTCCGTAAAACGAAAACACTATCAAAGTCTCAGATTCGTACCCCTTCAAGGCGAAATTCCTGCCGAGTCTCCTTTTTCGCTTGCTACTTGAGCATCGGCATCTGTACGCCCTTCTCCCTGGCTATTTTCCTCGCTGCTGTATACCCCGCATCCGCATGTCTCACGATTCCTATTCCTGGATCAGTAGTCAATACCCGTTCGAGTTTGCCCGAAGCCTCGGGTGTCCCATCGGCGACGAGACACATTCCGGCGTGAATGCTGTAGCCCATTCCGACACCGCCGCCTTGATGTACGCTCACCCAAGTTGCTCCGGCGGCCGTGTTTAGCAGAGCGTTGAGTATAGGCCAGTCCGCGATGGCATCACTGCCATCAAGCATGCCTTCGGTCTCTCTTCGCGGAGAGGCAACGCTTCCACAGTCAAGGTGGTCTCTTCCAATCCAGATCGGTCCAGCAAGTTCTCCATTTGCCACCATTTCGTTTATCAGTCCACCAAACTTCGCTCGTTCTCCGAATCCGAGCCAGCACACTCTGGCCGGCAGCCCCTGGAATTTCACTTCTTTCTGAGCTTTCCGAATCCACCTAGACAAACCATGGTCTTGAGGAAAGGTAGACAGAACTAGCTCATCGATCTTGCGAATATCCTCTGGATCCCCAACTAGTGAAGTCCATCTGAACGGTCCTCTGCCCTCGCAGAACATTGGTCTAATGTAGCGCTGGACAAATCCCGGGAACTCAAACGCGCTCTTCAATCCACCGTCGAAGGCCTGTTGCCGGATATTGTTTCCATATTCAAATGCCACAGCGCCTTGTCGAGACATAGCAATCATAGTTTTCACATGCGTACGAATACTTCGACTGGCCCTCTTCATGTACTCTTCCGGATTAGAGCGACGAAGGGAATCCGCCTCTTCTTTTGAAAGGCCAGATGGATAATACCCGTTCAAAGGGTCGTGCGCGGATGTTTGGTCGGTCACGACGTCAGGGATTATGCGACGCCTTAGGAGTTCTGGGTGCACCTCGGCAGCGTTTCCCAGCAGACCAACGCTGCGAGGAACTCTGCCTTGCTTAGCTTGTTGAACGAGGTCCAGCGCTTCGTCCAGCTCGTCAGTGAAGGTCTGCAGATATCCGTGACGGATTCTTTTCTCGATGGCCTTCTTGTCGATCTCCACAGCCAGGGCGATGCCATCATTCATCGTTACGGCCAACGGCTGAGCGCCTCCCATCTCGCCTAGCCCTGCGGTCAATACGAGTCTTCCAGCGAGCGTTCCGCAGAAGTGTTCCTTGGCCACTGCTGCGAGCGTTTCGTACGTCCCCTGAAGTATCCCCTGGGTTCCAATGTATGCCCACGAACCAGCGGTCATCTGTCCGTACATTATGAGACCCTTCTGCTCGAGTTCGTAGAAGTAGTCCCACGTGGCCCACTTGGGAACAATCATACTGTTGACGATCAGTACTCGAGGGGCCAGTCTGTGAGTCTTGAAAACCGCGACCGGCTTGCCGCTCTGAATGAGAAGGGTCTGATCCTCTTCAAGTTTCTCTAGGGTGGCAAGCGTTGCTTCTAGCGCGTCCCAAGATCGGGCAGCTCGTCCTGTACCTCCATAAACGATCAGGTGATCGGGGTCTTTGGCGACATCGCGATCAAGAACGTTGTGGAGCATCCGGTAAGCTCCTTCTATCTGCCAGCTCTTGCAATGCAGCTCCGTCCCAGTTATCGCGGAGATCTTCCTTCGGTGTTTCTGCACCGAGATGGCTCGAGGCTTTGGTCTTTGATTCAAAGAATCCTCCTACCGTCCTGTACCACCAGTTCACCTTCGATAAGGACATTGTCAACAAGTCGTTCACCGTACGTGTATCCGATCCATCTGTGGTTAGGCGCTCGCAAGGTCACAAGATCCGCGTGCTTGCCCGCGTGGAGGCTTCCAACCCTCTTCTCCAATCCAATCGCTCTAGCAGCGTTGATCGTTATCCCACGAATGATTTCAGAAGCGCTCATTCTCAGCTCCCGAGACGCAAGAGCCGCAACGGTCAACTGCCCAAGCATCCAGTTGGAAGGGCTGAAGTCGGTTCCCAAAGCCACAGGGAGGCCCAAAGCAAGCATGCCTCGAGCATCCGCATTCTCCCCAGCTAGCACACTTTGTGATGATGAAGGTAGCAAGACCGGGGTAACTTCCGTCTTCGTCATCTTTCCGAGCTGTTTCGTTGGAGAGTGGACCAGATGGTCTGCCGATATGGCGTGGAGCTCGTTCGCAACCTCAGCTCCTCCGCTATCTGTGAACTGATCCGCGTGTATCTTGAGCTTGAGACCAAGTTTCGCGGCTTTCCCGAGAATCTTCTTCGACTCGATTGAATCGAATGCTCCCCGTTCACAAAATACATCGCAAAATTCTGCTAGTCCTACTTGAGAAACCTGCGGCAACATCTCGTTAATCACACCGTGAACATATTCCGACGAGCTCTCTCCGGGCGGAACCGCGTGAGCACCCATGAACGTGGGAACGATATTGCAAGGATGATACATCTTCAGACGCTGAACCGTCCTGAGAATTTTGAACTCGTCATCTTCCCTGAGTCCATACCCGCTCTTTATCTCAACCGTGGTCGAGCCAGATTCAAGACACGTATCGAGTCTTTCCATTCCAGATTGAAACAGCGATTCTGAACTAGCCTGACGGGTACGATTCACAGTCTCGATTATTCCTCCGCCCTTGCGTAGGACGTCCATATATGAGGCCCCCGCTATTCTAAGCTGAAACTCTGCCTCACGGGCTTCGGCAAAGACCAAGTGGGTGTGTGGGTCCACGAACCCGGGCAGAATGACTTCGTCCTCAGCATCTATGGTCCTTCTCGCTCGAAATTTTCGTTCAAGCAGTTCTGTCGAAGCCGCCAGAACGATCTTGCCTTGGTTTATCGCGACACCTCCATTGTCTACTATGCCAAGTCCTGTCTCGCCGTCCCGAGAGTCTAGGGTTATGGTCTCATTCGAGTTCAGGACTAGAACGTCGACTCGGCTCTTGACCATGCGAGATCTCCGCCTCGCTTATCGGGGTGTTGATTAAAAACGGGCTGTTTGTATTACAGCGTTATTCTTCCATCAACCATTATCGTTTGCCCGTCAATCTCGACTGTAGGTTTCGTAACGGTTCCGGAGAAGGAAAAGCTGCTGTCGTTCTTACCACCGATACCCTTGTTCGCTCCCACTCCGATCGTCACGGTACCCAGAGAAAGTTCGTCGGTGGTGTATCCGATAAGATCCACTTTGGGGTTTAGTCCTAGAGTAAACTGAGCTATCTTGTCCCTGTCTCCTTGTGTTGCTTCGTAGACCTCGCGGAACACTTCTTCATACTTCTTGGCTCGAAATTCTTTGATCCGACCCTTCTCAAAATCTAGTCTAAGCTCTTGAATTAGCCTCCCCTTCAAAGCTCGCGGCAGATCATAAACTACAGTTCCTCGCGCTGATTCTTCTAGCGGCGCGACCTCAACTTTGCCTGAGGGCAATTGTGTTGAGACAAGTCCATGCTCTACATCCGCCTGATCAACGATCCCATCCTGGACATGAACCGGTCGCTTCGTTATCTCGAACCTGATATCGGTTCCCCCTCTAGATGTTACGTGCACTTTACTTCCGCGCTCCAAGCGGAGAGCCACCTTTCTTCCCAGCTCAGCTAGCTTGGGATAGTCGACCTTGATCGCTTCCTCGGTCATCTTCAACCAGCGGTCATAGTCGAAGCCGTAAGCTTTGGCGCGTTGCGGTGTAACGTGTCCCAGAAGAAGTTCGGCGGTGCGAACTTTCTTCTCGAAAGTCTTGTCGAGGACAGGTTTGTCCCCTTCGAAGAGGATCTCAAGTCTTGAGGCAGGCACATCCCGGAACTTGGATGGATCTTCGGGACCTCCTAGCGCAATCCAGACTGTTACGTTGTCGACAGCGCTGAGTATGTGGCGGGGGATCTTGCGCATGTATTGTTCTGGGATCTCGGCAAGGGTTCCCCACCAGAGCCGGTCGGTGTTGAGTGTGATGAGGGGCTTGGCGCCTGTTCGATAGCATTCAAGAGCTATTTCGCTGGCTAGGTCGATCGTGTGTTGCCAGGTTTCGATGAGGACCATGTCGTCTTCGTGTACTCTCAGACAAGTGTGAACGACACGCTTTGCGATGCTGTCCTCAAGCAAGAGAGTTATCGGCTAGGTTCTTGGGAACCATGCGTACATAAGCGTTCAATGGTCGCGTGGAGTCTCGTCACTAGACGATCTGGCGCTTGGGCATAGAAATTGCTACGGGCCTAGTTCATTCGGAAAGGCCAAATCCGACTACGATAAGGGAATGAAAACGACGCATCAACTCGCTGACTTGCGGCTTGTAAAAGATCGTTGAAGATTCTCTTGACCCCTTGAAGTCTGCCAGAGTTCCCTTGTAATTACCCAGGACCTTGGACAATGCATATTCTTCGTAAGAGTCGCCCATTAGGGTAAACGCGCCTGCTCCCAACTCCCTCCTCCTCAACAAAACAATGGGAAGCTTGACCTTGTCATGTAATGCCTCGGGCAGCTCAGCACTCAAAGCTTCAACTTCAGACTTTTTCATAGTGACCTTCTCTCCACCCACCGTAGAAACGGTTGGCGGGTCCTCGGACAACAATTCTCTGATGGTTTTTCTGTTCTTTGGAAGATGTGTGTTGAGCTTTCGCAATTCGTTCTGCAAAATTACATCAAAAAAACCGTCTCGATCCACGAGAAAGAGCCTGCCTATTTCCCGCCCCGAACCATGCAGTGGTCTTTCTCGAATGGGTCCAACCGAACCATCTCTTCGATTACGTATCCCCGTTTTTTCAAAACATCGGCTTCTTGGCGAAAGATAGCGTTCGGATCTCGAGTCACGTCAATGCTGCGTGCTTTGATCGCCATTAGGAATTCGTCCCCTTTTCTCAGAAATGTATCAAGGTTCTCGGCCAATATTCTTCCTTGGTCCGGCTGTGCAATGTCGCAGTATACGGAGTCCACTTTGGAGACTAGACTCCGGTACCTGCTGGGAAACCGTGCGTCCTCGAAGAGCGGTACTGTATTGATCCTCTTTTTTGATACGTTGTTGACTAGGTCTCTGAAGGTTCTTTGAGCAAATTCAACGCAGTACACTTTCCCCTCAGACCCAACGATATCGCTAACATGGCTGACAGTCGTCCCGCTTGCGGCACCCAAGTAGAGAACCTTGGACTTCTCCCCGAAGGGAATCTTGCCAAGTCCCTTCAGGATCGCAGCTGCAAGCTTACTCCGGAACGGATCCCAAACTCGATACTCTTCATCGCCAACTTTGACGATTTCCTCTCCGTAAACGGTCTCTCCCGGCGCCAGGCTGCGGGTACCGAGCCTCTCTTCCCCTTCCCTCCCGATCAGATAGATCCCTTCGAATCTTCTGTGGGGCTGGACGCCATTGCGTACCATGCTTCTTCTTGGGTGGTTGTCCTTGATAACGATCCTTGAGATCAGCCACCTTCTTCTCCAAAGCCGTTCGCATCTTGTCACCCTCGTTGGCACCGCCGAAAGCGTCCATTCGAGCTGCGATAGCGAGTTTCCCTGCGACTGCGCGAGCAATCCGGCCTCTCAGCCACCTTGGGGACTGGTGAATGGCGGCGTATTGGAATATTATTCCATGCTTCGGAGGACGAGCTCCGGTTTTTAGAGTTCTGAAGAGCGCCTTTTCCGCACCCAACACTTGAATGGTACTGGCAGGCATCTTCCCCACGTTCTCTAATCCTCCGGCCATTGAAAGGATCTTGGCGGAAAGAACTGCGCCTAGAACTCCTGTCATGTTGGGGGCTACCTCCAGCATGATCTTGTCGGTGTACTTTTCAGCAGTCTCTCTCAGCTTGTACATTTGAAGAACCGTCGCGCAGACTTCTTGAAGCCATGAGAGGTCGGGTTGAGGAAGATCTGCTCCGGAGGATTTCTGGGCTGCTTCCGAGATGATCCGTGCCCGTTCTTGAGGTATGCCCATTTCGACGAGGGACTCTTGGGAGAACGAGTCGCGTGTGCCAAGGCTTTGGACGAGCCGAATGTAGCTGTCGTGTTTTTCCACGAGCCTGTCTAGTTCAGGAAAATGTAGCCCATACCATTCTCGTATCCGACCTGCAAGCAGGTTCAGTACCTTGTCCAGGTCCTCGATGCATCTGACGGTCTGGATCGCGTAAAGGTCACGCTTCGTACCGGTCTCCGCAATTGATGCCTGTGCGATTTCCATCGACACATCGTGAACAAGTTTCTCGTAATCGTCCTTTGACTCCACGATCCGGAACCGGACAAGCATATTGGGCAGCCGATTCCGCAACTTTGAGATCGTTTCGTCCCTTTCGTCCAGGACGACTTCCGACGTCAAAAATGTGCGCAGGATTCTTGCCAGATATTCGTTGTCTACGGTGAGTTTTTCCAGGCCCATCTGGGACAGGCGGTTCGCGAATTCAGAGAATTCCGGTGGTAGTTGTCCCTGGCGAACTTCGTTCAGTTTCACAGCAGCGTCTTTGGGGTTTCGGGGGAAGAGGGCTTTTTCGGCAATCTTGCCAGTCTTTTCCAGCAGGAAGAGTCCGGCCGGTGAATCGACCAAGTAGGCCTTCAAGATCGCTCGCTTGTCTTGGTTCTGTCGATCTTGTAGCGCTGGCATGGTGCGAAGATAATTAACGTGGAACGCGTATACTGTCTCGGCAGCATTTGGAACCTGACCTATCGGTGGAGTTTGCTGGTATAAAGCTCCCCAACCCCACGATTCTCGCTTCCGGAATTCTTGGTGTTTCCAGTGAAGTCATGGTCCGCGCCTCCAGAGCAGGTGCGGGAGGAGTTGTCACAAAGTCGTTCAACCGAAAGGGCAGAGAGGGTTATCGGAACCCGTCTTTCATTGAAGTTCCAGGTGGTTATCTTAACGCT
>Ga0209160_1004312_pt1 | contig 11384 bp, 10 predicted proteins | sample GraSoiAngelo_153_FD_186167 | JGI IMG/M metagenome (GOLD analysis project Ga0209160, IMG submission 186167) | Grasslands soil microbial communities from the Angelo Coastal Reserve, California, USA - 14_1009_12_40cm (SPAdes) (version 2) | ecosystem: Environmental > Terrestrial > Soil > Grasslands ...
TATCCAGAGGGTATTTTAAGGCCAATAGAGCTCTCGAGATAAAATGACTTTATTTAAACAAGGATGCTGGAATTTATCAGAGCTCGTAACCGATCCAAAAGGTACTGCGTTTAGAAAACAGCTCAAAGAGATTGAAGCCAAAGTAAGAAATTTTGAAAAGATGAAAAAAAATCTTAAACCAAACATTTCTATCCAAAAGTTTACTCATCTTCTTCACGGCTTAGAAGAAATATCTGAAAAGTTTAATGTAGTTAGCGGATATGCGTCTTTAGAATATTCTGCAGATACCCAGTCAGATGAGGCCACAACTTTACTATCTAGAATGACAAAGCTTGGGTCCCAGATTGAAAATCGCACCTTGTTTTTTGATCAATGGTGGAAAAAACAAATAGACCAAAAAAATGCAGACAGGCTGATAAAATCATCAGGCGAATTGGCAGAGTTTTTAAGATTCAAAAGACTCTTGGCCAAATATTCACTTTCTGAATCTGAAGAAAAAATAATAAACACTCTAGATGTTACAGGCAGTACAGCACTAGTCAAACTCTACGATAAAATCACAAATGCATTCCAGTTTGTGGTAAAAATTGATGGAAAAATGAAAAAATACAACAGAGAAGAACTTAGTTTACTTGTTAGAAACCCTAAATCAAAAACAAGAGAGATTGCGTACAAGGCTCTTTTATCACAATATGATAAACAAAAAGGAGTTCTTGGCGAGATATATCAAAACCTAGTACAAAACTGGAAAGATGAGAGCATCGAGATAAGAGGATATTTTTCGCCAATATCAGTCAGAAATATTGCTAATGACATAGATGACAAGCCGGTTGGCGCACTTCTTTCTGTTTGTAAGAATAATGCATGGGTATTTCAAAAATTCTTTTTACAAAAGACAAAAATGCTTGGAATGAAAAAACTTCGACGCTACGACATCTATGCTCCATCATTGAAAGTAAAACAAAGGTCTTACAAGTATGATCAGGCAGTTAAGATGGTATTACAGACACTAAATGGTTTTAGCCCAACATTATCAGAATTTGCAAAAAAAGTTTTCATACAAAACCATGTTGATTCCTCTATTAGACATGGAAAAAGAAGTGGGGCATTTTGTAGTACCATATCACCAAAGATAACACCGTATGTTATGGTAAATTTCAAAGGGAAATCAACTGATGTATTTACACTAGCTCATGAATTGGGTCATGCGATACATAGTATTGCGGCATCAGACAAATCAATTTTTGTAACAGAAGCTCCATTACCTCTAGCCGAAACTGCATCAACATTTTCTGAGATGTTATTGTTTGACGAAATTCTAAGCAAAGTTACCGATGAAGAAAAAAAATCAATACTAGTGGAACATATTGATGATCTTTATTCAACCATATCACGACAAGCCTTTTTTACATTATTTGAAATCTCCGCACATAAAAAAATTGGAGATGGTGCAACTGTAGAAGACATCTCAAAGGAATACATGAAAACTCTCAAGGATCAGTTTGCAGATTCAATTAACATCACAGAAAATTTTGGTGTAGAATGGAGTTGCATTCCACATTTTTATCATTCACCATTTTACTGTTATTCCTATTCATTTGGAAATCTACTTGCCTTGTCTTTTTTCCAGAGATACAAAAAAGAAGGAAAATCCTTTGCTCCTACTTACATCAAAATTCTTTCTGCGGGTGGATCTGAGAAACCAGAAACCCTACTAAAAGAACATGGAATTGACATTTCCTCACAAAAATTCTGGCAGGATGGTTTTGAATACATCAAAAATCAGGTAAACACGCTGGTAAAACTAGATAATTAATCGCCTAGTAGCCAAGCGCCCTCAGCTACTAGGCATGTTCCCCTACGGTTTGAACCGATGTCAACGAGATTCAATACAAATTACAATTTAAACCATTGGAATCCAGATCGAATAACTAAAACTATTTTATTTTATTTCACTAACAAAGGCCAAGTGAAATATCCAAGGTGCTGTAACAAAGATCCAGTGTATTTGATTACTTATGACTGTGGGCCTGACCCAAATGAAACCATTCTTGTATGCAAGGATCATTACATGGAAGAAGCTTTTCAACGGTTTGCTATCAAAATTGAAAAATTACAAGAGTAGACTTAATAATTAGACTCAAAAATGTGCAATCAATGAAATGTATAATTATTTTTTCTCTTATTTTTTCAATTTTAGTCTTTAATGTTTTTAGTGCATATGCCCAGCAACCCCAACTTGCCTCATATCGTGAGATTGCTCAAATATTCATAGATGAGAAAATCCAAAATCAAACTACTGCGTTCATTACTCTTTCAACAACTAGTCCTTTAGAAATGCGTGTACCTGAACAACTCGATCAAAAAATTCACAACAATGGAAACATAACATCAGTAACAGTAACTAATGCAGATACATGTGTCCTAGGAATTAAAAACCAGGCTTGTGTTTTGGTTAATCTTTCTGAGCCGTCTCTTATAGGATCCTATGACATCAGAAAAATTCAATCAGATGCTAGCGCGGAAGGAGATACTTTGATTGGAGACATAAACAAAGCATTTGGCTTAAGTGCTGAATTTAATTCGGTATACGTAAACACCAAAGGTGAATTAAGCGGTGCATTAGGTACTTCCGGTGCTGTTTCAGGAAACAGAACCATTTCAGTCGTTTATACAATGTCAAAATCGGATTCAAAATATCTTTATGATGGTTTAACTACAATATTACTTCCAAATCAAGTAAGAAATAGCGGTGGATTTTTAGATGCTGCAAAAAAAATGGCTAGTTACTCAAATTCAACAGTTACATTTGCTATCATACCAGAAAAAAACATATCAATCTATCAACTCCAAGTGGCCCGTCATTTTCCAATTAAAAACCAGGTGACTACAATCAGTCCTCTTGATCTTTTTGAATTGGATAAACTTGATAGATCAAGTTACTTTAATGCTGGATTTTTCCCGTTAAATTCAATCCTTCAAGTCACATTATTGTCAAATCAACCACTAGCAATTACTAACCATGGTGGAGATCTTGTCCCAACCGTAGAAAAAAACGGACAGAATCTTCCAGCTGATCTTACAAAAGCAGGATGGTTATTTGACCCAAGTTCTGGTAACCATATAACAGCAGTTTATCTTTTTGGAACAACTTTCTCAGCTAGTAAAAATGACCTGACGTTAACAATAGGGAATACAAAGGCGGGAGTTAAAAACCCAATCCAGCTCGCAACACCGACGCCACCTAAACCTGCAATCACAGACTATACATCGTACGTATTAGTTGGTATTGTTGCAGCTGCAGGAATTGCAATATACATATTTCTTAGAAAGAGATAGTTACTATAAAATTAAAACGGCTGCTGCAAAAACAGTTGTCCAGTGTCCTTTTGGATCTCCAACGGCACTCTGTGTAATGTTCCTTGTTTTGTAAATTTCTCCGGATATTTTCCATTGTTTCCTTTTTTCGTCCCAGCTCTTATCTATATCAAATTTTATTCCAAGCGAGGACGCAAGCATTTGGGCAGCAATATCCTCAGCATAATCTCCAGCTTCTTTTTCTGTTTCACCAAATGAATGATATTCTGAAAGATATCCATATTTGGTTTTGTCAGCTGGTTCGGCAATGCCAACAGAAGCTGCCATTAGTCTATGTGGCTCGTTACTTTGTTGTCTAGCATAAATTACAAATTGAACGCCTCCTGGGCGTATCAATTTCAATCCCTCAGCACGAGAGATTAGCTTTGCAGCAGGTGGAAAAATGCTAGATATCAAAACCAGGTTTGTACCGGCAATACCAGCATCTCGCAGCGAGTATTCAAAACTTGTAAGCTGATCCTGGTGAACTCCTTTACCTCTGGTAAGGAATAATTTTTTTGCGACTAGGTCTAACACGACTCAATTCTATTTAACTGATCTTTAAATATTTATGGAATTACATGCTTGAAAAATTATTTTAAAGATTTTAGAGCTTCGATAATCTCTTTACCATGAGTTTCAACATCGATATCTCGAAAAATTTTTGCAATTTTCCTTTCTTTATTAATAATAAAGGTAGAACGTTTAGCCAAACCAGCAATATTAAGGCCAGCATAAGCTTTACAGGCTTCTTTTTTTGGGTCACTCAGATGCAAATATGGAATTTTATATTCTTCAACGAATTTCTTTTGATCCTCAACAGTATCTACCGATATGGCAAACAAAACAGCATCCAAGGCAATAATTTCTGGATACGCCAAAACTATCGTTTTAGCCATTTTGAAGACTTTTTTTGAAGGGCATGCAAATAAATGGTTTTTAGGATAAAAACATAAAATCACATTTTTGTCTCTATAATAGCTGAGTTTAACTACACTACCATCATTAGCCTGCAGTTCAAAGTCAGGCGCTACATCTCCTTGCACAAATATCATTTTCACATCTTGTTTAATACCATTTTGCAATATAACATAGCACAAACAAAAATTAAGACATGTGTTTTAGAGATCTAATATGAAAGCAGTATACGTAAGAGGTCCTGCTGATGTTGAAATTAGAACTATAGAAAAACCAACTGTAGGAAGAGGAGAGATATCAGTTAAGATGCATGCATGTGGCGTGTGCGGGTCAGATTTGGAAAAAATCTATGGTCAGTATAGCCAGCCTTCTATGCGGCTTGGCCATGAGCCATCTGGCACTATATCACAAGTAGGAGAAAATGTCAAAGATTTCAAGAAAGGTAATAGAGTATTTGTTCATCACCACGTCCCATGTTATTCTTGCCATTTTTGTTTACATGGAAATGAGACCATGTGTCAAAAATATTCTGAAACAAATCTTTCTCCATGTGGTCTTGCTGAAGAATTTGTTGTACCTGAATGGCACGTATCGCATGGAGGAGTCATAAAAATACCTGATACAATGAGCTTTGATGAGGCAGCGATGATTGAACCACTTGCATGTTGTGTCAGGGCATGGAATAAAATCAAGATAAAAAAGGGCGATTCAGCTGCAATTTTTGGTGCTGGACCTACTGGCATGATGCATGTAATGCTAAGCAAAGTTTACGGATTGAATGAAATTTTTTGTTTTGATGTGAATGATTTTAGATTGAGTTTTGCTAAAAAATTTCAGATAACGGAATCTATAAAATCAACGGATTCAATGGCACATGAAAAAATTCTTGCAAAAACTCAAAATCGAGGAATAGATATAGCAATTGTCGCTACAGGAAACCTCAGTGCCATAACTCAAGCTATTGAATTCGTAAGGAAAGGTGGAACAGTTGTTTTGTTTGGTGTTCCATCCAAAGATGCCAAGATGCAACTTGATGTAAGCATGGTCTATTCAAAAGAAATAACAATTGTTCCAAGCTATGCAGCGTCAGAGATTGATACCATGGTAGCGTTCAAATTAATTCAAGAAAACAAAGTTGAGGTGAAAAAGCTGATAACACATAGGTTTGATCTGACGGAGTCAAAAAAGGCGTTAGAATACGCACATCAAGGAAATGATGCTATGAAAATAATCATTACAAATTCAGAAACGCTTAACTAAGGCTTATTTTGGAACTTTAAGACATGGATTGGGGATTAAAAAATAGACTTGCACGCATAATCAAACCGCATAGTGATCGTGGAGTTATGTTAGCAGTAGATCATGGTTATTTCTTAGGCCCAACAGAACGTCTAGAAGTACCACGAAAGACAATCCAACCGCTATTACCTTATGCAGATTCTCTAATGTTAACACGTGGTGTTTTAAGAACGTCGGTTGATGAAACATACCCTATTCCTGTAGTCCTCAGAGTATCAGGAGGTGCGAGTATCATTGGAAAAGATCTCTCAAATGAAAAAATAACCACGTCAGTAAAAGAAGCAATTAGACTCAACGCAACTGCACTTGCACTCTCAATCTTTGTTGGCGCACCATATGAACACGATTCACTTGTAAATCTAGGAAAACTTGTAGATGAAGGTGAAGAATACGGCATACCAGTCCTTGCAGTAACAGCAGTTGGAAAAGAGCTTGAAAAGCGCGATGCAAGATATCTTGCACTTTCCTGTAGAATTGCAGCTGAATTTGGCGCCCACCTTGTCAAGACATATTATTGCGAAAACTTTGAAAAAATTGTGAATAGTTGTCCTGTACCTGTAATAATAGCGGGCGGACCAAAGTTATCTACCGAGCTTGATGCATTACAATTAACTTATGATGCACTACAGGCAGGTGCAGCCGGAGTAGATATGGGAAGAAACATCTGGCAGTCAGATTATCCGGTGCCAATGATAAAAGCAGTCCGTGCCCTTGTACATCAACGTGTTACGGTCAAAGAAGCACATGAAATATTTACCAAAAATAAAGAAATTGAAAAAACCCCAAAACCTACACCCATAACAAATCCTAGCCACCCAATAAAAGCCAAAACTAAATCGACAAAATCAAAAAAGACAGCAAAATAACCTTATTCTGAAATCTTGGAAAGATGAACGTGCACTATTTTCCATTTAGTAGATTTTATCATGACAAATGTTGCCCTGCTTAACATAGAAAGGTGTTGTCCTCGGAAACTATAGTTATCAACGATCATTCCTGTCTGCTTTAATTGAAATGTGACGACAGCACTGTTTTCAAAAAGATCTATTTTTGGATTTATTATTTTATATTCATAATCAGATATGCTAACAAACCTTAATTCTTGTAGTGCAACTGTCGTTGCATAATCTTTGAGATCAAATGGTGGTATGTCACTGTAACTTGAAAATCTTGTATCGTCAAGTTGTATTGCGGCAAGCGGGGCTAGGTTTTTTGTTTTTCCAGTATCAAAAAAAATCTTAATTATTTCTAGTATTTCTTCTCTGTCAGACAAAATCAATCTTGCTTGAGGAACAACTCGTTTAAGTTTTTGGAAAACCATGCTAAAATCGTTATTGTTTATCACACGAGACATAAGAGATAATGAAATAATTATGATATGCCTAGGGTATTTTTAACAAATTTAGACGAATTTTCTAGTAATATTTATAAATTATTCTTGTTGCAAAACTATAGACTGAAATGAAGTTAGGAGGATCGGCGAGCATTTCTAGTATTCTGTTGCTAGTCGACCTTATGCTGTAAATACACAGCTTAGTTTCTGGTGAAAAAATTATGGAAAAAATGTCAGGTGCTAGATCATTAATGGTTGCCTTAGAAAAGGAGGGCGTGGAGCTAGTCTTCGGACTACCCGGCGGTGCAAACTTGCCAATCTACGATGAGCTATACAAGAGTAATATTCGCCACATCTTGGTAAGGCATGAACAGTCTGCTGCGCACATGGCAGATGGATTTGGCAGAGTGAGCAGGAGACCAGGTGTCTGTTTTGCAACCTCTGGCCCTGGTGCAACAAATATCGTAACTGGAATTGCAACAGCTCAAGCTGATTCGGCTCCAATGATTGCCATTACTGGACAAGTTCCTTCAAAGATGATTGGTAGAGACGCATTTCAAGAAAGTGACATCATAGGAATAACAAATCCAATTGTCAAATATGCCTTTCAACCAATGGACGCAGCTGAAATTCCAGAGGTAGTAAAAAAAGCATTTTACATTTCATCCACAGGCAGGCCCGGACCAGTATTAATAGACATTCCAAAAGACGTACAACAAAATGAAGCTGAAATGCAATTCCCAAATGAAGTTAAAATCAGAGGATATCACCCATGGGTAGACCCCGATATCAGAGAAATCGAACGGGCAATTGAGATGCTCCTTTCATCAGAAAGACCAATCATTCTTGCAGGTGGCGGAGTAATAATTTCAGGAGCATTTGCAGAATTACAATCAATAGCAGAACTTCTTATGATTCCAGTAGTGACAACTTTCAAAGGAAAAGGATCATTCCCAGAAAATCATCCCTTATCACTTGGCCCAATTGGAATGCATGGACATGCAGAGGCAAATAAAATGATGGTAGAGGCAGATTGTGTTCTTGCAGCAGGTTCCAGATTTTCAGATAGGTCAGTAGGAACCTTTGAGGAATTTGAAAAGAGATTAAAAATAATCCACATGGATGTAGACCCTGCAGAGATTGGTAAAAATCAAACTACAACTGTTGCAGTAGTTGGAGACATCAAGGCTTCGTTGAGAATAATGGTAAAGATGTTAGTTCAAAAAGCAATCAAGCGTGGTGATAACAACCCTTGGTTAAAGAAAGTAAATGAAACCAAAGAATATTTTAGAGAAAATTTGAAGCTTCATCCACATCCCCTTGGAGCAGCCAAAGTTTTACGCAAGCTAAGAGAAGTGCTTCCACATCAATCAATTGTAACCACAGAAGTTGGTCAACATCAGATGTGGGCCTCACTATTTTTTGATGTCATTCAACCTGGAACTTTTTTTAGTTCAACAGGTCTTGGAACTATGGGTTGGGGATTTCCTGCAGCAATAGGTGCCAAAGCCGCAAAACCAAGTGTCCCAGTCTTAGACATTGCTGGAGAAGGAAGCTTTAACATGACAGAAAATTCTCTAGCAGTATCAGTTTTAGATAATTTGCCTGTTATTGTTTTGTTGATGAATAACTTTTCACTTGGAATGGTAGCACAGTGGCAGAGAACATTCTACGATAAGAGAATGATTGGCATTGATCTCAAAAACTGTCCAGATTATGTAAAAATAGCAGAAGCATATGGAGCTCAAGGAATTAGAGCAGAATCCATAGATGAGATTGGTAAAGCTGTTCAAACCGCACTCAAAAGCGATGTTGCAACTGTAATTGATGTACCGATTGACCCACAAGAGGACGTTTTACCATTTGTAGCGCCAGGTACACCCCTCAAGGACATGATCCTACCCTCATAGGGATTTCAATGTGGTCTATAATTTCTGTACTAGTAGAGAATAAACCGGGAGTCTTGTTTAAGGTGACAAATCTTTTTAGATCAAGAAATTACAACATCGATAGCATCTCCGTAGGGATAACTGAAAATCCAGAATTTTCTAGAATGACAATCACCACATCGGCTGATGAAAAACAACTCAATCAAATAATAAAACAGCTTGACAAGATGATCGACTCAGTTGAGGTAAAACACTTAGAAGAGAAGATGAGTGTATATAGAGAACTAGTGCTCATGAAGATCAAAGTAAGCAAACCGTCAGACAGCATGGAAATAATGAACCTTGCCAATGCTTTCAAATGCCAAGTTCATGATGTGAGAAAGACATCAATCATGGTCGAAATAACTGCCACACCAGACAGGATTAATGCGTTTGAGGATCTAGTTCGTGGATACGGAATTTTAGAAATTGCAAGAACTGGATTATGTGCGCTCCCAAGAGGCGGGATCAATGAAGATTAGAATTTTTGACACAACATTAAGAGACGGAGAACAAACACCAGGAGTGGCCCTAACTCCAGAGCAGAAACTAAGTATTGCACAAAAACTTGATGCCCTTGGAGTTGATGCCATAGAAGCTGGATTTCCAGTAATTTCAGATGGTGAAATGCAAGGAATCAGATTGATAACAAGTGCAAACTTGAATGCTGAAATTTGTGGACTAGCAAGAACTGAGAAAAAAGATATTGACGCAGCAGTTTCAGTAGGTCTCAAATACATCCACACATTTATCGCAACATCAGACATTCACCTAAAGTATAAACTAAAACTTACTAAAGATCAAGCACTAGTAAAGGCAATTGAAGCAGTAGAATATGGCAAGTCACTTGGTTTGCAGGTAGAATTCTCTGCAGAAGATGCGACCAGAACAGAAAGAGAATTTCTTAAAAAAGTTTTCAAAGAAATTGCACATGCTGGTGCAGATAGAATAGACATACCAGACACAGTAGGATATTCCACGCCAGGGTATATTGCAGAAATAACTAAAGATGCTATCGAAGCATCACATCTACCAATAAGTGTACATTGTCATAATGATTTTGGTCTTGCAGTTGCAAATACAATTTCTTCAATCCAAGCAGGTGCACAGTGTGCTCATGTTACAATAAATGGTATAGGTGAGCGAGCTGGCAATGCATCTCTTGAAGAACTTGTAATGGCGCTTCAATGCTTACAGTTTGATAAAAAATATGAGACAAATATTAATACAAAACTTCTCTATGAGACATCAAGGTACGTTTCTAGTATAGTAGGAATCCACGTTCAACCAAACAAAGCAATAGTTGGCGAAAATGCCTTTGGGCACGAATCTGGGATACACACCCATGGAGTTTTGAATAATCCCTTGACCTACGAACCCATAAGTCCTGAACTTGTAGGCAGAACAAGATGGTTCCAAGTGGGAAAGCATGCAGGAGCTCATGGTGTTTCTGCAATGCTAGAGGAGTATGGAATTCAGCCAACAAGAAAACAGACTCAGGAAATTTTAGAGAGGGTGAAAAAACTTGGAGACCAGGGAAAACGTGTCACCGATGTTGAATTGCTTTCAATAACAGGAGAGGTCATGCAAACGCAAGGTCTTAAGAGATTAGTACATCTCACTGGCTTTTCTGTGTCAACTGGCATTGGAAACATGCCATATGCCTTTGTCAAATTAAACATTGAAGGCAAAGACTTTATCGGCACTGATTATGGAGTGGGTCCAGTAGATGCATCAATTAATGCAATTCAGAAAATAACTGGCGAAATAGCAAAGGTGCGAATCAAGGATTACAAATTAGATTCAATTGCTGGCGGCTCCGATGCACTTTGTGAAGTTACAATAAAAGTAGAGGACGTATATGGGAATCTTGCATCAGCAAAATCAATTGGAGAAGACATTGTAATTACGAGTGTGCAGGCAATGATTGATGGTATAAACAGAATAATGCTCAAGAAGATTCTAAAACAGAAAAATTTGGGAAAATAAATGTATAAAATCGCACTCATAACAGGAGATGGGATAGGGCCTGAGATATCTGAATCTGTTATCAAAGTCTTAGAAACAATAAATGACAAACTTGATTTAAAAATAAAAATAGAAAAACTTGAAGCTGGTGACAATGCATTAGCAAAGACTGGAAAAGCATTGCCTGAATCAACCTTAGAATCTATCAAAAAATCAAATGTATGTTTGAAAGCTCCAGTAGGAGAAAGTGCTGCTGACGTAATTGTGCTTTTAAGAAGAATTTTAAACCTCTATGCAAACATCAGGCCCGCAAAGTCATATCCTAACATGCCAGCACTAAAAGACAACATAGATTTGGTCATAGTGAGGGAAAATACAGAAGATCTTTACACTGGTATGGAATTTGACGTAGGGAATACGGCAGTAGCGATACGTACAATTTCAGAAAGTGCATCAAAACGAATAGCAAAATATGCATTTTTAATTGCAACTCAACGTAACCAGAAAAAAAAGGTCACTTGTGTTCACAAATCTAATGTCATGAGAAGAACAGATGGTCTTTTTGCAAGTTCCTGTAGTGA
>Ga0209160_1004313_pt1 | contig 11382 bp, 7 predicted proteins | sample GraSoiAngelo_153_FD_186167 | JGI IMG/M metagenome (GOLD analysis project Ga0209160, IMG submission 186167) | Grasslands soil microbial communities from the Angelo Coastal Reserve, California, USA - 14_1009_12_40cm (SPAdes) (version 2) | ecosystem: Environmental > Terrestrial > Soil > Grasslands ...
GTACTGCCGGATGACGTCGTCGTTCATCTCCATCTCTTCGTCGAACTCCACGCGCACCTTGAAGATCTTTTTGAACTCCTCTTCATGCGCGTAGAAAATTTCATAAAGATTGCGGTCGCCGATCAAGATGATCTTCACCGTGAGATCGATGGGCTCGGGCTTGAGCGCGGAAGCCCCAAAGGGAAAGAGCATCTCCATGGGCTGGATTTCCAGTTTGGCGTGGTTCAACGTGCGCTTGAGCGTCCGCCAGACACCCATTTCCGTCAGCGCGTCCAGCGCATACATGATGAGAAAGCCGCCGTCGGCGCGAAGCATCGAGCCGGCCCGCAGGTCCATGAAATCGGAGGACCACACCCCGCGCGAATCGTAGCTGCGCTGAATCGTCCCGAAGAGATTCGCGTGCGTCGGCGTGGTCTCGAAGATCACCGGAGAGGCGTCCTGCTCGTTATGGCCGAGAAGCACATTGACCCCGTAGACGCGGAAAGGATCGCGTTCCGGAGTGGACATCTTCGGGAGGATCTCGCCGCCCGGAGGAGCGGCGCCGGGTTCCTCCTCGTCTTCCCGTTCCTTGAAAGGATCGAGATTGTCGAGGATGTTGTGCCGCACCTCCTCGAGGTATTCGGCAACGTGGGTAGCCGTGTATTTTTCCTTGAGTTCCTCGATAAAGCCGTCCACCAGGACCGAAGCGGCCTCCTGCTCGAGGTAGCTGAGCTCGCTGGCGAGTTCGCGGGAAAGCGTCAGCGTCTTGCGATAAACGACGGTGAACTCCTGCCGGAACTGCTCGTATTTGCGTTCCAGCTCCTCCGCCGCGATATTTTCGAGTTTTCCTTCCTGCACCAGCTTGGGGATGTCTTCGATCGGCACCATTTGCCCGTCGAGAACCGGGAAAATTTCCGGCAGCGCCACCGCGCCCACCTGCATGTGTCCAAGGGCAAACTGCTCCCGCGCAATGCGGCGCGTAAAATCATCCATCAGCTCTTTTTCCCGCAGCGTATAACGGTCGACGATGCGTCCCTTCTGCCGCTGGAAAGGTTCGCCTTCGAACACCTGCGGGATTCTCCGGCGCAGGAAGTCGATTCCCGATTGCACGTCTTTCTTGAAGCTGTCGGCTTGGCCGCGAGGCAGAGTCAGCAGCCTCGGGCGGTCGGGGTTCTTGAAATTATTGACGTAACAGCGGTCGGGGCCGGGCTCGCTTCGCGGCTGCAACTGTTCGATGAGTTTCTGGATCATGCCGCCGCGGCTGGTGCCCGATAGGCCGCAGACGAAAATGTTGTATCCGGGTGCGGCCAGCTCGATTCCCATGCGCAGCGCGCGCAGGGCGCGGTCCTGTCCGACGGGACCTTCGATGGGCTCGGCCTGTGCCGTGGTGTCGTAAGGAATCCGCGCCGGATCACACCGCCAGCGCAATTTTTCCGGCGGCAGCTCCGTGGATCGAATGGCAGGTTTTGTGGCCATGGCCGCTTCTGGCGCGAAAAGGCTACCAACAGGATGCGCTTTTCGCGCTTAAATAAAGTCCAAACGCGCCTACTCTAGCACAAGCCGGGAATGGGCGCAGGACGCGCGCTCCTCTGTGCGCGAAGGCGTAATGTGTGCGAAGTCACCACTAAAATCAGAAGAAATGGCTCGATCCGCAACGGCTCGAACCCGGCATGGTATGATTTTCAGAGCGCGAAATTACCTCTGGATGGGGCTGCTGTGACGCAAATTCCCGCCTGCAAACACGAACACACGCGGCTCATCGCCAAAGACAACGAAGCCGAGTACGTCGAGTGCGTGCATTGCGGCGCGATTCTGGAAACGCACGAACTCGCGGAAACCGCAGAGCCCGGCGCCGGCAAATCGAATCCGCCCGAGCCCGCCAAGTCAAATCCCTTCGACGAATCTCTCTCCGACGCGTGAAGCTAACTGTAGCGGGCCCTTCAAAGGGTGGCATGTTTGCTCCGACCCTGTGCTCTCGGCGAAGGGTTCGGCTTGAGGTAGGGGGTCGCGGCTTTAGCCGCTGAAATCTCAATTCGGGGATCCACACGGACCCTTTAGGGCGGCTCTGTGAAGGACCCTGCCCTCAGCGGATGCCGATCTTCTCAATCAAGCGCGCCAGTTCCGCCGCCGGAACATCATAAAGCGGCCGCTCGTCTTCCTCTCCGAGCCGTTCTCGAAGGTATTCCGCGGCCACGAAGCTCGCTTCGCGATCGGTAAGGTCGCGCCCCGCGCGCGCCCGGAATTCCACAAATCCTGTGTGCGCCAGACCCACAATCGCGGCGCGGCCGTCCACCAGGAATTTGCTATCCACGGTATCGCTATGGCGGGTGGCAATGCCGTTCCAAAGATGCGAGAAGCGCACTTGATACCTCTCCCCCGTCAACGTAGAGGTCACGTCAAACGGGCCGACGAAATCGCTCATCGCCCCGTCATTGGGAATTACGGAGTTCGCGGCGGCCGCCGTCACGCTTCAGCCCCCATCTTTTTAGCTTCGATGTCCCACTGCGGCAGGCTCTGCGTGCGCATAGAGCCGAATGGCGGCTCCCACGCCCGCTCCGGGCGAAACGCTGAGCCCCTGGTCCAACAGGACCTTTTCCAGCGCCGCCAGGAAGAACAAAATGTGTTTGGCTTGGCTGACGTAGCCCATCAGACCGATGCGCCAGATCTTGCCCTTCAGCGGGCCGATACCTCCGGCGATTTCGATGCCGAATTCGTCGAGCAACTGCCGCCGCGCCCGCAAGTCTTCCAGCCCCTTGGGAACATAGACGCTGGTCACCGTAGGGAGGCGATCCTTTTCATTGGGGACAAAAAGTTCGATTCCCAGCGCCTCGAGGCCGGCGATCAGCGCCAGCTGATTCTGGTGATGCCGCTGCCAGCCCGCCTCGAGTCCTTCCTCGAAGACGATGCGCAGCGCCTCGCGCAGCGCAAAAACGATGGAGATTGGCGGAGTGTGGTGATAGGTGCGGTCCTTGCCCCAGAAATTCATCGTGGTGGTCAGATCGAAATACCAGCTTTGCACCGGAGTCTTGCGCCCGCGCAGTACTTCCTCCATGCGCGGCCCCACCGTAATCGGAGCCATGCCGGGAGGAGCGCTGATGGCCTTCTGCGTTCCGCTGAAGCAGAGATCGATCCTCTGGCGGTCCACATTCAGCGGGACCCCCGCCAGCGTGGCCACCGCATCCACCACCAATAGCGCGCCCGCCTCATCAGCCACTTTGCGAAAATCGTCCAAAGGCGTCAGCACGCCCGTGGACGTCTCGCCGTGGCAGACGCCGATCATTTTGATCTTGCGGCCCTTGGCCGTCTTGCGCACGTCGTTCGGATCGACGGTTCGCCCCCACGGCGCTTCCACGCTGTGAATGGTCGTCCCCGGCACTCGCGACGCGATATCCGCCATGCGTTTCGAAAAATTCCCGTTCACGCAAATGATGGCTTCGTCGCCCGGCTCGAGCGGATTCACCACCGCCGCTTCGATGCCCCCCGATCCCGACGCGGAGATCGGAAAAGTCACTCGATTCTCGGTCTGAAAAACCTTGCGCAGCAGCGCCTGCACTTCGCCCATCATCTCCGTAAACCAGGGGTCCATGTGGCCCACCAGCGGAGTCGCCAGCGCGCGATAAACCCGCGGGTCGATCGAACACGGCCCCGGCGTCATCATCAACCGGTACGGGGCCAGAAGCTCGCCTATTTGCTCACTCATTTCTCTGCTTTTCCTCGAATCCATTCGGATTAGTGGAGTCCCGCCGGTTCCTCCACATTAGATGAAGATCGCCCAGATCAAGCTCAGCTTAGGCCAGATCAGGCCGGCGCCTGGAAGGACTGGGAGATCAATATCCGGCGGAGACCGCCTTGCCCTCGTCGACTTTGCGAATCCACGACTGCAGATGAGAAACTGCAGATCAGAGATTGCGGATCAACACACCTAGTTTCGCCGAATCCCGCCCCTCTTGCAACGCGTTTCTCCCACCTATGTTGTGATCAGCGGCACACCGATGTGAAAGAAAGATCAGTTCCCCATCGCCGCGAATCTCATCCGCAACCCAAGACTTGTAGCTCAGGCCGCCGGCCGACGTCCAAGCTTCTGCGGGTGCCCCACCTTTCGCTGTTTGAAAGGTGGGCTCTTCCTGATTTTCCCTACGCATGTCGTTCTTCGCCGTCAGAACACTTGATCCGGACTTCAGAAGAATTCGCAACGGAGCACGGGCGTTTGGGTAGAATGGCGGTGATGGCGCTGCGCACGGGCGGTTATCGCCGTGCGCACCTGAGGAGGCTTCATGACCGCACCGGGACAAGCCGCGCCCACCTCGGCGCTGCTGGAACAGCTTCGCGAGAAAGCCCGCCTGCTTCGCATCCATTCTCTGCGCATGACCACGGCGGCCGGTTCCGGCCATCCGACCTCCTGCCTTTCCGCCGCGGAGCTTGTCGCGGCAACTTTTTTCTATGCAATGAAATTGGATCCGGCCAACCCCACTTCGCTGGGCAGCGATCGCTTCGTCCTCTCAAAAGGGCATGCCGCGCCGATTCTTTACGCCGCACTCGCGGAAGCGGGAGTCTTTCCCGTTTCGCGGTTGATGACGCTGCGGCAGTTTTCGAGCGAACTCGAAGGCCATCCCACGCCGCGCGTTCCCGGCGTTGACGCCGCTACCGGCTCGCTCGGCCAAGGACTATCGGTCGGAGCGGGCCTCGCCATCGGTGCGCGGATCGGCAAATCGTCCGCTCGCGTATACGTTTTGACCGGCGACGGAGAACTGGCCGAAGGAAATATCTGGGAAGCGGCAGGCTTCGCTGGGCACTACGGCCTCGACAATTTGGTCGCCCTCGCCGACATCAACGCGCTGGGCCAAAGCCAGCACACCATGTACGAGCACGACGTGGAAGTTTATCGGCGCAAATTCGAGGCGCAGGGCTGGGCCGCGGAAGTCATCGATGGACACGATCTCGCCGCGGTCGTCGGCGCTCTCGACCATGCGCGTGCCACGCGCGGCAAACCGTTCGCCATTATCGCCCGCACCGACAAAGGTCACGGCGTCAGCTTTCTTTCCGGCAAAGACGGCTGGCATGGCAAGGCGCTCTCGCCCGAGCAGCTTGAAAAAGCACTTGCCGAACTCGGTCCTGTGCCGCCCGTACAAAAAGACACGGGCCGGTCTTACGAGCGCAAGCCGCTTCCCGTGCCGCCCGAGAATTTTCCCGCCGCCGCCGCGCCCGATTACAAACTCGGGCAAAGCGTCGCCACCCGCGAAGCATTTGGCGTTGGACTGAAGAATCTCGCGGCGGTAAATCCCAAGGTTTACGCCATAGATGGCGATGTGAAAAACTCCACCTTTACGGAAACGCTGCAAAAGGCCTTTCCCGACCGACTGATCGAAGGCTTCATCGCCGAACAAAACATGGTCTCTCTGGGCGTGGGCATGGCCGCGCAAGGTTTGGTGCCCTTTATCGGCACGTTCGCTTGTTTCCTTTCGCGCGCCTATGACCAGGTGCGCATGGCCGGCATCAGCCGCAGCAGCATAAAGCTGTGCGGCTCGCACTGCGGAGTTTCCATCGGCGAGGACGGCCCTTCGCAGATGGCGCTCGAGGATTTAGCCATGTTTCGCGCCATTCCCGGCGCGACCGTTTTTTATCCCAGCGACGGCGTTTCGGCGGAACGGCTGACCGAAGAGATGGCGCGGCGCGCCGGAATTTGTTATCTGCGAACGTCTCGGCCAAAGACCGCGGTCTTGTACAGCAACGACGAGCAGTTTCGCGTGCCCGGCCTGAAGGTGCTGCGGCAAAGCGCCAACGATCGCGTTACGGTAATCGGCGCGGGCGTGACGGTTTACGAAGCGCTCAAGGCTTGCGATGAACTCAAATCGCGCCGAATCGGCATTCGCGTGCTCGATCTTTACTGCATCAAGCCGCTCGATACCGCTGCGCTCAGCGAACACGTCCGTGCCACCGGCGGCCGGCTCGTTACCGTGGAGGATCATTACGCGGAAGGCGGCCTGGGCGAAGCCGTCGTCACGGAACTGGCCGAGGCTGGCGTGCCGCTAACGGCGGTGCGGCGCCTGGCGGTTGATCGCGTGCCGCATTCCGGCAAGCCCGAGGAGTTGCTGGATGCCTTCGGCATCTCCGCGCGCAAGATCCTGGAAGCGATCGGCAACCTGCTCGACGAGAAGGGAACAGAAGTGGGTTGAAAATTAGGGGTGTTAATCCGTGGCCACGGCTTGCGCTACTTCGGCGCCGAGCAAGATGTGCCGCGGAGGCTGGCGCAACTCCCACACAATTCCGCACCACGAAAGCATTTTTAAAAGATAGTAGGTGACGTCAATTTCCCACCAGAAAAAGCCCTGCCGCGCGGAGGCCATGTAGTGATGATGATTGTTGTGCCAGCCCTCGCCCATGGTAAGTACCGCGAGCAGCGCATTGTTCTTACTGGTATCCGTGGTCGGGTAGCGGCGCCGGCCAAAGATGTGCGAGAGCGAATTAACCGTGAACGAACTGTGCCACAGGATCACCGTGCTGATGCAGTAGCCCCATACGAGCAGGCCCCAGCCGCCGGCCAGGAACATGCCGACTGCGAGAACGACGGGCGGCACGACGTGGTATTTGTTCAGCCAGCGCAACTCGGGATATTTATTGAAATCGCCGATGAGCTCGGCCCTCGTATGGTTATAACGATCGGATAAGATCCATCCCACGTGCGACCACAGGAATCCACGCAAGGTAGGAGAGTGCAGGTCGTCGTCGGTATCCGAATAGCGATGGTGATGCCGATGATTGGCGGCCCACCAGAGCACACCCTTCTGCGTGGACATAGTCGCCATAAAGGCCATCACAAATTGGAACGCACGGCTCGTTTTGAACGAGCGGTGCGAAAAATAGCGATGATACCCCGCAGTCACAAAAAACATGCGGATGTAATAGAGCGCCAGGCAGACAATCACATAGGACCAGTGGAATTTCAAAAAGAATGCCGCCAGGCAGGCCAGATGAACCGCGAAAAAAGGAGAGGAACGTACCAGAGAGATGCGGTCGCCGCTTTTCAGAGTAATCCAACCGAATGCCATGCCCTACCTCTCGAACCCGCATGAACTGCGGAGTTCTTTCTGAGCGCAGGGACACACGGCAGTCGGCGCGCTCTGAATTGTTTGATGAATTCAGTGTAGGCGCAACCTTGGAGGGCGTCAAGCGATTCGCACAAATGAGTTGCAAAAGAACCGACTGACCCAAGGGACAGGGGGGAGCATCTGAGGTTCTTTTCGCTTCCGAAAATCGCTTGCCCGAAACTCAGACTGTGTTATCTTCGCGCCCCGTCACAAAAGGCGCGCAGTCATGGCTGAAAAAACGATTTTAGTTGGAGTGATTCCGGAGGCCATGGTCATTGGGCCCTCCGACCAGGTAGCCTGGGTCACCGGAGAAGGCCAGTTGAAAATCGAGTTCGACGCCAACCGTTCTCCCTTTGCCTCGAATATCTTTCAGGCTCCCGCCGGGATGCGTTTGCTGAGCGGAACTCCCCGTCCCGGCACAAAGCCCGGATCGTTTCGCTACCGGCTCTGGCTGAACGATCAGTGGATCGGTTCCGGTGAGATCATTTTGCGGGAGAAGTGATGTTCGTCTTGAATTCCGGTTGCGAAGCTCCACTGCCGGTTCGCGTCGATGAGTGCTGCTATCGCCGCGCTGCCGGCGCAAGCGCCATGGCAGCCCAATTCGTGGCCGCCGCGGAGATCCACTGGTCGTGTTCGCCCGGGAAACCATTGTCGAAATACGGCTGGACGGGGATCGAGCGGGTCTTCACATACCACGATCCGTCCTCGAACTGCGTGTTCAGCAGAAACCGAGTCCCGCGCTGGTAGGCCGCTTCAGTAACCGCCAGAGCGCCGGTTTCCGTGAGCGCTACCAATGCCTGGCCTGTTGCATACGCGTCGCTCGCGAGTGACGGAAGCGGAGCCCAGCCGCCATCCGACCTCTGTTCGGCGAGGAGTTGCTGTGCGCAAGTGCTGATGAGTTCCTTGTTCCCTCCGGCCCATCCGAGGCCCAGAAGCTGAAACGCCCGGTCTTCCGTGTTCGTCGGCTGAGCCTTTTTCAGCCAGTCTGCAGCAAGCTGAACTGCTTTCTGGTAGTCGGTCCGTTGCGCTGCAGGGGAATACACTTGCATCGCGCGCATCGAGGTGGCGGCCGACTGGATATCGCTCGATTCCAGAGGCGGCCGATGCACCCTGATCCTCACCCGTCCGTCCGACGATTGCCGATTCTTCACGAAGCGCGCCAAAGCGTCGGTAGCCGGATCGGGCGGGTACTTCGCGGCTGCCAATCCGACCAGGATGTAACTAATGGTATCGACATCTCCCGCGATTGGGATGCCCTGCAGGACACGCTCACGCCAGCTCTCGATGTAAGATTCACTAGCCTTCATTTGCTGGCGTGCCATTTGGTCGTCGACGGTGATTCCGTTCCATCGCGCCGTTGCGACGGTCATCGCGGTGAGGGAGTTGTTGTGGCAGGAAATGCAGCCGGCCTTGCGCATAAAACTGGCATCGGTCCTCTGCAGCAGCGGAAGGCTTCTCTCGACCGCCGCTCGCGGGGATTTGGCCGGGGCCGGCTTAGGGACGCGCCCTGTAGAGGCGCCCGCTTCCTTCACCCCGGCCTTGATCAGCAGATCCACGATGGGCGTGTCGCCAAGCCGCTTCGCGAAATCGAGCGCGGTTTGACCATCAGCGCTTTTCGCCTTCACGTCCGCCCCCTGATCGATCAGAGCTTTGACGGTTTCCACGGGAATTGCTTCCGAGCTGGCGGCCAGCATCAGGATGGTTCGCCCTTCGGCGTCTCTGGTGTTGACGCCGGCGCCCCGATCGAGCAGCATTTTGACCGTACTCGCATCGATCGCGTTCCCGCGCGAAGGCGCGAAAGCCCGAAGCGCGCCATTGAGAGCGTCCTGGCCGGCGGACTCGATCAACAGGTCCACGCACTGGACGCACTTCGCCTGCACGGCGGAAAACAGGGGGAGCGCCCCCGCCATCTTCCGATCCGCGCCCCGCTTGATGAGCATCCGCAAAACGGTGGCATCGCCCGCGTAGGCTGCCTCGCTCAACGGCGACCCACGGAGACCTGCCAGGGATGGATTCGCGCCGCGATCGAGCAACAGCTTCACGACGGCCGCTGATCCGAACCGACCCGCTGCAATTAACAGCGGGGTCCGCGCGTCCTCCGAGCGAGCGTTCGCGTCGGCTCCGCTTTCGAGCAACAGCCGCGTCTTTTCGGCATCGTCAACGGCCCACATCAGCGCTGTCGCCCCGGCGTCATTCCTAATGTTGGGATCGGCGCCGGCTTTGAGCAGCACTCCGACCGAATCGGCCTCACCGTACAGCGCGGCGTACATCAGCGGCGTCGAGCCGCCAGGTCCTTTGAGGTTGGCGGTCTCATGCTCCTGGCTCAACATTTTCTTGAACGCCTGACGATCACCGTTACGGATGAACTCCATCATCCGAGTGGCCTTCGGATTTGGAGGGGCGGGAGGCGTTTCTCCGGAAAGATCGTCGGGCCATTCGGCGCCCTGGTCGATCCAAGCCTTGATGATGTTGATTTCTTCCGGAGGCAAAGCTCCCGTGGGCGGCATCTGCGCTCCGAACTGGTTTCCGAGGAGCTTTAGATACAGCCGGCTTCCCGCGCTGTTTCCCGGCCCGATATCCGATATGGTGCCACCCCGCATCGCATCTCGCCGCCGGTCGAGGCGGAATCCGCTCATCTGCTGCGTCGGTCCGTGGCAGCCGATGCAGTACGTCCTGAACAGCGGCTGAACGTCACGGCGGAAATCAACTTTGGCAGGAACCTGTGCAAACACTGCTTGACCGAATATGCATACCGACAAGATCGGCCCGAGAACGTACAGTCTGAACACTAGCCCTCCCGAGGGAGCCGCGCAGGTTGGATTTTGGCAGGCAGTATAAGTTCCTTGCTGCCTCGCCGCAAGGGAACTGATGGTGTCATCCTTTTGGCTAAGAACTCGATGGGGCGGTAAGGCGCTTGAGGTTTTCGACGTTTAACTTCAACTTGCCTCCCTGTCTCATGCGCTTGTCGAGAGCGGTGCGGAAAGCCTCAAAGGCCATGGTGCGCCGCGCATCCAAGAGTTGCTGTTGAATGTCCTGCGGTTGCTTGGCAAGATCCGCGGGATTCGCCGGCTGCTTTTCGAGCACGCGATAAACGGCCCAATTTGCGCCCAGAGAAACCGCATCGCTGGTCTGCCCGGCGGCGAGGCTAAAAGCCGAACCGAGCTGCGACGCGCCGCCCAGGTCAGCTACGGAGCCGGTGCGAGAGAAAAGATCGCTGGTCTTTGCTTCGAGTCCCAGCGCCTTGGCGGCTTTTGCCAAGTCCTCACCGGATTTGGCACGCCGCGCCAGTTCTTCCGCGCGGCTCTTTGCCAGGTCGGCGGCTTTCTCGCGCCGGTAATCAGCTAAAACGCGATCGCGAACTTCGGGAAGCGTTGCTGGATGAGCAGGCTGATCTTCTTTCACGGAGATGACCACGTAGCCTTTGTCGGTGCGTATCGGAGCGCTGTCGTCGCCGGGGCGCAGGCGGAAAATTGTCTCGGTAAGTTCCGGAGAATTGCCAACCTCCGGGATGGGTTGGTTGGCTGCAAGCGGCGGCGTTTGTCCCAATTTCAAGTTGAACTTTTTGGCCAAATCATCGATGGAAACGCGGCCCGAGCGGCGGATTTCGGCCGAAATTTGCGCGGAAAGGTCCTCGGCCGCACGCTGCGCTTGCTCTTCCTGCAGCGTGCCCAAAATTTGCGGATATACCTCATCGAGCGTCTGCGTGCGGGCCGCCTGACGGTCAATTACCTTGATGATGTGGAATCCATACTGCGTTTTCACCAGATCGGAAATCGAACCGATGGGCAGGCTGAAAGCCGCTTGCTCGAATTCGGGTACGGTTTGCCCTCGCACAATCCAGTTGAGATCGCCACCCTTATCTTTGGTCGTGTCGTCGGAATATTGTTTGGCCAGATCACCGAAATTCGCGCCGCTCTTGGCCTTTTTCAGCACATCTTCAGCCTTCTTGCGGATCTCTTCGGCTTCCGCGTCGGTCTTGCCCACGGTCTTGAATAAAATGTGCGCCACATGAGCGCGGTCCGGCAATTTGTAACTCTCGATATGCTGGTCGTAATAGTTGCGGATCTGCTCCTGTGGAATATTGGCGTGCAGCCGAAGCTGCTCGAGATCGAGAAACGCATACTGCACGACCCTCCGCTCCGGCATGGCGTATCTCGCTTTGTTCTTGTCGAAATAAGCGGATAGGTCGGCGTCGCTGGCTTCGATTTTGGATTCCAAATCCTCGGGTTTGATGACTGCGTAACCGATCTTGATCTTGTCGTTGCGCCGCCGGAATTCTTGCTCGACTTCCGCCGGCGACACGGTCATCCCGTCGGTT
>Ga0209160_1004314_pt1 | contig 11379 bp, 11 predicted proteins | sample GraSoiAngelo_153_FD_186167 | JGI IMG/M metagenome (GOLD analysis project Ga0209160, IMG submission 186167) | Grasslands soil microbial communities from the Angelo Coastal Reserve, California, USA - 14_1009_12_40cm (SPAdes) (version 2) | ecosystem: Environmental > Terrestrial > Soil > Grasslands ...
GCCAACGCGACGGGAATCCCGCGACAGGAGGCAAACATGTTCATCGCCGATTATGTCGCGGGGCTCGAGGGCTACACTTACCTCGAGGGAGAAGCGGCGAGGTAGGCGGGAAGCGGGAAGCGGGAAGCGGGAAGCGGGCGTCGGGTACGGGAAACGGGAAGCGCGCTTTCCGATGCCGGTTACCCGTTAACCGTACCACGTGAATCGTACCCGTTAACTGCTTCCCGCCTCCCGCTTCCCGCAATCAGCTCTGAGAGAACCTCTTCTCCACCTCTTTCCAGTTGACGACGTTCCACCACGCCGTGATGTAATCCGGCCGGCGGTTCTGGTACTTCAGGTAGTACGCGTGCTCCCACACGTCGAGTCCCATGATCGCCCTTTGGCCATCCATCAGCGGGTTGTCCTGGTTCGGCGTGCTGGTAATTGAAAGTTTGCCGCCGTTGTTTATCAGCCAGGCCCAGCCCGATCCAAATCGACCGACCCCGGCAGCGCTGAATTGCTCGCGGAATTTCGCGAAATCTCCAAATGCGCTCTTGATTGCTGCGCCGAGATTGCCTCCCGGCTCTCCACCAGCCTTGGGCGCCATGATCTGCCAGAACATCGAGTGGTTCCAGTGGCCGCCGCCGTTATTCCGAATCGCCGTGCGTACGGCTTCGGGCAGCTTGCTCGCGCCGTGCATCAGATCGTCGAGAGATTTGCTCGCCAGTTCTGGCGCCTTCTCGATCGCGGCGTTGAGATTGTTGACGTAGGTCTGATGGTGCTTTCCGTGGTGGATCTCCATCGTTTTCGCGTCTATATGCGGCTCGAGGGCAGCGAAATCGTAGGGAAGGGACGGAAGTGTGAATGCCATTGTCTTTCTCTCCTGTGTGGTCCTTGCCCGGCCTGCGCCGGGCGTCGTGCAACTCTCTATTGGTCGAATCTCAAACGTCGCTACCCACGGCGTTCGCGGCGGCGTACCGCCTCGAGCGCCTTCTCGCCCGGAATGCTGAAATAAGGCCGGGCAATATCGAAATGAAAATCACGATCGCCACCACGATCTCGATGTGCTGGTCTATCCCCGGAATGGTGTTGCCGAGGAAGTAGCCGATCCCGAGCATGCTGCCGATCCATGAAATGGCGCCGATGATGTTGAAGGCGATGAACTGTCTGAAGCGCATTCCGCCGACGCCAGCGATCACCGGCGCGAAAGTGCGGATGACCGGCATGAACTGGGCTAGCACGATCGTCTTGCGCCCATATTTCTCGTAGAACTCGTGGGCGCGGATAGCATGCTTTTTGTTGAAGAAGAGGCTGTTTTCTCGCTTGAAGATACGGGGGCCTGTTGTGCGACCGATGAAATATCCGACGGAGTTGCCGCAGATTGCCGCCGCGAGGAGCACCGGCAGCAATGCGTATATGTTGAGGAATCCCTTGGCGGCAAAGAGTCCGGCAGTGACCAGTAGAGAGTCGCCCGGCAGAAATACCCCGACCAGGAGGCCTGTCTCGGAGAAAATGATAGCGGCGATGCCAAAGAGTCCCGCCCACTGGACCAGGTCAGGCAGGTTGGAGATGCGGTGGAAAAAGTCGGTCAGAGCCTGCATGAGGCCTGGTTAGCAGAGAATGGAAAAGAGACGTGCAAGTTCACCGCCCCCGCGACGCAAAGCAACTCCTGGAGATTGGCTTCTTGCCTTTCCCCAGCTACGCGAGCGAGGCTTTCGCCGGCCCATCGGCAGAGCTGAACGGATCTTCAGCGCGACCGCCGTCGCGCTGCTGGTTCTCTTTGCAGTCGGATGGTCCTGGTCGATTGCGCGCGCACGGGCGGGCGGTGACGCCGGCGTCACACCCGCTACCGCGACGATCACCGCCGCTCTGACGGATGCTTCGGCGCCGTCCGTCGCGTATCTGACGGACGCGGCACTAACCGCCCTCGCGACACCAGCGCGTGGTGAGAGCGGAAAGCTTCGCGCGCGCATCCAGGCCGGCGGGTCGCCGATTTCGCCGATACTTGCGGACACCATTCCGTCCGGAGCAGTCGCTACTTTTTCGTCGGGTGCCGCGGCAGAATCGACGTCGACGCTGGCCGCCCCGAATCGTCCGGGGATCTGGAACCTCGCCCTGAAAATCGGCAACGCGATCAAGCCGCTCGGTGAGTTCAGCGTGATCACCCTGCGCCCCGCGTCGGAGGAGAAAGGCGGACGTCTGGGACTGTATTACATCGGCAACTGGCCGGCGGCGCGGAAAGGTCGACCCGGCGTGGCCTATTCGCCGCCGACTGGATTCATCGAGGTGACGCAGCAGAATCAGAACACGCAGCTCTCCGAGCATTTCAAGCTCAAGGATTTTCTGCCGCACGATCAGCAGAACGTCTGGCCAAAATACATCGTGCTCGACATGAAGCTGGTCGACAAGGACGAGCTCGTCCTCCAGGATCTGCAGGAGCACGGAATCAATCCCGCCGGGGTCCGCGTCATGAGCGGATTTAGAACGCCCCAGTACAACGCCGGCGGCGGCGATCCCCGCGGGCGCGCCGCCCTCAGCCGGCACATGTATGGGGATGCCAACGACATCTACATCGACAACGATGGGAATGGGCAGATGGACGACCTGAATCATGACGGGCGCGTGAATATTGCAGATGCGAAAGTCATACAGGATGCGGTGAATCGCGTCGAGCGGGCACACCCTTCGCTGATAGGAGGGTGCGGCATATATTCCGGCACGTCGGCGCACGGGCCGTTCACCCATATTGACACGCGAGGCTACCCCGCTCGCTGGATCGGAACAGGAGATAGCTAATGGAAAAGACAATAACCGGCAGCCCCGCGACGACGGTGGAGGACCACAGACACGCACCTTCGAATCCCAAGCGCGACCCGGCTATGCCCGTGCGCCTCGCCGATCTTGAGCCGTATGTCGGGTTGGGCTATCTGTCGAAGTTGTTCAAGCTGATGGCGGTCATTCTCCTTCTTCTGCTCGTTTCCGAGATCATCACCGGCCTCGTCACCCAGGGAACAACGTCGATCCCGACGCTGCTCGGCGAGATGAGCCGACTCGTAGTGCTGGCGGGCCTGCTGTGGGGCAGTGGCGACCTCGCGCTACTGCTCATCGACATGGGGCACGATGTCCGGGCGACCCGGATTCTCCTCGGCAGACAAGCGCTGCATCAGACGGGCTCCACCGGAATTACTCCTCCATCTGGCTCGCCGCGTGTAGAGGGAGGGAGCTTCGTGGAGCGTGGACCCCGCTAAGCTCTTCACGATCGGGCACTCGACCCGATCGCTGGAGCAGTTTCTAGGACTGCTATCGAGGGAAGGCGCGACACATCTCGTCGATGTGCGCGCCTTCCCCACATCGGCGCGATACCCGCACTTCTCGCAACCGGATCTGCAGCGAGCCATCGTCGATACCGGCGGCAGATACTCGCACATGCCGTCGCTGGGCGGACGCCGTCGCGGCAAACGCGATTCGCACAACACGCTGTGGCGAAATGCGAGCTTCCGTGCGTACGCCGACTACATGGAGACGCGAGAGTTCGGCGAGGCACTCGAGGATCTTCTCGCGCTTGCGCGGCTCGAGCCCACGGTAATCATGTGCGCCGAAGCTGTGCCCTGGCGCTGTCACCGCTCGCTCATCGCGGACGCGGTAGTAGCGAAGGGCAACCCCGTTTATCACATCCTCGACTCCGCAACGCAGCTGCATCAACTGACATCGTTCGGGCGAGTCGATTCAGCGGGTCGCGTTCGATACGATGGTGCGCCGCAAAACGAGCTGTTTGGTTCAGACTCCCTCAGCAACACTCCGTAATTTCGTGTGTGCGGCATGCTGGTTGCCATGATCCACGGGGTGCCCTGCCATGTGCGCAAGGCCGCGCGCGGCTGCGCGCAAAGCGGGCGAGATTGTTTGTCGCGCCGGGTGTAACTCACTTCTTGAGAGGATGCCATCATGCTTTGGACGATCGCGGTAATTCTCCTCATCCTTTGGATTCTCGGCTTTTTCGTGGTGCACGTCGGTGGGGGGCTGATCCATCTGTTGCTCGTGATCGCAGTGATCGTGATCATCTATCGTCTCATCACTGGCCGACCGGTCGTATAGCGAAAGTTTCGCCTGGCCGCGGCGACCTCGTTGCTTCGGCGCAATGCTGTCCTCCACCATGCGGTCAAACGCGAGAGTGGAGGGCAGCGTTTTGCATCCGGTCAGGTACATTGAGTACCGGATGCCGGAGTCAATGACCGCGCCTCGGTCCATTCTGTCCGCGGTAAGAGTTGTCCTCTACGAGCCGCAGGATCCGGTCAACATCGCCGCGACGATCCGCGCGATGAAGAACATGGGCTGCTCTGACTTGTATCTCGTGCGCTCGGTCGAATACGATCCGTGGCGGCTCGCCGGCATCGCGCACGATACCGATGACATCATCGAGCGCATAAAAAATTGTGAAACCATCGAGGAGGCGCTGGCGGGCGTCGTCAGAGTTGCCGGATTTACGGCGAGGCGTCGAGCCGCGAAGCGCGACGTCACGACCCCACGGGCGGCGAGCGCCGATCTTCTCGAGTTTGCTCATAACGGGCCGGTGGCAATTCTCTTTGGAAGAGAGGACAAGGGCCTGCCGAACGAGATTCTGGATCGGGCCCACCTGCTGGTGACGATTCCTACGACGGGACACGCGTCACTGAATCTCGCTCAGGCAGTTCTGCTCGCTCTGTACGAGCTGCATCTAACCGCCGACGACGCCACCCGTACTCTGGCGCCGCCGCGAAAGGATGCTCCGCCGGCGACCGCCGAAGAGTACGAGCAACTTTTTGCCGACACCGAGCGCGCTCTCTATCAGATCGATTTCTTCAAGACGCGATTTCACGAGCACATCATGAGAACGGTTCGCACGCTGTTCTATCGTGCCGCTCCGGATTCGCGCGAGCTCGCTCTGCTGCGCGCGATTTTCATCGAAGTCGTGCGGACAATCGAGCGCATCGCGAAGCGAAAGGCAGGAGGTTTGCAGCAGTGACGCGCACCTTGCGCCACAATACCTGACCGAACATTTTTCCGCCTGTCGAGCGCTTGTGAAATTCTTCACAAAGCCGACCGATTAACTCGCCTTTACCGATTATCAGCGGATGAACTTGCGAAGCAGATGGCTCGCAGTGCCGGGTTTCATATGCATTGCGGCACTCGCCACCATGCTCTCTGCATACAGCGGCGCTTCTTCATCGGAAGGAAACAGTCCGGTTCAACCGGTCAAATTCCGTCACACGATTCACGTGGACACGCTGAAGATGAACTGCCTCTACTGTCACTTCGCCGCCAACAAATCGTTCGATCCCGGTTTACCCGCGATGAGCACCTGCATGGGGTGCCACACCGTCGTGCAGGGAACCACCCCTGACAACAAGGCGGAGATTCAGAAGCTCGCCGAGTTCTGGAACAAGAAAGAGCCGGTACCGTGGATTCGCATCCACAAGCTTCCGGAGTACGTGCACTTTCCGCACATGCGCCACATCAATGCCGGCGTAACATGTCAAACGTGTCACGGTCAGATCCAGACGATGAAGCAAGTCTACCAGGCGTCGTCGCTCAACATGGGCTGGTGCGTCAACTGTCACATCGGCCAGTCCAATCCACCATTCCGGGCGCGCTATGACTGCAGCGCGTGTCACTACTAGCGATGAGTACTGACCAGGATCGCGCGGCATCTTCTGGACCCAACGCGCCGAACGGCGTGAAGCGCCGCGAGTTCCTCAAAGTCCTCGGCGTCGGCACTGCAGCGACGACGATGCTGGGGTGCACGCAGGAAAAGGTTGAAAAGCTCATTCCGTATCTGATCTCACCGGATCAAACAGTGCCCGGCGTCTCGAACTATTACGCGACGACGTGCCGCGAATGCTCGGCCGGGTGCGGAGTGATCGCCGAGACGCGAGACGGGCGCACGATCAAGCTCGAAGGAAATCCGGAGCATCCCGTCAATCGTGGAGCATTGTGTGCGCGCGGACAGGCGGCATTGCAGGGTCTCTACAATCCTGACCGCTATCGCGGACCGATGGCGCGCAAGAATGGACAGCTGCAACCGGTGAACTGGGATGAAGCGCTGCAAATCTTCGCACAAAAGCTGGGTGAAACCCGCAGCAGAGGCGGCGCTGGCTCCGCCGTCTTCATCAATCAGCACGAGAGCGGGAGTTTCCCTGGCTTTCTTGATGCCTGGCTCGCCGCATTCGGGATGCCGCCGCATCTCAGTTACGATGCAGGCGCCGATCACGCTGTCATTGCGGCGAATCGACAGACGTACGGCGTGGCGTGGCCTCGACTGGATTTCCGCGCCGCTCGACTCGTCGTCTCCATTGGCGCCGATTTCCTCGACAGCTGGGGCGCGATGGTGCCGCAGCAGCTCGATTTCGCCGAGGCGAGAGCCGATCATGAGAACGCGCCGCGATTGATCTACGTCGGTCCGCGTCGCTCACTCACTGGACTCAACGCCGACCAGTGGATCGACTGCAAACCAGGCAGCGAGATGGCGATCGTCCAGCATCTGGGCGGCCAGGCCTCGGCTCAAGCGGCAGCGCAGGCGACAGGGGTGAGTGAAACAGTGCTCGACGCATTCGCCCGCGAGTTTGCGTCGTCAACCCCGAGCATTGTCATCGCCGGCGGCGGGGGAGCAGATGGCTTGGAGGTCGCGCTCGCCGCGAACGCCTTGAATTCGCGCGGCAATGTCGGTACGACCATCAAGCCCAACGAAGGCTATCTCGGATTCGATCGAATGGCCTCGCCGGCGGAGCTGCGCGCGCTCGCCACCCGGATGATTACCGGAGGTGTCTCGCTGCTGATGGTGCGCGGCGCTAATCCGGCGTTCACGCTCCCCAAGGCGGTCGGATTTGCCGAGGCAATGGCGAGGGTTCCGTTCAAGGTGAGCTTCTCCAGTTATCCGGACGAGTCATCCGAGCTTGCCGACCTCATTCTTCCCGATCATCACTCCCTCGAGCAGTGGGGAGACGCGGAGCCCGTCCGCGGCACGATCTCGCTGCAGCAGCCGGCGATGGATCCTGTTTTCGACACGCGGGCAACGTCAGATGTGTTGATCGCCGTTGCCAAGAAGGATCCAGCGAATGCGGCGCGCTACCCGACGGCGGACTACCGGAGCTGGTTGATCGGTCGTTTTCCCGGCGGAGCAGCCGCGCTCGCTGCAGCGCTTCCACACGGATTCGCATCGGGATCACTCGCTGAACCGACGACGCCACGTCCAGTTCCGCCGGTGCACGCGACAGCGCCTATAGAGCAGTCCAGCGGCAACATGTATCTCGTCGTCTACCCGCATCCGTTCATCGGCGACGGGCGCGGTGCCAACAAACCCTGGCTCCAGGAAATTCCGGATCCGGTCACGAAGATCTGCTGGCAAACGGTGGCCGAGATGAATCCGGGGACAGCGGAAAGGATGGGATTGGCAAATGGCGATCTCGTCACCGTCCGTACCGCCGCCGGGAGTCTAACGCTGCCTGTGCTTCGCTATCCGGGTATTCAGCGCGACACTGTGGCTATTGCTACGGGGCGAGGACACACGCACGCAGGGCGCTACGCGAAGGCAGGGCTCAATCCGCTCGAAATTCTTCCAGACGGAGAAGATCGCGCCGGCGGGGTCGCATTTGTCTCGACAAAAGCAAACGTGACGAAGGCAGGGGGCTACGCACACATCGTCACGACTGAAGGATCCGCGAGACAACATGGACGCGGAATTGGACAGGCAATCGCAATCGCGGACCTGAGAGCGGGACGACCCGGCTACGATTCCGGGAACGCGAACGCGGCCGAAATCGCGCAGGCGGGTGGCACCGAGACGCCGGCGGGCGAGCGGCCCGAGGGTGCGGCGCAGCACGGCGAAGAAATGCCGGGCGATGCATCGCACGCATTCCTGCCGGGGATGAGATCTCCGGTCGCCAATGATGCTCAGGGCGAGCAGGGGAATCCGCTCTCCAATGACAAAGGCATGTACGATCCGAAGCACTGGAGCGGCATGGCCAAACGTCGTTGGGCGATGACTGTCGATCTCGCGCGCTGCACGGGCTGCGCCGCGTGCGTGAGCGCGTGTTACGCCGAGAACAATATCCCGACGGTCGGCGCCGACTGGCAAGTCGGAAAGGTTCTGCCGGATCGTACCGGCTTCGGCGCCAATCTGCTGCGCAGCCGCGAGATGGCGTGGATTCGCATCGAGCGCTACTACGAGGGACCAGGTGGTGAGGACGGCAGCGCGAACTTCGACACGCGCTTCGTGCCGATGATGTGCCAGCACTGCGGCAACGCGCCGTGTGAACCTGTGTGCCCGGTCTACGCGACCTATCATTCGCCCGACGGTCTCAACGTGCAGGTCTACAATCGTTGCGTCGGCACCCGCTATTGCTCGAACAACTGCCCGTACAAAGTTCGGTACTTCAACTGGTTCGGTTATGGTGAGCCGGCGCGTCCGCAGTATGCGTTCCCGGAGCCGCTAAACTGGCAGCTCAATCCGGATGTAACTGTGCGCGGAAAGGGCGTGATGGAGAAATGCAGCTTCTGCGTCCAGAGAATTCGCGAGGCGGAAAATCGCGCCACGCTCGAGAAGCGGGAGCTGAAACCCGACGAGTTTACGACGGCGTGCGCCGCGTCGTGCCCGTCGCGCGCGATCGTGTTCGGTGATGCCGCCGACGAGAACTGGACGGTCACCCAGTTGGCGAAAGACGCGCGAGCTTATCACGTCTTCGAGGAGCTGAACACGTATACCGCGGTCGTTTACCTGAAGAAGGTGACGCATCCCACGCCAGCGGGGAGGGCGTAGCATGGCGACCGTCACCAGGCCGGTACCGTCGCGCGACGAGCCACGCCGTCCGAACATCGCCGCGGCGGACCGACAGCTGCCGGCGGTCAGAGACTACGAGCAAGTCGATCGCGAGATCAGCGGGACACTTCGGCCGACTCTCTTCTGGTTCATCGGACTCGGCGTCGCGGTCTTCTTCCTCATCATCGGCATCAGCGCCTGGATGTACCAGATCTACAGCGGTCTGGGAGTCGCGGGCTATAATCCGCCGGTGATGTGGGGCGTGTACATCATCACCTTCGTCTTCTGGATCGGTATCGGACACGCCGGCACCCTGATCTCGGCGATTCTGTATCTGTTCCGCGCCGGTTTCCGCACCACGATTTACCGCTGCGCCGAAGCGATGACCGTGTTCGCGGTCATGACCGCGGCGCTGTTTCCGATTCTGCACCTCGGACGGCCGTGGAAATTCTTCTGGCTGATTCCGTATCCGAACTGGCGATACATCTGGCCGCAGTTCAAGAGCCCGCTGGTGTGGGACGTCTTTGCGATCCTCACCTATTTCACGATCTCGAGCACCTTCCTCTTCATCGGGCTGATTCCGGACATCGCGGTGTTGCGGGACCGCGAGAAAATCAGCCCCATCCGGAAGACCGTTTACACGATGCTCTCGCTGGGCTGGCGCAACACCGACAACGAATGGCGGCACTTCGCGCGGGCTTATCTGTTCCTCGCTGCGTTCTCGACGCCCCTGGTGTTGTCGGTGCACTCGGTCGTGTCCTTCGACTTCGCGATGGCGCTGACGCCTGGCTGGCACACGACGATCTTCCCACCCTACTTCGTCGCCGGCGCGATTTTCTCCGGCATGGGGATGGTCTTCACGATCATCATCCCGCTCAGGAAGTGGTTCGGTCTCCGGCACTACGTCACGATTAACCACCTCGACGCGGCGGCCAAGCTGGCGCTGTTCACATCGCTCCTCGTCGGCTGCGCCTACATGAACGAGTGGTTCGTGGCATGGTTCAGCGGCAACGAGGCCGAGAAGAGCTTCTTCGCGAACCGCATCTGGGGCCAGTGGTGGTGGGCGTCTGCGATTCTCTACACCTGCAACATGATGCTGCCGCTGTCGCTGTTCGTGCAAAAGCTGCGACGCAGCGCGGCGTGGCTCTTCATCATTTCCTTTACGATTAACATCGGGATGTGGTTCGAGCGCTTCGTCATCGTCGTGCCCTCACTCTCGCACGAGTTCGAGCCGTGGCAGTGGACGAGTTATCGCCCGACGTGGGTCGACTACGCGATCCTTGCCGGCAGCTTCGGCTGGTTCTCGATGTGGTTCATGCTGTTCATCAAGCAGTTGCCGGTAATCGCGATCGCTGAGGTGAAGGAAATCGTTCCGCCGCGGCTGCGGACGACGCACCCGCACGGAATCGATCCATCGGGACGTCACTTTGAGTACGAGCCCGACACTCCCGGAGAGTTCGCCTGATGCGCGGCGTTCTTGGAGCGTTCCGCGAGCTCGATGCGGCGGTCAGTGCGATCGAAGCGCTGAAGCACAAGAATGTCGGCCTGATCCGCGTTTATACGCCAACGCCACGTCATGAGCTCGAGGAAGCGCTCGCCGCTCCGCCGAGCCCGGTGAGACGTTACACGCTGATCGGCGGACTCCTTGGCGTCACCTTCGGGTATTGGATTGCGATTTGGACTTCCGATTACTGGCCGCTGGTCGTGGGCGGCAAGCCGATCGCGTCGTGGGTGCCGTACACGATTTTCGGTTTCGAGGTGATGGTGCTCATCGGCGGCCTGTCTACAGTTGCGGGTCTGCTGATCAGCGCGCGAGTGCCAAGGCTCACGATGCAGGTCGGCTACGATCCGCGCTTCAGTCACGGCGATTACGGCATCTGGGTAGAATGTCCGCCCGAACAGGCGAGAACCGCCGAGGACGTTTTGCGTCAGCACGGGGCAGTGGAGGTGCGGCGTGAACGCTAGGCTCCGAGTCGTCGTATTTGCGACGTCGCTCCTGCTCACTGCGTGCGAGTGGTTTACGGACTTCAAGCGACAGCCGTCGATCTCTACGTGGGAGCCGGTGAAAGACACTCTGACGCCCTCGCGCGGCAATCCGCAGATGTCCGTGCCAACCACCGGAACTGCCGTCGCCGGATTCCAGGTCTCCTACGGTGCGTTCCCGGCGACGATCGATTCGATGTCGCGGCTACGGAATCCGACGCCCGCGACCGATTCGTCGCTCGCGAACGGCAGAAAATATTTTCAGATCAATTGTGCAGTGTGTCACGGTGACCGCGCGGTGGGCGACGGACCGGCGACAAGATTTGGCATGCCAGGCATCAATCTCACCTCGGACGTAACGAAGGCTCGCACCGATGGCTACATCTTCGGGATGATTCGGAATGGACGCGGACTGATGCCGCCCTACAACCGAATCGAAGAGATGGATCGCTGGGACGTCGTGAACTATCTGCGTGCCTTGCAGGGCGTGGGCGGCAAGTCTGTCCCCGTCGGTCCACTCGCTGCGCCCGGGGTGACAGGTGACAAGGTTCCCGGGCCGACGAAGATTGGACCGAATCAGCCGGCGCCCTTCTACAATCCGCGGAGCCTCTTGCCAGGCGGCCAGCAGG
>Ga0209160_1004315_pt1 | contig 11378 bp, 12 predicted proteins | sample GraSoiAngelo_153_FD_186167 | JGI IMG/M metagenome (GOLD analysis project Ga0209160, IMG submission 186167) | Grasslands soil microbial communities from the Angelo Coastal Reserve, California, USA - 14_1009_12_40cm (SPAdes) (version 2) | ecosystem: Environmental > Terrestrial > Soil > Grasslands ...
GAAGAACGCGTCGGCGTCGCCGGCCGTCACGGTCTCGAGCATCGCGCGGTCGGCGCCGGCGAGCCGCGCCGCCTCCTCCGGCGAGACCGGCTCGGCGTCGCCGAAGCGCGGCCCGACGTGGGCGAGGTCGGCGCCGGCGACGAAGGCGACGCGGCGGCCGCTGGCGGCGACCGTCTCGCCGAGGGCGTCGAGGAACCGCGCCACGCGCCGGTCATCCTGGGGCCGCTTGCCGCGCGCCAGCGCCTCGTGCGCGAAGCTCGTGAGCACCGGCACGATCGCCACCTCGCGCCGGCCCGCGAAGAGGTAGCGGAGGAACACGGCCTGGAACTCGATCGAGTGCTCGGTGCGGTGCGCCAGCTCGGCGGCAAAGCAGTCCTGCCCGGCCCGCGCCGCGAGACGCTCGACGAAGTCCACGTCCACCGGCGCGGGCCCGAGGGGCGTCTCGTACGGCTTGCGCGTGAGCGCGAAGGGGTGCCGCATGCCCGCGTGACAGGTCCCGAAGATCACGAACACGTCCGCGTGGCAGCGCTCGGCGAGGTCGCGGTAGCCCCATGCGTAGGCGGGGCCGCCGCGGTGAAAGTCGATGTGCGGCGCGATGAGCGCGCGGACCGGCTTCGCCGTCGCCCCGACGCCATCGACCGGCCCCGGGCCGTGCGGACGCTTGAAGAAGCCGTCGAGCATCGCCCGCAACGCCACGCCGTCGGCCGGATAGGCGCCGCCGGCGTGGCTGGCCGGACGCATCGGGGTCGCCAGGAACACGCCGTCGACCTCGGCGCGCCGCGCCTCGAAGGCGGGGCCTTCGAGGAAGCCGTGCGCGTCCAGCGCCTGTGCCAGCTCCTCGATACGCGCGGCGTCGACCTGCTCGCCGCGCTGGCGCAGGACCGCCTGCTGGATCGAGGCGACGTCGTGGCCGCCGTCGAAGAGCGAGACGATCTCGAGCAGCGCCAGCGGGAGCAGCACGGTGGAGGACGTGTACCCGGCGGGATCACGCAGCGCCAGGAAGCGCGTGCCCTCGTGCTCGACGGGGAAGGCCTCGACGCCGCGCAGGCGCGGCCGGCGCGCGCGCGTCACGGCTTCAGATACGCGAGCGCGGCGGCGGTGTAGATGCGCGCGGCGTCGACCAGCTCCGCGACCTCGACGTATTCGTCCACCTGATGCGGGATCAGCCGGTGGCCCGGGCCGCAGGTGACGATCGGGATCCCGAGCTCCATTCTCAAGATGGTGCCGTCGGTCGAGCCGGGGACGCCGCCCCAGCGCGCGGGACGGCCGGTGGCTCGGCGCACGGCGCCGACCATCGCGCGCACCAGCGGCTCGGTGCGCTCCACCCGCGTCGCCATGCGGAAGCCGTTGACGGGTGTCCACTCGACGCTCACGCCGGGGCACGCGTCGGCCGCGCGACGGCACGCCTCGTCGATCTCCTTCGCCACCGCGTCCGCGTCGGGACCGGGGGTGAGCCTCACGTCGAGCGTCGCCTGCGCGGTGGCGGGAATGACGTTCGACTGCGGCACGCCGGCCACGGGCGCCGCCATGATGGTCGGCGTCACCGTGGGCGGCTTGAGATAGCGGCTGCGGGTGCAGAGCGCGCGCAGACGGCGCTCGAGCCGCGACGCGCCCGTGACGAGGGCCGCCAGCGCCGAGATCGGATTGGCGCCGGCCTCCGGCATCGCGCCGTGGGCCATGCGGCCGCGCGCGGTGACGCGCGCCCAGATCACCCCGCGCTGCTCGAGGCAGAGCTCGTTCTGCTCCGGCTCGCACACGATGGCGGCCGACAGCTCGCGCCCGATCGGTGTCGTGCAGAGATGCCTGGCGCCGAGCATGTCGCCTTCCTCGTCGACGAGCGCGCCGACGACGAGCCGGCCCGCCAGGGACGCGCCGCTCCGCCGGATCGCCGCGGCGGCGATCATGGCGGCCGCGAGCCCCGACTTCATGTCGGCGGCCCCCCGCCCGTAGATCCGGCCGTCGACGAGCTCGGCGGAAAACGGCGCGTGCGTCCACGCGGCGGGATCGCCCTCGGTCACGACGTCGGTGTGGCCCTCCAGCAGGAGCGTCGGGACCGCCGCGCGGTCGCCCCGCGGCGCAGCCCCGTCCAGGATGCCGAGCACGTTGGGACGGCCGGGCGCCACCGGCTGGATCTCGACCTCGAAGCCCTGCGCGCGCAGCCAGCGCTCGACGTGGGCGGCGACGGCCGCCTCGTTGGCGCTCGGATCACCCGGGCGGAAGACACTCGGGATGCGCACGAGCTCGCGCGTGAGCGCCACCAGCTCGTCGCGATCGATCAGGGACAGCGCGCGCGTCAGGGTCGACACGGCCGCGGCTCGGCCCGGCGGCTACTCGTGCGGAAACGAGAGGATCACGGAGTCGAGACGGATGACGCGGTATTCCTCGAGGGCGATGTAGAAGTAGTGGCCCTCGACTTCCTCCGCGCTCTCCTCGAAGGCGACGACCGTCTTGAGCTCGGGCATCTCGCGGAAGGCGTTGGCGCCCTCGTCGAAGCCGTCACCGCGAGCCACCACTTCCCCGTACCGGATCGGCGAGCCCTTCGGGCAGTTCACGCGGATGTCGGCAGGCGCTTCGGCCATCATCTTGACGAGGAGATTGATGCCGTAGACCTGGATGGGGATGTTCGTCATAGGTCGAACTATACCACTCCGGGTAGCGTCGGCGGCTCGGGCGGCGCCTCGCCGAGCTCCGTCGCCGCGCCCTTGCGGCCGATCTCGTCGAGCTTCGTCTCCAGCCTGTCCAACTCGCGCTGCGCGTCCTCGTACTGCTTCTGCGCGTTGCCGAGGTGGCGGCCGAGGGTGGCGAGCGGACCGCGCAGCTTGGCGACGTCGCCGCCGAGCCGGGCCAGGTCTTCCTGGATCCGGCGCGCGTTGGCCTCGATGCGGAGGCCTTTCAGGCCGAGGACGATCACTTGCAGGTAGGCGAAGATGCTGTTCGGCGAGACCGGCACCACACGGCGCGAGAGCGCATAGGCCGCGATCGGCTCGTCCTCGGCGTCCTCAGGACGCACGGCGATCTCGTAGTACACGTTCTCGGCGGGAACGTACATGAGCGCGAAGTCGTAGGTGCCCTCGTCCGGCAGGATGTATTTCTTGGCGATCTCGTCCACGCGAAGCTTCACGTCGCGCGCGAACGCCTTGCGGTGCTGGCGCCGCTGCGTGTCGTCGCTCTCGCCGAGCATCCGGCGGAAGTTCTCGAGCGGGAACTTGGCGTCGACGGGCACGATCCGCTCGCCGATGGTGATGGCGGCGTCCACCTTCTCGCCCGAGCGGAAGCCATGCTGGGTCGTCCAGTGCTCACGCGGCAGCATCTCGTCGAGCAGCCGCTCGAGCAGCGTCTCGCCGAGGCCGCCGCGCATCTTCGGCGACTTCAGCACCTGCTCCAGCCCCTGGATCTCGCGGCCGATCTCCGCCACGCGGCGCGTGGCCTCCTGCAGCGTGCCGAGGCTGCCCTGCACGTCGCCCACGACCTTGGTGGCGGCGTCGAGCCGCGCGCCGATGCTCGTCTGGCCGGCGTGGATCAGCTTCATCCCCTCCTCGAGCTGCCGTGTGACCTCGCCGGTGAGGGCGCCGACCTCGCGGCGCAGGTGCTCCTGGTCCTCGCGCCCCTCGTGACGCACGCTCTCGATCTCCTGCCTGAGGAGGGCGACCGACGGGTCGGGCACCGGGGGCTGAGAGCGCATCTGCGCCAGCTCGCGGCGCGCCGCGAACAGCGTCCACGCCACGACGGCGAGGACGACGAGCAGCGCGCCCAGCAGGATGCCCGTGACCTCGGTCATCGACGCCTCCGGCGGGCCGCGCCCCGCTTCCAGTGACGGCAGACCTCGCGCAGTCCGCACGGCCGGCACACCACCGGGTCGCGGCGGTCGAGGCAGTCGCCGGCCATGCGCGTGTGACACAGCGCGAAGTCGTACTTCACCGGATCGGCGGGATCGAGCAGCGCCAGGCGCCCGGTGATCTCTTCCGCCATCTTCCAGTTCCGCGAGCGCCGGCGCGTGAGGCCGACGGCCCGGCTCATGTTCTCGACGTGGGTGTCGACGGGGATCAGCAGCCGCGACGGCGACACGCCCGTCCAGAGGCCGAAGTCGGGCGCCTCCCGCCGCACCATCCAGCGCAGGAAGAGCAGCAGGCGCTTGCAGGGCCCGCCGACGGACGGCAGCGGAAACAGGTGGCGGTAGCCGCGCGAGCTGCGGCCGTGGGGAAACACGGCACGGAGGTCCGCGTCCAGGAAGGCGCGCGCGAAGCGCTCCAGGGCCGGGCCGATCGGCCCGCGCGGCTCGGCGTCGCCCGCGAGGAAGCACTTCTCCAGCGTGCCGTGGCGCGCCAGCACGTCCCGCGCGGCCACGCAGAAGGCCACGAGGTCGCGCGGCCGGTTGAACCGATAGATGAAGCCGGCGAAGACGGCGGCGTCCCGCGCGGCATCGAACTCGCGGACGAAGGCCGCGGGCGACGGGCCCATCACCGACAGCGCCCGCTCGAGAGCGCGGCCGAAGAGATCCACGCGGCCGTAGGCCAGGCACGCGGTGAGGAGGGCGACGATCTCGCGGTCGGCGGCGTCGGCGTAGCGCAGGGGATACTGGATGGCGTCGCGGCCGAGACGCGCCTTGTAGTCGAAATCGCGATAGAGCCGCTCGAGGGGTTGTCGCAGCGCGGCGGGTGACGTCAACTTGCCGCATGATACCATGCGCCGCGATGCGTGCCGCGCGCGGTCCGATCAAAATCGGCATCGTCGGCCTCGGCGCGATCGGCCGCCAGGTCTGCCGGGCCATCGACGCGGGGCTGCCGGGCCTCGTGCTCGCCGGCGCCACCGCCCGGACGCGCGAGCGCGCCGAGTCGTTCCTCGCGAGCCTCAAGTCGCGGCCGCCCTTCCTCGACCTCGACGCCCTCGTGGCCGCCTCGGATCTGGTGGTCGAGGCGTCCACGCAGGCGCACTTGCACGAGATCGCCCCGAAGGCGCTCGGCGCCGGCCGCGACCTCGTCGTGCTCTCCTGCGGCGCGCTGCTCGGCCGCGAGGATTGGATCGCTCTCGCGGAGGCGAAGGGCGCGCGAATCCTCGTGCCGTCTGGCGCCATCGCCGGGCTCGACGGCGTGAAGGGCGCGGCGATCGGCCGCATCACCTCGGTGACGATGGAATCGCGCAAGCCCCCGAAGGGGCTCGCCGGCGCGCCGTGGGTCGTCGAGCGGAAGATCGATCTCGACGCCCTGCGCGAGGAGACGCTCATCTTCGAGGGACCGGCCACCGAGGCCTGCCGCGCCTTCCCCGCCAACGTGAACGTGCTGGCCGCCCTCTCGCTGGCCGGCATCGGGCCGCAGCAGACGCGGACGAAGATCTACGCGGTGCCCGGGCTGACCTTCAACACGCACCGGATTCGCGTCGAGGGCGAGTTCGGCTCGCTGCAGATCCAGGTCGAGAACGTGCCGTCCGAGAACCCGCGCACCGGCCGGCTCTCCTACCTCTCGACGATCGCGCTGCTGCGCGACCTCGGGGCCACCCAGCGCATCGGCACGTAGTGCCGCATCTCCGAAAGCACATAGTGCCGACCGCCCAGCGCGAGCCTCTCGCGCTGCTCGTCGCCGGCGTGGTCCTCCTCGTCCTCTCGGGCATCGCGCCTCGCGACCGCTTCACGTGGGTCCTGGAAGTCGCGCCCATCCTGATCGGCGCGCCGATCCTGGTGGCCACCCGGCGGCGTTTTCGGCTCTCGCCGCTGCTCTATCGCCTGCTCTTCGTCCACGCGTGCGTGTTGATGGTCGGCGGCCACTACACCTACGCCGAGGTGCCGGTGGGCTTCTGGCTGCGGGACGCGCTCGGCCTCGCGCGCAACCACTACGACCGGCTGGGACACTTCCTGCAGGGCTTCGTGCCTGCGCTGCTCGCGCGCGAGATCCTGCTACGCAAGACGCCGCTGCGGGCGGGCGGCTGGCTCTTCACGCTGGTGACGGCGGTGGCGCTGGCGATCAGCGCGCTCTACGAGCTCATCGAGTGGTGGACGGCGCTCCTCACGGGCGCCCGCGCCGAGGCGTTCCTGGGGACGCAGGGCGACCCATGGGACACGCAGTGGGACATGTTCATGGCCCTCTGCGGCGCCCTCATCGCCCAGCTCCTGCTCGCACGCGTCCAGGACCGGCAGCTCGCCCGCGGCTCGTGACCGATCCTGTTCGCGCGGCGTTCGACCGCATCGCCGAGCAGTACGCCGCCGATTTCGCCGACGAGCTGACGCGCAAGCCGTGGGACGTCGAGCGGCTGCGCCGCTTCGGGGCCGCCTGCCCGCCGGGGCCGGTGCTCGACGTCGGCTGCGGCCCCGCCGGCCACGTCGGTCGCTTCGTGGCCGACCTCGCCCCGCGCCCCGACCGAGCGGTGGTCGGCGTCGACTTCTCGGAGCGGTCGGTGATCCTCGCGCGCCGTCTGAATCCGACGCTGAGCTTCGTCGCGGCCGACGTCCGCGCGCTGCCCGTCGCCGACGGCGCCTGCGCCGGCATCGTCGCGTTTTATTCGCTGATCTACGACGGGGACGAGGCCACGGCGGTGATGCTGGCCGAGCTGCGGCGCGTCCTGCGTGACGGCGGCCGGCTCCTCGTGGCTGTCCACGGCGGCACGGGCGCCCAGCGCTTCACCGACTACAAGGGCGTGGCCATCGACGTCGAGCTGCACCATCGGCAACCGGTGGCATTCGCCGCGCAGGTAGCGCGCGCGGGATTCGCCGTCGAGTCCGTCGAGGTGCGGCCGCCGTACGCGTTCGAGCACGCCACCGAGCGCCTGTACGTCGCGGCGCGGGCGGTCTGGTGACGCTCCTCGTTTCCCGTCAGCCCAGGTGCTGAGCCTCGAGCCAGCGCTCGGCCTCGAGCGCGGCCATGCAGCCCGTCCCCGCTGCGGTCACCGCCTGACGGAACACGGAGTCCTGCGCGTCGCCTGCGGCGAACACGCCGGGCACCGAGGTGCGCGTCGTGCCCGGCTCCACGCGCACGTACCCGCTCGGCAGGAGATCCACCTGGCCCCTGAAGATGGCGGTGTTGGGCAGGTGACCGATCGCGACGAAGACGCCGTCCGCGCGCCGCTCGGAGCGGGCGCCCGTCACGACGTCGCGCAACACGACGCCGGTGACCTTGCCGCCGGCGGGATCGAGGATGTCCACCACCTCGCTCTTCCAGACGAACGAGATCTTGGGATTCGCGAAGGCGCGGTCCTGCATGATCTTCGAGGCGCGCAGCGTGTCGCGCCGGTGGACGACCGCGACGCTCCGCACGAGCCGCGCGAGATAGAGCGCCTCCTCGAGCGCGGAGTCACCGCCGCCGACGACCACGACGTCCTGGTCCTTGAAGAAGAACCCGTCGCAGGTCGCGCAGGTGGAGACGCCGTGGCCGATGAGGAGGGTCTCCGACGGCAGCCCGAGCATCCTGGCGGTGGCGCCGGTCGCGATGACGATCGTCTGGCCCTCGAACGCGGCGTCGGCGGTGCGCACGACGAACGGCCGGCGGGTGAAATCCACCTCGACGACGTCCTCGCCGAGCATGTCGGTGCCGAACCGTTCGGCCTGCTTGCGCATCGTCTCCATCAGCTCGGGGCCCAGCACGGGGTCGACGAAGCCCGGGTAGTTCTCGACGTGCGTCGTGAGCATCAGCTGGCCGCCGGCCTGGACACCGTTGATCATGAGCGGCGCCAGGTTCGCGCGCGCCGCGTAGATCGCGGCCGTGTACCCGGCCGGGCCGGAGCCGATGATGATCACCTTGCGTGGCGTGGCCATCGTGTGTCGATTCTCTCCCCGCCCTTGAGATGCAGGCACCATGCCGGGAGATCCGCCAGGCCTTACGTCAGGCCGAGGATCGGCGCGAGGTCGGCGAGGTCGCGGATCTCGTACTCCGGCGGGGTGACGCCTTCGGGCAGCGGCTCACGGTCCGGATTGATCCACGCGGCGTCCATGCCGACGCGGTGCGCTCCCTCGACGTCGATGTCGGCGCGGTCGCCCACGAAGAGGGTGTGCGCGGGGTCCGCGCCCGTCGCGTCCAGCGCGCGGCGGAAGATATCCGGGCGCGGCTTGCGCCAGCCGACCGCGTCGGACACGATCACCGCGGCGAAGAGGTCCAGCACGCCGGCCGCCTCGAGGATGCCGATCGCGGTCGGCGTGTAGTCGAAGTTGGAGACGACGGCGAGCCGGTAGTCCTTCGCCAGCCGCCGGAGCAACGGGCCGTAGTGCGGCGGGAACGACGCGGCCTTGGACAGCTCGGCTCTGTGCGCCTCGATCAGGACGGCCGCGAGGTCCGGCGCGAGCGTGGCGTGCTCGAGGGCCAGCCGGTCGAAGAAGTCGCGGAAGCGCTCGGGCGCGGACACCTCGCGGTGGTCGATCGCACGCAGCCGCTCGGCCTCCTTCCACGACGCGACGAGCGCCTCGTAGCACTGGGCGAGGCTGACCGACGGCGCGTGGGGCTGGAGCAGCGCGTGCAGGCAGCCCGCGGTCGAGCGGATGCTGCGCCCGTCCACGTCGATCTGCGGCAGCCGCTCCCGGTCGAAGTGCACGAGGGTGTCGAAGAGGTCGAAGAAGATCGCGTCGTAGCGGCGCGGCCTCTCGAAGGCAGGGCTCACAGCGGCTTCCGGCTGGCGAAGCCCTCGTCGAGGCCGTGCCAGTGACTGACCACCGTCTCGCCGTACTTCCAGCACAGGTTCACGACGCGCCCGCCGCGCAGGTGCGGGAAGTCGACGAGCCCGAGCGCCAGGTCCTTGATGGTGCCGCCCATCACGGCGATCTCGCCGAGACCCGCCTTCACGGTCTCGATGAGCCGGACCACGCGGTCCGTGTCGGCCTTCCACGCCGCCCGGTCGATGACGCCTCCGCCCGCCAGGCCGATCCGCTCGCGCTCGGCCTCGAGCCGTCCCGCGATCGTCGTGGCCTCCTCGTTCGCGCGCATCACGCCGGCCATCAGCCGCGTGAGCGTCGGGATCAGCCGCTCCACCTCGGCCGGCTCGAAGTAGCGCTCAGCCATGAAGGCCCAGGCCGCCGTCCACGAAGATCGCGTGGATCTCCTTCGGCCCATGCACGCCCCGCGTGAGCGTCAGCTCGATGTCGGCGGTGCGGCTGGGCCCGGTGATGAAGTTGATCGCCGCGCCGCGCTCCGGCGGCGGCGGGCCGTCGTGCCAGGCCTCGAGGACCAGGCCGACCTGCTCCAGCGACTCCACGAGCGCGCGGCGATCGAAGACGGCCACGTGGCACGGCGGCAGCAGCGACGTGGTGCGTGGCCGTCCGGCTGCCGAGACGAGGACCAGCGTGCCGGTTTCGGCGACGGCGAGGTCGGCGCCGGTGACGCCGAGGTCAGCCTCGGCGATCAGCGCGCGCAGGCGGCGCCGCTCGGCGTCGGGGGGCCGATCATGCGGCATGCTCTCGACGGCGATGCCCGCCGCGGAGAGCGTGGGAGCGATGGCCACGCCGAGCTCCTCGGCTGGCCACGCGATCAGCCGCCGCGCCGCGCGCTCGTGGCAGATCCGCTCGAGCTCCGCTGGCACGTCGGAGGCGCTCGCCACACGGTGGAAGACGCCGGCGACGCGCTCGAACTCCGAGCGGAAGCGCGCCAGGGTCTGCGGCCACCGCTCGCTCAGCTCGCGGCGCAGCAGATCCAGCCGCTGCCGGGGCTGCGTGGGACGCTCGGCGGGCGAGGCGGGGAAGAGCCCACGCGTCTTCGCCATCTCCCCGCGGATCCGCGCCAGGAACTCTGCACTAGACGTCACGCCAGCGCTCCTGGAAGGTGCGCGCGGCCACGGGCGGCAGGTCGCGCGCCCGCGTCCACTGCCCGAAGAAGGACGGCAGGGCCCGGATGCGGCCGTCACGCACGAACGGGCGCTGGAGCGTGCGGCCGATCCGGGCCCCGAGGCGATAGAGCACGGGATGAGCCAGAATGTGCGCGAAGGCCTTGAAGACGACGCGCTCGGGCCAGGGCGCGATGCGCTCTTCGTCGACCTGGCGCCGCAGCTCGATCAGCATCTTCGGAATGTCGATGCGCACCGGGCAGGCATCCGCGCAGGCGCCGCAGAGCGACGAGGCGTGCGCCAGATCCTTCACCGACGCGGGGCCGTTGAGCATCGCGGTGAGGAGGATGCCGATCGGGCCCGGGTACGTGTAGCCGTACGCGTGGCCGCCGATCTGGCGATAGACGGGACAGACGTTGAGGCACGCGCCGCAGCGCAGGCAGTAGAGCGACTCGCGCAGCGGGCCGGCGATCTGCGCGATGCGGCCGTTGTCGAGCAGGACCAGATGGAACTCGTCGGGCCCCTCGAGCTCGCCCGGCCGCCGCGGCCCCTGCACCAGCGTCGTGTAGACGGAGAGCTTCTGGCCGGTCGCGCTCTTGGCGAGGATGGCGAGGAACACGGCGAGGTCGGTCATCGACGGGATGACCTTCTCCACGCCCATCACGGCCACGTGCACGCGCGGCAGCGACGTCGTCATGCGGCCGTTGCCCTCGTTGGTGACGAGGACCACCGTGCCCGTCTCGGCCACCGCAAAGTTGGCGCCGGTGATCCCGAGATCGGCCTGGAGGAACTTCTCGCGCAATTCCTCGCGCGCGATCTTCGTGAGGACCTCCGGGTCGGCGGCCAGGCCGGGCCGGTGCAGCTCGCGCGAGAACAGCTCGGCCACCTGCCCCTTCGTCTTGTGGATGGCCGGCGCGATGATGTGCGAGGGGCGCTCGTGGGCGAGCTGGATGATGTACTCGCCGAGGTCGGTCTCCACCGGCGTCACGCCGATCGCCTCCAGCGCGTCGTTGAGGTGGATCTCTTCCGTGGCCATCGACTTGGACTTCACGGCCATGCGCGCGCCGGTGCGCCTGGCGATGTCGAGGATGATCTGGCGCGCCTCCTCGGCCGTCGTCGCGAAGTGCACGTGGCCGCCGAGCCGCTCGATGTTGGCGACGAGCGTCTCGAGGTGCGCGTCCAGCCGCTGGAGCGTCGCCTCCTTGATGGCGCGGGCCCGGTCGCGCAGCGCCTCGCCCTGGGGAAAGTCCCCGAAGGCCTCGCGGCGCAGCGCGATGAACTTCGTCGTCGCGATGTCGAGCGCCTCGTGCAGGAAGCGGTCGCGCAGCGCGTTGGAGGCGCGCTCGCGGAGGGGCGTGGTGACGATCGGCTCGCTCATCGATCGTCGTGGGGGGCCCCGAGATGGCCCCCCACGCCCCCCGTCGCTCGGACGCGCCCCGGCGCAGCCGTGGCGCGCCTCGGGCTTGCCACAGGATGTCTCATCGATCGTCGTGGGGGGCCCCGAGATGGCCCCCCACACCCCCCATCGCTCGGACGCGCCCCGGCGCAGCCGCGGCGCGCCTCGGGCTTGCCACAGGATGTCTCATCGATCGTCGTGGGGGGCCCCGAGATGGCCCCCCACGCCCCCCATCGCTCGGACGCGCCCCGGC